>WNET01000343.1_pt1 | contig 18396 bp, 13 predicted proteins | sample 5399911 | NCBI WGS metagenome assembly WNET01 (sample SAMN13153333, study PRJNA577476) | soil metagenome | isolation source: 40 cm grassland meadow soil pre-rain plot 2 | place: USA:California | collected 2015-09-08 | reverse complement strand
CACCACGCCGGCCGTGTTCCGCATGCCCGTCACGGTGCGCATCGGCACGACCGAAAGCGACGTAGTGAAGCGTGTGGACCTGACCGCACGGGAGCAGATCGTCGAGGTCGCGAACTTGCCCGGCGCGCCCACGATGGTCGTGTTCGACGACGGCAACACGATCCTCAAGGACTTGACGTTCGACCAGCCCACCGCCTGGCTCGCGACCGCGCTGCGGCGCGACGCCGATCTGTGGAACCGCCAGTGGGCCATCGAGCAGCTCGCCCAGCGGACCGCCGACACGGCGGCCGCCGCCGCGCTCGCCTGGGCAGCGACCCGCTCGGATTACTTCCTCACCCGGGCCGCGGCGTGCGAAGGCCTGGGTCACTTCCCGGCCGGGGTGGCTCAGGCGCCGCTCGTGGGGGCGCTGCAGGACACGGCGGCGCAGGTCCGTCGTGCCGCCGTCACGGCGCTGGGGCAGCTCCCCGGAGCGGGCGCGCGCGTCGCCGAGCTCGCTCGGGCCACGTTCCGCGGCGACCCGAGCTACGAGGTGCGCGCGGCGGCGCTGCTCGCGTTGTTCCAGGCCGACTCGACCAAGGCGACGCGCGGCAGCGCGGTCGCGTGGGGCCTCGCGACGCCGTCGTACCAGGACGTCATCGAGGAGTCGGCCTACCGCATCATCGCGCAGGGCGGGGACACGGCCGCGATCCCCGCGCTCGAGGCGCGGCTGGGCGGCGGTCGCTTCGCCGCGCACGTGCTCGCGGCGCTCGCGAGCCGGGGCAGCGCGCATGCGCTCGACGTGCTCGCCGCCCATCTCGACGACGAGCGCCGCTACGTGCGCCGCTGGGTCGTGGAGGCGTTCCGGTTCACGCTGGCGCACCCGCTCGCGACCGAGCGGCTCAAGGCGGTCGTCGACAAGCTCAAGTACGCCGATACGAAGCAGGAGGTGGGACAGGCGCTGGAGCAGCTCGCGAAGCCGGGATCGGAGGACGAATAGCGACCCGCCGCCACCAATAGTAGAACGGCAGCCCCGCGAGGATCAGCACGGTGCCGATGCCGGCGTCGCGCGGCTGCTCCGCGATGGTGTTCCCCACCAGCCACGCCGCGAACGCGATGAATACGATCGGCGTCACCGGATAGCCCCAGGTCCGGTACGGCCGCGCCAGGCTCGGCGCCCCGTGGCGCAACCGGATCACCGCGCCGCACCCCGCCGCATAGGACACGAACTCCGCGAAGATGACGTAGGTGAAGAGCTGGTTGTAAGTCCCCGTGAACGCGAGCGCGATCGCGATGACCGCCTGGACCACGAGCGACGGCACGGGCGTGAGAAACCGCGGGTGCACGCCGGCCAGCCAGCGCGGCAGCACGCCGTCGCGCGCCATCGCGTACGGCACGCGCGCGGCGGTCAGCACGATGCCGTTGTTCGCGCCGAGCGTGGCGACCATGATCGCCACGGCGACGAGCCCCGCGCCCGCGCGTCCCAGCGTCACCTGGGCCGCGTCCGACGCGACGAGCGACGAGGCGGCCATCTTTGCCGGGGACAGGACGTACGTGAACGAGGCCGTGACGAGGCAATACAGCGCGATCCCGATCACGGTCGAGAGGACGATCGAGCGCGGCAGGTTGCGCTCCGGGTCCTTCACCTCCCCGCCGACGTACGTGATCTCGATCCAGCCGTCGTACGCCCACAGCGCCGCGACCATCGCCACGCCGAACGGCGCGATCAGGCTGCCGAACGAGCCCTCGGGCCACAGGGGCCGGAAGTTCGCCGCGCTGCCGCCCGGGAGCACGAACCCCATGACGATCAGCGCCGCGAGCACGCCCATCTTGATCAGCGTGAGCGCGTTCTGCGTGACGGTGCCCGGCTTCACCCCGAGGCAATTCAGCACCGTGAGGGCGACGATGGAGGCGATGGCGACCGCCTTGATCCCGGCGGCGCCGAGCGGGGTGAAAAAGCCCACGTAGGTGGCGAACCCCACGGCGATCGCGGCGATCGACGCGGGATTGATCACGACGCCGCTCGTCCACCCGTAGAGGTAGCCCCACACCGGCCCGTACGCCTCGCTCAGGTAGACGTAGAGGCCGCCGGCCCGTGGCATCGCCGCCCCCAGCTCGGCCACGCACAGCGCCCCCAGCAGGGACACGGCGCCTCCCACGACCCACACCAGAATCGTGGGCGCCGACGCGTGGAGCTGGAGCGCGATCGTGCTCGGCACGATGAAGATCGCGGACGCGATGATCGTCCCGACGTTGATCATCGTCGAGTCGAGCAGGCCGAGCTGGCGCTTCAGCTCAGCCACGACGCAACCGTTGGCGATACGCTTGTTTCAAGAGGTTCTGGAAGTGATAGACGCCTTCCTCGAAGCGCACCGAGAACCGTCCTTTGTCATAGGCGCGTGACCCGAGGCCCTGCTGCACTCGCGCGCAGATCTCGGCGTCCTCCCGTTGCACCTTGTCGGAGAAGGCGACGTCGGCTTCGATCCGCTGGCGCGCCGCGGCCGACTGCACGTCCTCGTAGTAGTACCGGAAGGTCACGAGGCAGCGATCCGACGCGACCGGGATCACGACGTTCGACTGCAGCCGGCCCGGCACGACGTTCAGCATCAGGTTGGGAAAGACGTGGTAGTAGAGCGCATCACCGCCGCCCGCGGTGTAGACGTTGCGGTCGCCGGTGAGCGGGCCCACCTGCACCGAGTACCAGTCGCGCACCTCGGTCACGTAGCCCTCGTAGTCGTACAGCGTGAACAGCTCGGGGTGGACGTAGGGGACGTGGTACCCCTCGAGATAGTTGTCGACGTACACCTTCCAGTTCGCGTGCACGTCGTAGTCGACGCGGCGCGCGAACTGGAGCGAGTCGAGGCGCGTCGGCGCGATGCGCTCCCGGATGCCCGCGACGTAGGTCTCGAGCGCCTTGGGGCGCTCGGCCAGCGTCACGAACACGAGGCCTTCCCACACGGCGAGTTGCACCGGCGTGAGGCCGTAGTCCCGCTTGTCGAACAGCTCGACGGCGTTGAAGTGCGGCACGCCCCGCAGCATCCCGTCCAGCCGGTAGGTCCAGCCGTGGTACTTGCAGATCAGCATGTCGGCGTTGCCGTCCTTCAGCGCCAGCGGGCCGCCGCGGTGGCGGCACACGTTATAGAACGCCCGCAGCGCGCCGTCCTTCCCCCGCACCACGATGATCGGCTCGCCGGCGACGTCCGTGACGACGTGGTCGCCGGGCCGGCCGAGCTGGTGCTCGTCGGCCACGTGCTGCCATGTGGCCGCGAAGATCGCGTCGCGGTCGAGCTCGTGGAACTCCGCGCCGGTGTACCACGCCGAGGGAATCGTCTCGGCGCGCGCCAGCGGGCGGACCCGCAGGTCGGCCGCAGCGATCTTGGGAAAGGAGCCGTTCCGCGCCATCAGGGATTGAGCCGGTTGTACTTGCGCAGGATCTCCCGCAACCGGTCGTGCGGCAGGGCGTACACCGTGACGTCGTCCGCCCCCGTCATCGTCTGGGCGGCGAGCATCGCGTTGATGATCGCCTCCTCGGTGGCCTGGACCGTCGCCTCGAACAGGGGCGTGATCTGGTCGTTGGCGAGCATGGCGACCTGCGCGAGCCCGGAGTCGCGCGATGCGCGCTGGTTCGCGGTGGAGAACGCGATGAAGATGTCGCCCGACGAGTTGCCGGCGAGCCCGCCCATGCGGCCCACGCCGAGGGCGGCACGCTTCGCGAGCCGTTTCAGCTGATGAGACAGGAGGGGCGCGTCGGTGGCGACGACGATGATGATGGAGCCGAAATCCGGTGGGATCGCCACGGGCAGCCCGGAGCGCGGGCCCCCCCCCCGGCAAGGCTCCCGGCACGGCGTCAGGTCGGTGATCTCCTGGCCCACCGGCACTCCGGCGATGCGCAGCGGCCGGCGCCGCCCGTAGTTGCACTGCACCAGCACCCCCACGGTGTATCCGCCGTCGCGCGTCTCGAGCCGCCGCGACGCCGTCCCGATCCCGCCCTTGAACTGGTTGCACACCATGCCCGTGCCGCCGCCCACGTTCCCCTCGACCACCGGCCCGCCGCGCGCGCTGTCGAGCGCGACCCACGCGTCCTGTTTCGTGACATGGAAGCCGTTGATGTCGTTGAGGCCGCCGTCCCACGTCTCGGCGACGACGGGCAGCGACCACTCGTCATGGCGCAGGCGGTCCTTGCGCACGTACCACTCGATCACCGCGTCGCGCACCACGCCTACCGAGTGCGTATTGGTGATCGCCACCGGGCCCCACAGAAACCCCGACTCCTCGACCCAGGTCGTCCCCGTCATCTCCCCGTTGCCGTTCATCGTGAACCACGCGGCGAACACGGGGTCGGCCGAGTCCCTGCCGCGGGGGAAGATCGCGGTGACGCCCGTGCGGACGGGCCCCTTCCCCACCACGAGCCTGCCGCTGCCCGACATCAGCGTGCGATGCCCGACCTCGACGCCGGCGACGTCGGTGATGGCGTCGAGGGGGCCGGGGGTGCCTTCGAGCGGGATGCCGACGTCGCGGGCGCGCTCGCGACGCTGCGCGGGGGCGGTCGCCGCCCCGGCCACGGTGAGCGCGAGAACGAGGGCCGTGAGCTTCATGAGGCGGGTAGGATACCGGGCGGCGAGAGGGGTGGCAAGCGCGCGAAACAACAAATGCTGAACCGTCGTCGTAGTGGTCGCGCCCTGAGAGGGCGCGCTCGGCCCCGGATGCGTCCTTAAGGACGCACCACCGCCGAGCCCGGGCTCTCAGCCCGGGACCAACTCGCGATAGATTCTTGGACTTATGACCGCCGGCCTCTCGTCGTCCACCACCCCCAGCTCCTACTGGCAGGCGAGCCGCGCGCCGCGCTACAGTCTGTTGTTCGCGCTGCCGTTGCTGCTGTTCTATCAGACGCTGGCGGTCTTGCTGTCGCACGGCGCGCGCTCGGTGCGGAACGGCGCGGACGTGATCCTGCAGAGCCTGTTCGTCGCGCTCGCGGGCAACTGGGGGCCGTTGCTCTTCATGCTCTGCCTGATCGGCGGCGGGCTGTGGCTCGTGACGCGGGACATGCGCGCCCACGGCTCGCGGCTGCGCGGCCGCGTGTTCGCCGCGATGCTGGGCGAGTCGGTGCTGCTGGCGTCGCTGTTCGGCCTCGCGGTGGGGAGCGTCACGTCGGGCGTCCTGGGCTTGCTGCAGACGCTGGCCCTGCCGCCGACGCGGGATCTCGACTGGTGGACGCGGCTCATGGTGTCGCTGGGCGCGGGGATCTACGAGGAGCTCTTGTTCCGGGTGGTCCTGGTCGGCGCGCTCGCGACTGCCTGCCGCGCGCTGTTCGCTTGGCGCCCCATCACGGCCGGCGTGGCCGCCACGCTCGGCGGCGCGGCGATCTTCTCCGCCTTCCATTATATCGGCCCGTACGGCGACCGGCTGCAGCTCTACTCGTTCCTGTTCCGGATGATCGCGGGCGTGTTCTTCTCGGCGCTCTACCTGGTGCGCGGGTTCGGGATCACGGCGTGGACGCACGCGCTGTACGACTTGTCGCTACTGCTACTGCAGTAGGCAGTGTCGAGACGGACGGGACAGGCAACGGCTAGACGCACAGACGCACAGCGGTGAATAGGTGACGGGAGTCAGGTAGGCATTTCCTGGCTCCTGTATCCTGTTCACCGCGGTGCGTCTGTGCGTCTAGTAGTTGCTTGTGCTGTGTACGCGTCCGCTGTCTCCCGCAACCTGAATCTTTGAATCTTGCCCGTTGCCGTTTTCGGCAGCTCGGGGACGAACACGATCCAGCGCGGGTACTTGTACGGCGCGAGGCGCTGCTTCACGAACGCCTTCAGCTCGTCTTCCAGCGCCGGGCCCGGCGCGCGATCGCGCGCCAGCACAACGAACGCGAGCGGTTTCACGAGCTCGTCCCGGTCGGCCGCGCCCACCACGCCCGCCTCGACCACCGCCGGGTGCTCGACGAGCGCGCCCTCGACTTCCGCCGGCGACACCCACATCCCGCCCGCCTTGATCATGTCGTCGGCGCGCCCGGCGTACCAGAAATAGTCGTCCGCGTCGCGGCGATACTTGTCCCCCGTCCGCACCCACTCGCCCTGAAACGTCTGCGTGGACCGCTCGTGCTGGTTCCAGTAGCAGGCGCACGCGCTGTCCCCCTTCACGAGCAGGTGGCCGACCTCGCCCGTCGCCGCGTCGCGCCCGTCGTCGTCCACGACCCTCGCGTCGTAGCCCGGCACGAGCGTGCCACTCGACCCCGGCCGTACCCGGCCGCGCCGGTTGCCGATGAACGTGTGGCACATCTCCGTCGAGCCGATGCCGTCCAGGATCTCCAGCCCGAATCGCTCGCGCCAGCGCTCGTACAGCGCCTTGGGGAGCGGCTCGCCCGCCGAGAGGCAGAGCCGAACGGAGCTGAGGTCGTACGTCCGCTCGGCGCCCGCGACCTGCAGCAGCGCCGCGAACGCGGTGGGCACGGCGAAGAACAACGTCGGCCGCTCGCGCGTGATGGTCTCGAACACCCGCGCCGGCTCGGGGCGCTCCGGGGACAGCACCGTCGCGGCGCCGACGTGGAACGGGAAGTAGAGCGCGTTGCCTAGGCCGTACGCGAAGAACAGCTTCGCGACGGAGAAGGTGCGGTCGTCCGCAGTGATCTCGAGCACGTGCCGGCCGAAGCCCTCGCAGCACACCGGCATGTCGTGATGCAAATGAACCGCCGCCTTGGGCGTCCCGGTCGTGCCCGACGTGTAGAGCCAGAACGCGACGTCGTCCTTCGTCGTGGCGGCGGGCTCCAGGTCCTCGGACTCGCCGGCTACCAAGTCCTCGAGCGCCACCTGGCCGGCGCCCGCCCGGCCCGCCACGACGAGGCGCTCGAGGAACGGCAGCTGCCCCCGCACCTCCTCGATCGCCGGAGCCAGCTCCTCGCCCACGATCGCGACCGCCGCGCGACTGTCGTTCAGCATGTACGCGTAGTCGCGCGGCTTGAGCAGCGTATTGGTGGGAATGGCGACGGCCCCGATCTTGAGCGTGCCCCAGAACGCGTACACGAACTCGGGGCAGTCGGGGAGCAACAGCAGCACGCGCTGCTCCATCCGCACGCCGAGCCGCTTGAGCGCATTCCCGACGCGGTTCGTGCCGGCGGCGACGTCGCCGTAGGTGAGGCGGCGACCGTCGTGCAGGATCGCGAGCCGGCCTTCCCGTCCCTCCCGCACGTGCCGGTCCACGAACCACGCGGCGGCGTTGAAATCGCGGGGGATGTCCATCGCCGCCGATGTTACCCGTGGTCCGGGCGCCGTCAAGCTCGCGCCTCCGCCCGCCCTGTCGTATGTTGGCGCCGAGGGCCCGATGACGTCGCTCAGCCCGGTGCTCGCCCTGCTCCACCTCGTGTGGTCGCAGCAGCCTGACTCACTCACCACGCTGCGGGCCGCGCGGCGCGCGCAAGCAACCTTCGAGGCGATCCGGCGGCAGCATCTGCCGTATGGATCGGGCCACGCGGGCGGCACGTGCGACCTGCGGATCGGGCGCTTCTGTTACTGGTACGACGATGACCGCCAGCCCCCCGAGCATGCCGCCGCGGAACCCCAGCTGATCCGAGACGCCCGGGCCACGCTGCTGGCGGCGCTCGACGACGCGGGCGCGCGCCTCCCGGGCGACGAGTGGATCGCGGGCCAGCGGGTGCGTTACCTGGTCGAGGCCGGCCGCGACCGCGCCGCCGTCGGGGCGGCGCGCGAGTGCCGCGCGGACGGGTGGTGGTGTGCGGCGCTCCTGGGCCTGGCGCTGCACGCGGCCGGGGACTTCACGAGCGCCGACTCGGCGTTCGACGCCGCGCTGCGGAACATGCCCGCACCCGAGCGGTGCCGCTGGTACGATCTCGCGCCGCTGCTCCCGGACGAGCTGCGGCACCGCTACGAACGGCTCAGCTGCGATGACCGCGCGGCATTCGAGTCTCGCTGGTGGTGGCTCGCCGCCCCGCTGCTCTCGCGACCGGGAAACGATCGCCGCACCGAGCACTTTGCGCGGCTCACCCTGGCGCGCATCGGGCAGACGTCCGGCACGGCGTACGGACTCGGCTGGGGCGACGACCTGCGCGAGCTGCTGTTGCGCTTCGGGTGGCCGACATACTGGACCCGCGAGGCGTCTCCTTCCGTCACCGCGCCGGAGCCGTTGATCGTGGGACACGACCCGACCCCCGCGTTCCACTTCTTCCCCAGCGCGCGCGCGTTCGACGCCCCCGCGGACGCCACGAGCGACGATTGGACGCTCGCCGCGTCGCATGCGCCGGAAGGCTACGCTCCGGCCTACGCGGACACCTTTCAGCAGCTCGAGGATCAGGCAGCCATGTTTCGGCGCGGAGACTCCTGCCTCGTGGTCGCTGCATACGATCTCTCCGACTACGCCCTGTTCGGACACCAGGCCGCGCAGGCGGCCCTCGTCGTGGCGCGCGACGAGCACTCCCGCTGGGTCGCGCAACACCCGGCCCGATCCGACGGGCCCGACGTGCTCACCCTCTCGGCCTCCTGCGACGCACAGCTCCTGAGCCTCGAAATCGTCGCCCCCGGGGCCCGGCGCGTGGCCCGCGTGCGGCACGGCATTCGCGCGGGCGGCACGTCCGGATCGGGGCCTGCGGGGCTGGACGTGCTGTTGTTCGACGCGCCCGATTCGCTACCGGGCGAGCTCAGCGCGGTCCTGTCGCACGTGCTCGGCACGACCCGCGTCCGAGCGGATCGGAAGCTCGGTTTGTTCTGGGAGCTCTACGGCGTGACCTCCCCAGCGGGGCCCGTCAGCGCGTCACTCGCGGTCACGCCACTGGGCGTCGGGTGGCTGCGCCGGACCGTCGAAGCGCTCGGGCTCGCCTCCCACACGGCGACCATGAGGCTGCACTGGGATGAGGGGTCAGCGACGCGCGCGGGCGACGTCGCGGTCGCCAGCCGTGCGCTCGCCGTGGACCTGTCGGCCCTGTCGCCGGGCCGATACCGCATCGAGCTGACTGTGAAGGCGCCGGGCCAGGAGCCCGCCACGGCGAGTCGTGAGATCGAGGTGGTACGGCCCTAGCGAGCGTCGGTGGCCAACCGCGCGTACACCCCACGCGCGTCCGCGAACTGCTTGAGCACGGCGTTACGCTCCTGAGGCGTGTTCCAGCCGGTGTGCGCCCCGGCCGCGACCATGAGGCGGTCGATCCACCGCACGAAGAACGCCGCGTCCTCGGTTGACCGCACCGGCTCGCGGCCCACGGTCACGTAGATCGGGCTCGTCGAGGCGAACGGATAGATATCGAGCACCGGGAGCCGGGCGCGGTCGCCGTACGCCCGCAGGACGTACCAGCCGCTCCGGCTCACATCAAGCGACACGGTGGCCTGCGCGGCCGTAGGGGCGCCCGCGAGGGGGATCGTGGCCACGATCCCGCCGTTGCCGACGATCTCCAGGTGATCCACCGGGATGCTCGACCGCAGGCTCACCCGCGCGGTGAGGCGGGCGCCAGCGGGCAACCGGATCTCGTCGCCGATGTCGTGGCCGGCGATCGTGAACTCGAGCAGCGGCGCGTTCGTCACGAACGTCCGGCCGGCTTTGATCCCCGCCAGCCAGCGGCGGTGATCGAGCGTGGCGCCGGTCTTCACGTAGACGCGCACCAGGCCCGGAGGTCCACGCAGCGACGCGAAGTTGGGGAAGGCATCCGTCCCCGCTCCCGCGGGCAGCCGGAAGCCGCAGTTCAGCAGGCGGTACCAGACCCGCGACGTCACCAGATGGTCCGAGTACCCCATCACCTCGACGTAGTCCACCTTGCCCAGCGCCACGTCGGCCGGCAGCTCGTGAGTGAGCGGCTCCGTCGTGTCGGCGGGGTCGGGCGGCGTTTCGAACGGGTGCACGTAGCCGACCAACGCCCCCTGGGCGTGCGCCAGATCGGCGACGTCGGCGTTGGTAGGGGAGAGGCTCGCGGCGGCGGTGTTGGGATACCCGGCATACTCCGGGAGGATGTAGTGGTCGGTGAGGCCGAGAAACGCGATATGCCCCCAGTAGCTCGTGTGGTACTCCTGGCCGTGCATCAGCAGGAAGCGGCTCGTGGAGACGGGATCAGGACCGGTGCGGAAATAGGCGATGTCGGGGATGCGCTGCTCTTTGTTCACCACCAGGGCCTCCACGACGTGCAGGTCCTCGGCGCGTGCCTGGAACGCGAGGTGCGCCGGGGTGTTGCGGTACGCGCCGCCGTAATTCATGTGCACGTGCAGGTCGCCGCTCCACCACCCGTGCGCCGGGAGGTCGGCGAGCCGCTCGACCACGATGCGTCGCGTGACGGTGCGCGCGGCGCCGACCGTGAGGTCGGCGTGTGCGACGCGGTACTCCGGCCCGTGCCACACCTCGATGTGTAGTGCCCCCCCCCCAGCCGGAACGGTCACGTCGGCGGTCCCCACGGTGTGAAAATAGGAGTATTCGAACGGGCGCTCGGCGCGATCGAACGCCTCGTCGGCGTGGCGCCACGCGTCGTCCGGTGCATAGGCCCGGCCGTCAGGCCCGCTCACCGAAACCCGCGCGGCCAACGCATGGCCGTCCCGATCCACGATCACGATCCGGAGCTTCCCCATCGGCTCGCGATACCGCCGGTCGGTGACGACGACCCGCTGCTTCCGCGCCCCCGGCAGGTCGAGGATCCAGAGCGACGTGTCCCCCCCCTCGTTCGAGATGTAGGCGACATGACGGCCGTCGCGCGACCAGCGCGGCGCCGTGGCGTCGAACTCGCCGTAGGTGAGGGGAAACACGTCCCCCCCGTCGGCGGTCATGAGCCACAGTTGATTCCACTGGCGGCCGAGGTAGGAGCTGTACACGACGCGGGTGCCGTCGGGAGACCAGTCGGGGCGCGCCTTCCACGTAGTCTCCTCGTAGCGGATCTCGCGCAGCGGCGCGCCGGGAGTGGCGTCCATGCGCCAGAATCCGCCCGTCCCGTGGATATGCCCGCGGTTCGACACGACCAGCAGCTCGCGCCCGTCCGGGGACCACGTGGGCGAGATGTAGTGGTCCCACCGGGAGTAGTAGTAGCGCGGCAGCCGGGAGTCGTTGTCTTCCGTGAGCCGGGTGATCTCGCCGCTGGCGGGTATCACCGTGAAGACGTGCCAACGCCGGTTGTAAACAGAGGACACGAACGCAGCCCGCGACCCGTCGGGGGCCCAGCGCGGCTCGACGTTCACGGCTCCGTTCCTCGTGAGCGGCCGCACGGCGCCGGAGGCGAGGTCGAGCAGCTCGAGCTCGATCGCGTCGCTCGCGTAGCGCGCGAACATGACGAACCGACCATCGGGAGACCAGTCCGGCTGGTAGTCGTAGCCCGGCCCGCTCGTGAGCTGCCGGGCGACCGTGGAGCCGATCTGCTGGCGCCACAGCGATCCCTGCATCGAGTAGATGAGCTCCGCACCGTCGGGCGACCACGTCACGGCGCTGGGGCCGCTCGTCACCTGAGGGACGTACATCTCGCGCCAGTAGTAGGCGTGCGGCAGGGCGACTTGCTGCAGCACCGGGGCGCGCTGGGCAAACGAGGGCGCGACGCCGCAGCAGGAGAGTGCGACTGCGACGACGCGCTTCATCCCTTCAGATACAGCTTCCGGGGGTCGAGCACGTCCCGCAGCAGCTGCAGCTCAGTCTCCGTCGGCGGCGCTACCTCGCCGAGCCGGGCGCGGCGGGCGAGCGGCCATCCCACCCCGGCCTGCACGTCCCCGACCGCGACGCCGGGATAGAGCGCCGCCAGCGTCATTTCGCCGCTCTCCTCGTCCGCCTCGAGGATCGCCTTGTCGGTGATCACCTTCACCGGCCCGGCCCCGGGCATCCCCAGCTCCCGACGGCGCTTGCCGTCGGGGCGCTGCCCCGGGCTCGTGATGAAGTCCACCCGCTCGGGGAAGGCGCGCGGATTGAGCTTCGAGACGATGAGGGTGCGTTTCGCATGGATCGCGATCTCGGCGGCGCCCCCCGACCCCGGGAGGCGCACCGCCGGCCGCTCATACGGGCCGATCACCGTCGTGTTGATGTTGCCGTAGCGGTCCACCTGTGCGCCGCCCAGGAAGCCCACCTCGATGCGGCCGTTCTGGAGCATCAGCTGGAACACCCCCGCCATGCCGCACACCATGAGCGAGCCGGTGACGAGCGCCGGATCGCCGATCGAGACGGGCAGCCGCTCCGGGACCGCGCCCACGGCGCCCGATTCGTAGATCAACACGAGGTGGGGGGCGTGCGTCCGGCGCGCCAGATTGCACGCCAGGTTCGGGAGGCCGATGCCGACGAACACGACCTCGCCGTCCGCGAGCTCCCGCGCGGCGACGGCGGCCATCATTTCCGCGGGCGTGTACGCCGGTTTAGAAGCCGTAGTTCACCCCGCTCGAGTAGCGTTCCTGCGCCTTGAGCCTTGCGACCAACGACGGCTGTTTCGCCATGTACGCCGCGCGGTCGGCGACGCCGCGGACGTACTCCTCGAGGTAGCCCTCGAGCCGCCCGGGATCGCGCGAGATCCCCTCCCACGCCACGTAGAAATCGTTGTCGCGGTCGTAATAGCCCTGGGCGTACGACGGGTGCGCGCCCCACGGCTCCACCACCACGGCGTCCACGATCATCCCCGGGATGAGCGTCCGGTTCGGGTCGGACCGGATCACCGCTTCATCCACGAGCTCTTCCACCACCACGATCACGCGCGTCGAGGCAAAGGCCGCCTCCTGTTGCACGCCCACGAGGCCCCAGATCTGCGTATTGCCCGCGACGTCGGCGCGCTGCGCGTGGACGACGGTCACGTCGGGGTTCAGCGCCGGCACCGTCGCGAGCCGCTCGCCGGTATAGGGGCACGCCACGCTCCGGATCCGCGGGTTCGCGGCCGGCAGGTCGGTCCCCATGTAGTCCTTGAGCGGCCAGAACGGCAGCCGCGCGGCACCCGCCGAAAAGCGCGCGACCATGCCGAAGTGGGAGTATTCCTCTAGCTCCAGCGTCGCGGCGCCCTGCCGCTCCACGGCGCGTCGAAAGGCGTGTAGCGACCCGACGCCGGGGTTGCCGGCCCACGAGAAGACGAGCTTCCGGGCGCAGCCCCCGGCGATCATCTGATCGTAGATCAGGTCGGGGTGAGGCGGGCGAGCGTGAGATCGCGCCGGCCCTGGCGGATGATCTCGTGGCCCGCGGCGAAACAGATGAGGTGCGTGAACCCCTCGATGACGACCGTGTCGCCATCGTGCACGAAGCGGGCGATCGCTTCGCGCATCGGCATGACCTTAGAGGCGTTATCCGTCATCCGTTGTCCGTCGTCCGTAAAGGCGGCTCCGGCGGTGGCATGGTCCTGTTGTTTACGGATGACGGATGACGGACGACAGATGACGTCTAGTCCGTCATCTCCCGCAGGCACGCGTCAATGATCCCCAGCGCGGTGTCCACGTCGTACTCGTCGATCACCAGCGGCGGGGCGAGGCGGAGCGAGCTCTTCCCGGCGCCGAGCAACAACAGGCCCCGCTTGAACGCCCGCTCCACCAGCTCGTGGGGGATCTCGGGCGCCGGCTCGCGGGTCTTGCGATCCTTGACGAACTCGACGCCGATCATTAGGCCGCGGCCACGCACCTCGCCGATCGGCGGGTACTTCTGCTGCAGGCGTTGCGCGCCCGCGAGCAATCGCTCACCCAGCGGCGCGACCTTGGGCAGCAGCTCGCGCTCCACGACGTCCAGCGTGGCGAGCGCCGCGGCGCAGCACACGGGGTTGCCGCCGAAGGTGCTGCCGTGGGCGCCCGGCTGCCACTTCATGATCGACTCCTTCGCGATGATCGCGCCGATCGGCATGCCGCTGCCGAGGCCCTTCGCCGCGAGCAGAATGTCGGGCTCGATGCCCTCGTACTCGCAGGCGAACATGCGTCCGGTCCGCCCGATGCCGCTTTGGACCTCGTCGCACACGAGCAGGATGCCGTAGCGGTCGCACAGCTCGCGCAGTGCCTTGAGGTATCCGGGCGGTGGCACGACATAGCCGCCCTCACCCTGGATCGGCTCGACGAAGATGGCCGCCACGTCCCTGGGATCGAGCCGTTTGGCGAACAGATCGTCCTCGATGGACGAGACGCACCGCATCGTGCAGGCGGGCTCGCCGCGACAGAAGTCGCAGCGATAGCGATAGCCGTAGGGAACGTGGTACACCTCGGGGAGGAACGGCGCGAAGCCGGCCCGCTGCACCGCCTTCGAAGCCGTGAGGCTGAGGCCGCCCATGGTGCGGCCGTGGAACGCGCCCGTGAACGCGATCAGCGCCGGTCGCCCGGTCGAGTGGCGCGCCAGCTTGATCGCGCCCTCGACGGCCTCGGTGCCCGAGTTCGTGAGGAACACCCGCTTCTTGCTCGGGCCCGGCGCCAGTGCCGCGAGCCGCTCGCACAACGCCGCGAAGCTCTCGTAGTAGAAGTCGCTGCCGCAGATGTGGAAGAACCGCCCCGCCGCCTCCTGCACGGCGCGCACGACCTGCGGGTGACCGTACCCGGTCGACGCGACGGCGATCCCCGCCATGAAGTCGAGATAGCGGTTCCCGTCCACGTCCTCGACCACGGCGCCCGCCCCGCGCGCGACGACGAGCGGGTACTCCTTCGGGTAGGATGTCGAGGCCCAGCGGTTCTGCCGCTCGACGACCGCCCGTGCCTTCGGGCCCGGTGGCGGCACGACGATCCGCGGATAGTCCCGCTTCATCGCGACTCCTCGATGACGGTCCGGCTCTGCTCCCGCATGAACTGCGCGACGTAGTACGGCCCGCAGCCACCCTTGCCACTCGACCCCGATCCCTTCCACCCGGTGAATGGCTGCGCCCCCGGCCAGGCGCCCGTGGTGGCGCCCGTCCGCTTATTCACGTAGCAAACGCCCGCCTCGATCTCGTTGAAGAACCGCTCGACGTCCTCGGGCCTGGTCGAAAAGATGCCCGCCGTGAGCCCGTACTCCGCCTTGTTGGTCTCGGTGATGGCCTGGTCGAGCCCCGACACCTCGCCGATCGCGAGCAACGGCACGAACAGCTCCTCGAAGAACAGCGACGACGCGAGCGGCAGCTCGACGATGGTGGGCGCCACGTAGTGGCCGCGGTCGAACGCGCCCCCCGTCAACCGGGCGCCGCCGAGCAGGATCCGCCCCTCCCGTCCGGCCCGCGCCGCGGCGCGCTCGAAGCGCGCCACGGCCTCCCGGTTGATCACGGGTCCGAAAAACACGTCGCGCTCGGTCGGATCCCCCAGGGTGATCGCTTTCGTCTTCGCGAGCAGCTTCTCGAGGAACGGCGTCTTGACCCGGCGGTGTACGTACACGCGCGACGTGGCGCTGCACTTCTGATTCTGCAGCCCGAAGGCCGAGCGCATCACCCCTTCCGCCGCGGCGTCGAGATCGGCGCTGTCCATCACGACGGCCGCGTTCTTCCCGCCCATCTCGAGCAGGCACGGCTTGATCCACTGCTGCGACAAGCCCTGGAAGATGCGCATCCCGACCGCCTTCGATCCCGTGAACACCACGCCGTCCACGCCGGGGTGGCGCCACAGGGCCTCGCCCGTCTCCTCGCCCGTGCCCGGGAGATAGTTGAAGGCGCCGGCCGGCACCCCCGCGTCGCGATACACCTCGTACAGCTCGAGGCCGGTCCAGGGCGCGTCTTCGGCCGGCTTGTACACGACGGTGTTGCCTGCGACGAGCGCCGCCGCGGACATCCCCGTCGACAGCGCCAGCGGGAAGTTGAAGGGCGCGATGCAGGCGAACACGCCGTAGGGGCGGAGCACGTCGGTGTTCCGCTCCACGGGCGTCACGCGCGCCATGGGGCGCACGAACCCGGTCGCGTCCTCCACCTGCTGGCAGTAGTAGTCGATCAGATCGGCCGACTCCTCGGCGTCGCCCATCGCCTCGAGCCGGCTCTTCCCGACCTCGAGGCTCATGATCGCGGCCAGCTCGAACTTGCGGTCGCGGATCAGGCCCGCCGCCTTGCGGAGCGTCGTCACGCGGTCGCGCCAGCCGCGGTGCAGCCACGCGGGCTGGGCTGCCCGCGCCGCCGCCACCGCGCGGTCCACCTGCGGCGCGGTCGCCGCGGCGAACCGCCCCAGCACCACGCTGGTGTCGATCGGCGACGTGTCCACGAGGAGCGCTCCGCTCTCCTGCCCGACAGCGTCGCCCGCGATGTACAGGGGATGGTCCCGGCCGAGCTGGGCCCGGACGCGCGCCAGCGCCTCGTCGAACTGGCGGTGAAACAGCTCCCAGTCGACGTTGGCGGAGGTGTAGGTGACCTTGGACTGTGGGGATGCCGTGGCGGTCACGGGCGCTCCACTTGATGACTGACGACCTTGCTCACCGTCGCGTCCAACGCCACCGTGAGCCGTTGCACGATCTCGTCGATCTCCTGCTCCGTGACGATGAACGGCGGCGCTACCATCACGAGATCGCCGTTCACGCCGTCGGCGTGACCGACGTTCGGCCAGACGACGAGCCCCGCGTCCTGTGCGGCCTCGGTGAACGTCTCCGCGAACTTCGCGGCGCGCGGGAAGGGGGACCGCGAGTCCTTGTCTTCGACGAACTCGATCCCCGCGAGCAGCCCGCGCCCGCGCACGTCGCCCACGTGGGGCAGCTGCTTGAGCGCGGCGAGTCGCTGCTGCAGCACGACGCCCAGCTGGGCGCACCGCTCGACCAGCTTGCGCTGTTTGATCAGCCGAACCGCGGCGAGCCCCGCGGCGCAGCCCACGGGGTGGAACGAGAACGTCTGGGCGTGGAGGAAGCTCCCGGAGCCGCGGGCGATGGGGTCCACGATCCGCTCTGAGGTGGCCACCGCCGACAGCGCGGCATAACCCCCCGAGATGCCCTTGCCCAGCGTCATGATGTCGGGCGTTACGCCGTACGGCTCGATCGCCCACCATGTGCCGGTGCGGCCCGCGCCGCACAGGATCTCGTCCGCGACGAACAGCACCTCGTACCGGTCGCAGATCTCGCGGATCCGTTGGAAGTAGTCGGAGCGCGGCGTCGAGGCCCCCGTGGACGATCCGCCCACCGGCTCGGCAATGAACGCCGCCACCGTGTCGGCGCCGAGCCGCCGGATCGCGGCTTCGAGCGCGGCGCCGCTGCACGTCGGGCACGCCGCGTCCTCGCCCCGGCACTCGCAGCGGTACGGGTACGGTGCCGGGATCCGCGCCACGTCCACGAGCCACTCGCGGAACGGCAGCTTGTACGGCTCGCGCGCCGACGCCGAGAGGGCGAGCAGGGTGTTGCCGTGGTACGACGGCGCGAGGGCGATGATGCGGTGCTTGCGCGGCTTCCCGGCTTCGATCCAGTACTGCCGCGCCAGCTTCAGGCCGGCCTCGACCGCCTCCGAGCCGCTCGAAAGGAAGTACAGTTTGTCGAGGTCGCCGGGTAGGGTGGTGGCGAGCTCGCGGGCGAGCTCTTCCACCGGGCCGTGGGTGAACGCCGTCGCCGAGAGGTAGCCGAACTCGCGCGCCTGCCGTGCGATGGCGTCGGCGACCTCGGGGTTCGAGTGACCCAGGTTGGCTACGTAGGCACCCCCCACCGCGTCGAGGTAGCGCTTGCCCTGCTCGTCGACGAGCCAACATCCCTCCCCGCGCACGATCCGCGGGTAGGAGCGCCCCAGCTTGCGGTAGAAGACGTTGCTGTCCGGATAGCGATACGGGCCGCTCATGGGCCTGAAAGCTACACGCCCGGGCCCGGGGGCGACTAGTTTCGGTCCGGCACCAGCCGCCAGGTGAGCGGCCCGGGGCCCGAGTCGAGGACGGCCACCGTGCGGGCCTGCCCCGCCACGACGGAGACTGGCCCGGCCAGGAGTACGGTGTCCGTCATGTTCGTGTGGGACACCACGAGCGACCAGTCGCCCGGCGGGACGTCGGTGAAAGCCGACACCGCGCGGAAGAAAAACGACGATACCGGTACCGACCCGGCGCCACCCGTCTCCGAGAAGTGCGCCACGAGCCCGGCGACCTTCGAGAAATCCGCCACGCGCAGCGCCGCCTGACCGGCGGCCGAAGACGATGTAGTTCACGCTGTCCGCGGCTGCCAACACCCAGTCGAACGACGAGGTGTCGGACAGGGACTGCCCGGACAGCGTGTGCTGGCCCGGCAGGACGACGATCGCGGGGGTGAGCGTGCCGAAGTGGAAGTTCGCGTTCACCACCCTGCCGTCCACGCTCAGCCGGAAGGCGGCTCCGGGGATCGTCTCGAGCAGCCGGAGCCTCGACCCCATGGGCGGCGCGGGGCCGCTTCCGGTGTCGCAGGCGGCGAGGGCGAGGAGCGCGGCGACGACGGGACAGCGCATCACGACTCCCGGTCCACAACGTAGACGTTCCGTTGCGCGGTGGGCATGATGATCAGGTCGAGGATGTTCACGTGCTCCGGGAGATTCACCACGTAGGCGATCGCATCGGCGACGTCGTCCGCCGCGAGCGGGCGGAAGCCCCGGTACACGTCCCGCGCGCGCTCCTTGTCGCCGTGGAACCGCACCTCGGAGAACTCGGTCTC
>WNET01000477.1_pt1 | contig 18619 bp, 8 predicted proteins | sample 5399911 | NCBI WGS metagenome assembly WNET01 (sample SAMN13153333, study PRJNA577476) | soil metagenome | isolation source: 40 cm grassland meadow soil pre-rain plot 2 | place: USA:California | collected 2015-09-08 | reverse complement strand
ATTGGATGGGGACGCCCCTCGTCGCGGAACTCGGGGTGGCGAAGGATCGTCGAGGTCGGGGGATCGGTCGGGCCCTGCTGGAGGCGGCGATGGGCCGTCTCGCAAGTCGTGACGAACCGCGGCTCGCGCTCTATGTGACGTTGGGGAACGATTCCGCGATCGCGTTGTACCGCTCGCTCGGGTTCGTTCAGGTCGGAGGGCAGTCCGTCACGGCGCGTCTCGAGTCCTGAGTCCGTCTCGCGGCACTCGCGTCCGGCGGATCGCCGTCTTTTCCTCAGGCGGCCGGAAAGCTGATCGTGTGGCCCTCTGCCTGGCGGCGGGTCTTTGCGGGGGCGCGGATGCGGAACCCCTTCTCCCGCGCGAAGCGCTCCATGATCCCAAGGACATATCGTCCACCGAGGCGAGCGGTCACGACGATGAGCGCTTTCATCGGCGCCGGAAGCGCCGTGAGCCGCCACAGGTCTTGGTCTACCTCCCTGAGGATGTGACGCCAAGCGCGGTACGCCACGTTGAACCGGGCCTCGTCGATCATTTCATCGAGATTGTAGAACTGTTCCCCGCGGAGCACGCCGATCGGAACGAAGGTGAGCGGCGCCGTCACGAAGTGGCCATCCGGGATCTGTTCCATCCGATCGATCAGGTCCACGGTCATCCACGCGTCCTCCGGCGTCTCCCCCGGCAATCCCATGATGATCGTGTACGCGGGATACCAATAGTTGCGGTTCAGGATCTCCGTCCCCTGCACGACCAGATCGGGCCATTCCTCGGCCGAGAAGGGTGCGGCCTTGCGGTGGAGGACGGCGCGGGAGAGGGCCGGGCTCCCCGTCTCGATCCCGCTCTGGATGCCGATCCATTTGTTCGGGCCTCCGTGGACGATCTCCGTGAGGTCGGCGATGAGACCGGGGTTCGTCACGGCGGCGCTCACCGTCCCATGGGTCGGATAGCAGTGGGACACTCCCGGCTGATCCATGACAAAGCGGAAGAGGTCCTTCACCGCGTCCTCGTTTGGCTCCATCGTCTTCCAGTTCTCGAGTTTGTACAGGAAGATGTCGTCCGAATGGAGCTGGATCGACGACTGGCCATCCCGGGCGTTGATTGCGATTTCATCGCCGATGTAATTCAAGGGGAAGTACCGCGGGCGCCGCAGGGTGACCTCGCAAAACTCGCAGCCACGGCCACAGCCTCGCATGACCTCGTTCATCCCATGCATCGTCGGGGCGAGGATCTTCGGGATCTGGTCGACGGACGGCGCGGTCGCGTTCGTGAAACGCATTACGGGAGGCGCATCGCCGCGCGCGATCCGGTCGAAGATCTCGGGGGCCAGGTGGTCGACCTCCCCATGGACGATATGATCGATTCCGAGCTTCTCTTGCATCCCGTCGCGGCAATCGAAATGCCATCCGCCGGGTCCGCCGAGGACGACCTTATACTTCCGATTCGGCCGTTGCAGCCGCCCGACTAGGTCGAGAAACATCGCCTTCGTGTACGGCGTCAGGACCCCGCCCATCGTGAAGGACATGCTGACCGGCCCGAGGCCGAGCGGGTCCATCGAGTGCAGGCCCACGACCTCCGTATCGTCGTCGATGAATTGTTCCATGTGACGCGGGTCCGCGATGACGACGGACTCACGGCCGTTCGCCTGGACCAGGGACGATTCGATTTTCCGAAGGCCATATGGCACCCGGGTCGGCCGACCCTGCCCATCGACCTGGGGCGGGCTCGCCAAAATCCGGAACACGAGCCGTGACTGCCAGTAGTCCGTCGGGATGCAACTGAAGAACGTGGCCAGCGGGACGTTTCGAAAGTCCGTCAACAATGTGAAGTCCGCGGCGAGCACGTACTTTGCGATCGTTCTCCCTCCCCAGCGAGAGCGATTGGGGCGCGCGAGTGGGATCTTGTCCTTTATCCTTTTGATTGGCTGGGCCTGAATGGGCGAGGTAGCTTAGATATACGTTACGTCTCGCGGCTTGGTCAGGCGGCAGCCGTCGGATTAGGCGAAAAGGCATTATTTCCGGCTTCCTCTGCTCTCGAACGAGGTGGCGAAGATGGTCGAGGTGGGCGAACGGGCTCCCGATTTCACGATGTTGAGCGATGAGTCCAAGCCGGTCACGTTGTCCAAGGAGATTGGCGAGGGGCCCGTGATCCTATCGTTCTACGTCTTCGACTTCACGAACACGTGCCAGGGACAACTGTGCGCCCTCCGCGATTCCATGGGCGACCTCCAGGCGATGGGCGCGAAGGTGTTCGGGGTCAGCACGGACAGCCATCACAGCCACCGGATCTTCAAGGAACAGAATCATCTCAATTATCCGCTCTTGAGCGATTGGAACCGGACCGTGAGCCGGGCATACGGGGTGCAGTACGACCGATTCGGCAGCATCGGTCTCGAAGGGGTCGCGAAACGGTCCGTGTTCGTCCTCGACCGACGCGGCATCGTCCGGTACAAGTGGGTGACGGAAGATCCGAAGGTCCCTCCCGATCCGAAAAAGGTGCTCGACGAGGTCAAGAAGCTCGCTGCGTGAGGCCGAGATAGGTCCGGACTTCGTCCGCGGTGCGGACGGTGGGAGCTGCGAGGGCGGGCAGCCCTGAACCTCGGGCCGACCCGGTGTTCACCAGGACCACGCGGTCTTCCGGGGTGATCACCCCGTCATCGAAGAATCGTCGGAAACCTGCCAGGGTCGCGGCGCCCTCGAGACACGCGCTGATCCCTTCAGACGCGGCGAGGTTCAGTGCGGAGACTTTCATCGCCGCATCGGAGACGGCGACTGCCGCGCCCCGGGTCTCTCGGATCGCCTTGAGGACGAGTCGGTCCGCGATCGTGGCGGGAACCCGGAGTCCGGCCGCCTCGGTCTGGGGGTCCGGCCACGGTCGGGCGGTTTCCGTCCCCTCCTTCCAGGCCTTCACAAGAGGAGCGCATCCCTCCGCCTGCACGACCCCGAACCGCGGCCATGGACCGTCGTACCAACCGAGATCCCGCAGTTCATGGAGGGCCTTCCACATCCCCACGATCCCGGTCCCGCCGCCGGTCGGCAAGACGATCCAGTCGGGGAGGCCTCCGAGCCTTCCCAGATTTCGAACAGCATCGTCTTCTTTCCTTCCACGCGGTACGGCTCGCGAAGCGTCGCCAAGCTGAATGTCTCTGTCATGCCGGCAAGATCCCTTGCGATTCGTCCTGCATCCGAAATGTCCCCCGCGGTCCGGAAGACGTACGCTCCGTAGGCGACGGCCTCGCGCGCCGCCTCCTCCGAGCCGCCGCTCGCCAATAGGATTAGCGACCTCGCGCCATAGGTCGCGGCATATAGAGCGAGGGCTGCGCCCGCGTTGCCCGCGGTCGGGACCACGAGGTTCGAGCCGCCGAGAGCGCAGGCCATCGGAACCGCGACCGCCATTCCGCGTGCCTTGAACGTACCCGTCGGGTTCAGGCCCTCGTCCTTCACGTAGAGGGCGGCGACCTTGACCCGCGCGACCCGGCCGCCGGCACCCAGGTGTTCGAGCCTATGCAGAGGCGTGCCGCCCTCGCCCCTCGACCGGATCTCAGATTCTTCGAGAGGCAGGAGAGGCGCATATCGCCAGAGGTCGTTCCTCGGGAGGAGCCGGTCCACGCCGAGATCCGTCCATTCGTATCGGGCGAACAGCGGGCCACCGCAATCACAGAGGTTGATCAATCGGACCTCGTAGTGCTTCGAACACGTCGTGCACTCGAGGAAGGCGGGGCGCACAACGCGGTCATGCCGTGCAGGCCCATACCACTTGTCCCGCGATGCCTTTATCTCGGTCCTCGCATTCGATCCGGACTATGGCCGTCGCCCAGCGGACGGGGGATGTTCGCGCGGCGTACGACCGCATGGTGGAGGCCATGCGGGAGCGGGGGCGCGTGCTCGTCGCCTTCTCCGGTGGAATCGACAGCGGGCTGGTCGCGCGGATTGCATACGATGCGCTCGCCGACGATGCGCTCGCGGTCCTCGCCGACGCCGAGTCCCTCGCCCGGCGGGAACTCGAGGAAGCCGTGTCGGAGGCCTCGGAGATCGGGATCCCGTTGCGGACCGTCCGAGTCTCCGAACTGGCGAACGAGCAATACGTGGCGAACCCGACGAACCGCTGTTACTTCTGCCGCAAGGAGTTGGGAGCCGCGCTGAAACCAATCGCCGCCGAGTTGGGATACGGCACAATTGCAGATGGCGTGAACCTCTCCGACCTCGGCGACTACCGTCCCGGGATCCAAGCCATGAACGAGGAAGGCTTCTGGCATCCTCTCGTCCAATTCGGGTTCGCGAAGGAGGATGTCCGCACGCTGGCTCGGGACCTCGGCCTGAGTTTCCACGGCAAGCCGAGCAATGCCTGCCTGTCGTCTCGGATTTCCTACGGTGAGGTGATTACGGTGGACAAACTGCATCGGGTTGAAACGGCGGAAGAAGCGATTCGAGCTCTGGGTTTCCCTGTCGTCCGGGTCAGGGCCCACGAGGGCATCGCGCGGATCGAAGTACCCAAGGAGGACCTGCCGCGCATCGTCGAGCCCGCGGTCGCGGCGAAGGTCGCCCGGGCCGTCCGAGAGGCCGGCTTCGTCCACGTCACGATCGACCTTCTCGGGTATCGCAGCGGCTCCATGAACGAAGGTCTGTAGGTCGCTCGATCCGTGTCACTGAAGTCTTAAATATTACAGCGTTATCGACGGAATGGATTTCGGCCGGACGAAGCCGGGAGCGACGCGCCGTTGGCCACCGTAGGGATTATTCCGAGCCTGATCATCGGCGTTCGGGAAGGTATTGAGGCGGCGCTTGTCATCGGCATCATCCTCGGCTATCTGGTCAAGATCGGACGAATCTCGTTGAAGCGCCACGTGTACGCGGGGACCATCGTCGCCTTCCTCGCGAGTGCGGGGGTCGCCGCGGGCTTGTTCGCCGCGACGATCGAATTCCAAGGCTTTGGCGAGCAGATTTTCGAGGGCATCACGATGCTCGTCGCCGTCGCCGTCTTGTCCTCGATGGTCCTTTGGATGATGAATGCCGCTCGAAGCATTAAGGCGCATGTGCAGGAACGGATCGAGGCGGTCCTGAAACAGAGCGCGGTCTTCGGGCTCACGTTGCTTTCGTTTGTGGTCGTCTTCCGGGAAGGCGTGGAAACCGCGCTCTTCATGTTCGGGGCGGGCGCGCTCACATCTCCCCTCGAAGCGGTCCTCGGGGTCGGCCTCGGGCTCCTCGTCGCCGGGATCATCGGCGTCGGGATCGTCCGCGTCTCCTGGCGGCTGAACCTGCGGCGATTCTTTCAGATCACCGGGATTTTCTTGGTCGTCGTCGCGGCGGGTCTTTTCGCCAACGCGATCCACGAACTGCAGGAAGCGTTCGCATGGCAACTCGGATCCGCCGCCGTGTATGATCTGCATCTCGTCTTTCCGGCCGATGCGTCGAATACGGCGGGATACCTCCTTCGCGGGATCATCGGGTACAGTGATGCGCCGACCGTCCTCGAGGTCGTCGCGTATGTGGGTTATTGGATCGTCGTGTTGCTCGCCTACATGGGGATCCGGACGGGCAAGATCGAGATCGTGACGGCTCCTCTGCGCCGCGGATGGAACGCCCTGTTCGGCCGAAAGGTGGTCTCGAGCGCGGACGCCGAGTAGGTCGAAAACGGATCGACTCAGCGCCGGAAACAAGCTCGGCCGTTCGAGCCGGCGGTCTCACGGCGAGATCTTGATGACCTTCGTCGGGCAGGCGGTCTCGCACGCCATGCAGTCGATGCAATCCGACTCTCGGATCATGTCGGACTTGTCGCAGCGGTATTGTTGCCACTCGGAGCTGCCCTTCTCGACGACCTTGTCGTTCCCGGTCCCCTTCTTGCCGGGGGCGAGGAGCCATTCGAACACGTCGACCGGGCAGACGTCCATGCAGACGCCGTCCGCGACGCATCCGTCAAAGTCAACGGCCACGTGGGTCCCGTGGATTCCAAGCCGCGTCGGATAGGGGGTGCCGTCCGCGTCGGGTCGCTCCTTGCCTTCGGCGAAGACCTTGTGGTCGAAGTGAACCCCCGTCTCCGGATACTCGTCCGGTTTGTTCATGAAGTCCGGGTCGATCGGTTTCGCTGCGAAGTCCACTTCTCGCGACATCGGGTCGCCTCCAAAGAGCTCGGCCCGGCCCTTATCCGGGCCGGGCATCGGCTTGTATACCCCTCCCCTTTTTGACCTTTCCGGTTTTATTTCGCGCTCGATGGAGAGAATAACTCCATCACTCCTGGATTCACGACTTCTCGAACGCGAAACCTATTTCGGTGGAGCAGCGGTGACCGGCTGGTGAGCAAGCATCGTGGCGCGCGGACCCGCGCCGTCCACGGTCCAAGGCGGCGGGAACCCGGCCCGATCGTCACCCCGATCTTCGCGAGCGCGACTTGGAGCCTTGCGTCGGCTCGGCAAGGCGCGGATTTCGCGGTCGCCACGGCGCCGGTCGAATACTACACCCGCTGGGGCAATCCGACTGTACGGGACCTCGAGGACGCCCTCGCGGATCTCGAGGGGGGCGTCCGCGGCCTCGCGACCGGGTCGGGGATGGGCGCGATCGCCTCTGCGATCCTGACCTGCGTCGAACGTGGCGATCACGTCGTGGCGGGCGCGAGCCTCTACGCCGCAACGACCGAGATCTTCACCCGACTCCTGCCTCGGTTCGGCGTCGAGACGACCTTCGTCGATCCCCGCCGTTCCGGGGCGTGGAAGGCGGCGGTTCGACCGAGCACCCGGTTGGTGTACATCGAAACGCCTGCGAATCCGACCATGATGATCACGGACATCCACGAGGCGGTCTCCGCCGCGAGGTCCGTTCGGGCGACGACCCTGGCCGACAACACCTTCGCGTCCCCGGTGAACCAGCGGCCGATTGATCACGGCGTGGACGGCGTGTTGCACAGCGCGACCAAGTACCTCGGGGGCCACAGCGACGTCGTTGCCGGTGCGGTCGTCACCGCGAAGCAGGACTTCTTCGACCGGATCTGGTTCGTCTACAAGATGCTGGGACCGACACTCGGCCCCTTCGAAGCGTTCCTCGTTCGACGGGGACTGAAGACGCTCCCCCTTCGAATGGCGGCGCAGACGGAAACGGCCCAGTCGCTGGCGGAATTCCTCGACGGCCGCCGTGGCGTCCGCGTCGTGCACTATCCCGGGCTGAAATCGTTCCCGCAGCACGCCCTCGCGCGGAAACAGATGTCCGGCTTCGGGGGGATGCTCAGCTTCGAGCTCACGGGCGGCTACCGGGCCGGGAAGAAGTTCGTCGAGTCCGTCGACGTCGCGACGCTCGCCGTGAGCCTCGGGGGCGCCGAGACCCTCGTCCAGCATCCTGCCTCCATGACACACGGTCCACTCACCGACGAGGAGCGGCGGGTCAGCGGGATCACGGACGGCCTCGTTCGGGTGAGTGTAGGGCTCGAAGATTCCGAGGACCTGATCCAGGATTTCGATCGGGCGATTCGAGCGGCTTCCCGCTAGTCGAGCGACCGACGGCCATCATCGCCCCGTGGGTCGAGATCACAACGTGACTCCGAGCTGCTGCGCCATCGCGCGGAGTTCCTCTTCCTTCTGACGAAGCTTCTGCTCCCGGTCGAGGAGCTCCATCGCCTTCTTTTGGATGATCTTCACCCGGTTCTCGACGTCTTTCTTCCATTCTTCCATGGCAGCGGTCGAGGGACCGGCGCCTTTGTCGAACTCGGCGAGCCTCGCCTTCAGCCGGTCAACTTCGGCTTGGAGCTTCGCGGTCTTCGAGTCGGACTCACTTTGATCCGCCTCCACGGCCCGCTGCTTCCCCTCGAGGATTTCGGCTCGGGTGTCGAGCGACCTCTCCTTTTGTTCAATTCCGATTTCCCGTTCTCGGAGCTTCTCCTCCCGATCGAGGACGTCGAGCGCTTTCTTTTGCAGGAAGCGCAGATTTTTCGAGACTTCGGCCTGCATCGCATCGGCCTGGACGCGCAGCTTTTCCGCCTCGCCCCGGGCGGTGCTTGCACCCTTGAGGTCTTCCTCGATTCGGCCGCGCTGGTTCTCGATCTCCTGACGCGCCTTCTCAAGCGCCCGCAACCCTTCGGACAGTTGGGCGTCCCGGGAGGTCACGGAAGCTTCCCGCTCCGTCAGCTCGGACTCGAGCGCGGTCGTCGCATCGCTGCGCGCGCGGATGTCCCGGTCTTTCTTCCCGAGATCCTCCATGAGGTTGTCGGCCCGTTGCAGTTCGGTCGCCAACGTTTGCTCCCGGGTTGTGACGTCGGCGAGTTTCGCCTCGAACACCGAGGTTCGGGATTCAAGGTCCTTCTGACGCATCGCCAATTGGTCTGAAAGGCTCGCGATCCGCGAGGACTCCTGATCGATCGTCGCCTTACGGGTCCGCAGTTCCACCGAAGCCGTCGCGGCCTCTTTTTCCGCAGCGTTCGTCCGGACCTGACGTGCCTCCAGATCCCGGATGGCCGCCTTGATTTCGGTCTCCTTCGCGGCGAGATCGCGGGACTTCTCCTGGAGCTGGGCCAATTGGGCCTGCGCGGCACGTTCCGCTTTGTCCGCCTCCGATCGGCGTTTCTCCAACGCTGCTTGCTGGCCTACGAGATCGGCGGTCTGGCGTTTCGCGGCCTTCTCCGCTTCCTCCGCGACCAACGTGCGACGCTGGGACTCTGCCCCGAGCCGTTCCACTTGTTGGGCTTGGACTGCCGCCGCGTCGCGCGTTGCTTCGAGCTGCTTCAGTTCTTCCGCCCGCCTGGCGGACCAGACGGAACGCTCCGATTCGAACGACTGCCGGGCCCGAAGGAGTTCGTCTTCCTTCGCCTTGAGTTCCGCGAGGCGGCCTTCGGATCGGCGCCAGGAGGCTTCCGCCTCGGCGCCCTTGGCGGCATGGGCTTTCGCTTGGGCCTCCAGCTTTGAACGTTCGAGTTCGAGTTGGGTGGCTGCCGCCCGCAGGGTGCGTTCACGACCCTCGATCTCCTCGGCGCGTTTCGCCAGCTCCGCCGCCTGCGACTCCGTCGTCACGTTCAGTTGGGCCTGCTGCGATCGGAGGGTCGTCTGTTGGGCCTCCCACTGCTTGCGTTTCTCCGTCTCCTCGGAATGGAATTTTTTCGCGGCGTGATCGAACTGGGTATCCCGAGCGTTCAGATCTTGCTCGCGGCGAACAAGGGCCATTGCCTGGGCGGATAATTCGGTGAGGCGGGCCTCGGCCTGGTGTTCTTTGGATTCCAATTCCCGGGTGCGGGCCTCGAGGTCCTCCGCTTCTGCGCGGATCTCCGCCTCCTGAGCGGAGACGGCCTTTTCCCGGAGCGACAGTTCCTTCGCCTTCGCACCCAACGTGTCTTGGAGCGCCGCCGCGTCGCGCTCGATGCGGTCTCGTTCCGTCCGGATCTCCGACTCCTTGATTGCAAGGGACTGGCCGAGCGCTTCGGCCTCGGTTCGGACGCGCGCGGACTCTGACTCGTACCGGTCCTTCAGTTGCGCGAGTTCGAGTTGATGGGCCTCGAGCTGCTTTCCGGTCTCTTGGACCGATGCGCGCTCTTGCTCGAGCCGGCTTTCGTTGGATCGGAGGGTTTCCTCCATCTCAACGATCCGGCTCTCCCGCTCCGAGAGGTCCCGTGCCTTGGCCTCCAGGTCCTGGGCATTCCTCTGAAGATCGGCGTCCATCTGATGGATTCGCTGGGTTTGAGCCACCCGATCCTTCTCCAGCTCGGTGCGTCGCGCTCCGATCTCCGTCTCGAGAGCGTTCAAGGCATCCGTCCGCTTCGAAAGTTCCGTCGCATGGCGTGCGATTTCTTCCCTGAGGCCCCGTTCCCTCGAATCGATTTCGAGGGCTCGCTGCTCGACTTCGCTCTTCAAGCGTTCCGCTTCCTCCTTCAACAACGAGGCGGACCGGGACGCTTCCTGGGCAGCTTTCTCGCGGCGCGTGACTTCTTCTTCGTTCTGCGCGACCCACTCGACATCCTGGTGAACCTTTTCCTCCTGGTCTTTCACATCGATCTCGCGGCGCTCGAGGCGCATCACGCGGGCCGCCCACGCTTCGCGCTGGGAGACGCTCTCCTGTTCGAACGTTTCCCGTTGCTCCTTGAGTAACGCCTGCTGGGATTCGAGGGTCGCCTGCCAGGTCCGGAGTTCCGCCGCGCGCGTGGCCTCCGTCTCCCGGAACCGAGTCGCTTTCGCGTCGAGATCCTGAGAGAGGGTCGCCAATTCTTGGCCCTTCGCCTCGAGTTCCCTTCGGACTTTGTCCATCTTTTCGGTCTCGATCTCCAACGATTCCTCGCGCGAGGCCAAGTCGGTCAGCCGTCGGGCATTGTCCTCCGCCTGCGCCCGGATCGCTTCTTCTTTCTCCGCCACGGACTGTTCTCTCGCCTCGACCTCGATTTCGCGGGACAGGATTGCTTGGTTCTTTTCGTTCCGTGTGGCCTCGTACAATTCCTTGTCCTGCGCGATTCGAAGTTGATGCTCACCGATTTCCTTCGCCTGTCCGTCGAGGTCCGCCCGGCGGCGGCGGAGTTCGTCTTCGTATTGGGCCGTCCGGTCTTGGAACTCCCGCCTCTCGGATTCGAATGCCCCGCGGGCCTCTTCGAGGACGACCCGATCTTCCGTCAACGCGGTCTCCCGGGCCTCGAGGTCCCGGGTCCGGTCCGAGACCTCCTGGAGTGCGGCCTCGGCGCGTGTCCTCTCTTGCCGAGCCACTTCCTCGGCCTCATGGATTTGGCTTTCGCGGGTCGCGAGCTCGGCCTCGGAGGGCGCCAGGCGCGCCTCTCGGGCGGTGAGCTCCTCCGTCTTCGCCGCGGCAGCTGCCTCCGCTGCCTCGGCATGTGCGACCCGTGTGTCGACAGAGCCTTTGAATTCCAACAGCTCCTTCTGATCGATGTCGAACTGTGCCCGACTCTGCGCGAGATCCTCGAGGTCCTTGCGTACAGCGGCCTCTCGAGTTTCCAACGCTTGGGCCTGAACCCGAATTCCGTCGGCTTCGGCCATGAGACGTTGCCGTTCGGAGGCGAGCCTTTCCTCTTCCTTTCCGATGCCCTGCTCGCGCTCGTTCAGTTGCGACTCGATCGTTCTGACCGCCGTCTCGCGTTCGTTGATCCCGTTCGTTTTCTCGACCAACTCGCTCTCGCCGGCTTGGACCTGCCCGATCCGCGTGTCGAGATCCGTACGGAGGGCCTCGGTCCGTCTTGCGAGGTCATCGATGGCGTTCCGGTCCTCCGCGACCTGGAGCTCGCGGCTCTTCAGGTCTTCTTCCTTCGCATCGATCGCCGCCCGGTCGGACGCAAGCCGGCTCCGCTCCTCCTCGATCTGATGGTGCATCGCGTCCAGTTCGCTGGTTCGCGTCTCGATCCCGACCCGCCGCTCCTCGAGTCCTTTCGTTTGGGCCTGCAGGTCCGTTTCCTGGAGACGGGCTTCTTCGAGACGCTGCTTGACCGCGTCTTCGAACTTGTCCTGGATCTGGACCAGCATTTCGCGGGCAAACTCCACGTGCTCGAGGGTGACCGGGCCATAGGCGAGGAGGACGACCCCAAGTGCGTCACCACGGACCGTCTGGCCGTGGTACTTGGTGACCTTGATCGGTTTCTCGACCGCATCGAGGACGCCCGCCTGTACCGCTTGGTCATACGTGACCTGGCACGACGGGTCCAGGGTGAATTCCCTGAGCATTTTTCCGCGTTCGTCCACAAGGAAGGCCTTTGCGGGCCTCCAGCGCTGTCGTTGCGCGAACATAGCTACACCCAAGAAGATTCCGGGAAGGATCAGGAACATGTATGGTGTCTGCCACCAGCCCGGACCGGGCGGTGGGATGACGACCGGGACCTGCACGGTCACCCGCATGTTGGGGTCCGAGCCGAGCATCGTGAAGACGACCTGGCCGGCGTCGTCGACCGTGCCAGCCACGAAGGGCGATCCGTCTTTCGTCACCGTGAATGGGAGTCGGACGGTGTTGCCGCCGATGGTCCAGGTGATGGTCTGCGTCGTTTCAGTGGAGGAATGCGTCCATGCGTACGACGCTCCCGTCGTCCAGTCGCCGAACGCGGTGATCGTGATGAGCGCGCTCCCATCGCTGTTCGTGACGGTCAAGGTTGAGACGCTCACGGAACTGTCCGCGATCGTCCCGACCACGGAGAGGCGGTTGAACGTGATTCCGTAGCCCGTCTTGGTGAGCGTGCTCGACCCCGCCACGGTCAGGTTCGCCGCGGTGAGATTCGACCTGAGCGCGATTGTTCCCGCAATCGTGAGCGTCGCGAAGGACTGGCTAGCACCCATCGCGATGGTTCGGCTCGTGCCGGTGAAGGTCACCGAGGAACCGGTGGACGTAAAGGTGGTCAAAGACGACGAGTCCCACGATCCCGCGATGGCAATCGAAGCCAGGTCGAAGACCAGGGTTGCCGAACCCGTGGAGGTCACGTTGCCGTTGAAGGTGACGGTGGTACCGGTCAGGGCCAGCGCGCCCGACCACGTCACGTTGGAGGAGAAGGTCGTGCTCACGCCCGGGATTACCGTGAGACTGAAGATCGGCTGCGTGATTCGGATGGAGCCGCCGGACGCGTTGACGACGAGGGTCGAAGTCCCTGCGGTGAAGGCTCCCGCCGAAGTATCGATCGACCGGATCGTGATCGTGCTGTTACCTGCCGTCAGCGTGCCACCGCCTGCGACGAGCAGGCTCGCTCCCCCGGTGATGTCATTCCCGGTCGTGGTCAGTGTCCCATCAATGGAGAGAGTCCCGTCCACATCCGTGGCATTGTTCTGCGCGACGGTCCCGGAAATGGTCAGGTTGTGGAAGCCGTTCGAGGCGTCCCGGGTGCGGAGCGTCTTGGCCGCGCCGGACAAGGTCACGGTGCTGGAGCCCTTGGTGAATGTCGCCCCGACACCGGACGTGTCCCAGTTGCCGCTAACAGTCCAGTCTCCGCCGGTCAGCGTGATGGTTCCCGAGGTGCTGCCGTTCATCGTCACGTCCGCGGCGGAAACGGTCGAGGCGTTCGCGACGAGGATTCCGGAATCACCGACCGCGATGGAGCCTCCCGCCAATGAGAGGTTCGCGGTGGCGAGCGTAGTGGTCGATCCCGCCCCATCCTGAATGGTGAGGACGTTGCTCCACCGAAGACCGTTCGTGGCCATGGAGAAGGTCACCGCGCCGCTGCTCGCGGCGGACCGGAAAGTGACCGAATGGAACTCGCTACCCGCGAGGGCCGCGAAGGTCATCGTTTGCGATGTCGTCGAATTGAAGACGACGGTCCCGGTACCGGCGGACCAGTTGGCGGACGTGCTGTTGTTCGTCCACGACCCGCCGAACGTCCACGTTGCGCTGCCCATCTTGAAGTAGGCCACCGCGCTGGAAATCGATGTGTCTCCCGCGATGCCCACTACGGACGCAGCTCCAGACCCATCTAGGATGGCGGACCCCGAGAGAGTGAGCCCGCCCGTCGCGGTCAGTCCATTTGCCGTGGACGCGCCAATCGTAAGGACCCCCGCGGCGTGGATGATCCCACCACCCACCGCGAAGTCGAAGACACCGATGGCGACGGTCCCGGACCATCCGGTCGTGTTGAGCGAGGACATCGCCGCATTCAGATCGACCGTGACCGTCCCGCCTCCGGAGTTCGCGTCGAAGAACACCGGGTTGGAGGCGTTCGGCACGGAGCAACCGTTCACTCCGCCGGACGAGGAAGACCAGTGCGTCGTCTGCGACCAGTTGCCTGTGCCGCCGATCCAGTATCGGTTGCCCGGGCCGCAGGGAGCGGAGAGGGTGACGTCGACCACGGGGTCGGAAGCGAGCATGGTGAAGACGACTTGACCGGACCCGTCCACGATACCGTTCGTGAACAACGCGCCGTCTTTTGTCACGTTGAAACGATTCCCGACCGTGTTTCCTCCGATCGTGAAGGTGATCGTCGAGGTCCCGACGCTGGAAAAGTCCGTCCAGGTGTATTGGGTGTCGGCCGTCCAATTCGTGAACACGCTGATCGTCGTCAGGTTCGTCGCGTCGGTGTTCGTCACAGAGAAGCCCACGACGATGACAGTCCCGTCGACGATGCTTCCAGTCCCAATCTCGGTGAGGGCGTTGAAGGCGAGGTTCTGCCCCGTCTTCGTCAGGACGGCTCCATTGTTCACGGTCAGAGCCCCCGCCGCCGTCACCGTCGAGGTGGTGGAGACCGTACCGCCGATGGTGAGATTGTAGAACATCTGGCCTGACGCGAGGCCGATCGTTTGCGACGTCCCTGTGAAGGTCACGGTCGAAGTGTCCGAGTTTAGAATCGAACCCAAACCGGTGCTGTCCCACGATCCGCTCACCGTCCAAACCCCGGTCGTCAGGGTGATCGTCCCCGATGTACCTCCATTCATCGAGAGGTTGGACACCCCCACCGTGGAGGCGTTCGCCGTCAGCGCCCCTGCGTTCCCGATTATCAACGCTCCGCCGGTCAGACCGCGGTTGCTTGTGGCGAGCGTCGTGGTCCCGCTTCCGCTCTGAATAGTGAGGTTTCCGGACCAGACCAAGGCGTTGGTCGCCATCGTGAACGCGACCGTCGACGCCCCGCTGTTGAAGACTACGTTATTGAACTCGGGTGCGTTTCCCGGGAGGGCTGCGAACGTCATCGTCTGGTCCGATGACGAATTGAACGTGACCGTGGCCGTTCCGATCGCCCACGATGCGGATGTAGAAGCGTTCGTCCAGGACCCGGAGATGGTCCACGATTCGGAGCCGAACGCGATGTATGACCCAGCTGCGGATATGTTGACGTTCCCAGTGATGACGACAGGTCCAGAAGTTGAGAGCAGCGAACCTCCGGCAAGGGTCAGGCTACCGTTGACGGTCAACGGGTTGGTACCTTTCGTCACAGAGCCTGAGTTAAGATTGAGGGCGGAGGCCGTGAGCTGGGATGACTGATTGATAGTCCCCGTGATTGTGAGGGTTGTGAACGATTGGGAGGCGAGGAGATTCACGGTTTGCGCGGAGCCTGTCATCGTCACCGTACTCGTGCCTGGCGTAAGCGTGCTTCCGGCCCCGGACGTATTCCAAGATCCGCTCACGGTCCAAGCCCCGGTCAGCGTGATCGTACCGGAGGCACCCCCGGTCATCGTAACGTTCGTGAACGTGCACGCGGAGGCACCCGCCGCCAGGGTGCCGCCGTTCGGGACGACGAGGTTCGAACCACCGGTGATGTTGAATCCACCCGTGGTCAGCGTCCCAGCCACCGTTAGCGAATTCGATACATCGATGGCCGTCGACTCGGTGATCGTGCCCGAGACGGCGAGATTGTAGAACCCGTTCGACGAGTTGAGGGTCGAGACGGTCTGAGCCGCGCCGCTCAGGGTGACCGTCGACGTCCCTTTGGTGAATGTCGAGCCGGCGCCGCTCGTGTTCCAACTGCCGGTGACCGTCCATGATCCGGTCGTCAGGGTCATCATGCCACTTGTCCCTCCGGTCATCGTCACACCGGACGCGGACACCGTGGAGGCGTTCGCAGTGAGAACTCCGGCATTGCCCACGACGAGGGCACCACCGGTGAGCCCCAGGTTGGCCGTGGCAAGCGTCGTCGTCCCGCCCCCGCCTTGAACGGTGAGGATTCCGGACCAGACAAGGTGATTCGTCGCCATGGTGAACGTCACCGTCGACGCACCGCTGTTGAAAGTCGCATTGTTGAACTCCGATGCGTTCCCGGGGAGAGATGCGAACGTCATCGTCTGGGGCGACGACGAATTGAAAGTCACCGTCGCCGTTCCTACCGACCAACTCGCCGACGTGGAGCTGTTTGCCCACGAGCCGGTTACAGTCCAAGACTCGGAACCGAAGGAGATGTAGGAAGCGGGCGCCGAGATCGCCACGTTGCCCGTGATGCTGACGGCGCCCGATGTAGAGATGAGCGCGCCTCCGGATAACGTAACTCCCGCGTTGGCGGTGAGAGCGTTCGTCCCTTTGGCAAGCGTGCCACCCGAAAGGGTGAGGAGTCCGGCGGTCGTGAGTTGACTCTGGAGAGTCCGCGTGCCGCCACTGACAGTGAGAGCACCGAAGGAGGTGCTCCCCCCGATCCGGACGTTCCCAGTCCCTGAAAACGTGACCGTCGAGCTCGTTGCGGTGAATGTTGTGGCGGAGGACGTATCCCAGTTCCCTGAGCTCATCGTGATGGTCGCAGAAGCGAAAGCGATTGTCGCCGCTCCGCTCGAGGTCAGACTATTCGCCCCGAATGCGATCGTCCCTGCGCTCGTGAATGTGAGGGTCCCAATCCACGTTAGGGATCCCGTGAACGTCGTGGAGATGGCGGGATTGACCGCGAGGTTGTTCACGGTCTGCGAGATGTTGATCGTGCCGCCCGATGCATTCACGACTATGGTCGAGGCACCGACCGTGAATGTGCCCAGATGTGTGTCCATCGACCTCACGGTAATCGTAGACCCGTTGGCGATCAGGGATCCTCCCGCACTCACGTTCAACGTGACCGCGTTGATCGCGGGGTTCAAACCGCCTGTGTTCAGCGTCGTGGTTCCCGCTCCGCCCGCGATAGTGAGCGTCCCGCCCACGTCCAGGCTGTTCGCGGCCATCGTGTATGTGACGGTCGATGCGCCCGAGTTGAACGTGACATTTCCGCCGAATTCTTGGGTCAGGTTGGCGAAGGTCATGGTTCGCGAAGCGGCCGAGTTAAACGTGATAGGGGCAGCGAAGCTCCAAGAGGCTGACGTGGACGAGTTCGTCCACGCTCCGGACGCGGTCCAAGAGCCGGCCGCCGTCGACGTGATGTAACCAGCGGCGTTGTTGACCGTCACGTTCCCGGTCACAGAGATGGTCGAGGCATTCGTCCGGAGGACCCCGGTCGGACCGCTGACCGTCAGCCCGCCGCCGATCGTGAGGCCATAGTTCGTTCCCGTCGTGTCGAGCGTGCCACTCACGGTCACGAAGCCCGCGGTGGTGATTGCCGAGGCGGCGGATACCGTACCGCTGATGGTGAGAACCCCGAATCCATTCGACGAGTTCAGGATCTTGACGGTCGTGCCCGCCCCGCTCATCGTCACGGTGCTCGAAGGCCCCGTGAACGTGGAGCCGGCGCCCGAGGTGTCCCAATTCCCGGCCACAGCCCACGTGCCGGAGGCGGTGATCGTTCCGGAGGTCCCTCCCGTCATCGTCACGTTGGCTACGCTCACGGTGGAGGTGCCCGTCGTCAACGTGGCACCGTTGTTCACCGTGAGATTGCCGCCGGTGCCCGTCAAGGCGAGGTTCGCGGTCGCGAGATTCGCATTGTTGTTCAGGGTGAGCGTGCCTCCCCACCGAAGCGCGTTCGTGGCCATCGTGAACGTCGCCGCCGCGGTCGGGCTGAATTGCACATTGCTGAACTCCGAGAAGCCCAGATTGCCGAATGTCATGGTCCGGGAAGCGCCGGAATTGAAGACCACGGTGCCCGTCCCCGCAGACCACGATCCGCTCGTCGACGAGTTCGTCCAGGAGCCGCTGAAGGTCCATGTCGCCCCGCCGAAGTTGACGAATCCGGTGGCCGCGATGCTGACGTTGCCGTTGATCGTCTTCGTCCCGGCCGCGCCCGCGGTGAGTCCTCCGGCCATATTCGCGGCAAGCGTGGCGGCCGTCAGCGTGAACGTGCTGCTCGCGAGGACCGCCCCAGCATTCACCGTCAGAGTGCCAGACACATCCACGAGCCCGGTTTGGGTGACGGTTCCTGCGGCGGAGATCGTCAGATTGTTGAAGTTGTTCGCCGCGCTCAAGATCGCGATGTTGCTCACGCCGCTCATCGTCACGGTGCTGGTCCCTTTCGTGAAGACCGAGCCGGCCCCGCTCGTGTCCCAGTTCCCAGAGTCAGTCACCGAACCTGTCGTGAGCGTGATCGTGCCGCTGGTCCCGCCGGTCATCGTCACACTCGAGACGGTGAACGTGGAGGCGTTCGCCGTCAGGATTCCCCCATTGCCCACGTTCAACGCGCCGCCGGTGAATCCCAGGTTGGCCGTCGCCAGGGCCGTCGTCGACGATCCATCGGAGACGATCAGTGTCCCCGCCCAGTTCAGGGCCCTCGTGGACATCGTGAAGGTCTGCGCCGATGCGGCAGAGGAATCGAACGTGATGTTGTTGAACTCACTGCCCGAGAGATTCGCGCCAGCGAACGTCATCGTCCCACCGGTCGCACTATTGAAAGTGACCGTCCCAGTCCCGGCACCCCACGTCGCTGACGTCGAAGCGTTCGTCCACGTTCCTGTGATCGTCCATGTGGATGAATTCATCACGAGGTAGCCGTTCGCCGCACCGATGTTCACGTTTCCGTTGATCGAGATGGCCGATGCGTTTGCCGTTAGGGCTCCGAACGTCGACACCGCGAGTCCCCCGACGGTGATGCCCAAATTGGCCCCCGACGTCGTCAGGACGGTCCATCCCGTCGCGCCGCCGGTCGAGTTCCGGATTGTGAGCGTGCCGCTCATTCGGAGCGCATTCGTCGCCATCGTGTAGGTGATGCTCGTCGTCACACTTGCGTCAAGTGTGAGATTGCTAAACTCGTTCGTCGCTCCGGCCAAAGCAGCGAACGTGAGAGTCCCATTCGCCGCATCCTGGATGGTCACGCTGCTCGTACCCGCCGTCCAACCGGCGGCGGTGGACTGGTTGGTCCAGTTACCGTTGATCGTCCACGTCGATGCGCCGAGGAGGACGACCGTCGCCGCAGTCAAGATGCTCAC
>WNET01000281.1_pt1 | contig 19640 bp, 13 predicted proteins | sample 5399911 | NCBI WGS metagenome assembly WNET01 (sample SAMN13153333, study PRJNA577476) | soil metagenome | isolation source: 40 cm grassland meadow soil pre-rain plot 2 | place: USA:California | collected 2015-09-08 | reverse complement strand
GCAATGTAAGCTTGCAGTCCGGTTTTCGAGATCGTCTCGCGATATCCCTCAACCAGCTTGCGGCTGAGCTTACCCACATGCGCGTAATTCTCACGTGTAAGCACCTCACGAAAGGTCGCCAGCCCCGCCGCCATCGAAACCGGATTGGTATTGTAGGTTCCGCCGTGAAAGACCTTGTGCTGTGAAATTAAATCCATGACCGAGCGATGCGTTCCGAAAGCCGCCAGCGGGAACCCACCGCCGATCGACTTCGCCAAGCAGATCATATCGGGCGCAACCCCGAAATATTCCGAAGCCCCGCCCCAGCCCAGCTTCGCGCCCGTTTTGACTTCATCAAAGACCAATAGCGCTCCGTTTTTGGTTGCGATCTCGCGTAAGCCTTGCAGGAAGCCGGGTTGTGGCAAACACAATCCGACATTCATCAGAATCGGTTCAAGAATAATCGCGGCAATTTCGCCGGGATTCTCGCGGAACCGCCGCTCGACGGTGGTGAGATCGTTGAACGTGGCGACCAGCACGTTGGTGACGCTAGCTTTGGGCACTCCAAGGCCAGCCGGGACCTGCACCGGATCATTAACGTCGCCAAACTCTGGAGCATGTGGCTTCACGCTGACCAACGCGGAGTCATGCAGGCCGTGATACGCCCCTTCGAACTTGACGATTTTGTCACGTCCAGTGGCCGCGCGCGCGAGGCGTACGGCATGCATTGTCGCTTCGGTGCCGCTGTTGCCGAAGCGGACCATCTCGACGGGAAAGCGATTGCAAATCTCTTCCGCCAATTCCCACTCCATGTTGTGAGGCATTCCGAACATCGTCCCAGTGCTGAGCCGTTTTTCGACCGCCTTCATTACCGCGGGATGGCAATGGCCCGCCATCAGCGCGCCAAAACATAGGTTGTGATCGATGTAGTCGTTGCCATCGAGATCGCGGAAGTGGGATCCCTGCGCCTCTTTCACAAAGATCGGATAAGGATCGTACGCGCGATAATTGCTGGCAACTCCCAGCGGAATGCGCTTCAAATTTTTCTTATGCGCCTCCGCCGACTTGGGCGTGCGGCGCACAAATGTATCGAGTTCTTTCTGCAACGCGGAATACATCGGAATCTCCGAAAAATCTCAAGCCGCTAAACGGCCATTAGAGTAGAAACGGGCGGCAGCGCCGCCCGGGGTCAGCTAGAAGAAAAGCTTCACTGCAAATTGTACAAGCCGCGGGTCGCGAACCTGCGTGATCTGCCCAAACTGCGACCCGTCAGAAACATTGCCGTCAGGATTGAAGAACTGCGTATGGTTGAAGATGTTGAAGAACTCAGCCCGGAAATCAACGTGGGTGTTTTCGGTTATCGGAATGGTCTTAAGGATCGCAAAATCAGTGTTGCTGAGATGCGGCCCGCAGCAGATCGTACGTTTCGCGGTTCCAAGTGTCCCCAACAGGGACGGCTCAAAACATTCGAATTGCGCCCCCGCGCTGCAGGGCGGAGCACTGTCATCGGTGGCATTGTCCGTGAAGCTGTTGGGGTCGAAGTAATAGTTAGCGTTCGACTGCGGTTTCATGGTACGGAACGGGGCAAGCTGCGCAGGCTCACCTGGCAATTCGAAATCGAAGCTGTACATCAGCTCGTTATCTGCCACAGTCGATATGCGAATGGGGAACCCTGTCTGGAAGGCAGTAATACCAGAAACGGCCCAGCCGTTGAGCAACTTGCCAGTGGCTCCGGTGAATTTTCGAAAAGGCAGTTCCCAGTAGTAGCTGAGAACAATGCGGTGGCGGGCGTCGAACGCTGATAACGAACGACTGATGCGAGGATCAATCGGATTGAGAATGCCTTCAAAGCTCGAGGCCTGGTCGAAGGACTTGCTGAAAGTGTATGCGGCGGTGAACTGCAGGCCCTTACCAAAGCGCTTGTCGAGCGATGCCTGCAATGAGTTATAGGCCGAGTTGGCAATGGTGTCCTGAGCGAAGATGCTGCTGAACACGGGAATACCATCTATCGGGCAGCCAGCTGCAGTTGGACTTAGAGGATCACACTGGGGCGAGGAGTACCGACGAAGGCCTACAAGTGTAACGTCGTTCGCGAGTGTAGTGTTCGGAGGAATGACACTTGGCCCGTTTGGTCCGTATGGAAGATGCAACCCATTCGGACCGGTAACTGATCCTGCCGGAATAATGAACTCACTGTCAGAGAAGTACGGACCGCAAGTTAATGGTCCGAGGATGTCGTTAATATCCAGACAGGTCTGGGGATTTCCGAAGTTGATATCGTGCGTGGCCAAAAGCCGATGTCCTTGCGACCCGACATAACCGACCTCGAGTTTCATATCGTTCGTCAACTGGCGCTGGATGGTGAGGTTGTATTGGGCCGAATACTGGCTGCGCATGTGCGGCTGAAATTGTCCGAACAATGTGTTTGGTCGGAACATTGCCCAGTCTGTTGGCTGTCCGCGTGTCGGATTCAGGATGCCGTTGACGCCGCCCAGCTGACTCAGGCCGAATGGATTGGGATAAGTGAAGCCCCCGCCCTGGTCCTGAAAGGGAGTGTTGAACCCGGTATTGAAGGGAAACGTGCTTCCACCGAAGGGCGGCTCAGCACTGAATTGTTCCAGGACAAGCTGCTCAATCGGGTTATAGAACAATCCCCAACCAGCGCGGATGCTTGTCTTACCCGAGTTTCCCGGGCTCCACGCCAATCCGATTCGCGGAGCAAAAGCTTTGTAGTATGTCTGGGTCAGAGCGTTCGGCACGCCTGGGTCTCCAGGCACAACCAAGCCGGTTGGGAACACCGCGCCAGCGGGGCCGGTCGGACTGCAATCCGTACTTCCGTACTGCGCCACCAACGAGGCGTCGATATTGGGATCGAGTTTACATGGGTAAATTTTTGTCTGCGCCCCAGGCCGGAAGGTCTGCACGTGCTTGCTTGCGTCCGCGATAGGAGTGTTGAGCTCCCAGCGCAGACCGTAGTTGAGCGTCAGATTTGGTTTGATCTTCCAGCTATCCTGTGCAAATAGATACAGCCCGGTACTGCGGACGTTTTCAATCTGTGCCGATCCTTGGCCGTACGAACCGGGAAATCCGAGCATGTAGTCGGAAAATGCCGTATCGCCGAGAGTGCTATTGGTCGAAGTCTCGTCAACAAAGAACTCGCCGTTAACGTCGAAATACAGAAGCTGGTCAAAGCGCTGGCGTCGGACATCTCCACCGAACTTAAACGAGTGGTTTCCGACGACCTTGCTGATATTGTCAGACCACTGGAAGGAATTCCCCACCTGAGGCAATTCACCCTCTCCATTGTTGCCAATGGTGAATCCACCGCTCACCTGTATAAAAGGAAGTCCTTCGTGTTGAGGACCGAGGTTGGGATGTATGCCCAGGGTATTCGCCTGCGTGCCGTCTGAGAAGCAAGGCACCCCGGAGGGAAACGCAGCCAGCAGCCAGGATGGTGCTGGTGGACAGGAATTCTGTACTGTCGTTGTGAACACGGGGTGCTGGAAAGTCCGCTGCGCTTCACGATTGTAGTTGAAGCGGAACTCGTTCACCGTTGTGTTGCTAATGCTCCACGTGTGGCTGATGTTCCACTGCTGAAATCGCTCATTGACGATGGACCCGAAACCGGGCACATTCGCTCCGGCCGCCTCGAACACTGCGAATGGGGAGACCAGGTGATCATCGTTGAAATAGTAATAAAAACTGAGGTTCTGCTTGTTGTTAAGGCGGTGGTCAAGCCGAACCGTAAATTGGTCCGCACGCACTGGCTGCACAGGCGTAGTCACCAGTTTGTCGCTGTTGTTGGCTGGGGTTGGAACAAACTGGAGCAAGTCAACCGCAGTGGGATCGAGGCAGCCCAAGGGAATGATGTTACCTGGGAAGAGGTCCGAATAGAATCGCCCATCCGTGGGGATGTTGGGCGCTGATCCCAGTGCTGTAGTGCAATTCGGCCGCAGGTTAAGAGCATTCGCATCAGTGCTGCCACTGAAAGTTGACTCTGAGGAAAAATCAGCAAAGGGCTGAGTTGCGCTGGGACGCTCCGACGCCGAGGGGACGAATACGAGCGAAGACGGAATCCCCTGGCGAATGCGCCGTCCTTCATACGAAGTAAAAAAGAACGTCCGATCCTTGACGATCGGTCCACCAAATGTTCCCCCGAATTGGTTCTGATTGAATTGTGGCTTGTCACAGGGAATACCATCTACAGCCGTGAAGCAATAAGGATTGGCGTTCAGCTTTGTGTTTCGAAAAAACTCATATACATTTCCGTGCAAATCGTTGGTGCCCGATTTCGTGATCACGTTCACTACCGAACCGGAGTTGCGCCCGTACTCTGCGTCAAAAGTATTGGTCAGGACACGGAACTCCTGAATGCTGTCCGGCGAGGGCTGCACTGTCGGCAGGTTTACGAACTGATCGTTCGCGTCCCCACCGTTCACGCTGAAGTTGTTTGCGCGTCCCCGTCCGCCGTTGACTGATACCGAGCCTGCCTTGTCACTCCCGTAAACGATCTGGTTTCCAGATCCCACCGTGGACACAACGCCAGGCTGCAACTGCAAAAATTGATATGTATCGCGGGCGTTCAGCGGGAGTTGGCTGACCGAGCGGTCGTTGACAACCGCTCCCAATTGTGTGCTGGTGATGTCCACGAGAGGTGCTTCCGAGGTCACCTCCACTGTCTCCGCCGTGGCGCCAATTTGCAGGGTCGAATTCAATGTGACCACTTGGTTGACGTCGACCGTCACATCCTTCTGCACGTTCCTCTTGAAACCCTTCTGCTCGAACTCCGCCGTATAGTTACCGGGCGCAACTTCTACGAAGGTGTAATCGCCGCTCCCGTTAGTTTTGGTTTCGCGGGCAACGCCGGTCGCCTGATTTGTGATGCGTACACTCACATTGGCCAAGACGGCGCCGGAAGGGTCAGCCACCCGGCCTAGAATCCTGCCGCCCGTGCTTTGTCCTAGAGCCGGGGAAGCGAGAAGAGTGAGCAAGCTAAAAACCGCAAGCCGCACAGCTAGCGAACGGCGCGCCATCGACGGATGCATGGGGGACCTCCCGGTCAAGGGTGGAATTTTTTGAATACTAAATTTGAATACTAAAAACGACTGCTTGCGCTCTGAACAAACCTTGCTATAATCGCGCAAGGTTAGAGAACCTCCCTGCTAACTGTCAAGCAAAAAATCGAATCGACCCGAAGGCCCGCCGGGTGGGCGGATTACAAGCTTCGAAAATGACGGCCGCCGATCCCAAACCTTACTTGAAAATTGGAGACGTGGCCCGTCTGGTGGGCGTGTCTCCTTCTGTGATCCGCACCTGGGAGAGCCTCGGCCTGGCGCGTCCACGACGCACCGCCAGCAAATACCGGCTCTACTCTCCAGAAGATGTCAAGCTGCTCAAGCGGGCCCGCTTTCTCCGCAAAGTTCGCGGTTTGAATGCCCCGGCAATCGTGCAGATGCTCAAAAGCGAGGGCGTGGTCCGCACCAGCCCCGATGGGGCGGGCAGTGCAATCGGCATTCGCCTCCGCCAACTGCGCGCAAAGCGCCGGCTGCCTCTCGCAGAAGTATCCAAATCAGTAGGCATCTCATTGGGATTTCTGAGTGCAATCGAGCGTTCGCAGATGAGTGCCTCCGTCGGGACGCTTCGCAAATTGGCGCGCTTTTACAAAACCAAGATTCTTGATTTCTTCGATCCTTCTGAATCGAACAGCCGCTTGGTACGTCCTGACCGCCGCAAAGTTTTGGAAGCTGGGCCGGGCGTGCGCATGGAACTGCTCGCGTGGGGCAATACGGTTATGGAGCCACATCTGTTTCGCATCGCTGCCCAGGCCGGCAGCGGTGAGTCTTACACACACGAGGGCGAGGAATTTCTCTACATTTTGCGCGGGCAATTGCATATTTCGCTCGACGGGGAGGAATACCGCCTCAGGCCTGGCGATAGTTTTTACTTCGAAAGCGCGACTCCCCATCGCTGGAAGAATCCAGGCCGCAGTGAAACTTGGGTTCTGTGGGTAAACACTCCGCCGACGTTCTGACCGGCTGCGCGAAGACGCAAGGAGAGTGACTCTTGGCCAAGTCTGAGATGTTCCGTCGCACGCTGTGCCGCTTGCTGGCGATCGCCATCATTATTTCTCTTTGCGCCAGCCTACAAGCCGCGAGCCCGCCGTCAAATGCCGCCGATACAATCATCCTGAATGCCAGAATCTACACCGTGAATCCGCAACAGCCGTCGGCGGAGGCGCTCGCCATCAGCGGAGAGAAAATTCTTGCCGTTGGGACCAAGAACGAGATCGAAAAATATCGCGGCGCTTCCACCAGAATCATCGACGCTCAGGGCCACCTCGTGCTGCCCGGCTTCGTGGATTGCCACATCCATTTCATGGATGGATCAATGGGGCTGACTCGCGTTGACCTTAATGACGCGAAGACGGTCGCTGAAATTCAGAAACGAGTGAAAGAGTACGCCGAGTCGCATCTCCAAGAACCCTGGATCACCGGAATGGGATGGACTTATCCGACCTTTGGACCCTCCGCGCTGCCCGACAAAAAAATCCTCGACGATGTTGTCCCCACCCGGCCTGTGTATCTCGTCGCCTTTGATGGTCATAGTTCCTGGGCAAATAGCAAGGCCTTGCAGATGGCCGGAATTACCCGAGAGACTCCCGATCCTCCGAATGGGAAGATCGTTCGCGATGAGAAAGGCGAGGCCACCGGCGCGCTGAAAGAGTCTGCCGGAGATTTAGTCGCCAGAGTCATGCCCAAACCCACGCGTGAAGAGCGTCTTGCCGCATTGCGCCTGGGAATCCACGAAGCCAACAAATTCGGGCTCTCGCGCGTGCACAGCGCCGGACAGGATTTCGAGTGGCTCGATCTTTACGACGAGTTGCGCCGCAACGGCCAGTTGACCTTGCGTTTTTACATTGCCTACTTTCTCGACCCGCCAGAGCTGACTCCGGACGCGATCGAAAAAATAGAGCAGGCTCGTCGCACTTATCACGATGACTGGATTTCTGGCGGTGTGGTTAAAACCATGCTAGACGGCGTAGTCGAAGCGCACACCGCGGCCATGCTCGCGCCGTACAGTGACGATCCAAGTCAAACCGGCAAGCTGTTTTGGGATCCCACGAAGTACACGCAGGCCATTGCAGAACTGGATCGTCGGGGCCTGCAAATTTTTACTCATGCGATCGGAGACAAAGCGGTGCGGCTGGCGCTCGATGCGTACCAAAATGCCACAGAAACCAATCACACCAACGATGCACGTCCGCGAATCGAACACATCGAAACCATTTCAGCGCAAGATGTCCCGCGATTCGGCAAACAAGGTGTCATAGCCAGCTTTCAGCCTCTGCATGCTTACCCGGACGATGACACGCTGAACATCTGGGCGCGCAATGTCGGCCCGGAGCGGGCGCAGCGCGCCTGGGTATGGCACAGTATCGAAACCACCGGCGGGCGGCTGGCATTCGGCAGCGACTGGCCCGTGGTCACGCTGAATCCCTGGCCGGGTGTGCAGAATGCGCTCACGCGCCAAACGACCGATGGCAATCCTCCGGGCGGATTTGTCCCCAGCGAGCGGATTAGTTTAGAAGACACGATTACGGCTTATACCTTGGGCGCTGCTTTCGCTGGTCGTCGCGAAAAAACTGAGGGTTCACTTGAGCCGGGTAAGCTTGCAGATTTGATCGTGCTTTCGCAGGATCTATTCAAAGTCAAGCCCAGTGAAATCGCCAAGACCGAAGTGCTTTTGACAATCGTAGGCGGCAAAGTTGTGTATCGCTCTGCAACATGGGCATCAGCGGAGGTGAAATGAAGATTCGGCGGCTCTTGGCTATAGCTGCAATTCTCGCCGGCTATCTTCTATTCGTCTCGTGCGGTAAGAAGACGCCCAGTCTTAATCTTTTAGTCTGGGAAGGTTATGCGGATCCCTCGTTTGTGCGCGGCTTCGAAGACCAGTACCGCTGCAAAATTTCTGCGTCTTATATGGGCTCGAGCGACGAACTCGTCGCCAAGCTGCGCGGAGGCAGCGCCGGGAATTACGACGTAATTTCTCCGTCGAGTGACGTGGCAACTTCGATCGCAGCGGCGGGATTGGCGCTTCCTCTCGATCTGGCCAAAATTCCAGCCTACGAAGAGCTTTCACCGCAGCTCACTTCTTTGCCGCTGGTGCGCGTGAATGGTCAAGTCTTTGGCGTGCCTTTCACCTGGGGACCCAATCCCATGATCTATGACATCACAGCTTTCTCACGGCCGCCCGATACCTGGAACGTTTTCTGGGACACGAAATACCGCGGCAAGATTTCTGTTTGGGATGATCTATCAACCGTCTACATGGCAGCGCAAGTGCTCGGTTACGACAAACCGGATCCGAGTCAACTCTACAATCTCAGCGACGAACAACTGGAAACGGTGAAAAAGAAGCTGCTGGAATTGAAGCCTAATATCCGAAAAATATGGGCCACCGGTGCTGAGCTCACGAATTTATTTCAGAATCACGAAATCGTTGCCGCCATGGGCTGGCCTTTGAACACCGCTGATTTAAAGAAGACGAACTTTCCGGTAGCAGAAACGATTCCGAAAGAAAATACCACCGGCTGGATCGACCACCTGATGATTACTTCCGCCAGCGACAACAAAGATTTGGCTTACAAATTTTTGGAATATATGGTTGAAGCCAAAACGCAGAGCCTGGTGAGTGAGAAGACGCATTACGTTCCAGCAAATCCGCAAGCAGGACGATTTCTGAATCCAGAAGAAATCAAAACCCTGCATCTGGATGATGTAAATAATTATCAGAAGCGCATCTACTTCTGGCAGAACGTGCCACGCCGCGCTAAGTACAACGAGATTTGGAACGAAGTGAAGGCAGCGCAGTAGCGAGCCGGCATCTCACCGGCTGTGGCGAGAGCGGCTCGCTTTCGCGGTTCGTGAGTGCAAACAAGATGGCCAGCGTCACTCAGCCCGAGATCGCGCCAGGAACAGTCCGAACGGTCCCCTCCCTGCTCAGCATCCACGAAGTTGCGAAATCGTTCGGACCCACGCCGGTCCTGCGCAACATCTCTCTCGATATTGCGGAAGGCGAATTCCTCACTGTCCTCGGCGAGAGCGGATCGGGGAAAACCACTCTGCTACGCATCATCGGCGGATTCGAGAGTGCCGATTCCGGTCAAATCCTTATGGGCGGTGAGCGGCTCGATCCTCTGCCGCCATATCGCCGCCGTGTGAACACGGTCTTTCAGCACTATGCCTTATTTCCGCACCTCACGGTGGAAGAGAACGTCGGTTATGGCTTGCGGGTGGCCAAGTTGCCGAAAGAAGAGATCATCGCTCGCGTGCAGCAAGCGTTGGCCATGGTAAAAATGACCGCTTACGCTGGCTCAAAGCCCTCCAAAATCAGCGGCGGCCAGCAACAGCGCGTCGCCTTGGCGCGAGCCTTAGTCAACAGGCCGCGGCTCCTTTTGCTCGATGAACCGCTCTCCGCGCTCGACGCCAACCTGCGGCGTCAAATGCAAGTCGAATTGAAGTCTCTCCAGCGCAAGGTCGGCATCTCCTTTGTCTTCGTGACCCACGATCAAGATGAAGCGATGGTGATGTCGGATCGCATCGCTCTTTTACGTATGGGTGAACTGGAACAGGTGGCTTCTCCGCGCGAAATTTACAGCCGCCCAGCCACGGCCTACACGGCTCAGTTCATCGGTCACACGAATCTTCTCCGTGGCGAAGTGAAAGGAGGGATCGTCCGCTGCCACTCGCTTTCATGGCCTGTCGATCTGCCAGACGGTCCAGTTCTATTCTCCTTGCGTCCTGAAAACATCCGCTTCGCGGCTGGCGCGTCGGGCAGCAACGCTGTGCATTTTCGCGCCAGACTTCGCACGCGAATTTTTCACGGCGCGACTGAACTGTTGCAGGCCGAGTGCGCTGACGGCCTGGTGCTTTCTCTGCGAACCGCTAGCTACGACAATCGACCCGGCGATCTCGATCTGGAATTCGCACCGGCCGATGCCATCCCAGTGCGCGACTCCGACGACCTGAAAAAGAGAAATTAAATGTTTTCCCGCGCTTACCGAGCCGCCATCACGATCCCTCCACTACTCTGGGTCGCACTGTTTCTCCTGCTGCCCTACGCTCTGCTGTTCTGTTACAGCTTCTGGTCGGTGTCGCCGGCCCAAGCGATCGTTCATTCCTGGACCCTCAACAACTACCGTGAGCTCTTTCGCGTCAACGTGTATCTGCAGACCTTGTTTCGCTCCATGTGGATTGCTGCGCGGGTGACAATCTTTTCCCTGCTGCTCGGCTATCCGCTCGCGTATTACCTTTCCTTTGGCGCTGGAGCGAGAAAGGATTTTCTCTATCAGCTAGTGATCATTCCACTTTGGGTAAGCTATCTGGTTCGCGCCTATGCGTGGAAAACGATTCTCGGCAGCGGTGGCGTGCTTAACACACTGCTGCAATATGTTCATCTCACAAATCATCCGCTAAACTTTTTGCTATACAGCCCATTCGCCGTGGTGCTCACGCTCACTCATATCTACACGCCATTCACTTTTCTGCCGATCTTCGCATCGCTCGAACATATTCCGCGCAACCTGATTGAAGCCTCTCACGATCTTGGTGCCTCACCGCTGCAAACTTTCTGGCGAGTTGTGCTTCCGCTTTCCATCCCCGGAGTTCTGGCGGGTGCGACATTCGCCTTCGTGCTCAGCCTGGGAGACTTCCTCGCCCCGTTGCTGCTCGGCGGACCGAGCGGCATTATGATCTCCAACATAGTCGTCAGCCTGTTTGGAGCGGCTTACAACTGGCCCCTGGGCGCGGCGATTTCCTTCGGCATGCTGGTCCTCGTCATCGGTCTCCTGTTCTTGTCAGAAAGGCTGGAGAAGAAATGGAGCTTCCGATGACCAGCCCGAACCGTTCGCACTGGCTCCCCTGGCATGCAACGCTGGTGTTCGGTTTTCTTTATCTCCCAATCGTCACTCTTATTGTTTATTCATTCAACGGCTCTGGAGTAGGCGGCTTCCCTCCGCGCGACTTCACTCTCGATTGGTACCGCGAGCTTTTCACCGATGACGCGATATGGAACTCGGTTCTGAATAGCCTGTTCGTCGCGTTCGCCGCCGTCGCTATCGCACTTGCGCTGGGAATTCCTGCCGCCCTGGCACTCGACCGCGCCAACTTTCCGGGCAAAGCTTTATTCCGCCGGCTCGTACTGCTGCCTTTAATTCTGCCGGGAATCATTACCGGGTTGTCTTTATTAATGCTGTTCCGCGAAGGCGGCATGAAGCTTAGTCTGGTGACGATCATTCTCGGCCACGGGACGGCCCTGATCTCCGTCGCCACGACGGAAGTTTTCGCAGGATTGCAAAAATTGGATCGTGCTCAAGAGGAAGCCTCGCTCGACTTAGGCGCAAATTATTGGCAAACCTTCTGGCGTGTAACCCTGCCTAATCTGCGGCTCTCGATTATCGGCGCGGCGCTCTTGATCTTTACGCTGTCCATGGATGAGATCGCCGTCAGCTTTTTCCTGATTGGCCGCGACAACACGCTGCCCCTCGAAATCTGGGGACGTTTGCGTCGCGGCATCACACCGGAAATTAACGCCATCTCCACTATCATTTTTGTTTTTTCGTTAGCCGCAATCGTTACCTGGTACCGGCTCCGAGCAAGAGCCGAAGGCAGAGTAGAAATCGCCGCCGAACTGGTGGAAGCGGCATCGTAGCGCCGGCCCAGGACAGCGGAGTTACAAAGGACACTTCATGAGCACAAATCGCCGAGACTTCATTAAATTCGTCGTAGCCGGCAGCGTTGCCGCCGGATGCCCAATTGATCTTTCGCTGTTGGCGCAGACAGAGAATCCCAAAGCTCCGGCCGTCGAGGGCGAAGACAACCACATCTGCCATCAAGTCCGCGACGGCAAAGTCTTCACTCGCCCGCCAGCCTCGGCGCGCCATGACGTAGTCATCGTGGGCGGAGGAGTGAGCGGCCTTGCCGCTGCTTATATGCTTCAGCACCGTGATTTCCTACTGCTTGAAAAAGAACCGCATTGGGGCGGCAACGCTTACCTGATGGAATATGAGGGTGCCGCTTACGCCACCGGGGCTGCTTTCATCGACAAGAGCGAAGTCAGCTACAGCTTTGCCAAGGAGATCGGCCTGGAACCGCTGCCCGTGAACTGCTGGGACGGCACGATTGTGAAAGGCGAGTTCATTGCCGACACGTGGGGAGACGGCCTCGATAAACTGCCCTATCCCGCACCAGTTCGCGAAGGCTTCAAGAAGTTTAAAAAAGAGATCCTCGCCATTGATCTCCAGAAGCGAAGCAGCGAGCTGATGAATCTTCCCTTGTCAGATTTCATGAACGGCTACCCCGATGAGCTCAAGCAATGGTGGGACGCGTACGGCCCGTCCAACTGGGGCGCAACCAGCGAGGAGACTGCCGCCGGCATCGGCATTGCTGACCTGCAACACAGCGGCGGAGACAACCGGAAAGATGAGCGCTACACCTGGCCGGGAGGCTTAGGAGCAATCACCAAGAAGCTTGCAGAAATCTTGCAGCCCAAGTTTCCTGATCGCATGCAATCCGGCTCGACCATCGTCGCTGTGGTTCCCAGCAAAGACGATGTGCAGGTCACTTATATGCAAGGTGCGGAATTGAAGACAGTGGCCGCAAAGGCGGTCATCATGGCAACACCTAAATTCATCACCCGGCGCTTGGTGGAAGGTTTGCCGCAAAAACAAAACGACGCGATGCAGCAAATGCGCTACATCCCGTATGCCGTCGTGAACCTAATTTTCGATAAACCAGTATTTAACAAGGGATACGACAACTGGTGCCCGGGAAATACGTTTACCGATTTCATTGTCGCCGATTGGGTGGTTCGCAATCAGCCTGGATATAAGCAGAAATACAATATCCTCACCTGCTACACTCCGCTGCACGAAGAAGAACGCCCGTCGTTGCTGTCGGAACCGAGCGCCCGTCGGGTCGCCGCGAATGTGCTTCGCGATTTCCAAAAACTCCTTCCCGGATCGAATCTTGATCCGCTTGAAGTTCATCTCTACCGTCGCGGGCATCCCATGTACATGTCCACGCCCGGCCTTTACACAAAAATTCAACCGGCAGTGCGAGAGCCGATGGACCGAGTTTTCTTCGCGAATACCGATTCGGAAGGACCGGTGTCCATGACTTCGGCCGCAATTACCGCTGCTCGCCGCGCCACTAAACAAGCGGAAAACCGTTTGGCGGGGAGATCGGCCACGTAATCCGCGCCAATTTAGGGCGACCAAATTCACAAATTTACGGGGCCGTGCCCCTTCGAGCTAACTCCAACGCACCACGAACAGGCTCTACGACGGTTTCGTTGATGCTTGCATTGGGATACTCCGAGCGGAAGCTTTTGTAGAAATGTTCACGCACCAGAGCAGCATTCTGGAAGACCCCGCCGGACATGGCCACTGGTATTTCGGACGCGGTGCGAAACAGGCGACGGGTTACGGCAATGGCACGGCCGGCCAATTCCGATCCGGCTTGGGCCAGCACATCGCTGGCGGCCGGATCACCCGCATTGGCAGCTGCAAGCACCGCCGGAAGCAAAGCAGCAAAGTTGGGCGGTGGAGTGGCGTTCGCCGTGACGATCAGTTTGTCCAAACTTTCGAGCTTCCACGTTTTCAAAATCGTATCGAGCAGCGGTGACTTCCCTTCTTCATCGAGACTGCGCATTGCCGACGCGACTGCAGCGCGCCCGATCCAGTAGCCGGAGCCTTCATCGGAAATGGCGAATCCCCAGCCTCCGGCGCGCGCAGTCTGACCTGCGGCGTTACGCCCGTAAGCGATCGATCCTGTGCCTGCGATCACCACCACTCCGGGTCCTCGGCCGAAGGCGGCTTCGAGAGCGATGATCGTGTCTCCAACGATTTGCACTTCGCCGCCTACGATCTCCAACATCACTCGCCGAGCGGCTGAACTGATTTCCGGCCGCGCAGCACCGGCTAGTCCTACGCATGTTTTATGAATCTGAGCAGGACTTACGCGGGCTGCAGCGCATGCCTGGTGGATAGCGGTAGTCAAAGATTCGCGGGCTTGAGCTTCTCCAACACGGATAAGGTTGCTCGAGCCCGAAGCACCGCTGCCGAGGACCGATTTCTCATCGCCAGCCAGGCAAGAAGTCTTGGTCGCGCCACCGTCGATGCCAAGGAAAATCATCGAGCGTTGTTCTATCACAGACGGTTCTATCACAGCCGGATTCAGAAGATCGGATTTACGACGTAGATACCTGATCGCATACGCGCGTCGCGGAACCGTATAAACCCGGTACTCTCAGGAAAGCAATCCCGCTCGCGGGCGGGGGCGCCCGCGCCACATAAACAATGGGCCTGGACAAGTTTGATTTCGCAATTATCGCGCTGTACCTCGCGGGAATTACTTTGTTCGGCCTGCGCTTTCGCAAGCGGCAGCGCTCGTTGCGGGACTACTTCCTGGCTGATCGAAGCATTCCGTGGTGGGCGATCGCGCTGTCAATCGTCGCCGCCGAAACCAGCACGCTCACCATCATCAGTATTCCGGGGCTGGCCTACGACACCAACTTTACTTTTCTGCAGGTGGTGCTCGGGTATTTGGCCGGGCGGGTCATCATCAGTTTTGTTCTGCTGCCGCATTATTTTCGAGGCGATCTCTACACCGCATACGAGCTGATCGAGCGGCGGTTCGGGCGAAACCTACGTTCCCTGACGGCGGGATTATTTCTGATTACGCGCGCTGCCGCTGAAGGTGTGCGCGTGTACGCGGTTTCGATTGTGGTTGGCATTGCGCTCGGCACGGGCGAGATTGCGTCCATCGCGATCATTACGGCGCTGACGCTGATCTACACGTTTGAAGGCGGACTGGCCGCTGTTATCTGGACCGATGTGGTGCAGACCGTGATCTATGTTGGAGGAACATTGGTTGGGCTGTTCACGATCATTCACCTTGTGCCCGGCGGATGGATCGCGATCCAGAACGTGGCCGCCGCAGCCGGAAAATTTCACGCGTTCGATTTCAGCCTGAATTTCTGGAAGCCGTACACCTTCTGGGCGGGGCTGATCGGCGGCGCTTTTCTCACGACCGCAAGTCACGGGACGGATCAGTTGATTGTCCAGAGGCTGCTGGCGGCGCGCAATCAGCGGCAGTCGGTCGCGGCTCTGCTATCAAGCGGCATTGCAATTCTATTTCAGTTCGCGCTGTTTCTGACCGTCGGAGTCATGCTCTATGCGTTCTATCGCGCGCCGTCCGCCAGCTTCGGGAAGCCAGACAGAATTTATCCGCAGTTCATCGTCAGCCACATGCCGCACGGCATCTCGGGATTGCTCATCGCAGCAATTCTTGCGGCGGCTATGTCGAACCTGAGCGCGGCTCTGAACTCTCTGTCGTCCAGCTCGGTTTTCGATTTTTATTTAAGGCACAGCCCGAGTACGGACGAACGGCGGCGCTTGCAGATTTCGCGAATCGCAACTGTCGTGTGGGCGCTCGTGTTGTTTGGGTTGGCAGTGCTGTCGTTACACAAAGTTGGGCGAGTGGTCGAAGTGGGATTGCAGATCGCCTCAGTCGCATACGGCGCGTTGCTCGGCGTGTTTTTGTTAGGAGTGCTCACCCGGCGCGCGAATCAGAATGGAGCGATGCTGGGGATGCTGTGCGGGTTTGCAGTCGAACTTTATATCTGGCTGTGGACGCGCGTGCCATGGACTTGGTACGTGATGATTGGGACCGTGGTGACGTTTGGGGTCGGGTATGCGGCAAGCGCAGTTTTCCGTTCTCCGGGTAGCACAGATCAACTCCCAACTCAAAATCTTTAATCACAGGGCACTGAACACACGCGAAGGTGTTCATTGGTCACATCTTCTTTGCGACCTTAGCGATACCTTTGCGTCCTTTGCGGTTACGAGCTCTCGTCAACGGGCTCAACATAGTTGTTCACCATTCGCCTAATACCATCTCTCAGCAGCGCCACATGAAAATTGATGAGAAGCCCTACCGGAATATTCAGCAGGCGAAGGTGGGACAGTAATTGCGCCTCGTCCACTGGGTGAAGAGCCTCTTTGCACTTGAGTTCAACAGCCACTCGCCCTTCTACGACGAGATCGGCCCGAAAGCCACAGTCGAGTTTCACTGATTCGTAGACAAGTGGAACCGCCCTTTGCCGTTCCACCCGCAATCCTAGTCTTTCGAGTTCGTACGTGAGGCAAGCCTCATAAGCTGACTCTAGCAGTCCGGGTCCCAGCTTGCGATGAATTTTGATTGCTGCCCCGATGATCTCCGGAGTGAGATCCCGATTCCGCATCTGCCCCCCGAACAACAGCTTTTAACCGCAAAGCCCGCAACCGGTATCGCAAAGACCGCAAAGAAGATGTGATGGATGAACATTTGAGGAGCGATCTTTCTCCTCACTTAAATCCTCACCCTGTCTGAGCAAAATCGCCAAATTTTCCACTATACTTTTCGCTCCTTCCATGGCCACCAAACCACAAACGACCGAAGCCCGTCCGGAGCTGGCCCGTGATCTTCGCCTGAGCCATGCGACTGCCGTCGTGGTCGGCACCGTCATTGGAAGCGGCATTTTTCTCGTTCCTGCGGAGATGATGCAGGCCGTGGGATCCGCCAAACTTGTTTACCTTGCGTGGTTCGTTGGCGGTTTGCTTTCGTTTTTTGGCGCACTCACCTATGCCGAGCTGGGCGCCATGAAGCCGCAAGCGGGAGGCGAGTACGTTTACGTCCGTGATGGTTATGGTCCGCTGGCCGGATTTCTGTATGCCTGGACATGGTTTCTGATTGCTAAGCCCGCTTCGATCGCTACGCTGGCCACCGGATTCGTGCGCGTCCTGGGGAATTTCTCCGCGCTCAGTTTCCTGTCCAGGAACTTAATCTCTGTCCCGTTTCATGTCACCTACGGGCAGCTTCTTGCGATTGCCGCCGCGGTTCTCATTTCTCTTCTCAACTACCTCGGAGTTAAAAAGGCTGGGGAATTTCAGCTTGTGTTCACAGTGCTGAAAATTGGAATCATTCTCGGGATTGTGTTCATCGGCTTTACATATGCTTCAGGAACGTGGCGGAATTTCGCTGGAACGTATTCCGGCGCGGCAGGCGGAATGGCAGGATTTATGGCCGCATTGGTGGCCGCACTCTGGGCATACGATGGCTGGAATGATCTGAACATGGTCTCAGGGGAAATCCGCGACCCGGAGCGCAGCATTCCGATCGCGCTTATCGCCGGAGTAGCCACGGTTGGAATTCTCTACATGCTGGTCAATGCAGCCGTGCAATATGTGCTGCCTGCAAATATCGTAGCCACTTCGCAACGCCCCGCTTCGGATGCGACGGCGGCGGTGCTAGGGAGTGTAGGCGCGGGGATCGTGTCCGTAGGTATGGCGGTCTCTATGCTGGTAGCGATGAATGGCACCATTATGAGTGGGGCACGAATTCCCTTTGCTGTGGCGCGCGACCGTTATTTCTTTTCCGCTCTCGCAGAGGTGCATCCGCGATTTCATACACCTTCAATCGCGATTATCGCGCAAGCGGTACTTGCGATCATCTTGCTGCTATTCGGAGGGAGTTTCCGTCAGTTTTTTTCGCTGGCAATTTTTGCCGAATGGCTGTTTTACATGGTCGCCGCCAGCACCGTTTTCCTCTTCCGCCGGCGTGAACCGGCTGCGCCGCGCCCATATCGTGTTTGGGGATATCCGGTGGTTCCTAGCCTGTTCGTCTTGGCTGCAGCCGTGCTTTTGTACTACACGTTTAGGGATAACTGGCCGAATTCCGGCTATGGTTCGCTGGTAATTCTGGCTGGCATACCGGTCTTTTATCTTTTTGCCCGCAAACGCCGGGCGTGACGCCCATCTGTTCGAGGCTTGACCCACTTTGTATCAGCTTTCCTCTCCGGAACTTCGCACATTACGTTAGTACATTAACTCAGGGCACGTTTACCCCTCATTTGCGCTCCCGTAAGTTAAAGATCTCGCCCGTGCACGTCCCCAGTCTCGGGTCGTCTTCGTTTGGAGACATGCATGGCTATGTCTAACAATTTTCAGTTGGGACTTCTCCCCGAGCGCAAGCTGAATTGGCGTGCGATGGCCAGCAGCTACGGGTTTGTAATTCTTCTGATTCTCCTGCTGATCAATCTTGGACTCATCTGGCCCGACCGGCTCCAGATCGCGCAAAAACATCATGTAATGGAAATCATACCCGTACCGGGCTTACGGCCGAAGCCATTGAAGATGAAAACTCCGCGTTTGCTTCAAGCCAAGTTGCTGCCGGCCATATTTCCTGCGCCCAAGCTGACGGTCCCGCGTGAGCTTCGCGCGCCCCGGCCACAGCCGCAACAAATCGAGCCTCCTAAGGTAGTCTTGAACGACTTCACTCCTGCGGTGCTGAAGCAAATGCCAGGAGGCGCGAGACCGTCTCTGATCGTGCATACGGGGGAATTTGGCAGCTCGGCTACACCGACTGTCAACGCTCCCGCGCAGAAAGTGCAGACCGGGGGCTTCGGCGATCCCAATGGACTTCCTGGACAAGGCAAGCCGAACGCGCACCTGGTCGCCGCCAGCACCGGATCGTTTGACCTGCCGCCTGGTTCGGGCTATGGCAACGGCGCGGGTGGCGCGAAAGGAATCAGAGGGACCATCGCGAGTGCAGGGTTTGGAAACGGAATCGCGGTTGGCGGCCAAGGAGACGGCCGCAGCAATGGCCGCGGCTCCGCCGGTGTGGAGACCGGAGCATTCGGCGCGCAGCAAGTTACGCGGGCTTTATCCAAACCGCAGCAGGTGGACAGCGGACCAGCAACGACACCAGTAGAGATTACTTTCAAGCCCAATCCGGTCTACACTGAGGAAGCTCGCCGGCTCAAATTACAGGGTGAAGTTTTGCTGGAAGTAATGTTCAGCGCGAACGGGCAATTGCACGTAAACCGCGTGGTGCGCGGTATGGGTCACGGACTCGATGAAGCGGCAGTTAACGCTGCTAACCAAATGCGATTCAAACCGGCGCTGCGCAATGGCGTAGCTGCAGATTCCACGGCAGTCGTGCATGTAGTTTTCCAGTTGGCGATCTAAGAGAGGATTCGAGCGATGCGGAAATCGATATTTGCCACTTCCCTGCTGATCGCACTGAGCGCATTGGCGCAGCAAACTACTACTGTGACGCCAGCCGCTGAGCAGACCGCGCCGGCCGCTCCCCAATCGCCCACAGTTCAGCCGGCAATCCCCGCTAGCACAGCGCCCGCTCCATCGATCCCTGCGCCGTCCGCGGCTGCTCCCACCACCATGGACCAGGTCGTGGACCGGGCCATTGCGCGTGAGCACGCTTTGATGGAGATGTTGAAGACGCGCACACCGCTTGTGGAAACGTATCTGCAAAATCTCAAGCTCGATAACCAGATGGGTCCTTCGCCGGTTCAGGATCATTATTTTTTCGGTCGTATGGACTTAGCAGAAACGGTGGATCGCCGCGACTATCTCTCTAAAGACACGAGCTTCGAAGGACGCATGCTCGGGGGCTTTACCAAGTTGTTTAAATTCGAATACAAGCCGATGGGCTTTTCCTGGATGATTTTTGCCGATCGCGAAGACTTCGACCGCAGTCATTATGACTTCAAATACGTACACCGTGAGTTTCAAGGCGACGTGCGTTGCATCGTCTTTGATGTGA
>WNET01000272.1_pt1 | contig 20127 bp, 15 predicted proteins | sample 5399911 | NCBI WGS metagenome assembly WNET01 (sample SAMN13153333, study PRJNA577476) | soil metagenome | isolation source: 40 cm grassland meadow soil pre-rain plot 2 | place: USA:California | collected 2015-09-08 | reverse complement strand
TGAGCCGCATGGCTGCCTCCGGCTCGAACGTCTCCATCAGGACCTGCGTCGAACCGGCCAGCGTGTTGGCCACGACGCCGCCGAGTGCGCCGAAAATGTGGAAGTAGGGCACGGCCACCAGGGAGCGGTCGTCGGCCGTCCACGCGTGCAGGTCGAGGTAGACACGGGCCTTGTACCAGAGCGTGCCGTGCGAGAGCAGGCAACCCTTGGGCTGGCCGGTCGTCCCCGACGTGTAGAGCATCTCGGCGGGATCGTCGGGCCGGACGCGAATCCGCTCGAGCTCACCCGGCGCCACCCGCGCCCCCCGCTGCTCGACGTCGGCCCAGTCGAGGCAGCCCGGATCGCGCTCGGCGCCCAGGACGATGACGTGGCGCAGCTCGGGAAATTTCGGGCTGAAGAGTCGGCGATCCTGCCGCCACATGACGTCGGGAACGACCTCGCGCACCAGCTCGTTGTAGTTCACGCCGGCCGGCGGGAAGCGGTCCATCATGACGAGCGCCCTGGCGTCGGACTGGCCCACGAGGTACTCGACCTCGAAGGGCCGGTAGCGACTGTTGCAGGTCACCGTCACGGCACCGATCTTGGCCAGCGCGAAGTTCACGACGTTCCACTCGATGCAGTTCGGCATCCACACGACGACGTGGTCGCCGGGGCCGAGGCCGAGGGCCAGGAGGCCGCGCGCGAAGACGTCGACTCGCTCGCGCAGCTCGCGGTAGCGGAGGCGCTGGCTGCCGGCGATGACCGCCGCGGCCAGCGGATGGCGCTCGGCCGCCTCGTCCAGGATCTGGCCGAGCGTGAGCGGGGAGTCGGCGGTCACGGCTTGCGCTTGCCCAGCCGCTCGAAGAGCTGCTGAGTCTTCTCGAGCGCCGGCCCCAGCTCGTCCTTCCCGATGCCACGTTCCATGGCGGTCCTCAGAAACACCCACAGCTTGTCGCAGGTGACGAGCGCGCCGTCACGATCGCCCTCGTCGGTGAGGCGCTGGATCAGCGGGCTCCGGGCATCGACGATCGCATCGAGCGCGCGAATGAGCGGCCCGCGCGTCTCCTCCTGCCGGTCGGCGCCGACACCCTGGAAGTTGAGCGCGCGCAGCAGCGGCTCGAGCGCCTCCTCCCACATGCCGCCGTCGACGCGTCGGATGCCGAGCTTCGTGTAGCCCCACCAGAGTCTGCGTTCCAGCTCCTGCCGCCGCTTCGGCGCGATCCCCTCCTCCGGGATCGTCCCCAGCAGCGTCTCGGCGCGGTCGAGCGCGGCCAGACACTCCTCCTCCTTGCCCTCCTGCATGCGGCGAATCGCGTCGGCGGTGAGCTGACCGACCTCGCCGCCGAACGTGGCGGCGAGCATCTCCCGGAACGACGCCTGCACCGGCGGCGGGCAGTCCTCGTCGGCCTGCGCCTCTCGCAGCAACCGTCGCGCGACGTGAAACTCCTGGCGCTGCAACAGCGCAGTCACCGCCTCTTCGTACGTCGGCCACAGCGACGCGCGCGCCGTGCGGACCGCGTCGTGCAGCGTCTCGTCGTCAGCGGCCACGGTGAGCCCGCTCTCGAACCACGCGATGGCGGCGCGCAGCGTGTCGATCCGCTCGCCGGCATCGCCGGCGCCGGCCTGGACTCGCGCGAGCAGCGCCTGGCCCGCGTGGAGCGCGAGCTGTGCCATGTGTCGCTGCCAGGCAGCGCGGTCCTCGACCGGCGCCGACATGATAGCCTCCTCGAGCGCGGCGCGAGCGCCATCCACGTCGCCCTGCTCCTGCCGCGCGAGACCGATGAGGCCCCAGAGTCGCGCCGTCTCGCCGGCCGACAGCCCTCCTCGCGCCAGGGCGGCGGTGGCCTCGCTCTCGACCACGGCGTACTGCTTGCCCTCCCAGAGCGCATAGATCCGATCCGACGCCGACATTGCGGGACGGGGGGCGGGCTGAGCCGCTGGCGGCGCCGGGCGCGGCGCGGCGACGCTGGGTGGCTCGAAGATCTCGACTGACCCCGCTTCGCCGGCGGCCGCGTCGAGGCCTGAGGCGACCGGCTCCGATGCCGCCCTCGGCACCGGCGCTGATGGAGGGAGCGACGGCACCAGTGGTGCCGGGGGTGCGGGCGCGGGTGGAGGAGGTGACGGTGGCGGTGAAGGAGGTGGAGGAGGCGGCGGCTGAAGGCGTCGGGGCGGCTCGAGCGAGGCCGCCTGCGATCGCAGCAGCCGCTCGATCGGCGGCTCTCCTGATGGCGGCTCGGATGATGACGGGCCGACGGCGGCGGGGGCTCGCGCGAACGGGGACGAGGCGGTGACAGGTGGCGTCGGCGTAACGAGCGGCGGCCGCGGCTCGCGCGCGGGCCTCGGCGACGGCGCCGCGCGTGGCTGAGGTGATGGATTGCTGGTCGCCGGTCGCCGCGGAAGACGGGAACGAGTCGGCGCCAGCAGCTCGAGCACGCCCAGGACGAGCACGCCGCACGCGATGATCGCGGCGACGAAGACGAGCGCTTCCTCGCTCAGCATGGCACGTCGACGGGGGCGCGCTCGGCGAGGGAACGATACGCGGCGAGCACGATCGCGAGATCCTGGCGGCCGGCGGCGCCGTCCATCTCGCCGGCCTTCCCGCGCGCGATCGCGTCACGGAACGCCGTCAGCATTCCCTCGTAACCCCGGGTGTCGCGGCGAAACACGCGCACGCTCGGCCGGCCCCCGCCACGGACGACGACGAAACGACCGCGGTTGTCCGCGAAGCAGCTCGCTCTCGCTCCCGTCACCGTGGACCATTGAAACTTCGGCAGCCCCGGCGAACCAAGAGAATTGGACACCAGGCCGACCGCACCGCCGGCCAGCTCGGCCAGGACGGCGACGGCGTCTTCGCCGCCCATGGCGACGGTCGGCGGCGGCCGCAGCGCGAACAGCCGGCACACCGGGCCACCCCACCACCTCAGATTGTGAACGTAATGGATGCCGCCGTCGATCAAAGCCCCGCCGCCCGCGCGGTCGCGATCGAGGCGCCAGCCCGTCCGCCGCGCGAAGCCGCGGGCGACGAAGTGCAGCTCGCGCAGCGCCCCGAGCCGCCCGCGCTCGATCAGCGCGTGGACGTGGCGGAACGCCGGCATGAAGTGGAACTGCTCGGCCACCATCAGGACACGGCCGGCGGCGGCCGCCGCCGCGATCATCTCGTCGGTCTCCCCGAGCGTGCGGGCGATCGGCTTCTCGACGAGGACGTGCTTGCCGGCGTCGAGCGCCAGCCGGACGTCGGCGAGGTGGCGATCGTGCGGCGTGCAGACGATCACGGCGTCGGCGCGATCATCGCTGACGGCCTCGCCGTAATCGCCATGGGCGGCGACCGCTCGATAGCGACGCGCGAAGTCGCGAGCGCGGGCCGCGTCACGGCTCGCGAACACCAGAGGCAGGCGCAAACGGCGCGCGGCGGCCGCATGACGCTGCGCGATCCAGCCGCAGCCGAGAACCACCAGACCGGCCGTCATTCCGATGAATGCTATCATTACAAATGTTACGAAAGCATTGTCTCCAGGAGGATTTATGCGCCGAGTGGCGGTGATTGGCGTCGGGGTGACCAGGTTCGGCAAGCACGATCGGACGTCGGCCGAGCTGTTCGCCGAGGCGGCCCGGGACGCGTTGGTCGACGCCGAGCTCGCCCCCAGCGCGATCCAGGCGCTCTACTACGGCAACGTGGTCGGGAGCGAGACTGAGAAGCAGCTCCACACCGGGCCCCAGGCCGCGTCCGTGCTCGGCATCCCCACCGTGCCCACGACCCGCTTCGAGACCGCGTGCGCGTCGTCGCACGCCGCCTTCCGTCACGCCACGATGGAGATCGCCGCCGGCGTCTCCGACATCATCATGGTGGGCGGCGCCGAGCGCGTGCTGAACGTCCCCACCGCGGACTCGACCGAGTACTTCGCGTACGCGTCGGACGCCCGCTGGGAGCAGACGCTCGGCCTCACGTTCCCCGGCGTCTTCGCGCTCGTCGCCCGCGCCCACATGGCGAAGTACGGGACGACCGAGGAGCAGATGGCCCACGTCGCGGTGAAGAACCACCGTCACGGCGCGCTGAACCCCAAGGCGCAGTTCCGGAAAGAGATCACGCTCGACACGGTGATGACCTCGCCCTACATCGCCGATCCGCTCAAGCTCTTCGACTGCTGTCCCTTCACCGACGGCGGCGCCGCCGTGATCCTGGCCTCCGAGGAGGTCGCCCGACGCCACAAGCGCGCGATCTGGGTGCTCGGCTCGGCAGCCGCGTCGGACTACATGCTGCTCCACGACAAGAAGGATCCCGCCCGCGTCCCGGCCACCGAGCGCGCCGCGGCGGCGGCGTATCGCCAGGCCGGCCTCGAGCCCGATGACGTGGACGTCGTCGAGCTCCACGACTGCTTCACCGTCGCCGAGATCGTGGCGACGGAAGGCCTCGGACTCTTCGAGCCGGGCACGGGCGGGGTCGCGGCCGAGAAAGGCTGGACGAGCCTCGGCGGCAAGATTCCCGTGAACACGTCGGGCGGCCTGAAGGCCAAGGGCCATCCGATCGGCGCGACCGGCGCCGCTCAGATCGTCGAGGTCGTGACCCAGCTTCGCCGTGAGGCCGGGCCGCGCCAGGTCGACGGTGCCAAGGTCGGTCTCACCCACACGCTCGGGGGCAACACCGCCACCGTGCTCGTGAGCGTGTTCGGCCGTGACTGAGACGGCGATCACGCTCAAAACGTTCTTCGAGACCGCTCGCGATGGGCGCCTCACGGCCATCAAGTGCGGCCGCTGTGGCAACCTCGAGATCCCTCCCAAGGAGTTCTGCGACGCCTGCGGCCAGCGCGACTGGAAATCGGCGCCGCTCTCGGGTGAAGGAGCCATCGCCTCCTACACGGTCATCCGCGTGGCGCCCACCAAGCACGCCGGTGATGCGCCGTACGCGATCGCGGTCGTGAAGCTGCGCGAAGGCGTCTCGCTCCTCGGGCGCCTCGTGGGCATCCCGCTCGACAAGGTGACCGTGGGGATGCCGGTCCGCTTCCGTCCGCTCGTCATCCGGAACGAGACGGCCGTCGGCTTCGGCCCGGCCTGACAAACGGCGCCGCTGCGGCACAATTTCGAGGACGGTCTGGCACGATCGGCGTGAGCCGTCAGCACCGCGGCGACGGCTCCGCTCGACCCTGTACGTGGTTGGCCGACAGCGCCATCCGCGCGCCGAACTGGCGCGCGAATTGCCTCGCACACCGGCCGATGCGCTTTCGCCGTCACCTCGCCATCGCGACCTGCCTCGCCGCCGTGCTGGCCCTGGCAGTCGGCGCCGCCGCCCAGTCTCCGTTCGACATCGCGCTCGAGGCCGGGCTCGCCGCGATGCGTGCGAACCGGTACCGCGAGGCGCTCGAGCGGTTTCGTGAAGCGGTCGCGGCGGCGCCCGACAACCTGGCTGCCCTGCTCGCACAGGTCCGCGCCGCCAACGCACTGGGTGAATTCGACGAGGCCGTGGCCACGGCGCGCTCGATCGTCGCCATGGCGGCCGCGCCCGAGCATCAGGCCTGGCTGGCCGCCGTGGCCGAGCGCGCCGGGCTGACCGACGAGGCCCGTGCCGCGTACAAGGCGAGCGTGCAGGGCGAGTGGCTGGGCCGAAGCGACGTCGCCGAATCCTACCTGCTCTTCCTCGTCGACATCGGAGACCACACAGCCGCGCTCGAGCTGGCGCGAGCCGAGGGCTGGCTCGCTCCCGACCGCGACTACTGCCGCGATCCACTACCCGGCATCAACCGGCGGACCGGCATGCTGCTCGCGTGGCTCGTTCATCCCGACCAGGCGCCATGCCTGCTCCAGGTCGCTCGCAGCCTCACCGACGAAGGCTACACGCGGCTGCCGCGGCACATCCTCCTCGATCTGATCGCCAAGACCGACGACCAGAAGCTGAAGGCGCGCGCGACCGCCTTCCTTCGGGCGCGCTTGCCCCAGCACGACGTCCCGACGCTGGCCGAGGCCTTGAACGGCGCCGGCTACTCGCTGAGCCGTCGCTTGCAGAACGACGACGCGATGCGCGCCTACGAGCGCGCCATGGCCATCGATCCGCGCTTCTCGTGGCCACCGAGCAACCTCGCGCGCGTCCACATCAATCGCAAGGACTACGCGCAGGCGCTGGAGTGGTTGCAGAAGGCGGTCGCGCTGAATCCCGACCACCTGCGGGCCGTGCAGAATCTCGGTTGGACGCTGAACGAGCTGGGCCGCCGTGATGAGGCGCTCGCGATCTACCAGCGCGCGCTCGCCCTCGACCCCGACGACGCGTGGACCCACGCCAACATCGGCTGGGCGCTCCTCAAGCTCGGGCGCGAGAGCGAGGCGGTGCCGGCGCTACAGACGTCGCTGCGCCTCGATCCATCGCAGCGCAACGTCCGCAACTTCCTCGACACGCGCTTCGGCGCCGATCCCCGCGTCGGGCCGAGCCCCTTCAGCTCGCACGACCGGTGACGCGGGCGGCGCTGGCGCTCGTCGCGCTGCTGCTGGCGATCCTCGTCTGGCCGGCGGCGAGCGCGGCCGAGTCCGACCTGGCCGCCCAGGTCGAGCGCGTGACCAAGGCCTACCGCGACGGCCGCTTCCAGGACGCGCTCACCGACGCCCGCGATCTCGTTCAGCGGGTTCCCGGTGATCCGACTGCCCGGACGCTGTATGGCTCGATCGCCGAGTACATCGGGGAGTTCGACGAGGCGCTCGTCGCGTACGCCCAGGCGCGAACGCTGGCGCCCGACCATCCGGGCGCGCAATTCCGGATGGGCTCCCTGCTGGTTCGCCTCGGCGCCTACGACCAGGCGCTGACCCACCTCGATTTCTTCGTCACGAGCTTTCCGTGGGAAGTCCGGTGGAAGTTCCTCAACGGCCAGCCCGAGCAGAAGGCCGAGATCGTCAAGAGCGAGCGCGGCCTCGAGGCCATCGCGCAGTTGAAGGTCGACATCGTCATGGAAAAGGGCGACGTGGCCCGGGCGCGAACGCTCGCCCAGGAGTACGGCCTCGTCGCGCCGGCGCACGACTACTGCGCCGACGCTCGCCAGCCCGCGGGCCGTCGCGGCGGCGACGAGCAGTTCAAAGCGTTTCGGCTGGCGGCGCTCGCCACGCCTCCCGACGCCGACTGTGTCTGGTGGTACGGGCAGTGGCTGACCGACGAGGGCTACGTGCGGTTGGCGCAGATCGTGGTCGCCGAAGCGACGCGGCTGACCACGTCGGCGACGAACAAGCAGTTGGGCGAGCGTTATCTGAAAATCCGCCTGATCGACGGCCGTCAGATCAGCAAGCGCGCCGAGCAGCTCGCGATCATCGGACGCCAGCGCTATCTGCGTGAGCGCGACGCCGCCGGCGCCACGCAGTTGCTGGAAGAGGCGATCCGTCTCGAGCCCACGTTTCCCCGGCCGTATCTACATCTCGCGCGCATCGCGTGGGATCGCAAGGAGCACGCGAGCGCGCTGAGCTGGCTCGAGCGTGCGCTCCAGGTGGATCCCGAGCACTGGCGAGCCCATCGCAACCTGGCCCAGGTCCTCGTCGGTCTCGGCCGCTTCGCCGACGCCGAGCCGCGACTGCGCCGAGCGCTCGATCTGTTCGCTGACGACCCTGGCGCCCATCTGATGCTCGCCCGCGCGCTCTACGCTCAGGGCAAGTACGAGGAGTACGTGAAGGAAACCCGCGCGGCGTTGCAGCTCACCTCGACGTGGTCGAAGCAGCAATTTCCCGAGGTCCGCGACTTCCTCGCGAAGCACGAGGCCGGCGACGAGCCTGCGGGCCTGCCGCCGGCGCCCGATCCGCGCATCCTGATGGGCTGGAACCAGGACTGAGGCGTGGGCGAGATGCTCCGGCAGGCACGGGTTTCGGGGCAGCCTGGCACGGCCGCCCGGTCCGGCGCAGCGCGTCGTCCTGACGGCGCTGACGACCTGACAGGTAGTTAGCGAGCGTCGCTCTACCCCCCACGGGTCTGGCCTGCGATTTGCCAGATACCGTCGCGGCATGAAGAGGACGCTGCTCGCGCTGGCCACCGTGATCCTGGTCTTCGGCGCCATCGCCCTGCTCGTGTCCGGCGCCGGGTACTACTCGGCCTCGTCGCGCGAGGGAGAAGCCCGAGCGTACGTGGACAAGATCGTTCCAGCGGTCGTGAGTCGCTGGAGCACCGGTGACCTTCTCGCCAACGCGAGCCGCGAGATGTTGCGCGACGTCACGTTGGACAGAGTCGACACGCTCTTCGCGTCGTTCAAGCAGCGGCTCGGCCACCTGCGAGCCTACGGCGGCGCGCAGCGCGAAAAGTTCTTCTTCTCGTTCACGACGCGCGGCCGGGTCCTGACGTATGTCTATCTCGTCACCGCGCAGTTCGAGCGTGGGCCGGCCCAGATTCGCGTGCGTGCGATCTGGCGGGACGGCCAATGGAAGCTCAGCGATTTCTATGTCTTCTCCGACTCTTTGGTGCAGAGATGAACCTACGATTGATGACGATTGTCGCGCTGCTCTTCGCCGCGCTGGCGCTGGCCGCCGCCGCGACCGATCAGTCCACTCCGAGGCCGCAGGGGCCGGTCAGCGCCGCCATCGAGTGAGGCGCCGCTGACATGCGCGGCCCCACACGGAAATGGGCGATGAAGATATCTCGCCTGATCGCGGTCTCGACGGCCGCCGGGCTGCTCTCCGGCGGGCTCTTCGGCTACCCACAGCTCCTCGCCGCCGGCTGGTCGCCCGAAGCCGCCCTCTGGATGTCGGTCCTCGGCTTCGTCGGCCCCGCCCTCGTGGTGGCCGGACTCGCCATTGCCTCGCACGCGGTCAGTGAGCTGCTCGGCCTCCGCCGTGAAAACATGTCCGCCATGCTCGACCCGCCGCGGCGGCAGCCGAGACCAGGACGACAGACCCGCGCCGCCTAGCGTGAACGGCGACCGGTGTCGGCCGGCGCCGTCGCCAGCCACGCGCGCAACACTTCCGCCACGCTCCATGCCTGAGCCACGCATCCACCTGGCGTGAATGGCCCGACGGCGTCGAACACCTCGCTGATCGACCCGAAGCACGCCTCCCCGAGGTGCGGCACGAAGCCCTCGAGGAAGCGTCGCGCGCCGGCCCGATCGTCGGGATACAGGCGCAGCCACGCGTCGACGAAGGGGCCGATCAGCCAGGCCCACACCGTGCCCTGGTGATACGCGGCGTCACGCGCGCGGAGGTCACCGTCGTAGCGCGACTTGTAGTCGGGGTGATCCGGCGCCAGCGAGCGCAGGCCGACCGGTGTGAGGAGTCGCGCGGTGACGACGTCGAGCATGGGCTTCCACCGCGCAACGTCGAGCACGGGATGGCGCAGGCTCAGCGCCACGATCTGGTTCGGCCGGCACGCCGGATCGTCCCCGGCTTCGCCGTCGACCACGTCGTAGCAGTAGCCACCCTCGGCGTACCAGAAACGCTCGTTGAAGGCGGCGCGCGCACGATCGGCGTGGCGGGCCAGCTCCTTGGCCGCGCCGGCATCGCCCTCCTCGTTCTCCCACGCCTCGAGGAGCCGCAGGGCGTTGTACCAGAGCGCGTTGATCTCGACGGCCTTGCCGCGGCGCGGAGTCACCACCCAGTCGCCGACCTCGGCGTCCATCCACGTGAGCGGATAGCCGGGAGCGCCCTGGCGGAGCAGGCCGTCACGCGCGTCCACGCCGATCCCGAAATGCGTGCCGGCCAGATGATGAGCGACAATGTTGCGCAGTCGCGGCATCAGCAGGCGCCGCGTGAGACGATCGTCCGTCGCCGAGAGATAGCGATCGATCGCGTGGAAGAACCAGAGCGTGGCGTCGGCGGTGTGGTACAGCCCGTGATCATCGCCCTCGGGGAAGAGGTTCGGAATGAGGCCGTCGCGCACGTACTGCGCGAACGTGTGCAAGACCCACTCGGCTTCCCTGGCCCGCCCCGTCTGCAGCAGCAGCCCGTCGAGGCTAATCATCGTGTCGCGGCCCCAGTCCGTGAACCAGTGGTAGCCGGCGATCACGCTGCGCGCCTCCTCACCGGCCGCGCGGGCGCGAGCCATCTCCTCGACGCGGCCGGGCGGCGTGACGATGAACTGATCGGCGGCGAGCACCAGCTCGGCGGCTGGGCCCGAGCGCGCCTGGGGCGGTGCCGCCGACAGCAGACGCAGCCGGCGCTCGCGCTCGGCGTGGGCGGCGCCCTCGGGATCGAGCGAGCGGATCACTTCCCAGCGCTCGGTCGAGCCGATGAGCGTGGCCGCTGCGCCCGCGTGGAGATCGAGGCGAAAGTAGCCGGGGCTCCACAATTCACCGGTGTGCTCGTAGCCGCGCGCCCGCTCGATGCGGTAGAGCACGTTGCGCGTCACCTTGCCGTCGAGCGTGAAGGCGCTGGGCACGCCGTGCAGCCTGAGCCGTAGTGGCGGCAGATCCGGCCCGGCGCCGATCTCGAGACGGTCCTCGACCGCCGTGATCGGAAACGACCCGGGCAGCGGAGCGTTGACCGACACGTGATGGAGCCGGAAGTGCACCGACGGCCGCAAGGTCAGGCGCACGCTTCCCTCGCCGGCGAGGAGCCGGTAGCCGACGTGCACGGTGTTCTGCCGCTGCACGAGCACGATCCGCTTTTCGAGGATGAAGCCGTGGATGTCGTAGCGCCACACCGGCAGACCGAGCTCGAGGCGGAACTCGGTGAGATAGCGCGCGCCCTGCAGCGCCAGCGGGCCATCGGCATTCTCCTCGTCGCTCAGCACGACGACCGTGCGATCCGGCAGCCGTAGTCGCTCCCAGACGTGCGTGAACATGATCGTGCGCCCGGTCCCGAGCGCGGCGACGAGCAAGCCGTGGTAACGCCGCGTGATGACGCCGGAGATGGAGCCGCCGGCGTAGCCACCGAGGCCGTTGGCGAGCAGCCACTCGCCGGTGACGAGCGGCTCGACGTCGCTGGCCTGCGCTCCCGGCCACGGCAGGCGCCGCACCGGGACGTCGATCATGCCCTCGCTCGGATCGCGACTCATCTCATCGCTCGCGGCAGGCCGCGGCGGGCTCGCGCGGGTGCGACGCGAGCACGAACGCTGCGTGCCCGGCGACGCGCCACGTGCCGTCCTCGGCCTCGGGCGACGGCGCACCGCACCCGCCATAGCGCGCATCTTCACTGGACCAGATCATGTGCCAGCCGCCCTCGGCCGGTGGTGCCAGCAGCGGCTCGGGCGCCGGCGTGAGCTCGAGGTCCCGTCCGAGATTGACGACGAGCAGCCGATCGCCGTCGCCGAAGAACCTGAGCGCGAGCGCCTCCGGCCCCAGCACCGCTCCGTCCAGAGCACGGCGCTGGCGTCCGCCGATCACGGCATCCTGGCGGCGCAGCGCGAGGAGATCGGTGTGGAGGCTGACGGCCCACGCATGACGCTCGCGCTCGCCGGGATCGAGCTTGCAGCGCTCGAACGTCGCGCCGTCGCCCGGATCGGGCAGCCCGGCCACCATCGCGGGCGTGGCGAGGCTGGGGAACTGCGCGAGAAATTCGGCTCGGCCCTTCCTCACGAGCGTCGCCAGCTCGGGCGTGTGATCGGCGAAGAAGAGCCACGGCGACGAGGCGCAGAACTCCTGCCCCTGGAACAGCAGCGGCGTCTGGGGCCCGAGCAACAAGAGCGCGGTCACCGCGCGGAAGCGGCCGGGGTCGGTGAGCTGATGCAGGCGCTCGCCGCGTCCGGCGTTCGCGACCTGATCGTGGTTTTGTAGGTACGTCACCAGCGCCGACGGCGCGATGTCGCGGGTCGGCGTGCCGCGCCGCTTGCGCTGCCAGTGATAGTGCTGGCCTTGATAGAGGTAGCCCCACTTCGCCGCCGAGACCAGCTCCTGAGGCGTCCCGTGGTAGTCGGTGTAGTACGCCTCGTTGCGCCCAGTCAGAGCGACGCGGGCGGCGTGATGGAAGTCGTCGTTCCACGACATGTCGAGGCCGTGGCCTCCACTCGCCGCCGGGCGCAGCAGCGTCACGTCCTGAGACTCGTTCTCGGCGACGAGCAGCGTGGCCCGACCGCGCGCCGCTTCGCGTACGCGACGGCCGATCGCCGCGAGGATGTGGTCGTCGGAGGCGTCGTGAATCGTCTGGGTCGCGTCGAGGCGCAAGCCGTCGAGGTGGAACTCGTCGATCCAGTATCCGGCGTTGGCGATGAAGAACTCGCGCACGGGACCGGCATTGGCGCCGTCGAAGTTGAGGGCGTCGCCCCACTCGTTGGCGTAGCGGGCGCTGTAGTAGTCGGCGGAGAACTCCCGATGAAACGCCCCGTCGGGGCCGAGGTGGTTGTAGACGACGTCGAGAATCACCCCGAGGCCCAGCGCGTGGGCGCGGTCCACGAAACGACGAAAATCGTCGGGCTCGCCGTAGAGCCGCGTCGGCGCATAGAGGTCGACGCCGTCGTACCCCCACCCGAAGCGTCCGGCAAAATCGGCGACGGGCATGACCTCGAGCACGGTCACGCCCAGGCGCGCGAGCGCGGGCAACTCGCGCATCGCTGCCGCCCACGTCCCTTCGCACGTGAACGTGCCGACGTGCATCTCATAGAGGACCTGGCCGTCGCGCGTGACACCGCGCCAGCCCCCGTCCGTCCAGTCGAAGCGGTCGGGATCGACGACGCGCGACGGGCCGTGAGGTCCTTGCGGCTGGAAGCGCGATGCAGGATCGGGCAGCAAGCGCTCCTGCTCATCGAGCCGGTAGCGGTAGAGAGCGCCGTCGCTCAGGTCGGCCACGAGCGTCGAGAAATATCCATCTGACTCGGCGTCGAGTCGCCTGGTGTCGGTCGACGCCTGACGCTCGATCACGACGTCGACCCGGGTGGCGCGAGGCGCCCACACACGGAAGTGCACGCCACCGGCGACGATGTCGGCACCCACGGGAAGCCGAGGGCGGGACGGCTCGGACGTGGCGTGGCGGGCCGTGATGGCGGAGGAAGACACCAGCGGGAGCATCTTATGCACTTCCGGTGCCCGCAGCCGGCCACTTCGGGGCGACGCTTCGTCCGGCGAGGAGCGGACTTCCGCGAACGCCTACTTCTCGTGAGGCGCTTGCCGTCGCGAGCGTAAGAGAGCGTAGAGCCTGTCAGGACTGATCGGAAGCTCGCGAACGTCGATGCCCAGCGGGCTGAGCGCATCGGTGACGGCGTTGGCGATCGCTCCCGGCGCGCCGATCGTGCCGCCCTCGCCCACGCCCTTGAAGCCACCGAGCGTTGTCGGCGACGGTTGCTCGACGTGATGAACCTCGACGGGGACCATCTCCCACGCCGTGGGGACGAGATAGTCCATCAAGCTGCCGGTGAGGAGCTGGCCGTCGGCGCCGTGAACGACCTCTTCCAGCAGCGCCGCCCCCACGCCTTGAGCGACGCCGCCCACCGCCTGCCCCTCGACGATGAGCGGATTGATGATGCGGCCGCAGTCCTCGGCCACGACGTAGCGTAGGAGCCGTATCGCGCAGGTCTCCGGGTCGACCTCGACGACCGCGAGATGCGTCGCGCTGGACGCCGTCCCGAAGTACGGATCGTAGAAGCGCGTCGCCTCCAGTCCCGGCTCCATGCCCTCGGGCAGGCGCTTGGCACCGCCGTAGGCGAGCGCGGCGATCTGGGCGAGCGTCAGTCCTCGGTCGGGCGTGCCACGCACGCGCATCCGTCCATCGGTCCACTCGAGGTCGCTCGCGCTCGCCTCGAGCGCATGGGCGGCGATGGCGAGCGTCTTGTCCCGGATGGCGCGCGCGGCCAGCGTCGCGGCGCCACCGGCGAGCACCGCGCTGCGGCTCGCGTAGGTTCCGGTGCCGTGAGGCCCGATTGCCGTATCGCCCTCGACCACGCGCACGCTCGCGACGTCGACGCCGAGCTCTCCGGCGACGACCTGGGCCAGCGTCGTCTCGTGGCCCTGCCCGTGACACGCCACGGCGAAGATGGCCGTCACACCACCGTCGACTTCCACGCGCACCGTCGCGCCCTCGGTTCCCGTCGCGATGTCGGCCCCGGGTGAGACGGGAATGGCCGAGCCCACGCCCGTCAGCTCCACATAGGCGGCCAGGCCGACGCCCAACATCCGTCCGTGCTGCCTCCCCCGCGCTTGCTCGACCCGGAGGTCATCGTAGCCGGCCTGCTTGCACGCCAGCTCGAGGCACTCGTGAAATGCGCCGCTGTCCCACGTGATGCCGGACGGTGATCGATACGGCAGATCCTCGGCGCGCAGCAGATTGCGCCGGCGAATCTCCGCGGGATCGAGCCCGAGCCGACGCGCCGCGCTGTCGAGCAGCGACTCCGTCACGAAGACCGAGACCGGCCGCCCCACCCCGCGGTACGGCCCCATCGGCGTCTTGTTCGTCGCCACGCCGAAGGCCTCGGCGTGGTAGTGCGGCACGCGATACGGCCCCGGCAGGAACGAGACGACCTGGATGATTTCGATGCTCGCCGTCCACGGATAGATCGAGTAGGCCCCGATGTCGGCGACGACCTTCGCGCGCAGCCCGGCGATCCGTCCATCACGGTCGACCGCCAGCTCGGCGTCGATGACTTCGTCCCAGGCCTGCGTCGTCGTCATGAGGTCTTCGCGCCGGTCCCCGATCCAGCGGACGGGACGCCCGAGCGCCCTGGCCAGCGCGCTGACGACCAGCTCTTCGGGATAGACCACGCCCTTGACGCCGAAGCCTCCACCGACGTCGGGCGCCACCACGCGGACGCTCGCTGTCGGCAGCGTGAGCAAGTCGGCCAGCACGTCGCGAAGGATTCCCGGAATCTGCGTCGACGACCAGAGCGTCAGCGTCCCGCTCTCGGTGTCGGCCAGGCAGGCGCGGCTTTCCATCGTGACCCCGGCGTGGCGATGAAACCTGAAGCGGTCACCGACGACGAGCGCCGCGTCCCTGAACGCCGCCGCCACGTCGCCCTGGCTGAAGGTGCGTGTGAGCAGGACGTTGCTCCCGGCCGACTCGTGAACGAGCGCCGCGTCCGCTCCCATCGCCGCCTCGGGATCACTCGCGACGCCGAGCGGCCCGTACTCCACGACGATCGTGTCCGCGGCGTCCTCGGCGGCGTAGCGGCTCTCGGCCACGACGGCGGCGACGGCCTCGCCCGCATACCTCACTGTGCCATCGGCCAGCGCCGGCCACTCGGTCGGACGGTAGCTCCTCATGCGCGACGGCGCCTGCATCGCCTTCACGCGACCGCGCAGATCCTGGGCCGTCCAGCACGCGACGACGCCCGGCTGGGCCAGCGCCGCGCGCGTGTCGACCCGTGCGATCCGGGCGTGGGCGTGGGGGCTGCGGAGAAACGCGACGTGCAGAAGGCGTGGACGATCGAGGTCGGCCACGTAGCGGGCCCGGCCGGTGAGGAAGCGCCGGTCCTCGAGACGCGGGATTCTCGCGCCGATCATGAACATTGGAGGGGGCGAGACGCCCCCTCCAATACCTCCCCATCTGGTTGGGCGCTGCGAACACGCGCCCTCGAATTCTTGCGCATCTGGTTGGCCGCTGCTGCGTACACGTCCTAGAACGGGACTTCGGTGCGCTCGTCCTTGACGCGCCTGGCCTTGTGATCCCAGCGGGGCAGCCCGCCGGGCTCTGTCGCCTCGACGGTCACGCGGATGCCGAGACCGATGCGCAAGCCTTCCTCCAGCGCGCGACACAGTCCCTGGCACTCGGCGCCGGAGAGCGCCGGCGCTGGATCGATGCGGACCAGGATGTCGTCGAGCCCGTCGACGCGACGGAAGACGATCTGGAACTCGTCGACGCCGGCGTGGCCGCGCACGATCTCCTCGATGCGCCGCGGGTAGACGATGATCCCGCGGACCTTCTTCATGTCGTCGAGCCGGGCCAGCACGCCGCCCTCGAACGCGACCAGCGTGCGCCCGCATGGGCACGGCCGGTCGGCGAGCTGGACGAGATCGCGCGTGCGGTAGCGCAGGAGCGGCATCGCTTTGCGGTAGAGGCTGGTGAAGACCAGCTCGCCCTTGTCGCCCGGCTTCACCGGTCGGTCGTCCTCGTCGAGGACTTCGGGATAGCAGTAGTCCTCGTGGACGTGGGTGAGCCCGGAGCGGGCGTCGCACTCGAAGCCCCACGCGGCGATCTCGGTGAGCCCGGGAAGATCGAACGCCTTGGCGCCGAACGCCGCTTCGATCTTCGCCTTCGTCGCCGGGATCGAGGCGCCTGGCTCGCCCGTGTGCCACGTGATTCGGATCTTCGTCTCCTTCGCGAGGTCGATGCCCTTCTTCTGCGCCTGCTCGGCCAGGAAGAGCGCGTACGACGGCGTGCAACCGAGCACGGTGATCGGATACGTGCGCAGGGCGTCGATGCGCTGGTCGGTCCCGAACCCGCCGGCGGGAAAGACGAGACAGCCGATGTCCTGCGCCGCGTAGAACCCCGACCAGTAGCCGATCCACGGGCCGTAGGAGAACGCGGCCATGACCATGTCCGATGGCCGGATCCCGAACGCCCACAGCGAGCGCGCGTAGGAATGGTGGAAGCCGTACCAGTCGTCGCGCGTGTCGAGAAACGCGAGCGGCCGTCCGGTCGTCGCGGACGTCATGTGGACACGCAGGCAGTCGGCGAACGGAACGGCCAGCAGCGTGCCCCACAGCGGATGGTCGGCCTGATCCTGCTTCAGCTCGTCCTTCGTCGTGAACGGCAGGCGGCGCAGGTCGTCGAGCGAGCGGACGTCGGCGGGCTTGACTCCCGCGGCGTCGAGCTTCCGACGATAGAACGGGCTCGACTGATAGGCGTGCTCGACCTGCTCGTGCAACCGTTGCTCCTGGACCGCGCGGAGCGTTGCCCGCGCCGCCGTCTCGATGTCCGGCTCCAGGTAGCGGGAGTCCATGGCCGGGAAGCATACCCGAGTCGCTTGACAGGCAAAAGGTTTGACCGTAGATGTTCGGGCCATGAAACCCACCAAAAAAGACATCTCCAGCCTGCGGAGCACCCTGGAATACCTGAAGGAGAACGGCGAGCTGGTCTCGACCGACGTCGAGGTCGATCCCCACCTCGAGGTCGCCGCCATCCAGAAGCACTTCGACGGCGGTGCGCCGCTGCTCTGGGAGAAGGTCAAGGGCTATCCGAACGCGCGTATCTGCAACAACATCTACGCGACCGCCGAGCGGATCGCCCGGCTCTTCGACGTGGACGACACGCGCAAGTTCAAGTTCAAGGCCGTGGAGGCCATCCGCCAGCCGCTGCCGCCCATCGTGGTGAAGGACGCGCCCTGCCAGGAGGTCGTCACCACCCGGGACGTCGACGTGTGGGACGTCGTCCCGATGATCTCCCACTCCAAGACCGATCCCGGCCGCACGCTCGGCGCCGGCAATACCGTGGTGCGCGGCCAGCACTTCTGGGGTGGCTCGCACATCGGGTACAACCGGATGAACTTCCGCGGCCCCGACTACTCGTCGTTCCAGATCTCGCCCGGGTCGCACATGGACCAGATCGCCACGCACTGGTACAAGAAGGGCCCGATTCCCGTGACCATCAACATCGGCGTGCCGCCGGCCTGCACGATGATGGCGGGCGCCGGGTTCACCTACGTCATCCTGCCGCGCGGCTGCGACGAGCTGGGCGTGGCCGGGGCGCTCCAGGGCTTTCCCGTCGAGCTGGTGAAGGCGCGGACGCAGGACGCGTGGTCGATCGCCAACGCCGAGTACGTCATCGAGGGCTACGTGGACACGACCCAGAAGGTCTGGGAGAGCCCGCTGGCCGAGAAGGAAGACCAGCAGGGCAAGTACGACTTCCACCCCGAGTGGTCCGGCTACATGGGCAAGGCCTATCGCACCTACAAGTTCCAGGCGACCGCCATCACCCACCGCAAGGACCGCCCGCTCTACTACGGCCTCATCGTGCACGCGATGGACGACCACTTCATCGACGTCACGATGCGGGAGGCGTGCTTCCTCGAGCTGGCCGAGCGCATCGTGCCGGGCCTCTGCATCGACACCAACATTCCCATGGGCATGACCGACTGGGGCGGCGTGATCTTCCAGGTCCAGAAGCGCCGCTCGCGCGACGAGGGACTGCAGCGCAACATCCTCTCGGCGGCGCTCTCCATCTCACTCGGCGCCAAGCTCGGCATCGTGGTCGACGAGGACGTCGACATCTACAACATGGAAGACATCATGTGGGCGCTGGCCACGCGCGTGAACCCGAAGGACGACATCTTGACGGTCTGCGAGGGCGGCTTCGGCCAGACGTTCCAGCCCGCGGAGCGCAGCTCGGCCGGCGACCGCCAGTGGACGCAATCGAACATCCGCTTCTCCGGTGGCATGGCCATCGACGCCACGCGGCCCTTCATCTACAAGGACGCCTTCCGGCGCGCGAGCTACGAGGTCGACATGGTCGATCTCGCCAAGTTCTACACGAAGGACCAGATCAAAAAGGCCAAAGAGACCCAGGTCGACTACGCGAAGTTCATGGCGGACCGCGGGATTTGACGCGACCGCCTGACGTCGACGCCCTGCTCGGCGAGCAGGCGCGGCGCTTCGGCGATCGTGTCTATCTCGAGTGTGTCGACCCGCCCGGGCGGCTGACCTTCGCCCAGCTCGACGCGAGCTGTCATCGCGTCGCCCACTTCCTCGCCGAGCGCGGCGTGCGGGCCAACGAGCGCATCACCGTGCTCGGCGACAACGGCCCGGCCTTCGTCATGCTCTTCTTCGGCATCCTGCGCTACGGCGCGACCGTCAATCCCCTCAACGCCGAGGTGCTCGGGCCCGATCTTCCCCGCGTCCTCTACGACGTCGCGCCGCGCCTCGTCCTCTGGGACCGCGCTCTGGGCGATCAGGCCGCCGCCGCCGTCGCGGCGTGTGGCGCCGAGGCGATCGCCTTCGACGAGCTGTTCCCCCGTCTCGCCGAACAGCCAGCGTCTCCGTGCCCGCGGCGCGTGGGCGGACCTCACGACCTCGCGGTCCTCGACTACACCTCGGGCACGACGGCCGCTGCCAAGGGTGTTGCGCTGACTCACGAGGCGTTCGCCTACGGGTGCGATGGGCCGGCGCGACGCTTCGATCTCCGGGAGAGCGACCGCGTGCTGGAATACCGCTCGCTGGCGTGGGCGTCGCCTCAACTCCTCTCGCTCGGCGGCACGCTCCACACGGGCACCGGGCTCGTGCTGGCCCGGCGATTTTCTCATCACCAGTTCTTCGACTGGATCCGCGACCAGCGCGTGTCGATCGTGATCGGCGTGCCGACGGTGATCAACATGCTGCTCGATCGGCCGGTCGCCCTCACCGGCGCCGATCTCCCCGGCCTCCGGTTCATGACGAGCAGCTCGGCGCCGCTCAGCGTGGACCGCCAGCTCGAGTTCGAGGATCGCTACCGGATCCCGATCGTCCAGGGCTGCGGGATGACCGAGGCGGGCTGGATGGCCGGCAACCCGCCCGACGCGCGTCGTGTGGGCTCGATCGGCCCGCCGATGCCACACGTCGTCGCGTCGATCATCAGCGAGACGGGCGCGGCCTGCGCCCCGGGCGAGGAAGGCGAGCTGCTCGTCAGCGGACGTCAGATGGCCAGCGCGTATCTCACGGCGCGCGACCGGTTGGAGCCGATTCCCCAGGACGGCTTCCTCACCGGCGATCTCGCGCGCGTCGACGCCGACGGCTACCTCTACGTCACCGGCCGTAAGAAGGACCTGATCATCCGCGGCGGGGTGAACGTCGCGCCGGCCGAGATCACGACCGCGCTGCTCGCCCACGCGGCCGTGGCCGACGCCGCCACGATCGGCGTGCCCGACGCCGTCTACGGCGAGGCGATCGTGAGCTTCGTCTGCGCCCGCGCCGGCCACCGCGTGTCGCCGTCGGAGATGCGGGAGCACTGCGGGGCGCGCCTGGCCGCGTTCAAGGTGCCGGCTCACGTCATCGTGGTGGACGCCATCCCCAAGACCGAGCGCGGCAAGGTGGCGCGGCGGGCGCTGGAACAGCTCTGGCGCGAGCGAGGCGCGTCGAGCGCTCCTTGACTTCCCGCGGGGCAGTGGGTAACAAAGAAAGAGATCGTGTGATGAGCGCACTCCGCTGCCTGCTCGCGTTGCTCGTGGTCGTACTCGTCGTCGCGCCGACTCTTCACTGGGCCGGCGGCATCCCGGGCCTGCGCACCGACGCCAAGTCGCACAGCGCGCGGGTCTCCTGGGCCAACTTTCCCGCCCTTGCCGGCCCGCGCGAGCGTCTCGTGTCGTTGCCGGTGACGGGATCGGCGACGCTCTTCGACGCCCGCCATCGCTTCCGCTCTTCGCGACGACCCTGTTCG
>WNET01000267.1_pt1 | contig 20306 bp, 16 predicted proteins | sample 5399911 | NCBI WGS metagenome assembly WNET01 (sample SAMN13153333, study PRJNA577476) | soil metagenome | isolation source: 40 cm grassland meadow soil pre-rain plot 2 | place: USA:California | collected 2015-09-08 | reverse complement strand
GGACGACGGCCCGGACCTCACCGGAGCTCACGCCCGCCTCGTCGAGGAGCGCATGGATCCCCTCTTCGACGCCGTGCGCCACGTCTTTTGGATTCGTCAGGACCTTGCCGACGTGCGCGGTCGCCGTCGTCTCGTCGATGACGACGAGGTCGGTGAAGGTGCCGCCGATGTCGACGCCGAGCCGCGCGGGCATGACGAAAGTTTACCCCACTCGCCTCCCGCTCGCGGCCCAGCTGTTGGCGTGGTGCCAGCGGAGCGACTCGAGCGTGAGCCCTCCCTCGACGAACGCGCGCTCCACCCTGGCGCGCGCCATGTAGTGCGCGACAGGCGCGAGAAGATGGTCGAACGCGATCGAGTGTACCTCCCGGAAGGGGAACGGGACGAGGTCCGTCAGGTAACTCACGTACGGAAGCGCCCGCGCGAGCCGGGGGCGCGTTCGTGCCGGCGCATAGAACACGCGAAGCGCGATCCAGAGCGGGACCGCGACGACCCAGGCGAGCCCGCTCACGAATGGCAGCGGCAGCCGGCTCGTGAGCCGACGTGCCGGGTCGACCAGCGCCAGCACCCAGCCGTTACCCTCGCGGGCGTAGAGCCACGCGACGAACCGCCCACCCGGAACGAGGAGAGGTGACAGGGCGCGGAACCCCGCCTCGGGTTCGGGGAGGTGGTGGAGCACGCCGATCGAGTAGATGAGGTCCAGGCTCTCCCGACGGAGGGGCGGACGTGTGAGGTCCCCTTGAACCACGTGGACGTTGTCGAGGTCGGCGGTGTTCTGCGCGGCGACGTCCACGGCCAGACCGAGGTCCACACCGATGACCTCCTTGGCGCCGAACGCCGAGGCGAGGCGAAGATGACGGCCCTTGCCGCAGCCTGCGTCGAGAACGCGCTGGCCGACGAAGGCGTCGCGGCCGACGGGCGCCATCCAGCCGAGCAGCTGAGCCTCGTACTCCGGGCGGAGCTCCGCGAAGCGCGTCCATTCGTAGCCGAAGCGCTCCACGGTGGCCCTCACTGCTGCGGCGAGGGCCGGGGGCACAAGGCGTGGGATCCCTCGCGTGATCGGGTAGCGCACACCACAATGACCGCACGCGAGCTCGCCCTCGCGGATGTCGCCAGCGTCCGGCACCGCGCGCGTCAGAGCGATCGCGCCCCGGCACGCCGGGCAGGCGAGCCAGTCGAGCAACCGCCGTTTCACGCCGGGTGGTACCGCGAGGCCCAGAGCTGGAACGCCAGGAGTGTATAGAGCTTCTTCCGGTGGTCGCGACGCCCGGCCGCATGCTCGCCGATGAGGCGCTCGACCGCCTCCGGCCGGAAGAGACCGGCCCGGCAGACCACGTCGCGCGCGCACGCGTCCCTGAGAAGCGGCGCCAGGTCGGCGCGGAACCAGCGGGCCAGCGGGACGCCGAACCCCTTCTTCCGGCGCTCGAGGATCGCGCGCGGCAGCACGCCCGAGAGCGCGCGCTTGAGCACGTACTTGGTCGTGAGGCCCCGGAGCTTCAGACGCATGGGCAGGCTCGCCGCCAGCTCGACAACCCGGCGGTCGAGGAGTGGCAACCTCACCTCCAGAGAGCACGCCATGCTCGCGCGGTCCACCTTCGTGAGCACCCCCTCGCCGAGATACCCCTTCAGGTCGAGGTAGAGCATGCGCTCGAGCCCTGACGCCGACGGCGCGTGCGTCAGCATCTCGTGGAACGCGGCGTACGACGGCTCCATCTCCATGCGCGCGAGGGCGTCCGACGTGAACAGCGCCCGCTGCTCCGCCGGTGTGAAGGCGCCGAGCCACGCGGCGTGGCGCTCCACGGGGGCGAAGTCCATCCCTTCCAGGAATCGCTTCAGCCTGAAGTCGAAGCTCAGATCATCGAGCGAGACGGGGAGACGCTCGACGACGGGACGTACGAGGCGCTGCCGAACCCAACGCGGGACGAGCTCAAGCGCACGGGCCAGGCGGTGCGCCTGGTAGGTCGGGTAGCCGGCGAACAGCTCGTCGCCACCGTCCCCCGAAAGCGCGACGGTCACAGAGCGCCGCGTGAAGCGCGAGAGCAGGAAGGTGGGGAGGAGCGACGCGTCGCCGAGCGGTTCGTCGAGGAGCTCGGGAAGCCGCGCCACGAGGTCGAGCGCTGCGCGCGGGCCTAAGATCTCTTCGTGATGGTCGGCATCGAGCCCGCGCGCGACGGAGCGCGCATGCGCGGTCTCGTCGAAGGACGGGTCTTCGAAACCGATCGAGAAGGTCTTGAGACGACCGGGAAGGTGACGCGCGGCGAGCGCCGCGACCGCGCTCGAGTCGATCCCCCCCGAGAGGAAGACGCCCAGCGGCACGTCGCTCACGAGGTGCTGCCGCACCGAGAGATCGAGCACGGCACGCAACGCCTCCACCGCGTCGGCCTCGCCCATCGCGCGGTCGCCCTGGAAGCGGACGTCCCAGTAAGGCTCGACCTTCACGCGGCCGTCCGAATACGTGAGCCAGTGGCCGGCCGCGAGCTTGCGGACCCCACGGAAGATCGAGTGCGGTGCCGGGACGTACTCGTGGGCGAGGTAGCGTGAGAGCGCCGTGAGGTCGAGCGTTCGCTCGACCGCCGGGTGTTCGACCAGCGCTCTGAGCTCGGAGGCAAAGACGATCTGATCTGGCAGGACCGCGTAGTAGAGGGGTTTGATCCCGAGACGGTCGCGGGCGAGCACCAGCGTGCGGGCCGGCGCGTCCCAGATCGCGAAGGCGAACATGCCCTCCAGGTCATCGAGCGAAGCGAGGCCACGGTCCTCGTACCCGTGTACGATCACTTCGGTATCCGAGTGTGTCGTGAACGTATGGCCGCGCGCGGCGAGGTTTGCCCCGAGCTCGCGGTAGTTGTAGATCTCGCCGTTGAAGACGACCCAGACGCGCCGCCCTTCGCCCGCCATCGGCTGGTGGCCGGTCGCGAGATCGATGATCTTGAGCCGTCGCATGGCGAGTCCCGCGGGACCCTGGACGAGGATGCCTTCGTCGTCGGGCCCGCGGTGGGCAAGCCGCTCGTTCATCCGCTGGAGCACGGCGGGGTCGGGCCTCCGGTCGGCGCGTGCCAGGATATTGCCGACGATGCCGCACACGGCGGTCAGCCCGTCCGGTCCACGCCCACCGTCTCGCGGACGTGGTAGGTGGGCTTGCGCTGGGTGTGGTGGAAGCCCCGGATCACGATCTCGGCGAGGAAGCCGATGAAGAGTGAGAAGACGCCCGTCAGGAAGAAGATCACCATCAGGAAGACCATCGGCGTCGCCTCGAGCCGTCCGAGCACGAACACGCGGTAGGCCACGACGTCGAGCGCGAGGAAGCCGAGCATCAAGGCGAAGAGCCCGAAGCCCCCGAACACGTAGGTCGGCCGCGACTGGAAGTCCCCGATGAACTTGAGCGTGATGATGTCGACGAGCACCTTGTAGGTCCGGAGGACACTGTACTTCGAGACGCCGTGCGTGCGCGGGTGGTGGACCACCTCGAGCTCCGTCACGCGTCCGCCGACTTCCTGCGCCAGCACCGGCAGGAAGCGGTGCATCTCGCCGTAGAGGCTGAGATCCTGGACGATCTCGCGCCGGTAGACCCTGAGCGTGCAGCCGAAGTCGTGCAGGGGGACGCCGCTCACGAGGCGGACGAGGAAGTTCGCCACGTGGGAGGGCAGGAGCCGCGTGAGCCACGGGTCCTCTCGATGCCGGCGCCAGCCCGCGACAACATCGTAGGAGTCGCCGAGCCGCTCGACCAGGCGGGGGATATCGGCCGGGTCGTTCTGGAGATCGGCGTCGAGCGTCACCAGGATCGGGTGCCGCGAATAGGCGAGCCCGGCGGCCAGGGCAGAGGTCTGGCCGAAGTTCCGCCTGAAACGCACAAGGCGGACGCGACGGTCGCGCGCCGCGATCTTCTTGAGCCCCTCCCACGAGCCGTCCGTCGAGCCGTCATCGACATAGATCACCTCGTACTCGCGCCCCATCGGTTCGAGCGCTTCAGTGAGACGCGCGTGGAGTGGCTCGAGGTTGTCGAGCTCGTTGAGGACGGGGAGGACGACGGAGAGCGGTGTCGCGTCGTGTCCGCTCATTGGTGCCCATCGAGCGCGGGTGTGTAGATCTCGGTGTTCGCGATCCTCTCTTTCATCACGTACCCGTTCTGGACGATCTGGCTTCGAATCGATTCTCTGTTGTGGGTCCAGTCCGTCCAGTTCCCGAGAACGATGACGTCGACCGTGCGCTGGCGCAGGTGCCTGGCGAGCTCCGGGTACGACATGAGCTTGAATTGCGTGACCTCGTGAGGGCTCACCTTGCGAGAGAAGATGAGGGCGAAGTGATTCTCCAGGCCGGGAAGGAGCGAAGCCCTGGTCTCCACGAAGTACCCCGGCCAGAAACTGATCGCGAGCTGCCGATCACGACGAAGGTTGTGATCGATTGCCCGCGCCACCGCCCTGATCGTCGGGATCCGCCAGTCGACGACGTTGGCGGCGCCGGTGATTCCAGGGACGAGCGCTCCACCGTAACTGTAGCGGTAAAGATCGAAGGGCGAGACGAGGACGTAGACGGCAGCGATGGACGCAAAGAGGTGCCGGAGCCTAGGGCCGAGAGCGTCTCGGTCCAGCCGGGCGAGGAAGACCACGGCGTTCACGACGAGGAATGGAATCGGGATGCAGAAGTATTGCGTGTACACCGGGGTCGGCGCCAGGCTGATGAGGAGCAGAGAGAGGACAATGGTTGAGACGAGGGACGGTTGCTCTCTCAAGAGCGCGCTCGACACCCAGGATGTGAGATTCAGCAGGAAGAGGAGGAGGAACTGGAAGCTCGTCACGCCATCGGCGCGGTTGATCGCGAGGAGTTGCTCGACAACCCCGACCCGCTGCTCCACCCAGCCGAGCAACCCGAAGTCCGACCGGATCACCTGGTTGCCGACGATGTTGAACAGGAATGTTCGCGGCTCGATCAGGAAGAAGAGCTCGTTCGGAAGGAGCGCGAGCGCGAGGCCGATCGCAAACCGCGCGAAGTGCATCAGCCGGCGTCTGGTGTCCGCCTCCGTCAGATAGAGCTCGAGGACGAATGCCGGGACGACCGCGATGAGGTAGACGCGGCAGTCCGTGGCGAGGCCGATCAGCACGCCGCTCGCGACCCACCTCCAGCGTGACGCTGACGAGAGGACCGCGTACGCCGCGAAGAGGAACAGGGTGGGCAACACGAACGTCTTGACGAGCGGATACCAACCGAAGGCGAGGCTGGAAAAAGTGAAGAGGACAACGGCGAGGACGCCCCAGCGCCGTGCGCCTGCGAGCCGAGCCGCCTGGCGGCAGACGAGCAGACCCAAGGCGATCGAGAAGACCGCGGAGAGCACGCGCGCCCCATACCAGGAATAGCTCACCAGCTTCATCCATGCGCCGTAGACGTAGGGAAGCAGGAACATCTGCGGGTAGAAGAAGTCGTGGTACGGGACCTGCCCCTCGACCACCAGCCGCGAGACGAGCAGGTAGGTGCCCTCGTCCCCGTCGACGAGCCTCAGAAGCGACATTGGGACGAAGACCGCCGCCAAGAGGACAGCGAGCAATCCGTAGACGATGGCCGCGTGCGCCCGCTCGATTCGCTCGATCAGCGGCACGACGCCATTATAGTTGGCACGCCCGGAACCCAGACTCGTGACGCTGTCGCGATTCATTCTAGGTGCGGTCAGGGAGTCCCCGTGAATTCGGGACCACTCCGCCATGCAAGCGGTACGCCAGACAGACTGCCGGCAGGGCCGTCCCTTAACCAGCGACAACTCCAGACCGACAGGCCGGGCCCGCTGGGCGCTCTTCGGCAGCGTCCCACCGGGGTCGCGTTTTTGTCACCTGAGCGTGTCAACGGAGGTAGGACGCGACGAACGTTCCGGCCACGGTCGAGCGCGTGAAGCGCCCGAAGGCGAAGGGCGCGGGGCTCACGGGCGGCGTGGTCTGCGCGATGAGCGCTGCCATCAGCTCGCCGACCGCCGGGGCCAGCTTGAACCCGTGGCCGCTCAGGCCGGCGGCGATGAAGAAGCCGCGAACGGGCGACTCGTCGAGGATCGGCATCCAGTCGGGTGTGATGTCGAAGGCGCCGGCGTATCCCCGGCGGTAGCGGGCGTCGGCGAGCCGCGGCACGGCGCGCCCCGTGCGCTCGAGGATCGTGCTCGCCTCTTCGAAGCCCGCTTCGCCGCCGAGAAGGTCGGGGTCCATCGGATGCTCGGCCTCGTCGTCGGTGAGCGAGCCCGTGAGCGTGAGGTTCCCGGTCTCGGGGCGCACATAGCTTCCCCCGGCGAGGTCCAGATAGACGAGGTGGGGCCCGCCGAACGACGGATCGCGCTCCACGACGAAGACGGGATGGCGGCCGATCACGATCGGGAGCTCCACGCCCGCGAGCCGCGCGACGCCGGGCGACCAGAGCCCCGCGGCGTTCACGACGACGGGCGCGTCGACGCGCTCGCCGCCCGCGGTCGTGACGCCGGTGACGCGGCCGCCCGCCTGGTGGATCGCAACCACCTCGGCGCTCTGTTCGATGACCGCGCCCCGACGTCGAGCTGCGCCCGCGTAGCCGAGCGTGACCGCGGTCGGATCGCCGTAGCCCGACTCGGGCTCGTAGAGCACGGCACCGAGCCCCGCCGGGTCGACCCGCGGCTCCACGCGCGCCACGTCGTCGGGCTCGAGGAGCTCGGCCCGGATGCCGAGCGCCCGCTGGACGGCGAGCGTCGTCTCGAGCTTCGGGCGCATGGCTGGCGAGACGCCGATCAGCGCGCCGCAGCCCACGTAGCCCGCCTCGCTGCCGACCACGTCGCGGAAACGCTGAAAGACGCGGAGCGAGCGCAGGACCATCGCGCTCGTCTCGGGCGTCGGGTAGAGCTGGCGGATGATGCCGACCGAGTGCCCGGTGCCCCCGGCGGCGAGGAAGCGGCGCTCCAGCACGAGCACTCTCCCCACGCCGAGCCCGGTCAGGTGGAAGGCGAGCGAGGCGCCGGTGACGCCCCCGCCGATGATGACGACGTCGGCGGTGGACGTCACGTTCGCCCAGCGGCGACCACCGCCGCAGCCTCGCCGGCGCCGACGAGGTGGATGCGGTCGCCCTGACGGACCGAGCCGGGCGTCACAGCGTGACCTCCAAGCCGATGGATCGCGCCCTTGCCCGATCGTACGCGAGCGTCGCGGCCGCGAGGTCCTCGAGCGCGAACCCGACCGACTTGAAGAGCGTGACTTGGTCAGGGCGCTCGCGGCCCTGTCGTGAGCCCGCCACCAGCTCAGCGAGCTCGGCCACGACGTGCTGGAGCGTGATCGCGCCCTCGCCCAGCGGGATCAGGAGATCGCCCGCCTCGGCGAGCGCCGCCGGGTAGGCGTCGACGACGACGCGGGCCCGGCGGACAGTCTCGGTGTCGACCTCGCGGGTCTCCGGACGGAACGAGCCGACGGCATCCACATGGGTCCCGGGGCGGAGGTCGGCGCCCGCGAAGAGGGGTGTCGGCGACGTCGTCGCGCACGTGACGATGTCGGCGCCGCTCACCGCCGCGCGCGGATCGTGGCTCGGCTCCACGGCGATGCCGAGCTCCACGGCCATCGCCTGGGCGAACCTCCGAGCGCGCTGTGCATCGCGTCCGAGAGCGACGACGCGCTCGAGCGCGAAGGCGGCGGCGAGGCACCGGAGCTGCTGGCGCGCCTGCACGCTGGTGCCGAAGCACGCGACCCGCCGGCTGTCGGGTCGCGCCAGGTGCCTGGCCGCGAGGGCCGAGGTCGCGCCGGTGCGGAGGGCCGTCAGGAAGCTCGCCTCGAGGAGCGCCTGCGGCTCCCCCGTGGCGTGGTCCATGAGGATATAGCTGGCGAGATGGGTCGCGTGGCCACGCTCCCGGTTCCGCGGGTAGTACGTGACCAGCTTGACCCCGAGCCCCCCGCCTTGGTACTCGCCGGCCACTGGGAGCGATGCCGCCGGCATGACGAGGAGCATGCCGGCGGCACCCACGGAGGTCACGCCGCGCGGCGGGACGGAGGTCCGGCCGCCGGCGTGACGTCCGAATGCCTGGGCGAGCGCGTCGATGACGTCGCGCGGAGTGAGAAGCGTCTCGAGGTCGGCGCGCCCGAGGATCAGCACCGCATCGCGGGCTCAGCGCCCGCCGCGTCGGATCATGCGCAGCACCTTCGCCTCCAGCACGAGCTCGCCCCGCTGGTTCAGGACACGGTGGCGGTAGGTGACGATGCCGCGGTCGGGCTTCGTCGTCTCTCGCTTGTCGACGATCTCGATCTCGGCCGTCAGTGTGTCTCCCTCAAGCACCGGTGCGACCACGCGGACCTCGGCGCCGAGGAAGGCCATGCCGGTGCCGTGGATGAGACCGGTCTGCATGATCAGCCCCTCCGAGAGGGCGAGCGTCAGGGCGCCCGGCGCCGCGCGCCGCTGGAAGACGGACTCCCGCGTGACGTACTCCATGTCCATGAAGAGCGGCTCGGTGAAGCCGCAGAGATTGACGAACGTGACGATGTCGGTCTCCGACACCGTGCGGCCGAGCGTGCGGAACGTCGCCCCGACTTCGTGCTGCTCGAAGTTCAGGCCTTGCGTCCTCATCGGGCTCCGTCCTTCCGTTCGAAGACCATCAACCAGAGCGGCGACTGCGGCGTGTACGCCGCAGCCTCCTGACCCCACACGTACGTGGTTCGCTCTGGCGAGATGATCTCGACGACACCGACCTTCTCGAGCTTCTTTCGATACTCGTCGAACCAGCGGAAGACTGTCACGTCCGATTCCGGCCGCCGCAGCCAGGAGATCCAGATCCCAACGAAGACGACGAACCGGGGCTGAAGCGCCTCGATCTCATGGATCATCTGGCGCTGCATCGCTGTCGCGTACGGCTGGGGCTCCATCAAGGCATAGGTGTAGACATACCCCGTGGCCGCCCGCCGCCGCGCGTAGAAGTAGATCTCGGGTTCCGAGCCGACCACGGCAATCCTGTCCTCCGGTGAGGTGCGCTCCCTGATGTACCGCCCGATCTCCACGGACTCGGGGAAAGGATTCAAGCCGTAGATAGTCCGCAGAACCTGGTACGGGGTGTCGGTGAAGAGAATCGCACGCTCGAGGTAGACGGGGTGGAGGAGCGGAAGCGCAGTCAACGCGATCGGGATTCCGTATCGCAGTGCTCGGAAGCGCACCGACGAGAGGCGTCGCGTGACGGTGTCGACCGCGATGCCTGCGAGGATCGCGAGGACGGGGAGGAGGAGGATGAAATACTGCCTCCGAAAGTAGAGCCCCGCCGAAGTCCCGAGGAGGGAGGCGCCGAGAAAGAGAGCGAGGAAGAGACTCCTCGAGCGTGTCTCACGGTCCCAGAAGAGCGCCGCGAGCCCGAGGCACGCGAGCACCACGATGAGATACGACGTGGGCAGGATCTGGCCGAGCGCCGCCTCGAGGTTCTGAAGGGCGTCGCCGAGCGGCGTCAACGTGGCGTACGCGGAGGCGTACGTGAACGTCCAGAACCAGAAGTTGGCGAAGGTCCCTGCCAGGAGCATGATCAGACAGACTGTCGCGAACGGCGCCAGGGCGCCGGCCAGGAGCGCTACGCTGGCGGCGAGCCGGCGCCGCGCGTCGCCGTGCGCGCCGAGGAGGACGTAGAACAGGGCGAACAGCAAAAAGGCGCCGCCGCTCTGTTTGACGACAAAGGCCGCGCCGAGGAGCGCCCCGCTACCCAGAAAGGCCAGGAGACGGCCACCTTCGGTCGCGCGCAGGAGGACGAGCGTGCCTGCGAGGACGGGCGCCAGGACGAAGTGCTCGGCGTAGGCCGCGGTGAACAAGAGCTTCGGGCTGAGCGAGAGCGCGGCGAACGCCGCGGCGGCGACCGCGGCCACCCGCGCATGGAACAGCCGGCGGGCGACCAGGAATACGAGAACGATCGTCACGGCGCTGACGACGAGGAGCCCGAGGTGAATGCCCGTGGGCGTCTGGCCGAAGAGGGCGAGGATCAAGGCGTAGATCGCGTAGACGCCTGGCATCTTGAAGTTGTACGCCTGGGTGTACGGCAGAACGCCCTGGAGCAACAGCTGTCCGAAGTAGGCGTACTCGCCCTCGTCGCGATCCAGGGGGATGCCGAGCAGTCTGAGCCGGATTCCCGCAGTGGCCAGAATGAGGAGCGCTAGAAGCCCGAGCGCCCAGGAGCGGCGGAGGCTCACGAGCCCTTCCGTTCTGATCGGGCGAGGCGTGGGAGGTGTCAGCGTTGTCGTGTCTCGGGGGATGTCAAGCCGGCACGCCTGGGCGCGCCACCGGTCATATCTCTCGTCGACGGACGCGGGGGCACCCCTCTCGGCGGGATCGCCATTAGCGAGTACCAGTATACCGACGACATTCCCGATTCGTGTTACTGAGCTCGGCCCATGGGCCCCGTAACGTCTGGCACGACACTTGCTAAATTAAACCGCCAATGCACCGACAGATAACCGGATGCCGGATATGCGGGAGCGAGTGGCTCGACGTTCTGCTCGAGCTCGGCACGCAGTTCCTGACGGGCGTGTTTCCGCGCAGCGCCGACGAGTCACTCACGAAGGGCCCCCTGACGCTCGTGCGGTGCGACGAGTGTGGGCTGGTCCAGCTCCTCTACTCCTACGAGCGAACGGAGCTCTACGGCGCGCACTACGGCTATCGCTCGTCGTTGAACCGGAAGATGGTCAGCCACCTCGAGGACAAAGCCCGGATGCTCCTGGGGGCCGTCGACCTCCGGCCGGACGACGTGATCCTGGACATCGGGAGCAACGACGGCACGCTGCTCTCGTTCTTCTCGGGCAAGGACCTCTGCCTCCTCGGCGTCGATCCGTCGGCCGCGCGCTGGCGCGGCCGCTATCCCGGCGACAGCCGTCTGATCGAGGATTTCTTCTCGGCGGACCTGGTCCGCTCCGCGCTGGGCGGCCGGAAGGCGCGGATCGTCACGTCGATCGCGATGTTCTACGATCTGGAGCGGCCGCTCGAGTTTGTCCGCGAGGTCGCCGACATCCTGGCCGACGACGGCATCTGGCATCTGGAGCAGAGCTACCTGCCGGCGATGTTGCGGGCGAACGCCTACGACACGATCTGCCACGAGCACGTCGAGTATTACGCCTTGGCCCAGATCAAGTGGCTGGCGGACAAGGTGGGCCTCACGATCCTGGACGTGGAGGAGAATGACGTCAACGGCGGGAGCTTCGCGGTGACGCTCGGGCGGGCGAAGCGTCGGCCCGGGGGGCGCGACGCACGGGTGGCACGACTCCTGGACGAGGAGCGGCGCCTCGGGTTCGACTCGCTTCGGCCCTTCAAGGAGTTCCGCGATCGCGTCATGACCCACAAGCGCGAGCTGCGTGAGCGCCTGGAGGCGATCCGTGCCCGGGGAAACAGCGTGCTGGGCTACGGCGCCTCCACGAAGGGCAACGTGATCCTCCAGTTCACTGGCATCGACCGCAACCTGCTCCCCGCGATCGCCGAAGTGAACGAGGACAAGTTCGGGTGCGTCACGCCGGGGACGTGGATCCCGATCATCTCGGAGGCGGAGGCGCGCGCGCGCAAGCCCGACTACTTCCTGGTCTTCCCGTGGCACTTCCGTGCGGGCCTCATCGAACGGGAGGCGGCCTATCTGGCGTCGGGCGGGAAGCTGATGTTTCCGCTCCCCTCGATCGAGGTGGTCTCGACGTCGCGTCGATGATACCGTACCGCCTCCTCATCTTCGTGCCGACCTACAACGAGAACCGCAACGTCGAGCGGCTCTGCGCGGAGCTCCGCGCGCTCCCGCTGGATGCGGACATCCTCTTCATCGACGATGGGTCCCCCGACGGCACCGGCGCCACGCTCGATCGACTCGCGCGCCAATACCGTCGGGTCTCGGTGATCCATCGAGAGGGCAAGCTCGGCATCGGCAGCGCGCATCGTGCCGGCATCGCCTACGCCTACGACAAGGGGTACGACCTCCTCATCACGCTAGACGCCGACTTTTCGCACAGCCCGGCCGACCTCCCCCGCCTGCTGGCCGCGCATGACGATGGCGTGGACGTGGTCGTGGCCTCGCGCTACCTCGCGCCGGACAGCCTTCCCGGCTGGAGTCCGCACCGCCTGTTCCTGACCCGGCTCGGGCACCTCCTGACGCGGGTGCTGTTGCGGATGCCGTACGATGCGAGCGGCGCCCTCCGGCTCTACGATCTGCGGCGCGTTCCGCGTGAGCTCTTCGAGCTGGTCACGGCCCACGCCTACGCGTTCTTCTTTGAAAGCCTCTTCGTCCTGTGTCGGAACGGCGCTCGCATCCGCGAGGTTCCGATCGTGCTGCCGGCCCGGGTGTACGGGAGCTCCAAGCTCACGGCCCGAGAGGGCGTCCGGAGCGGGCACTTCCTGGTGAAGCTGTTCTTCGCGCAACTGACGAACCCGGGCCGTTTCCGACGAGCCCGCCCGATCGATACGCTGCGTCCGGAGCTCGCCGAGTCGCAGGGCTGGGACGAGTACTGGAGCGAGAAGCGAACGGCGCTCGGGGCGGTCTACGACCTCGTCGCCACCGTGTATCGGCGGGTGGTGCGGCACAACCTGCGGCGGTACGCGGAGCGGTCGTTCGCCGCGGGCGCGCGGCTCCTCCATGCGGGATGCGGCAGCGGCCAGGTGGACGCGGGCCTCCACGAGCGGTTTCGCGTGACCGCCGTCGACGTCTCCGAGCGGGCGCTGAGGCTCTATGCCCGTAACAACCCGCGCGCGAGTCGGATCGAGCAGGCGAGCATCTTCGACCTGCCGTTCGAGGCGGGCGCGTTCGACGGTGTGTACAACCTCGGTGTCCTCGAGCACTTTCATCTGCACGAGATCCGAGAGATCCTCGGCGAGTTCCATCGCGTGCTGAGGCCGCGCGGGAGGCTCGTGGTCTTCTGGCCCCACCGTCGGGGCTCCAGCGTGCTGTTCCTGCACGCGCTCCGGCGCCTCATCCGGCTCGTGTCAGGCGCCGAGCCGAAGTTTCATCCCGACGAGATCTCGCTGCTCGGCTCCCGCGCCGAGGCCGCGACGCTTCTACGCGACACCGGCTTCGTCCTGCGCGAATACTCCTTCGGCCTCAGGGACTTGTTTGTCCAGTGCGTCATCGTCGCTGAGAGGGCGGAGCAGCGCCCGACGGCGGCGGTGGGGCTGGTGTCCGCGCGCACGACGACCGCATGAAGCGCCCCCACGGCGCGTTGGCGTGGGCCGAGCTGGCCGCAGCCCTGCTGATCACCGCGCTCATCGTCGCCCTCAACCTGCGCTTCAGCACTGAGGCCGGAGCGCTCTGGCGAGACGAGGTGTCCACGGTCGAGCTCGCGACCCGGCCGACTTACGCCGACGTCCTGAGGTCGTTGTCGCTGGACTCCGCGCCGGCCTTGTATCCGACGCTCCTGCGACTCTGGTCGTCACCGTGGACCGGCGAGCAGGACGGCCCCCTCCGCACCTTCGGCTTTGGCGTGGCCACGGCGATGCTGGGCGCGATCTGGGTCACCGGCCGAACGCTCGCCGCCGGCCCGCCGCTGCTGGCCCTCGCCGTGTTCGCCGCGCACGCAGGGATGCTGCAGACGGCGGGATCGGTGAAGCCGTACGGTCTCGGGGGCCTCTTCATCGTCCTGGCGTTCGGCGCCATCGGACGCCTCACGGCCGCTCCGCGTCGCCGCGCGCTCCTCTACGCCCTCACGGTGGCCATCCTCGCCGTGCAAACCCTCTACCACAACGCCCCCCTCATCCTGGCCGTGTGCGTCGCGGGGTTCGCGGTCGCCGCGGTGGCCCGGGAGCGCTCGGCGGCGCTCGCCGTGCTCGCGACCGGCGTCGTGGCGGCGGTGTCCCTGCTGCCGTACGTTGGCGTCTTGCTGGCCTCCCGGAGCTGGAGGCCGTTGAACCAGTCGGAGCTCGGCGCACGCGCGCTGCTCGTGCGATCAAGTGAGATGGTGACCGAGGGGAGCTGGCCGCTCGCGGCGCTGTGGGCGGCCGCCGCGGTGCTCGTCGTGTACGGTGTCGTCCGTGCGCTCCGGCGGTCCTCGAGCGCCGACCCGGCGTCCCGCACCCACGTGCTCTATGCGGTACTGGTGATCGTGGCCGCCACGAGTCTTCATCTCGGCTTTCTGAAGCTCGCGGGTCGCGTCCCGCAGGCCTGGCAATTCGTGCCCCTCATCGCGGTGGTGGCGCTCGCGATCGACGTCGTGCTGGGGGGGACACGCTCCCTCCGCTGGGCGCGGGTCGGCACCGCCGTCCTGGCGACCGCGCTCGCATTCCCCGTCTCGCTGGACCGCGTCGGCGCTCGCCAGACCAACGTCGACTTGATCGCCCAGTACGTTCACACCGCCGCCCAGCCTGGGGACCTGATCCTCGTCAACCCGTGGTACGTGGGCATCACGTTCAACCGGTACTATCGCGGCCCGGTGCGGTGGATGACCCTCCCACCGATGGAGGACCTCACCGTCCACCGATACGACCTGCTCAAGCTCCGAATGACGTCGGCCGAGCCCCTGGCGCCCCTGTACGGTGCGATCCAAGGCGCGCTGGAGTCCCGGCACCGGGTCTGGCTGGTGGGCGGCCTTCTCTTCCCGCCCGCCGGTTACGTCCCGCCCGTCCTCCCTCCCGCACCCGGCCTCCCGACGGGATGGAGCGACGGACCCTACACGATCGGGTGGGCGCTGCAGACCGGCCACTTCGTGCAGACCCATGCCGAGCGTCTGGCCGTCGTCAAAATTCCCGTCGATCGTCCCGTGAACGGCCTCGAGAACATGGGATTGCTAGTGGTCGAAGGCTGGCGGCGGCCCGAACTCCAGAACGGGGACTCGAAGACTCCCGCGCTTCCCTACTCACCCAGGTAGGCCCGGCGGACCTCCGGGTTGTCGGCCAGCTCGGTCGCGGTTCCCGTGAGCGCGATTGTGCCGGTCTCGAGGACGTAGCCCCGGTGCGCGATCGACAGCGCCATCGCCGCGTTCTGCTCCACGAGCAGGATCGTCGTCCCTTGCCCGTTGATGTCGGCGATCGTGTCGAAGATCTGCTCGACGAGGACCGGGGCGAGCCCCATGCTCGGCTCGTCCAGCAGGAGGAGCCTCGGGTTCGCCATCAGGGCGCGGCCGATCGCGAGCATCTGCTGCTCGCCCCCCGACAGGGTGCCTGCGACCTGCGTGATCCGCTCCTTGAGCCGCGGGAAGAGTGTGAGGACGCGCTCGAGGTCGGCCGCGATCCCCGCGTCGCTCCTCGGATAGGCGCCCATCATGAGGTTCTCGCGGACCGTGAGGCGATTGAAGATCCGCCGTCCCTCCGGGACGTGGGCGACACCCCTCCCCACGATCTCGTGGGGCGGCACGCCGACGAGCGATTCGGCCTCCAGCGTAATCGTGCCGCGCAGGGGGTGGAGGAGCCCCGAGATGGTCTTGAGCGTCGTCGTCTTTCCGGCGCCGTTGTTCCCGAGGATCGCGACGATCTCACCGCGGCCCACCTCGAGTCCCACCCCCTTGAGCGCCCGGATCTTGCCGTAGGCCACGTCGAGCGAGTCGACCCTAAGCACGGCGTGCCCTCCGGGGACCCGAGCCGCGCGTGCCGAGGTACGCCTCGATGACCCGCGCGTTGGACTGGACCTCGCGCGGCCGCCCTTCCGCGATTTTTTCCCCGTGGTCGAGCACGGTCACCCTGTCGGACACCTCCATGACGACGCGCATGTTGTGCTCGATGAGGACGATCGCGAGCCCGAGATCGACGACGAGCTCGCGCAGCAGGCGCATGAGCGCACCGGCCTCCGCCTGGGTCATCCCGGCGGTCGGCTCGTCGAGCAGCAGGAGCGCGGGCTCGGATGCGAGCGCACGGGCGAGCTCGAGCCGACGCTGGTCGCCGTACGGGAGGTTGCGGGCCACGTCGTTGGCGTTCGCCTGGAGCCCGACCCGGTCGAGCAGCGCGACCGCGCGCGTCGAGAGCTCCGACTCGGTCCGGCAGAAGCGCGGGCCGTGTGAGAGGACGTCCCACAGGCCGAGCGCGATGCGCGCGTTCATGCCCACGAGGACGTTCTCGATCACCGTCATGTTCGCGAAGAGCCGGATGTTCTGGAACGTCCGGCAGATCCCCAGCGTCGTGATCTGGTCAGGGCGCAGGCCGAGGAGCGGCCGCCCGCGGAAGACGATGCTGCCCGCGTCCGCGGGGTAGAGCCCCGTGAAAATGTTGAAGAGCGTCGTCTTCCCCGCGCCGTTCGGCCCGATGATCGACGCGATGCCCGACTCGAGCTCGAAGTCCACCGCCTGCAGCGCGGTGAGGCCGCCGAACCGCTTGGTCACGCCCTGGGCTGCGAAGAGGGCCGTCATCTATCGCTCGAGGTGGGCGAGCTCCCGCTGCCGCCGCCGTGCCGGCAGGATGCCCTGAGGGCGGAAGATCATCATGAGGACGAGGATGATGCCGAAGATCATCCGCTCGTACTTGGCCGGCTCGAACTGCGTCGGGAGATCGGCGAGGCTGTAGCCGAGGACGGTGACGCCGGCGTTTTTCAGCTCGTTGAGCCAGAGCGACAGCCCCTTCAGCACCTGGAGGTTGAGGACGGTGACGACGGTGGCGCCGAGCACGGCGCCGGGGATGGAGCCCATCCCGCCGAGGATCACCATGGCCAGGACCCCGATGGACTCGAGAAACGTGAAGGACTCCGGATTGATGAACACCTGCTTGGCCGAGAACAGCACGCCCATGACGCCGGCGAAGGACGCGCCGCAGGCGAAGGCCAGGAGCTTCATCCGTACGAGCGGCACGCCCATCGCCCGCGCCGCCAGCTCGTCCTCGCGGATCGCCTCCCAGGCCCGGCCGATGTGGGAGTTTTCGAGCCGGCGGTTCACGAGGACGACCAGGACCACGATGAGCAGGACGAGGAAGTAGAAGTACTCGCCGTAGGGCAGCCCGAGCGGCGCGGGCGGACGGGAGATCGGCGTGATGCCCTTCGGGCCATTCGTGAGGTTGATCGGCTTGTCGAGGTTGTTGGCCAGAACGCGGATCACCTCACCGAAGCCGAGCGTGACGATGGCGAGGTAATCGCCGTGCAGGCGCAGGACGGGCAGCCCGAGCAGGATGCCGGCGACCGCCGCCACGAAGAGCCCGACGAACAGGAAGGCGAAGAACCATGCGCCGGCCAGGGGGAACCCGCCCCCGAAGATGACGTTGGCGTGGGGCGAGCCGAAGATGGCCCAGGTGTAGGCGCCGACGGCGAAGAACGCGACATAGCCGAAGTCGAGCAGTCCGGCCAGGCCGACCACGATGTTGAGGCCGAGCGCCAGCGCGGCGAAGATCCCGACCTGCGTCGCCACCTCGAGGTAGTAGCCGTTGAAGGCGCCGATCAGCGGCATCAGCAGGAGCAGGGCCACCCCGAGGAGGCCGACCCGGAGCCACGTCGGAATCCGCGCCAGGTACACGAAGAGCAGCGCGCCCTGGAACGCCAAGAAGGCGAGGACCGAGCGTGGAGCCGTCGCGACGGCGAGGCTGGAGAGAGCGACGGCGGCGAGGGCGAGGACGGAGTACGGGCTCACGCGCGCTCTCGGACGATCTCGCCCAGCAGGCCCTTGGGTCGGAAGATGAGGATCACGATGAGCATCGAGAAGGCGAAGATGTCCTTGTACTCGGCGCCGAACGCGCCGCCCGTCAGCAGCGACAGATAGGAGGCCGCGAAGGCCTCGAGCAGGCCGAGCACGAGGCCGCCGACCATCGCGCCCGGAATATTGCCGATGCCGCCGAGCACGGCGGCGGTGAACGCCTTCAGCCCGGGAATGAACCCGGTGTAGGGATTGATCAGCCCGTACTGGACGCCGAACAAGACGCCCGCGGCACCCCCCATCGCCCCGCCGATCAAGAACGTGAGCGAGATGATCCGGTTGACGTTGATGCCCATCAGGCTCGCCGCCGCCTGATCCTCGGCCACCGCGCGGATCGCGGTCCCGATCTTCGTGCGGTTGACGATCACGTGGAGTGCCCACAGCATCAGCAACGCGGCCGCGATGACGACGAGTGACTTGACCGAGACGTCGAGCGTCTGGGTCAGCTCGAAGCGGACGTTCAGCACGTCGATCGTCGGATAGACGAGGTTGAAGGCGTTCCGCCAGAGCGACTCGAAGAGCCGGATCAAGTCCTGGAGAAAGAACGAGATGCCGATCGCCGAGATGAGCGGGATCAGCCGGGGCGCGTGGCGTAACGGACGATACGCGACCCGCTCGACGGTGACGGCGAGCAACCCGCTGGCGGCCATGCCGGCGACCAGGGCGAGGACCAGGACGAGCGGCCAGGGCAGGCCGTCGAGCAGCCCGACGCTCTTGAGGCCGAGGAGGAGCTCGACACCGACGAAGGCGCCCACGATGAAGATCTCGGAGTGCGCGAAGTTGATGAACTCGAGCACCCCATAGACCATCGTGTAGCCCAGCGCGATCAGCGCGTACATGAACCCGAGGATGATGCCGTCGAGGAAGACTTGCGGGAAGATGTCGACGAGGAGCTGGAAGTCCATACGCTAGAGACGAGGGGCGGGTGGGGAGCTCCCCGCCCGCCCCTCGACGTCTACCGTCTCGTCCCAGACGCTACTTCTTTTCGGGCGCGGCGATGGCCAGCTGCTTGACGATCTTGTTGTCGCCCCACTTCGCCGGGTCGTCGCTGGCCACCTGCAGCACGAAGTAGAGCGCCTTCTTCCGGTCGCCTTTTGCGTCGAACTCGATGTCGCCGGTGATCCCGTTGTGCTTCGTCTTCCGCACCGCCGTCGCGACGTCCTCGCGACTCATCTTGCCGCTCTTGGCCGCGGCTTCGATGGCCTTGAGCGCGATGGCGGTCGCATCGTAGGCCTCGGCGGCGTAGGGCTCGGGGTTCTTGCCGAATTTCTTCTTGAAGTCCTCGACGAACGTCTTGGCCTTGGGCAGGGCCGAGGCCGGGCCGGCGGCCGAGGTGTAGTACATCCCCACCACGGCTTTGCCGGCGATCTTCGTCAGGTCGGAGGAGTCCATGCCATCGGGGCCGAGGAACTTGGACTTGACGCCCTTCTCCCGGGTCTGCTTGAAGAACGGCGCCGCCTGATCGTAGATGCCGCCGAAGTAGATCACGTCCGGATTCTTCGCCTTGATCGGGGTGACGATGGGGTCGAAGTTCGACTTCTCCTCGGTGCCCTCGAATCCGAGGACCTTGATGCCCTTTTTCTCCGCATCGGCCTTGAAGAACTCGGCCACGCCCTGGCCGTACTGCGTCTTGTCATGGATGATGTACACCGACTTGGTCTTCATCGTCCCGCGCGCGAATTCGGAGCCCACCACGCCCTGGACGTCGTCTCGGCCACACACCCGGTTGACGTTCAGATAGCCACGGTCGGTCACCACCGGGTTGGTGTTGGCGGGCGAGATCATCACGAGACTGACTTCCTTGTAGACCTCGGACGAGGGGATGGCGACGCCCGAGTTGAGATGACCGATGACGGTGAGAATCTCCTTGTCGGCGATGATGTTCTTCGCGTTCGCCACGCCGACGTCTGGCTTCGCCTGGTCGTCGAACGGCACCAGCTCGACCTTGTAGCCCATCTTCACGAGGTTGCCCCTGAATTTCTCGATGGCGAGCTGCGCGCCGAGCTTGATGCCCTCACCGAGGGCCGCCTGGCCGCCGCTGAGCGGGCTCTGGGTGGCGATCTTGATCGTGCCCTTGCTGCCCTGGGCTTCCGGGTTCGGCGCGGCCGGTAGCGCCACCAGGGCGAGCCCGGCCAGGAGCGCGGCGGTGAGGCGGACAGGGTAGCGGCTCATCAGGGCTTCCTCCTTAGTCGTCGAGTCGGCGTGGTCGGTGCGCCAGCATTATAGCGGCCGCCGCCGACCGGTCAAGTCAGCGCGCCGCGCGGATCGCCTCGAGAAGCCGGCGGGTCGCGGCGGCGGGATCGGCGGCGCCGCACACCGCCGAGATCACGGCGACGCCGTCCGCGCCCGCGCGGATCACGGCGGCGACATTGTCGGGGGTGATGCCGCCGATCCCGATCACGGGAACACGGATCTCCCCGCGAAGCTTCTGGATGAGCTCCGGCCCCACGAGCTCGAAGTCCGGCTTCGTCGTGGTGGGGAACATCGAGCCGACCGCGATGTAGCCGGCGCCGTCGTCGCGCGCCTCGCGGGCCTGCGCGAGATTGTGGGTCGACCGGCCGAGGATCATCCCCGACTTCAACAGGGGGCGCGCGGCGCGCGGCGGCAGGTCGTCCTGGCCCAGGTGGACGCCGTCCGCCGCGAGCGCCAGAGCCAGGTCCACGCGGTCGTTCACGATGAAGGTCGCGCCCGCCCCCCGGCAGCGCTCGCGCAGCCGCTCGGCGAGCGGCAGGAGACGGCCGGACGGCCACTCCTTCTCCCGGAGCTGGATCATGCGGCAGCCGCCGCCGAGCGCGCCGTCCAGGATCG
>WNET01000259.1_pt1 | contig 20457 bp, 20 predicted proteins | sample 5399911 | NCBI WGS metagenome assembly WNET01 (sample SAMN13153333, study PRJNA577476) | soil metagenome | isolation source: 40 cm grassland meadow soil pre-rain plot 2 | place: USA:California | collected 2015-09-08 | reverse complement strand
CGCCGGGCAGCGCGGAGAAGAGCTTGAGCGCGTCGATGAGGCCCTCGATCGAGCCGACGCGCACGGCGCCGTACCTGGTCATGACGGCGCCGTAGACTTCGTCGGCGCCCACCAGGGCTCCCGTATGCGAGCGAGCCGCCTCCTGGCCGACGGCCGAGCGCCCGACCTTCAGGAGCACGACCGGCTTGCCGGCCGCCAGCGCCCGTCCCAGCGCCGTGGCCAGCTTGCGGCCGTCGCGCACGCCTTCGACGTACCCGGCGATGACACGCGTTCCCGGATCGTCGACGAAGTAGTCGCAGAAATCCGCGAAGTCGAGGTCGGCCTCGTTGCCCGTGCTGATGAAGTGGCCGACCTTCACGCCGGCGGCACGGCCCAGGGCGACCACGGCAGTGCCGAGGGCGCCACTCTGGGTGACGAAGGCGATCGGACCCGGCTCCATCGTCTGGTCGAAGGCCTGGCTGATGGTGGGCACGACCGCGTTCCAGAGATTCACGCTACCCACCGAGTTCGGCCCGCACACCCGGATGTTCCGCTCGTGAGCCACGCGGCGCAGCTCGGCCTGGCGCGCGGCTCCCTCGGCGCCGACCTCGGCGTAACCCGAGGTCAGCACGAGCGCCACGCCGACCTTGCCCGGCTCGCACTCCGCGAGCGCGCTCACGACGCGCTCCACGGGCACCGAGACGACGAGGAGGTCGACGGTTCCCGGAACCGCGACGACCGAGGGGTAGCACGGCAGGCCGTCGATCTCGGTCGAGCCGGGATTGACCGGGAAGATCCGGCCCGCGTAGCCGTACTTGCGAAGGAAGGAGAGCGGCAGTGCACCGACCTTCGTACGGTCACTGGAGGCCCCGAGGATGGCGATCGTCTTCGGCGCCACCAGCCGCTCGATGGCCGCGCGAGTCGCCGACGGTGAGGACACGGCGCTCACGCGTCGCTCCCGAGCACGACGGTGGCATGGCCGGAGAACACGCCGCCGAAGGCGTGAGCGACACCGTGGCGCGCGGCCTCGACCTGACGCGCGCCGCACTCCCCGCGGAGCTGGCGCACCGTCTCGACGAGCAGGAAGATGCCGAACATCCCGGGATGACAGTACGCGAGCCCGCCGCCGGACGTGTTCACGGGCAGCTTGCTTCCCGGCCCCGTTCCTGCCTCGATCAGTCGGCCACCGTCCCCCTTGGCGCAGAAGCCGAGGTCTTCGAGGCCGACGATCGTGTTGATGGTGAACGCGTCGTAGACCTGGACGACGTCCATGTCGCGTGGTCCGAGCCCGGCCATCTCCCAGGCGGCGGCGGACGAGGCGGTCGCCGCCGTCGTGGTGAAGTCGCGCATGGCGGCGATGTGGCGGTGGGTGTGGCTCTCGCCCGTACCCAGCACGCGCACTGGCTTCTTCGGCAGGCGCCGCGCTCGATCCGCCGTCGTGACGACGATGGCGCCACCTCCGTTGCTCACCAGACAGCAGTCGAGCCGCCGCAGCGGATCGCTCACCAGCGGCGAGGCGATGACCTCCTCGACCGTGATGGGCTCCGGCTTCAGCGCGCCAGGATTGAGCGCCGCCCACTGACGCGCGGTCACCGCCACCTGGGCGAGTTGCTCGCGCGTCGTCCCGTGCTCGTACATGTGGCGCTGGGCGACGAGCGCGTAGCTGGAGATCGGGAACAGCGGGCCGTAGGGCCGCTCGTACGGCAGCGCGTCGGAGCCGGTCACGAGACGTCCCGTGTCCGAGCGCTGCGTGCTCGCATAGGCGATCACCGCCACCTCGCAGGCGCCCGCCTGGATCGCGCGCAGCGCGTGGCCCACGTGGGCCACGACCGAGGCGCCGCCCATGTTGGTGGAGTCGCTCACGCGCGGCTGCACGCCGAGGTATTCGGCCAGCGTCAGCGATGGCATCCAGAAGTACGGCGAGATCGCGAACACACCGTCGACGTCGGTGACGCCGAGCCCGGCGTCCGCGAGGGCACGATGGACGGCCACCGCCATGATGTCGACCGCGCTGAGGTCGGTCTTCCAGTTCACCTCGGCCTCGCCGACGCCCGCGATCACCACGCCCGTCGACGTCACGACGTGGCCCCCGTCGCGGGGCGGAAGAGCGGCACGTGGACGTCGTCCCCCAGGTCGTCGAAGAGGACGCTGACCGGCATCCCGATGTGCACCGAGGCGGCGTTGCAGTCGACGATGTTGGCCATCAGGCGCGGGCCCTCGATCAGCTCGATCATCGCCACCACGTACGGCACCCGCGCGGCGAAGAACGGCTCGGGCGACTGACGGACGACCGTGAAGGTGTACACGTGGCCACGTCCGGCGGTGGCGAGCCACTCGAGGACGTCACTGCCGCAGTGGGGACAGTGCGTGCGCGGATACCAGAAGAGTCGCTGGCACGCCGTGCATCGAGGCAGCCTCAGCACTCCGTCCGCGCCCGAGCGCCAGTACGGGCGACCAGGCCCGCGAACGTCGGGAGCGGGACGCGTGCTCACTTCTTCACCACCATCACCGAGCGGATACCGGGACGGCTGGCCAGCTCCTTCACGAGCGTCACCAGCGGCGTGCGTCCGATCGGATAGTCGGTGCGGATCGGACCGGCGTCCCTGAGCTTCTGGCAGTGCTCGGGGTTGTAGAAGACCGACGTCAGCAGGTCGTCGTCGGAGTCGAATGGTCCGCGCTCGCGCCGCGCGCGGGGCAGCGCCGGCGGGAGGAGCTCGCCGGGTCGCACCGTCACCGGGGCGTGGCTGCCGGGGATGCGGTCGAGGACGAGGGGGTCGATCGGAGCCGCCGGGCGGCCATAGTGTCCGAGCACGTAGCGTCGGATCTCGTCCGGGATGATCGTGTAGCGGTCTCCGTGGAGCACGTTGAGCACCGCCTGGGTCATGGCGTACTGGGAGAACGGGCTCACCATCACGAGATAGCCCAGCTCTTTCCTCACCCGCGCCGTCTCCTCGAGGATCTCGTCCAGGCGGTGCTCGAGACGCACCTCGCGGAGCTGCGACATCATGTTCGAGATCATGCCTCCGGGGATCTGATGCTCGTAGTAGAACGGGTCGTACTCGGCGATCTCGCCGAGTGGCTTGCCCTCGCGAGCCGCCACGTAGCGAAAGTGCTCGGCCACGTCGGGCAGGCGATCGATGTTGACCGGCACGTCGAATCCGAGACGCCTTGCGTGGCGTACGGTCCATTCGGTCGGCGGCTCGGAGGCGCCGTGGGCGAGCGCCGACGTCGCCGTGTGGACGGTGTCGACGCCGGCCTCGATGCCCTCCAGCACCGAGAGTGGCCCGAGGCCGGTGGTGCAGTGGGTGACCAGGTGCACGGGCACGGGCCCGCAGGCCGCCTTGAGCGCGGGGATGATCGTCTTCACGCGATCCGGGGTCAGCAGCCCACTGGCGTCCTTGAGGACGATCGCGTCGCCGCCCAGGCGGATTGCCTCGCGCGCCTTCTCGGCAAAATACTCGTCCGTGTGGATCGGGCTCAGCGAGTAGACAAGCCACACGAGCACGTAGAGTCCGGCGCCGCGCGCCGCCCGGATCGCCACCTCGATGTTGCGCATGTCGTTGATCGCGTCGTAGGTGGTGACGTACTTCATCCCGTTGGCGGCGAAGCGCTGCATGGTCAGCTCGACGACGTCGTCGGGAAACAGCTCGAACGTGAACACGCTCTGCCCGCGCTCGAGGCCCATGAGCGGTGTCCGGGTGATGACGCGGCTGACGATGCGCATGCGCTCCCATGGGTCCTCGCGGAGGAAGCGCACGCAGACGTCGAATACGGCGCCGCCGACCAGCTCGATGCACTCGAAGCCGGCCTCGTCCAGGATGCCGGCTACCGGCAGCATCTGGGCCGTCGTCATGCGCGTCGCCCACAGACACTGGTGCGCGTCGCGCAACGTGGTGTCGATCACGTTCACCTTACTCACGCGGCCCTCTCGACGCCTGCCGGTCCTCCTCGACCCAGCGCGTGTGAACGCGGCCGGCGACGAAGTCAGGATGCTCGAGCACGCGGCGATGGAACGCGATGGTGGTGGGGACGCCCTGCACGTCGAAGTCGGCCAGGGCGCGGCGCATGCGAGCGATGGCGGCGGGCCGATCGCCGTCAGCCACGACGACCTTGGCCAGCAGCGAGTCGTAGAACGGCGTCACCGTTGTCCCGGCCGCGACGTGCGTGTCGATCCTGATGCCCTCGCCGAGCGGCGGCTGCCATCGCGTGACCAGGCCCGGACCGGGGCGGAAGTCGAGCGCGGGATCTTCGGCGTTGATCCGGCACTCGATGGCATGGCCTCGCATGACGACGTCGGCCTGGCCGAAGCCGAGCGGCTCGCCGGCGGCGATGCGGAGCTGGGTGGTGACGAGATCGACGCCGGTCAGCATCTCCGTCACGGGGTGCTCGACCTGGATGCGTGTATTCATCTCGATGAAGTAGAAGCGACCGCTGGCCGGCTCGAGGACGAACTCGACGGTGCCGGCGTTGCGATACCCGATCTGGCGCACGAGCGCGAGGGCGGCGTCGCCCATGCTCGCGCGAAGGGCCGGCGTCACCGCGGGCGAGGGAGCTTCCTCGAGCAGCTTCTGGTGGCGTCGCTGGAGCGAGCAATCGCGCTCACCCAGATGGACTGCGGCGCCCTCGGCGTCCGCGACCACCTGGATCTCGACGTGGCGCACACGCTCGAGGAAGCGTTCGGCGTAGAGCGTGGGATCGCCGAACGCGGCGCCGGCCTCGGCCTGCGCGCCGACGAATGCGTCGGCGAGCGCTGATTCCGTACGCACGACGCGCATGCCGCGGCCACCGCCACCGGCCGCCGCCTTGAGGAGGAGCGGATAGCCGATGCGACGGCCGACGCTGGCCGTCTCGGCCAGTGTCGCGATCGGGCCGTCGGAGCCGGGCACGACCGACACCCCGATCTTCGCGGCGAGCTCGCGGGCCCGCACCTTGTCGCCCATGGCCTGGATGGCCGACGGCGGGGGCCCGACAAAGCAGAGGCCGTGCTCCTCGCACGTCTCGGCGAAGCCGGCGTTCTCGGCCAGAAAGCCGTAGCCGGGATGGACGGCATCGCAGCCCGAGCCGAGGGCGGTCGTCACCAGGGCCGGGATGTTGAGATAACTCCCCGCCGCTGGGGGCGGGCCGATGCAGATCGCGCGGTCGGCCAGGCGTGTGTGCGCGGCCTCGCGATCGGCGGTCGAGAACACCGCCACCGTCTCCAGGCCCAGCTGACGGCAGGCCCGGATGACGCGAACCGCGATCTCACCGCGGTTGGCGATGAGGACACGCTTCACGGAGCTGGCTCGATCACCAGGAGTGTCGATCCGAACTCGACCAGCGTGGCGTTCTCGACGCAGATCTCGGCCACCCGGCCACGACATCCAGCCTTGATGGAGTTCATCAGCTTCATGACCTCCAGGATGCAGACCGTGTCGTCCTCGTCGACGATGCTGCCGACCTCGACGAACGGCGGCGCTCCCGGCGCGGGCGCTCGATAGAACGTCCCGACCATCGGCGCCTTGATCTCGACACCGTGTGCGCGCGGCGTGGACGCGCTTGGCGCCACCGGGCGCGCGCTCTCCCGTGTCGACGGCGCGCTGGAGGAGCCCGCGGTACCGGTGGTCGCTCGTGCCGGTGTCGCCGCCGGTTCGATCGTGGGCGACGCGCCAGGGACACCGTGGCGGCGGACCACGAGCTTGAAGTCGCCGAGCTCGAGGTGGACTTCCTCGAGGGCGGAGCTATCGATGATCTTCAGGATGTTCTGAACGTCCTCGTACGTGATCGTCATGGCGGTCTCGGTCGTCATCGGCCCGGCGTCGCGAGCCGATAGACGCGGATGGCGTTCTCGCCGAGCACCAGGCGCTTTTGCTCGTCGGTCAGATCACCGCGGCCCGCGATGAGCTTCACGGTGTCGGGAGTCAGGGCGTCCCAGTGCGGATAGTCGGAGGCGTACATGACGCGCTCGGCCCCGAGCCACTCGAGCACGGCGGGCAACATGTCCTCGTCGGGATCGCACGAGAACACGAGGTTCGGCGACTTGGCCCAGTCACTCGGGGCGCGCCGCAGATCCGGCACGAGACGCGCCAGCTTCGAGTAGTGCTCGTCCATGCGCTCGAACCAGTACGGCACCCATCCCACGCCCGATTCGATGAGGCCCACGGTGAGGTCGGGAAAGCGCTCGAGCACGCCGCCGGTGACGATGCTCATGGCGGCGATCATCTGCTCGAACGGGAAGGCCACCATGTGGCCGTGGAAGAAGTTGGTGAACCGCTGGCGGCCGACGTAGTCGATCTGGCCCCCCGCGTGAGGGTGGATGAAGATCGGCACGCGCAGCCGCTGCGCCTCCTCGTAGAGTGGATGGAAATACGGCTCACCCGGGTAGCGCCCCTGGGAATTCGTCGGCAATTCCGCCCCGACGAAGCCGAGCTGCTCGACGCAGCGGGTGAGCTCCTTGACGGCGGCTGGAACGTTGCGGGTGGGCAGCACGGCCACGGCCTTGAGCCGCTTCGGGTCGGTCGTCGCGTAATCGGCCACCCACGAGTTGTAGGCGCGGCACAGCGCCGTTTCGAACTCGACGTCACCGCTGGGCAACATCCCGGCCGACGGCCCCATCGTGACGGTCGCGAACAGCACGGCGACGTCGATGCCTTCGAGGTCCATGTCGCCGAGGCGCGCCTTGGGGTCGCTGCCGCCGTGATACTTCTCGATCTTGGCGCCGCCTTCGTAGCCCCCGGGATGTCCGACGCCCGGCCCCGGCGGCGTCGTCCAGAACCAGCCGTCGATGAGGAACCGCTTCACCCCGCGGTTGTCGCTGATCATCCGCGGCGCGGCGGCACGGAACTTCGGCTCGAGGAATCGGTCCCAGGTTGCCTCCGTCTCCAGCACGTGACCGTCGCCGTCGACCACGTAATAGCCGTAACGTCCCATCACCCGTTCTCCTCGTGGCCGGTGCGCCACTGTCCCGTCACGCGATCGAAGACGCTCGCGCCGTCGTCGCTGGGCAACCCCGTGAGCTTGTGTCGCTGGACGCGCAAGGTCGGCGTCCGCGGGAATTCGCGGCGGTACTCCACGTAACGCGGCACCTTGAAGGCGGCCAGCCGCGCCGCGCAGTGGTCGAGCAGCACGGCCGGCGGCACGCTCTTGACGTCCTCGCCGTCGGCGAGCACGACGCACGCCTTGACCTCTTCCTCACGCAGAGCATCCGGGACGCCGACCACCACCGCTTCTCGTACGCCGGGATGCGTGGCCAGGACCGATTCGATCTCGGACGGCGCGATGTTCTCGCCGCCCCGGCGGATCATTTCCTTTTTACGGCCGACGAAGTGCAGAAATCCCTCGTCGTCGAGGTGCCCGAGGTCTCCCGTGTGCAGCCACCCGCCCCGCATGGCGCGAGCCGTGGCGTCCGCGTCCTTGTAGTAACCCGACATCACCGCCGGGCTCTGGAGCACGATCTCGCCCGCGGTGCCCGTGGGGACGTCACGGTCCTGCTCGTCCACGATGCGCACGCGGTGCATCTCCGGCAGCAGCGGTTTGCCGATGGCGCCGGGGCGTCGCCGGGCCGCGTCGATGAAGTTCATGACGTTCAGCATCCCTTCGGTCAGTCCGTAGGTGTTGACGACGGGGATGCCGAACCGTGCCTCGAACGCGTCGAGCAACGGCCGCGTGATCGGTGTCACGCACAGTCGGACGCGGTGGTCCTGGTCCTCGGGTGACGGCGGCTGCTGGAGCAGGATCGAGATCACCGTCGGCATCACGCTGAAGAAGGTGACGTCGTGAGCCCGAACGCTCGGCCAGAAGCCGCCGGCGCTGAAGCGCTCGGCGAGTACGAGACGTGCCCGCGTGAAGGCGGCCGGCAGCAGCGAGCTGCGCTGAGCGTTCAGGTGGGCGAGCGGGAGCACGCAGAAGAGGACGTCGTCACCCGAGAGTGCGGTCCGCTCGGCGAACGCGGTCGCGTTGAGCAGATATCCGCGATGCGTGAGGACCGCGCCTTTCGGCGGGCCGGTCGTCCCCGACGTATAAAGGATACCGGCCGGGTCGCCTGGGGCGACGTCGGCCCGCACGTCGGGCCGCGCGGGCGCCCGCATGAGGTCGTCGAACGCCGTGACGCTGGCGCCGCCGCTGCCTCCGATCACCACGACGTGACGTAGCAGCGGGCACTCGTCGCGGATCTCCTGGACGAGAGGGAGTCGCTCGGCGTCCACCACGACGATCACGACGTCGGCGTGTTGGAGGACGTAGCGAACCTCGCGTGCGGTGAACTGGGCATGGGCGGGGACGAACGGCATCCCCAGACGAGCGGCCGCGAACATCGTGAGGGCAAACGGCAGGCCATTGGGCAGGAAGAGGCAGAGCTTGTCGCCGGGACGGACGCCGAGCTCGGCGAGCGCGCCAGTCAGGCGCCACACGCGCTCGGCGAAGTCGCCGTACGCGATGGTGGCGCCGGAGCAGGTGATGAACGGGCGCGACTCGCTGTCAGCGGCGCGCTCGTCGATGACGGCGCCGATCGTCCCGGCCAGCTGCTCCGCGCTCACGGGCCGGCCGGCCGCGGCAGCTCGGGCCACAGGGTGTCCCACAAGAGCTTGATCGCCTCGCGATACGCGGGGATGCCGGCGGCAACGACGCTGAGCGCAACCGCTTCCTGAACCTGTGCGGGCGTCGCGCCGTGCTCGAGCGCTCGGCGGGCGTGGATGCGGATGCCGTCGGGAAAGCGGATGGCGCCTTCCTTCGTGCACCGGGGCAGCGCGCCGTCGGAGAACGCGTGGTCGCGGAGCACGGTCGCCCGCTCGGTGAGGCCGGCGTCGGCCTTTTCCATGCGCATCCAGAAATCAGGCATCAGCGACCTCCAGGGACCGCGTCGACGACATCAGCGACGCCCCCGGCCGTCCGGAGACACGTAGCCGAGCCTTGCCGACGCCTCGTGCGCCGCCTTGCGGACGCTCTCGATGAGACGCTCGAGGCGGTCGCCAGTGAAGCGCTGCGACGGGCCGGAGACGCCCATGGCGGCCACGCAATCGCCGGCGCGATCGAACAACGGCACGGCGACCGCCGACACGTCGGTCCGCCGCTCACCGCGATTGATCGACACGCCGGTTCTCCGGATCTCGTCGAGCCGGGCCCGGAGCGCGCCTTGCTTCGTGATCGTCAGCGGCGTTTGCTTCTTCATGCCGGCGTCGAGCACGCGATCGAGCAGATGGCCGCTCTGGAAGGCGAGGATCGCCTTGCCCGACGCAGTCAGATAGAGCGGCACGCGAAAGCCGGGCTCGGCGTAGACCCGCAGCGGCTCGAGTCCGACCACCGTGTCGAGATAGACGGTGTCGGTGCCCCGGACGACCGCGAGATACGACGTTTCCTCGGTGAACTCCGTGAGCGCTTTGAGCAGCGGCCGAGCCGCCTCCACGAGCCCCGTGCGATTGACCACGCGGCAGCCGATCTCCCAGGCTCGGAATCCCGGCTGCCAGCGCTTGGAACCGGCATCCTGCTCGACGTATCCACGCTCTTCCAGTGTCCGGAGGATGCGGAAGACGACGGGCGGCGATTCCTGCAGGCGCGCGGCGAGCGCCGTGAGCGTGAGCGCGTCGCGGTCGTCAGCGAGAGTCTCGAGGACTTCGAGGCCCTTGCGGAGCGTCTTGAGGGTGTAGTCGGATCGAGGCATTTACGATATCCGTAGGGCGTTTTATTATGCTGAAACGGCCCCTCGCGTCAAGGCCATCCGGACGTCCCACACGAGGGCGGAGACGAGCGCGCGAATACCTGACCAGCCGATCGACGTCAGGCAGCTGCTGGCGCTCGTCGACGAGACGCTGGTCAGGGTGGAGGCCTCGCGGGAGCCCTTCCAGAACGTCGAATTTCCGCGAGCTTGGCGAGCGACACCCGCGAAAGTTGCTTTCCGCGACGACGGCGCGGGATCATCAGGAATACCCAGAACATCTCTTACGAGGAGGCCTGACATGGCAAAGGAACTGAAGTGCTCCGACGTGGGGATGAAGACCTGCAACTTCGTGGCGCAGGGCAGGGACGAGAAAGAGGTCATGACGAAGGCTGCCGAGCACGCCCGGAACGCCCACGGCATGACGGCGATTCCGCCGGACATGGAGAAGAGAGCGCGGGCAGCCATCCGCGAGGCTCAGACGAAACCCTTCACGGTGGGACAGAAGGTCTAGTCGACTCCCGTTGACGCCAGCGCGCTCCTGATCGTCGTCAGGAGCGTGCTGGCGCTCCCCGCCACGCCTCAGCCCGGATCACCCACGGCGTCGTCGTGAGTCTTGGCCAGCGAGAATGTCTGAGTGAACTTTTGACATCCCGGACACTCGCCGTGCTCGACCAGGAGAGCCACGTGCTCAGTGAGCGTTTGGAGCATCGTCGCCACGTGAGAGAGCGACGTCCGGGCGTGGTAGGCGAGGCATCGCTCGCACAGCAGGGCCTCTCCCCGTCGGAGAATCTGACACTTTCGCCAGACGCCGGCGGGCGGCGACGCCTTAACCCGCGTCCGACCTCTACTTTCATGATCGGCGCGGCGCTTGCAAAATCATCGGGTGCTCGGAGCCATAATTTTTCTCATATAGAGGAGGACCTCGAAGCAGCGCGCCGTGGGCCGGCACCCTCCCGGCCGGCTCACGGCGCGCGGGCTTCTCCTCCTCGCTCTCGCGAAGTCTTCCGTCCCTCGATTCGTCCCTTCGACGTCAGCGCGATAGAGTTCGCCGATCTTCCACTTTTCGGCGGAGTGCCCTAAGGTTAAGCACGCTTTACTCCGTTTTATAGGCGCTCCGAAGTATGGCGTGGGACCTGCATACCTCCCGGATCAGTCCTTACGCCTGCGCGCCGCTCACTGACGCCCGGTCTCCCGCCGGCACCCGTGCCCGTCGGCGCTTCTACTGAGACCGTGGTATTAGCGGGCGGCGCGCTTTTTTTCGGCACGACTTGGCGAACGCCCGCCCCGCATCGCGGTGCCGCCTTTGTGAAAATTTTTGCCGAGTCGCGCCGGGCGATGAATAAATCAGGGACTGAATGGGTGGCACTCACATTGCTCCCTTCCGCGTGTATGGTTGACAGGCGGCGTGGCCGGGACAGCTTCGAGGAATCCCTGGAACGGTCACTCGACAAAGGCGTTTCGCTTCCAGCCTCGGATCGGCTCGTGGCGATGACGACTCGGGATGGAGGGGGGCCCGCCTGGGCATCGTCGTGAGCATGCCCCAGCGGCCTTCCGAGCGTACGATCGATCTCGTACCCCACAGCCCGCCGAGCGATCGGCACGTAACCCAGTCCCCTCATTCGAACTGCACAGGTCCTGTGCAGCCTGCACAACTTCAGTCGAGCGGCACGCGCCGATCTCATGCAAGCCCTTGATAACCCATGGGTGCGTCGTTGGTATTGCCGTTGCCTTACAAGTTGCACATGACGGAAGTCGATCAGCTCCGAAACGCCCTGGCCTGGGCGCTGGCCACCGGTCAGTACATCGAACGACGCAAGGGCGGGCCGGCCAGTCGGCGATACGAATGCCGGGTCGCGAGTTGCCGCGCGAGAGGCCCGTCCCCGAGCGTGCTTCAGCATTCGCCGAAGTGCGAGTACTGGCGGAGCTTGCTGCTGCTGCGTGGGCAGGCGTCAGGAGCGGGTGAGCAGCTTCAGGCTGCGCGGTGGGCGGACGCGGTGCGGCCCAGAGATGACCGCTCTCTTGCCGGCGCCGTCAGCCCGAACGAGACGTCGTAGAACGCTGTTGGGTATCGAGAGGAACGCGGCCCGGCCGCCGGACGAGCGGCCGGGCCGACGCCGAAGCGAGATTACTGCGAATCGTCCAGCGAGATCCCCACGACGCGGTAGCGGCCGTTCTCTTCCTTGACCGTGATGGTCGCGGGCCCTCGTGTTTCCTTGTCCCCCACGCGGAGTCCCAGCTCCTGGACGGTCACGCTCTTGACTTCGTCGCCGGCGCGAACGGTCGAGAGACCGCGGAACGGGAACACGATCATGATGTCTGACTTCCGCGAGGCCGGCGCGACGGCAAAGACCTTGTCACCCATGCTCACCGACACGGAGTCGGCACCGACGGCCTGCATCTGGTCCCAGCTCTCGTGCCCCCAACCGACCAGGAACGAGCGCACCGCCTCGATGTACGGCGGCACCGTCGTTTCCTGCTGGGCCTGCGCGGCGACGGGCAGCACAAGAGCGAGGACGAACGCCAGAACTGGTCCTCGGAAATTCATGGCAGCACCTCCGGCGTCGCGTGACGCAAGCCGAGTACCAAGCCGCGGACGCTGCGAAATGGCGGACTTCCCGCGGATGGACGCGGCGATGCCGCCGCCAGGTTGACAGGGCGCGGTGACAGTCGCGCCATCGCGACACGATCGGCGCTCGTGACGCTCGCGATCATCGCTTGCGCAACCACGGCGCCTCGCGCTACACGTAGCCGAACACGCCGATGATCCTTCCGATCGCGCTGCCGTTCCTGGTGCTCCTGTTTCTGGTCCTGGTGGTCGTGCTGATCGTGATGGTCGAGCTGCGGATTCTCGCCTACGCCTATCGGAAGATCGGTGTGCGGCCACGGTACGTGTTCGCCGTCCTCGTGTTGTCGCTCGTCGGGAGTTACATCAACATCCCGCTCTACGCCGTTCCGGTGCGGGGGCTCGTGACCCCCGAGACGGTGACCATCTACGGCCGGACGTATCTCGTTCCGCCGCCGATCGAAGCGGGCGCCACCGTCGTGGCGATCAACGTGGGCGGGGCGTTGCTTCCCATCCTGCTCTCCCTGTACCTCTTCTTTCGCCTTCGGATGTACGTGAGGATGCTGGTGGGGGTAGCGGTCGTGGCGCTGATCGTGTACAGGCTTGCCTCCATCGTTCCCGGTGTCGGCATCGCGGTACCCATGCTCGTTCCGCCGCTGGCGGCGGTGGCCGTGAGTCTTGTCCTCGCCTTCCGGCGGGCGCCTCCCGTCGCCTATGTCTCGGGCTCGATGGGGACGCTCATCGGGGCCGACGTGCTGAATCTCGGGCGAATCGCGGAGCTGGGCGCGCCAATGATCTCGATCGGCGGGGCGGGAACCTTCGACGGCGTCTTCCTGACGGGAATCATCGCCGGGCTTCTTGCCTGACGGCTCCTCAGCGTTCTCGGCCGGGACCTCCGTTCATCGACGAACGCCGTAGACGACGAAGAGCCAGGCGCGCTTCAGACGGTGGAGCAGCCGGCCGAAGAGACCCGCCTGCACGTAATAGGTCAGCATCAATGTATTACGCTCGCCGTCGGCGTCCGACGTCCGGGCTACGCTGTGCCAACTCTCGTGATACACGACCGGGAAGGCGTAGCCGGTGGCCGGGCGGAACTTCAGCGTCGTGGTCCGCAGCGCGGCATCGCCATTCCGTCCCTCGTGAAGCATCGTCCCCAGGTGCGACTGCGCATCGTCGCGCGGCAGATAGAACTGCACGGTGATCGCCTTGTTCAGCGAGTCACCGTGGATGCCGATACGGTAGCCACCCAGATCGCGAAGCAGCATGGGGACGGGGTAGAACGTGAGCCGGTCGATGCTGCGGCCGAACCGCCGTTCGAGCGCGCCCCGGAATTTCCGCTTGAAGGCGTCCTGCAGTTCCTGTGAGCGCAGGACGCTCGACAGCCGCCTCCAGAACGCACGCTGCTCGGCCGGGAGCAGCATGATGTGCTCCGGGTAGAGATAGAACTTGCGCCGCGCACTGTGGCCGTCCGCCTGCATCGCCTGCCCATGACGGAACTCGCGATAACGACGCGTGGCCGGGAGTCGATCGAGGAGCTGACGGTAGAGCGGCTCCGCGAAGAGGCGTTCCATGTAGAGATGATCGAAGGGCGTGCTGACGAGCGGCGTCGCTTCGATCGCGCCGACCAGATCGTCGAGCCGCGGCAGCGACGGGAGCGCGGGGGAGTCCGCCGTCGCCTGCGGTCCTGCCTGTGCGTTCATCATCGCGAAATCAGAACGCCCCTGGGAGCGCTCACGGTGCCGTGAAGCTAGCATGCCGAGGCAGGTTTCTCCAGGACGAAATACAGCGCCTGCGGCCCGAACTTCTCGATCACACGAGTTCGGTGATACCGGTCGTTCCAGCTGAACGCGAGGCTCACGATCGAATCGAGGGCGGTGAGGCTCCGGTGGTTGAATGGCGCGATGCCCACCGCGGTGGCCAGCTTCGTGATCACCGGGAAGACGCAAAATCCGCGGCGCCGTATCCGGAACCCGGCCTTGGCGATGATCTCGTGAAAGATCTTCACGGGAATGCCCCGCTCTCGCTTCGTCAGTCCCGCGCGGGGGCGGCGCCAATCGCCCATCGAGGTGATCGGCTCTCGCACCAGGAAGATACCGCGCGGGCGCAGGCACCGGTGACACTCGGCCATCACGTGAGAAATGTTGGCGATGTGGTGGAGCACGCCGAAGCACGTGATGAGATCGAAGGTCTCGCGGTCGAACGGCATGTCGCCATTGGTCCGCGGTTTCACGTACCGGCACGGGACGCCGGCGACGTGGTCCGTCGAGAACGAATCTGACGGATCGAGGATCGTGATCCGCCGCAGCCGGTCGGCGATGGGAAGGAACTCGTCGCCGTAGGCGCTGCCCAGGCCGAGCGCGTGCTCGATGGGGCCGGGGGAAGGAATCGGTAGCCGTGGTGCTCGTTCAGAGCCGTGTAGGCGTAGTGGTAGGTCGATCGGTCCTTGGCGCCGAGCTCGGCGTAGGCGTCCGTTTCATCCTTGAACCAGGCCTCGATGTCCTTGGTCGAGAAATCGTCGCCATACAATTTCGTTCCCGCAAAATATTCCGTCAAATCGTTGCTCATGGGCTCGTCTCCCAGCATTCGCGCTCGACGCGCTGAATTCGATGGTACGGCCTAATCGGAATCCGGCAGCAGAGGTTTCGTGATTAGGTATACTCCCGCATCGGATGAGCGACTTCGCCGCCTGGTACGCTCGGGCACGCGCGGCGTTGCACGGGGGCCGTTTCGTCGATGCCGAAGCGGCGCTGCGAGAGGCGCTGAACTTGCGCCCCGACGACGTGAAGGCATGCCTCGACCTGGCGCTGGTGCTGCGGCGACTGCGCCGCGCCGGCGACGCCGAAGCGATCGTGCGCGATGCCCTGGTCAGTCGTCCCGAGCTCTCCTCGCTGCACTACGAGCTCGGCGTCGCGCTGTTCGAGCAGGGACGCTTCGCCGATGCCGCGTCATCCTTCCGTGAGACCGTCCGCCTCCATCCCGATTTCGTCCGCGCTCACGTCAATCTCGGACTCTCGCTCGAGCGCCAGGGCGACTGGGCGGCCGCCGAGTCCGCGCTTCGTGAAGCCCTGCGACTCCGGCCCGACGACGCCACGGCTCGCGCGAATCTCACCACGGTGCTGCAACGCCAGCGTCGCAGCACGGCCGTGGAGGCGATCCAGCGTGACGCGCTCCGCCGGACGCCGGACTCCGCTGACACTCACGCCGATCTGGCCGCGGCGCTCTTCGAGCAGGGTCGTTGCGCGGAAGCGGTCGAGGCCTGGCGCGAAGCCGTGCAACGACAGCCCGATCTCACGCGCGCCCACGTCGGCCTCGGCGTGGCCCTGGAGCGTCTCGGCCGCTTGCGCGAAGCGGTGGCCGCCTACCGCGACGCGCTCCGATTCCGTCCGGCCGATGCCAGCCTCCATCGCAAGCTCGGCCTCGCGCTCAAGCGTCGTCATCGCTACGGCGAGGCCGAGGCCGCGCTGCGCGAAGCGGTGCGACTGGATCCCCGAGACGCCGACGCGCACTATCACCTCGGCACCGTGCTCGATCGCCGGGGCCACCACGGAGCCGCCATCGCCGCCCTGCGTGAAGCGCTGCGTCTGAGTTCGCACACGAGCGCGCCCTATCGCGCGCTCGGCGCGATCTATCGTCGCCAGGGCCGCTTTTCCGAGGAGGCGGCGACGTACGCCGAGGCGCTGCGCCTCCACCCGAGCGATGCCGACTTTCATGCCGCTTACGGCCAGGCGCTGGGAACGCTCGGTGATTATGCCGGCGCGACGGCCGCGTTGCGGCAGGCGATCACGGTCCGTGGCGACGACGGCGAGCTCCGTTACGAGCTCGGGGTCGCCCTCGGCCGCCAGGGTCGTCACGCCGAGGCGGAGGCGGCGCTCCGCGAGGCCCTGGCCCTGCGACCTGACGACATTCGCGTGCGTGCGAATCTCGCCCTGAGCCTCGGCCGCCAGGGTCGCCATGGCGAGGCGGAAGCCGCCTACCGACTGGCGCTGGCCCATCGCCCCGATCATCCGTCGCTCCATCGTGGCCTCGGCGTCGCGCTCTACTGGCAGGAGCGACACGACGAAGCGGAGGCCGCGTTCCTGGAGGCGATACGGCTGAAGCCCAGTTACGTTCGCGCGCGTTGCGACCTGGGCGAGCTCCTGAGCGAACGGGGTCGTCACGTCGAGGCCGAGCAGGCGTATCGCGCGGCGCTCGCGTTGAAGCCGGTGTCGGCCCGTGCCCATGCGGCCCTCGGCGCCGTGCTGCTCGCCCAGGATCGCCCGGCCGAAGCCGAAGAGGTGTTGCAGCAAGCCCTCCACCTCGACCCCGATCTCGCGCGTGCACACTTCGATCTCTGGACGGCGCTGGAGGCGCAGGGCCGCTGGTCGGAACTGGAGCGGGCGGCTCGTAGCGTTCTCGAGATCAAGGCCGATCACGCGGCCGCCCACGCGCGACTTGCCCGCGCGCTGACGGCTCAGGGCCGTCATGCCGAAGCCGAGGTCGCGCTGCAGCGGTCGCGGGTGCTTACCGGACGCTGAGCAGCCGCCCGAACTCTTCCAGCTCGCGCTGTGGAACGTCGGGCCGCTGCCGAAGCTGCTCGTAGACTCCCGCGGGATTTTCGTCGATGGCCTGGCTCGCGCGCGCGAAGGTCTTCATGAGCCGGCGCGCCTCGAGGTCGGCCTTGCGCTGGGCGGCACCGCTGGCCATTTTCATCGCGATCGCCATGAAGCGGCTGTCGAGCTTGACGTAGCCGCTGACCGTGCTGCGAATGAGACTCTTCCCGTCGGGGGCCGGCGTCGCTTCGTATTCGATCATCGTGACGGCCTCGCCCTGGATCGTCGGCATCAGCGTCTGCTTGAACTCACCGCGCGCTCGCATGAGTCGTGTGCCGTTCCCGGCGTACACGACCCAGAAGTAGCCTGTTCCGCCCCAGCCGTCGTCGAGATAGAGTCCCCTCGGCGTCTGCCAGATGCGATACCGCGCGAGGCGCAGCATGCGCGTGAGGTGAGTGGCGAACTCTGGATGATCGAGCAGGTATTCGAACACGGGGAGGCGTGCGACGAACGGCACGGCGTCGACGCGAGTGGCGACGTCGGCGCTCTCAGCCAGCCGGGCCACCCGCGCGCGTTCGACGTCGGGAACGCCGTCGGGAAGGTGCGGCACGAGCGCACTCGCCGCCGCCGAGGCCAGCCACGACGCGATCGCCCCGAACGCCGCCACGACGACGACACGACGCGTAAACGCTCTCCGCGTCAGCACGACGTCGCCCATTATAGCCGCTTGACCTCGGGTGCTGCCGCCTGTACCGTCGACCATATCCACGCGGTCCACGCCACGCCTTCCCGGGCAGGAGGCAACGATGGTCGAGGTGCTGTCCCGACGTTCTTCAGGACAGTCGTATGTCTACGCTCTCGTGGACCGTGTCCCTCGACGGTGGCGTCCACCGGCGGCCGGTGTGGGAGGCGGGTCGGTCGTCGCTCAGAGTATTCACGATCTCGTCCTCATCGTCAGTCCCGTCACGAGCCCGTTGGCTCGCACGCTCCGCAGCCAGGCCGTTCACGACGACGTCGTCGCGTCGTTGATGGATGCCGAGGCGGTCGTACCGTTTCCGTTCGGCACGGCCGTCGTCGATCTGCAGAGCTGGGTGGAAGCGCGAGCACGGGCGTTGCGTGCGGCGCTCGTGGCCGTTCGAGGCGCCGTGGAGATGACCGTCCGGCTCCTCCGCCTCGACGCGGGCGTCGATGGGCCACATCTGAGAAGCCTCGCCGAGCGACTCATCGAGCGCGCGGCGCTTCCGCACTGGCGATATCGGCCGGCCGCCAATCCCACGAATGTCGCGGCGTCGTTGTCGTTCCTCGTGCCTCGTGACGAAGTTCCCGCGTTTCTCGCGCGCATCGCCCCGGTCGCCTCGCGGGCGGCAGGACTGGCGGTCGTGCCGACCGGGCCCGCGCCCGCCTATTCCTTCGTCTCGGCCGCTGAGCTCGATCGCGCGCCTGCGCTGGCGCCGGCCGGCTGACTTCTCACGAGTCAGCGGCGCCCGGACACCAGGAGATGGCGCTCGCTGACGACGGCGCAAGCGAGGTGACCGAGTCCGCCCTCGGCGAGCTGGTGTTGCACTTCCTCCGGGGTGAACGCCGCCAGGAGTGAGTTGAAGAAGTCGTCCCTCAGGACCTGATCCTCGTCGCCCGCCGCCGCCTCCACGATGTCGCGCGCCTCGTTCACTGATCTCGGGCGGAACAGATCCATCACGTGCACGACGCCGCCCGGGCGCACGAGCCGCGCGACGTCGCGCCACAACACGGCCGGTTCCGGCAGGTGATGGAGCAGGCTGTTCGAGATCACGGCATCGAAGCCACGATCGGCGAATGGCAGGTGCGGAAGCCGGGCACAGATCAGGCTGACCCGAGGCGGTCGCTGCCTCAGCGCCTCGAGCCCCAGGGCGAGCATCGGTATCGAGGCGTCCACCGCGACGATCCGGGAGCGCGGCAGCGTGGCCGCGAGGCGAATCGGGATGTCGGCGGGGCCGCAGCCGAGGTCCACGACACGAGCGTGGGCAGGCATCGGGTGGCGCGCCACGAGCTCGTCGACGAAGCGCTGATTGACCTCGCCAAAGTCGGCTCGAGCGTAGGCAAGAGCCTGTCGGGGATCGGCCATCACCTCGGGTTCCAGGACGCGGTCCATGCCGATTTCTAGCCAGGTCGGGTGCCTTGCCGACCGGTGGCCTTCGGGGTACGCTTCCGGCCCCAACGCTGATGGCTCGAATTCCCGTTGCCGAAGTCGAGCAGCTGATGGCGGCGCGCCCCGACGCGACGCTGGAGGCCGCGCTCGGGGTCTTCGAGGTCTTCGCGAGTGGCTCGCTCATCGACGAGGTGTACGTGCTGGACGACGTGAGCGGCAAACGGATCGCGATTGCTCCTACGGCGCTCAAGGACAAGTTCCGGCGGGGGTGACCCATGGCCATCATCACGATTTCCCACGAGATGGGAGCAGGCGGGCCCGAGATCGGCATGAGCCTGGCGAAGCGGCTCGGCTACCGCTACGTGGATCAGGAGCTGATCCAGGACGCGGTCCGGCGCTACGGCCTGGCCGAGGAGAAGCTGTCGCATCTCGATGAATCGAAGCCGACGCTGTTCGAGCGCTTCGACGCCGAGACGCGGCACTACATCACGATTCTCCAGACGACGCTCCTCGAGTTCGCCGAGGGCGACAACGCCGTCCTCATCGGCCGCGGCGGCCAGTGGCTGCTGCGCGGGATCCCGCACGTCCTGCGCGTGCGCATGGTCGCGCCGTTCGAGCAGCGCGTCCGGCAATGGATGAAGCGCACGGCCGAGGTGACGGGCGAGATGCCCACGCAGCGGGCGGCGACCGACTTCGTGCGGCGGGACGACAGCGAGCGGGCGGGGCGCATGCGCTATCTCTACGAGGTGGACATCGCCGACCCGTCGCTCTACGAGATCGTCATCAACACCGAGAAGCTTTCCTACGACGCGGCGGTCGAGATGATCGAGCGCGTGGCCCGTCATCCGAACCTGGCTACCACGGACGCCGGCCGCCAGGTGGTGGCATCGCGTGCACTCGCCTCGCGCGTGCAGGTCGGCCTCGCCATGCATCCGGAGACGCGCCGCTATCGGTTCACGGTCGAGGCGCAGGGTGGTGTCGTCACGCTGGAGGGAACGACGGCGCTGGAGCGCGCTGTCGACGTCGCCCGCGACGTGCCAGGCGTGAAGCAGGTCCGGACGCGACAGCTGGAGATTCCGCCGATCCCGCCGTTCGTGGCCTGAAATCAGCGCCCGGCCGTCGGCGTGTCGGGCGCCTCGCTCACCTTGAGGTCGACCGTCCGCGACTGCTTGTCGCGGACGATGCCGAGCTTCACCGTGCGCCCGACCTCTGTCTCGGCGGCCAGCCGGTGCAGGTGGTTGTAGTCCTCGACGGTCACACCGTCGAACGTGAGAATCACGTCGTTCTGGTGGAGCTCGGCGGCCGCCGCCGGGCTCGATGGATACACGCGCGAGACCACCGCCCCCTTGGCCAGCTTCATGCCGAGCGCCTGGGCGAGCTCCGGCGTCAACGGCTGCACGGCCACCCCGAGCCAGCCCCGCGTGACCTTGCCGCGATCGATGAGCTGATTGACGATGCGCTTGGCCATGTTGGCGGGAATGGCGAAGCCGATCCCCTGGCCGGTGGCCACGATCGCCGTATTGATCCCGATGACCTCCCCGCGAAGATTGAGGAGCGGCCCGCCTGAGTTCCCGGGATTGATCGATGCGTCGGTCTGGATGAAGTTCTCGTAGCTCGCGATTCCGACATCGGC
>WNET01000239.1_pt1 | contig 21163 bp, 15 predicted proteins | sample 5399911 | NCBI WGS metagenome assembly WNET01 (sample SAMN13153333, study PRJNA577476) | soil metagenome | isolation source: 40 cm grassland meadow soil pre-rain plot 2 | place: USA:California | collected 2015-09-08 | reverse complement strand
GCCCACTTCCCGCAACACGCGCAGGTGCTTGGACACCGAAGGCTGCTCCATGCCCAGCGAATCCACAATCTCCCCAACGGGCCGCTCCTCGATCGCGAGGTAGTTCAAGATGGCCCGGCGCCGAGGTTCTGCCACTGCGTTGAATGCATCCGAGGTGGTCGTCGCTCGAGCCATGCCTTCACAATACATTCCCATATAGGAATATGTCAAGCGATTTTTTCCCCCGCCTGTAAACACCCTAGCCACTCCTCCACCGTCTTGCCAGACGTCTTGAGCGATGGCGAGGAGTAGCGCCCGATTGGCCTGCGGCACATCAAGAACCGCACAAGGGATGCGATGACAAAACTAGAGGTAGGGCGTCCAAAAGGGCAGCGATCTCAAGGAGGCCTCGCGAAAATGCGCAAACTCGTTCTGCCTATCTCGGTTTTGCTGGTTTGTCCGATGATCATGGCTGGCGGAAACAGCCTGTCCGCGGATGACATCGCAAAGATAAAGCGCGTCCATGCCCTGTACCAGGAAGCTTGGCTCAGGGGAGATGCGGGTGGCGTGCGCGCTGTTTTCAGTGATGACTGTGTGCTGCTCCCACCACATGGAGACATCCCGCGAATCGGTCAAAAGGGATTGAACGAATACTGGTTCCCGCCTAATGCTCCGTCAACCCAAATCACAAAACTCGTAGTGACGCCCCAGAGCATCGGCGGCGATGGTCAAATCGCTATGCATGGGGGACGGACGAAGTGGCGTGGACGACAACGCAAAACGGAAAGACAACAAGCGCTTCGCACACCGGCGTCTTCTTAAACGTCCTCCGGAAGCAGGCGGATGGGGAGTGGAAGCTGTCTCACCACATGTGGGATGACGCGATTAGTAAGCGTTGAATTGTTGGGATGACAGAGTGCTGGGCCTGGCCTCCAATTGGCCATGCGGTAGTTCTGTGGCTATGCCTTTCCGTGCCCTTACTGCCGCGGGAAGGTGAATTCGCCGGACGGGTTGCGCTGCTTCAGCGCGGTCACTTTGCCATTCTCCATGACGAACTCATAAATAATATCCCCGAATTGCGGTGTCCGGAACTTGAGCCCCTTGACGGGAATGAGCTTGATGGGAGGTCCGCCCGGGAAAGAAAGAGAAAGACCGGTTCCCGGCTGATAGAGTACTTCAAATTTAACTTTGGTCGGAGTCGCGTATCCGCCAGCCAGCTTTTCGAGCAGCGCCGGGTCCAGCGTCTCGGCCTTGCGCGTGAATACAACTTCCGCCTGATCCAGCGATATCACCGCGCCATCAATGTCGCCTTGCGGATTTGTCCGGAAGTTCACGGAGAACTTGCCGTATTGCTCGTCATCGAGCGTGTCAAAGCGGTCGTAATGAAAGTGGCTCAGCGGAAAATCGAAGGCATGAAAACCGAATTGCAGCGCGTCATTCTTGAGCCCAATTTTAAGAACGCCGTAGGCCGCGTTCTCATAGTCGCCCGCGTAGTCGGCCAGGGCATGAGATGGCTTGGTATTCGGAACGCGATCGCCGCCGGCTTTCGCACGCGCTTCCGTGCCCGCTTTCTTCCCGGCAAGGCGCTGCTGGAGCTGGCGCTGGCTCCACGGCGTCCGGTCCATGCCGAGGAGCCGCTCGTACACGTTGTAGCTGACGATGTTGTAGAGCGGGGCGCTGTGATCGCTGATCACCAGAACGATCACACCAATCTTGTCATTCGGCATGAAGGAAACTTGCGAATGAAACCCGGGAAGGTCGCCGCCGTGATAAGTAAGCAGATGCCCCCGGTAAGCTGCCGTCTGCCGTCCCATGCCGTAAGCCGGATTAAGCAGCTCCCAAAATCCCAGCGCCTCTCCTAAGGTGTTTGGCAAACCAATGGCCGGTTGCAGCGTGGCTTTCAGCACACTCGCCGGCAAAACTTGTTTGCCGTTGTATTTCCCGTCGTTCATCAGCGCGATCAGCCAGTGGGACAGCTCGTCGATATTGGAAATGATGGCTCCCGCCGGAGCGACGCCCTCGGTGTCTTCGTAGTAAGGAATCTTGTACAGCTCGAACGAGTCGCGTTTTTCACGGTACGGAACGCCGTGGTCAGCCTGCTGCGTCATATCGGAGATTGTGAAGCCGGTCGTCTTCATGTCGAGCGGCGTGAAGATTTTCTCGCGCACGAACTGTTCCCAGGTTTTCCCGGACTTCAGTTCGATGATGTTCCCTGCGGCCGCATACATCAGGTTGTTATAGAGGAAGGTCTCCCGCATCGGCTCCTGCGGCTCGAGGTACTTCAGCTTTTCGAAGAGTTCCTTCCTTGTAAAAGGGGACCTGAACCAGATCAAGTCGTGCCGCGTCACTCCGGTGCGGTGCGACAACATGTCGCGAAGCGTAACGTTGTTGTTGAGCTGGTCGTTGTAAAACTGAATCGTTGGAACCGACTCGCGCACCGGCTTGTCCCAAGTAAGTTTTCCCACTTCGACAAGCATGCCCGCGGAAACGGCGGTGAACAGTTTTGAGTTCGAGGCGATCTGGCACAGCGTCGACGGCGTGAAGGGCAGCTTCTTCTCGTAATCGCGATAGCCGTAGCCCTTGGCGAAAACGAGTTTGTCGTTGACAATGATGCCCACGCCGATTCCGGGCGTATTCCAATCTTTCAGGACCTGCTCCATGTAGGAGTCAAAGCCGCTCAGCTTGCTTGTGACGTCCTGCGCTTGCGCACGAGCCGCAGGCCCGCAGACCAACAACAACAAAACCGCGGCGAGCACGATAGCCCTGTAACAACTTAGGTTGGATCGATGTTTGTTTCGTGTGGAACTAACTTTGTTTTGGAAGGACCGGCATTTGGTATCGTGGAACATGAGGCCAAAGTCTCCTCTCAGTATTTTGCGGGGGAAAACGCCGAGCATTGTATAACATGAAGCGATTTGACCCCAATCTTCCGACCGTCTACCATCCTTTCTTCATTCCTTGCCGATGCACAACGAAACCATCGCCCATTACCGCATCCTCCGCCAGCTTGGGAAAGGCGGTATGGGCGTCGTCTACGAAGCCGAAGACACCAAGCTCGGACGCCGCGTCGCCCTGAAATTCCTCCCCGAAGACACGCGCCGTGATCTACAAACTCTCGAACGTTTCCTCCGCGAAGCCCGAGCTGCTTCCGCGCTCAATCATCCCAGCATTTGCACCATTCACGCCATCGAAGAGCAGGATGGCCGCACCTTCATCGCCATGGAGCTGCTCGAAGGCCAAACTCTCGACAAGCTGATCCCCACCGGTTCCCTTCCCATTCCACGCATCATCGACTTCGGCACACAGGTCGCCGACGCTCTCGACGCCGCCCACAAAAAGGGCATCATCCATCGCGACATCAAGCCCGCCAACATTTTCGTTACCGACCGCGGCAGCGTCAAAATCCTGGATTTTGGCCTCGCCAAGCTTCTCCCCGATCATCACGCCGGCCTCGACGGATCGACTCTCGGCGATCCCGAGACTCTTCTCCTCACCAGTCCCGGCACCGCTGTCGGCACCATCTCCTACATGTCTCCCGAACAAGCGCGTGGCGAGGAACTCGACGCTCGGAGCGACCTCTTCTCTCTCGGTGGCGTGCTCTACCAATTGATTACCGGCAAGCTGCCTTTCCCCGGCACCACAAGCGCCGTTGTCTTCGACAACATTCTGCACAGCGCGCCCGTCGCTCCTGTCGCCTTGAATCCAGGCGTCCCGGCTGAGCTGGAGCGCATCCTTAACAAAGCTCTCGAAAAAGATCGCGACGTCCGCTACCAGGTCGCTGCGGAACTGCGCGCTGACCTCAAGCGCCTCCAGCGCGAACTGGACTCCGGCAGAATTGCTCCCGTAACCTCTTCTTCAGCGCGCATTCCCACGCAGTCGTCCACGCCGGCCGTCACGCCCACTGCGCCTCCGCGCGCGCCCTCGAGCAGCTCCATCCTCATCGCCGCCGCTAGCAAGAACAAGTTCGGCACGGGCCTCGTGCTTGGAGCCATCCTTCTGCTACTCGTCGCTGCTGCGTTCGGGGTGTACTCTTTCCTGCCACGCAAAAGAGTCCTGCCTGTCGAACAAATGTCGATTGAAAATCTCACCAACAACGGCCACGTCTTCTTCGCCCGAATCTCTCCCGACGGGAAATACTTGCTCTACGTCCTCGACGAAAACGGCCTGGAGTCCCTTTGGCTGCGGCACATTCCCACGGGCAGCAACACGCAAGTTGTAACGCCTGCCGCCACGCGATACAGCGGCCTCACGTTTTCTCCCGACGGCAATTACATCTATTTCGTCCGCCGCGATGACTCAGAGCAAGCTATCGCTTCCCTCTATGACACCCCCATGCTTGGCGGAACACCGCGGCTGCTCATAAAAGATGTGGACAGCCCCATCTCGTTTTCACCAGATGGCCAGCGCTTCGCCTACTTGCACCAACACGGCGATTCCAAGGTGGCTGACCTCAAGATCGCGCGCCGCGACGGCACTCTCGAGCGCGATCTTTTCCATCATGTCGAGCTTCACGCCGATAATCTGACTCTTGCCTGGTCCCCTGATGGCAAGACGATTGTGATTCCCATCGTCCAGCCCACGCCTCAGGATATTGGCGGGTTCCTCGCCGTGGATGTCGCCAGCGCTTCCATGAAGCAGGTAGCCATCGCTAAGGATCGCCTCTATAACGAGCCCGTTTGGCTTCCGGACATGACCGGCCTCATCGTCTCCGCCGCTACTATGGAAACTGGATTCAGGCGCAGGCAAATTGGGATCGTTTCCTTCCCCGACGGCGCCTTTCATCTCTTGACCACAGACACCAACGACTACTTTCATCCGAGCCTCTCTGCGGATGGCCAATCGATCGCTGCCAATCAGAGCCAGGCAAAATACCAGGTGGAGATTGCACCCGTAGGATCACTCGAGAACTTCAAACCATTGAAATTACCTTCAACTCTGCCTATTCGGAGTTGGGACTTGACCGCCGACGCCCAAGTTCTCCTCATCCAGGGCTCTGACATCCGCATGGTGAATCCATCTGGCGGAGACCGTGTCATTTTCTCCGACTCGAAATACGCGGTGGACCAGGTCGCCTCGTGCGGCCAGGGGCGCTATATCGTCTTTCGAAGCATCGGCCGTTCGGGTGGCGCCGAGGCTAATCTTTGGCGCGTCGATTCAAATGGCACAAACCTTTTGCGTCTTACTTTTGGCGTCAATGACCGAGTGCCGGTCTGTTCCTACGACGGCAAATGGCTGTACTTCATCGACGCTGCTGAAAACCACTTCCTCAAGCGCATTCCCATCGACGGCGGCACGCCCGAAACAATTATCAAGTCCCCCGCCGAACCCTATGACCTTTCTCCCGACGGCAAAACCTTCGCTACATTCGAAGCACGCGAATCGGATCACGCAACTATCCTCATTACTTATTCTGTCGAGGATGGGGAAAAATCGTCTCTCGAATTCGATCCGCGTGCGCTCCCCAGCCTGGTGTTCATGCCTTCCGGTAGGGCGGTCCTCTATGCCGTGCGGGAAAAAGGGGTCGACAATCTGTGGGTGCAGCCATTGGATGGATCGGCGCGGCGCCAGCTAACGCACTTCACTTCGGAAAAAATCGGAGGATACGAGTATTCGAAGGACGGGACACGGCTCGCGGTTGGACGGGGCCACGCCGATTCCGACGCGATCCTGCTGCGCAACATTCCCCATTAAAAAATTTCGCATTGACTTCAATTAGCGCCGCGCGCAGCGCATTTTCAACAACGGATCATTGGATTGTGTCTCCGGGAGGATTTGCCGTCGCCGGCACGTTGTTGCCGGCTCGAGCGAAATAGCCGCGGCGCGCGCGCACCTGGTAGCCCTTATGATCGGGCACCTCGATGCGGATTTTATGGTAGCGGCCATCCATAACGTAGTTCGTGGGAAGGTAGGCGACGGAATATTGGTTGCGCAATTCGTCGCCGATGTCCTGAAACGACTGGTCCAAATCGTCGACGTGATACGGAAAAAACGCGCGGCCTCCGGTTTCCTCGGCGAGTTCCTGCAAAATCTTGTCACCGTCTGTCAGGTGATATTTGCGGTCCGCCAGTTTGCTCGGATCGGTCTGCGAGAGCGAGACCCACTGTGTGCTGGTGCTGATGGTGTAGATGACCACGCTCGTGCGCTGCGCCATTTCGATGGCGTCCGCGCGCGTGTGCGTCGATAGATTATCCTCGCCATCGCTGATGAGAATCATTACGCGGCGCACCACGTCCGGCTGATCGCCCGGCGGGCGCGGAGGGTGGCTCAATTCCTTCACGCACGCTTCGTAAATCGCGTCGTAGATTGCAGTGCCGCCGCCCGCGCGGGTCTTGGTGATCTGGTCGCGCAGGGCTCCCGCGTCGCCGGTGAAGGGCTGGACGATTTGCGGCTCATCGTCGAACGTCATCACAAAAGCTTCATCCTTATTGCGCCGCAGCACGCTGAACAGGAAATTGATCGAGGCATCCTGCTCGAACTTGATGCGGTCGCGGATACTGTTGGAAGTGTCCAGGAGCATGCCGATGCGCAGAGGCAGATTGGACTGTTTGCTAAAGTAGCGGATTTCCTGCGGATATTTGTCGTCCCAGATCTTGAAATCGCTCTTTTCGAGTTCCGGTACAAGCTTGTTGCGGCGGTTGAGCACCGTGAAGAGCACATCGACGAGGTTGACGACTGACTTGATGGTTTGATCGCTCTGCTGGGTAGGTTCCTGCTTCGCCGCGGCAGGCTGCGTCGGCTGGGGTGCTTGCGGCTTAGCGTCCGGAGAGGACGACGCTTGGGGCTTCGTGGCTGGTGCCGATTGCTGTGCCCGGTCTGTCAGCGGAAATAACAGCAGCGCCAGCGCCAAAAAGATCGAACTAATGATTCGTCGCATTTGCATCGATTATAGGTATCCCGCCAGCGCGGCGTCAATTCGGCTCTGCGTTTCTCCGGCAGCGTCACAAAGTTTTCTCAAATAATCGCGCAATTCCACCGGCAATCTAGCGCGAACTTCGATCCATGCGCCGGTCCGCGGCTGCGCAAAGCCAAGTTTCACCGCATGCAAGAAATTGCGTCCCAGTGGAGGCAAATCGAGCTTGCCTATCCGCAACTCCCGCGCTGCGCCGTACAGCGTGTCGCCCACCACCGGATGCTTCAGCGCGGCGAAATGCACTCGAATCTGATGCGTGCGTCCGGTGTGGAGTTGGACTTCCACCAGCGTTGTGTTGTCGATCTTTGCGAGCGCTTTCCAATCCGTGCGCGCCTCGCGCGGATTGGCGATGGCCGCACCATGCCACGATTTGCGCTGCGTCGCCATGCGCGTTCGATGAATCGGGTCGCGTCCGATTGCCAGATCAATGCGGCCGCTTTTCTCCGTAAGAGCGCCCTGCACCAGCGCGATATACGTCTTCTTGATGGCGCGCTGGCGAAACGCGTCCCCGAGTTTTGCGTGCGCCACGTCGTTCTTGGCCACCAGGATCACGCCCGAAGTCTCCTTGTCCAGACGATGCACGATTCCCGGCCGCAGCGGATCGCTACCCTTTGAAAGCGCTTGCCCTCGCCCAAGAAGCGCGTTGACCAGTGTGCCAGACACGTTTCCCGCCCCGGCGTGAACGGTCATCCCCGCGGCTTTGTTAACGGCGATCACGTCGTCGTCTTCGTAAAGCACCTCCAGCGGAATCGCTTCCGCTTCGGCGCGTGTCGCGGGCCGCGGCTGCGCCCGAACAATGATGAGTTCCCCACCGTGAAGTTTCTGAGAGGATTTCGCTGCCTTGCCATTGACGAGGATAAGCCCGCCGTCGATAAGTTCCTGTACGCGCGACCGCGACAGTTCCGGGCGATGCGCGGCCACAAACCGGTCCAGCCGCGTTCCGGCGTCCGTATCCACCGCCAGTAGCTCATGCATCTCGGGTTGGGCTCCACGCGGCACAGGCCGATTGTAGCAAGGCTGCGATGAGAGGTACGTCCGATTAGGGAGTGCCAACCTTACTGCTTTGCCGGAACCGCGAGAGGTCCTGTGAAGTAGCCCTTGCGCGTCTTGATGGTGAGGCCTTCGCGCGTGGCGCGGATCTCTACCTTATGATAACTAGCGTTGCGGTTATTGCCGCGGGGCACGTAGGCCAAAGTGTACTCGTGCCTAGCCTCTTCGGTTATTCGGGAGTAGAGCCTTTCCATTGTCGCGCTTTGAACCGCGTAATAGATGTCGCCGCCGGAGTCATTCGCATAATTGACTAGGCGGGAGAATTTTCGCTTGAAGGAGTGTCCGACAGCCAAGCTGTATACGGATATGTTGTCGTGAAGGAGCGCCTCGAGCGTGCCGGGGTACGTGTGATGGTTAAATTGCGGCCCGTTGAGGCCGTCGGAGATGAGAAGGATGATCTTGCGGCGGCTGGCTCCGCGATCATGGAGCAGCTCAGCGGCAGAATGGACGGCGTCGTCGAGAGCCTTGGTTGGGCGGGAACCAAGGTTAGTTGGCGCTGCCAGGGGCGGTTCACCGACTCCGAGTGGATGGCTCGATGGTGGCGTGACGAAGGGGACGGCACCGGAGGTCGAAGGACCGCTATGATCCTGGGCATCCTTCAAATCGGCCCAGAGCTTGTTGAGGTCGGCACTAAATCCATCGCCCGGATAGAACGAGAGATCAAAACGGCAAATGATGGCTTCGTCGCTTGAGCTGATTCCGCCGGTTATGGCGCGCAGAGTGGGAGCCATCTGTGCCGCGTCCTGGGATTTCAGATCGTCGTCGATGAGGACGACCAGCGAGAGCGGAAAGGCTTCGGCAGTGAAAACGTCTATGGATTGCTCAACGTTGTCATCGAAAATGCGGAACTCTTCTTTTTGAAGATCAGGAACGAGATTGCCGTGGAGATCTTTGGCCGTGGCAGCGAGCACAACGAGATCGGAATTAACGCTGATTTTGGTTCGGGCTTCGCTTTGCTCGGTGGCGGCCTGTGGTTGCGCTTGGACAGCAGGAATTCTTTGTGTGGACGATTGCCGTGATTGAACAAGAACGGAGCCAGCAGCCACCACCATTGCAAACAGCCTTCTCGGCATAGGAATGGCTCTCAGAACTTAGATCGTACCGGAGATTTTGACGCTGGTTGCTGTAAAAGAGTGGCCAACCAGTGGAGTCTACGTTTGAACTTCTCCCCTTTCTTTTACGCTGTTCCAACCTCACTTTGCACTCAGCAAAAACTCAACTCTCTTCTTTTCAAGCAAATCCGAACTCTTCTGCAAAAACACCGGGCTAGTGGAGGAACGAAGATGCATTTCAGTGCAAGGCCATGGGGATCCAGTAGTGTCGCGCCGTGCCCTTCAGAAGGGGTGCGGCGCGCCCGATTTCAGCGCCGCACCCCTTCCTGCCTGCATATGCAGCCCCGTTACAGGAGCACGCTGAGACTTGCCATCCGCGTCGTACCGTTGTACGAAGCTGAAATGGTGACGGAAGTCGAAACGAGAACGATGGAGGTGTTCACGGTAAAGGTCGCGCTGGTAGCTCCTTCCGGAACAAACACGCTGGAAGGCACGCTGGCTGCGCCGCTGCTGCTGGAGAGGGTAACCGTCGCGCCACCTGCAGGTGCGGGCGCGCTTAACGTGACCTGGCCCGTGGAAGATTGCACGCCGCCGATAACGGTGCTGGGATTCAGCGTCAGCGAGGAAAGCGTGGGCGGTGGGGGAGGCGCGGGATTCACGGTGAGCGAAGCTGTCTTGGTTACGCCCGCGTAGGCCGCGGAGATGGTGACCGTGGTTGACGCCGTGACGGCGCTGGTGTTGACCGTGAACGTCGCGCTCGTGGCTCCAGCCGTGACCGTCACGCTGGAAGGAACTGTAGCTACTGACGTGTCGCTGCTCGAGAGCGCGACTTGCGCTCCACCTGACGGTGCCGGCCCGCTCAGCGTTACCGTGCCCGTGGACGAATCTCCGCCAGTCACAGTCGCAGGACTCAGGGTCAGCGAAGTAAGAGTGGGCGTCGGCGGAGGAGAAGTTGCAGACTGCTCAAAGAGCAACACTGCGGGATTCGGGTCGTTCAGTGAAACCGCTACGAAGGCCGTGGCGGAGATCATGTAAATGACGGCGTTGCCTCCTTCTCCGGAAGCGACGGTCATGGTTCCCCGTCCATTTGCTGACGAGGAGGATATGGCGTACGCAGCCTGAAACGCCGCGCCCGAGACTGGTCCGCTGGACGCTCCGATGTCCTCCGTGCCGGTCATATTGCCGGTGGGGCTGGCGCCGTCCGCCGCGAACTCACCGGAGAATACTTGAACGCCAAACGACGCTGGCGTAGCCGCCACACCTGCATAATTTCCATTCAGCGCGCTGTTCGTGAACGACATAGCCGCCTGGGGCTCGCCAAAGCCGGAGACCACAGAACTGTCCGTGCTGAAGAGGAAGGCTTGATTCGGACTTACCAGGTAGGCGACCCCGCCATTTGCGACGGCCATAGATGTGCGGCCATTGCTTGCCACACTGTACGTCCCGGATAGTCCGCTGATGGAATTGGAGAGCCCACCGCAATTCTCGTCGAAGGTGATGTTGAGGGCGCCGTTGCCGTCAGTTGTGGACAAGCCCGCGAGCGCGTCAGAGGAACGGGCTGATCCGTTTCCGCAAAACGTAAATCCCGTCAGGTAAATCACCATGCCGCCATTTAGCGCAGCGTTGGAGAAACCTCCTGCCGGAATCTGTTGACGCAACACGACACCATTCAGCAACGGCGTGGACGCCGACACCGGGTCCGTCCCCATCACAAATAGCTTTCCTGCGTTCACGAAGTAAAATGCGTAATTCAAACTGAATGGCGATCCCCCGATCGAGAAAGAGAAGTTGAGTGTGCCCCGCCCCGTGGAAGTATCGGACACCGAGTAATTCGCCGAAGAAAATGTCATCGAAGAGGTTGTGCCATAGGCGTTGACGTCACCGGCTTCGTTGGTCAAAGCGCCCGCTCCGTTCGAAGTAAAACGCCCGGCAATGGCCGCGCGATTGTTGGCGTCGTCAAACCCAGCGACGCCAAATGCGTAGTCCCCCGAAATGCTTGCGGTGTTGTACGCGGAAGTGTCCGCTTTTTCCATGGTCCCTGAGCCAATCGTTCCGACCCCGCCCGTAGCATCGAACTCGATGAACTGGGCATTGCCGTTGGCCATCATCGCGAAGGCGAGTTTTGCACCGCCGGGAATATTCAGAGTCATCACACCGCGATTGTCGGCACCGATCGCATACGTTCCGGTGAACGCTTGCGCGGCTAGCGCCGCTCCGGGACCAACGCCGTTGGTGTCCAGTTCGCCGTTAGTGATATTGCCGGAACCATCCGCAGTGAATCTTCCCACGGCCCCAAAAACAGATGAGCCACCGCTATTCCCGGTGAACCCGCTGAACGTAAATGCATAATTGCCATTCAACTCCGCATTGTTCACGCCGGAATTGCTTTGGGCTTGAACATTCGCGGCAAAAACCAATGCGAGACACAACAGCAGCAAAGCATTCAGCTTGTGCATCTTTCCTCCGTATGACGGCTGGGCGATTAATTCCGTCGCTGTCAGAACGAACCTACCCATGACTGAAGCGCACAGGTGAGCGTGCTCTTGACATCAGAGTCATGGAAACGGCAGGGACGAGGAGCACCTGAAAATTCACGCGGAAAGTGCTGCGCCTTTCCAAGCGTTTTGGCTCTAGAGTGCGATTACGTTCTTGTTCGCACGCCCTAGACTATTCATCCACCCTTTCTTACTCTCGGCTAGCTTCGAGGCAGCTTGCAGCCGCTCTAGGTATGCTTGAGACTGGACGTGAAGGCAATCGGGTGGATGCTGCAAAACTAGGTGGAAGAAACCTGAATGGACGGACGAATCAAAGCAGCTGATTCCATTCAAGTTATCCAGGTAAAGCTGCCGGGGAAGGTTTCGCGCACCAGTGGCCGGAGTATTCGATGATGCGCTTCTGCGTGCGGAATCCGACTACGATGTTTGCGAATTCAAGTGCGGCCCTTCGGACCGACGGCCAAATAATACCTCGAGCAGGATAAGAATGGCGCCAACCGTGATGGCGGAATCCGCGACGTTGAAGGCAGGCCAAGGATTGAAAGTTCGCCAAGGAAGGAAGCGGAGATAAACCTCGATGAAATCGGTGACGGCGCCATGGAGAATGCGGTCGGTGACGTTGCCTGTAGCGCCGCCAAGGAGAAGCGCGAGGCCGGCGGCATGGGCGGCGCTGATGCCGCGGCCGGCGACGAGCAACCAAGTGATGACTGCGATGATGACGAGGGAACCGCAGATAAGGAACAGGCGGAGGGCGGGTGAGGACAGACCAGCGAGAAAACTGAAAGCGATGCCGGGGTTGCGGGAGTCCACCAGATAGAAAAAATTTTGAATGACGGCGTGGGGGAAGCGATCAGCAGGGCGAGATTCGATCCAAGCCTTTGTGGCGCGGTCGAGAAAGACGACAGCGAGCGTGAGCCAGAGGAAACGGAGGCGGGAGAAAAGAGTCATGAAGTAAAGAACGTAAAGGAGATGAAGGAGGTAAAGGAATGACGGGGAGGCGGCGCGCTCCGAGGATGGCACGTTTGAAGAGCAAGCATCATGTCAGCTTACGGCGACGCTGGCTGAACCGTCGTTTTCGATTTCGGCAAGGGCATCGGAGCAGCGCTCGCAGACGGTGGGATAACGAGAGTTTTCGCCGACATGCGTTGAATAATTCCAGCAGCGGTCGCATTTCGCGCCTTCGGCGCGCTCGATTTTGACTGTCAAACCGGGCAAAGTTTCGGCTGGAACGGATGCGGGAATCGCCGATGAATGGACTTCGACCTGGGAAACGATGAAGAGTGCAGGGAGAAGAGACTGCTTTTCTTCAAGCAATTTTTGCAAGCCAGCGGCCTCCGGGCCGGCGTGGAGATGGACTTTTGCTTCGAGGCCGCCGCCGATGGTCTTTGCGGCGCGGGCTTGCTCGAGAGCCACGAGTACGGCGGAACGTACCTGTGCGAGCCGTTCCCATTTTTCCGCAGCGTCTTTGGCGATCCCACACGCGAGAACGGCGGCTTCAGGAAAGAGCGAGATGTGGACGCTTTCCGGTTCGCCCTGGGATTTCGGGAAATGCTTCCAAATCTCCTCGGAAGTGAAAACAAGGATGGGCGCGGCCAGACGGACCAAAGCGCTGCTGATTTTCCAGACAGCGGTTTGTGCGGAGCGACGCGATTTATTTTTGGGAGCTTTGGTGTATAGGCGGTCCTTCAGCACGTCGAAATAGAAAGCGCTGAGGTCCACAACGCAATAATCGTGGATGGCGTGGTAGACGCGATGGAATTCGTAATTCGCGTACCATTCGCGGCATTTCTTGACGAGCTCAGCGGTACGGTCGAGCATCCAACCATCGATTTCCTCGAGATGATCGTTCGAAAGCGCGTCGCGCGAAGGATTGAAATCGCCAAGGTTGCCGAGAGCAAAGCGGAATGTGTTACGAATCTTGCGATAGGCTTCACTGAGCTGGGTCATCACGCGCTCGCTCATTTTTACGTCGGCTTGGTATTCGACGGAACCGACCCAAAGGCGAAGCAAATCCGCACCCCACTTTTCGCAGATTTCGATGGGATAGAGGGCGTTCCCGAGCGATTTGGACATCGGGCGGCCCTGTTCGTCGAGCGTCCAGCCGTGGGTGACGACGCCACGATAGGGCGAAGCGTCGCGCACGCCGGTCGCAACCAGAAGCGAGCTGTGGAACCAGCCGCGATATTGATCGGGGCCTTCGAGATAGACGTCTGCGGGCCACTCGGCGCCCTTCAGCACGGATAGATTCGAAGAACCTGAATCGAACCAGACGTCGAGAATGTCGTTTTCCTTGCGCCACTTCGTGGAGCCACAAGAACACTTTGTTCCAGCAGGGAGCAATTCTTCAGAGGTATGCTGGTACCAGGCGTCGGCGCCTTCCTTTTCGAACCACTTGACGACACTGCGCAGGGCTTTGAAATCTTCGAGGCGCGTGCCGCAACCTTCACAATAAAAAACGATGATCGGCACGCCCCAGAAGCGCTGGCGTGAGACGCACCAGTCCGGGCGCTTCTCAATCATTTCGTACATGCGGTCTTCGCCCCAGGCGGGGAACCACTTCACCTGGTGAATTTCCTCGAGCGCTTCCTGGCGCAGGGATTTTTCTTTTCCGTGAGCGGCCTGGTCCATTTTAATAAACCACTGCTCCGTGGCGCGGAAAATTACCGGATTGTGGCAGCGCCAGCAGTGCGGATAGCTGTGCTTGTATTCATTATTGCCAAGAAGAGCGCCGCGCTCAGCGAGCAATTTCACGATGATGGGATTGGCGGTGAATACGTCTTTGCTTTTGTATTCGGGCAAACCTTCGAGGTAGAGGCCCTTGTCGTCGAGCGGCGCATAGATCTCCAAGCCGTACTTTTGGCCGGAATAGAAGTCGTCGGCGCCGTGGCCGGGGGCAGTGTGAACGACGCCGCTGCCCTGATCGAGGGTGACGTAATCAGCGAGAATGCCGGGCACTTGAATCGGAAGAAATGGATGCTGAAATTTCATACCATCGAAATCGCGGCCCTTGAAGGTGGCGCGCACGCGAGCTTCCTTGATGCCACATTCGGCTTGCAAAGCGGCGATGCGGTCGGAGGCTAGAAGCAGCGCGCCCTTTTCGGTGTCGACCACGGCGTACTCGAAATCGGGATGAAAGGCCAGAGCGCGATTATGCGGAATGGTCCAGGGGGTGGTGGTCCAGATGACCGCGCTGACGTCGCTTCCAAGTCCTGCAATATCTCCTCGGTGGCCGACGACAACCGCAAATTTCACCCAGATTGAGGGGCTGGTGTGGTCTTCGTATTCGACTTCGGCTTCCGCGAGCGCGGTGCTGTCATAGATGCACCAGTAGACGGGCTTGCGGCCGCGATAGACATAACCCTTTTCCATGAAATCCAGGAACGCGCCGGCAATGGTGGCTTCGTATTCGTGGCTCATCGTCAGATAGGGATCGTTCCAGCGGCCGAAAATGCCGAGGCGCTTGAAATCTTTTTTGTGCTGTTCGACGTAACGGAGCGCGAATTGACGGCACAGCTTGCGGAACTCCGCAGGCGGAACTTTCCCTTTTCCGCCCAGCTCTTTTTCCACCTGGGTCTCAATCGGCAGGCCGTGGCAATCCCAGCCGGGGACGTAGGGCGCATAGTGCCCCGCCATGCTTTTGGTCTTAACGACAAGATCCTTGAGAATTTTGTTGAGGCCGGTGCCGAGATGGATCTCTCCGGTGGGGTACGGCGGGCCGTCGTGCAGAACAAAGAGCGGCTTGCCTTTGCGCGCTTCCAGGATACCTTCGTAGATGTTTCCGTTGTGCCAGGCTTCGAGCTGCCTGGGCTCATTTTGCGGCAGGCCGGCTTTCATCGGGAAGTCCGTTTTCGGCAGGTTCAGCGTTTTCTTGAGTTCGAGTGGTTGGGCCATAATTGAAGCGATTGTAAGTCCCTTCTATGCCGTCCGTTTGTACAGGTGTACGGCGGGAAACATCGGGAAGCAGCGTAACCACGTATGTTACAATGATTGGCAACCGGTGTCAGCCGCCATGGAGCGCGCAACCTTTCCCGGCCAGCGCGAATCATATCGGACAGGCACACCGAATATGGGGAATCTGCGTCTAAACTAAAGAGGTAAACGGTGCCGGGCAAATTTATCAATCTGCTGCCGCCTGAAATCACAAAACCCAGGGTGTCATCCGCGGGCCGCGGTCCTGCCGTTCCGGTCCCGTCCACGGCGGTGCCGAAGTTCACGAAGCCCGAGATTCTAATCCCGGATAATTTCTGGTCGAACCTGAAGCAGTTCCTTACGGAACGGCCGGTCAAAGTGCGCGAGCGCAAGGATGCGCCCTTTACGCAGACAACTTTCGGATCGGGAGTAGCTGGCAACCTGGCGGAATTTTTGCGCCTTCGGCCTGCATCGAGAGGGCGCGTGAACAGCAGGCTAGCAGTAGCATGGGGCGCGAATTTCGGCGGGTTCGGCGACCGAGTCAGGGATTTTTTTTCGCCTCCGAAGCAGCCACCTCTGCCGCCTGGGATTCGGCCGGTGAAAGTGAAAGACATCTGGTCGAAAGACGAAAACTTTGGCACCAGCCAGATGCTCGCTGTCGTCCTGCACATTGCGGCGATCGGCCTGTTGGTGATTCCAATCTTTACTAATGTACTGCCTGCCTCGACGGAAGCAAAGAACAAGCAGGTTAACGTGACGCCGCTGGACATTTCACCCTACATAGCGAAGCTGCCGGCGGGTAATGACAAGGCTGGCGGCGGTGGCGGTGCAAACAATCACACCTTGACCCCGACTTCCAAGGGGAAACTCCCCAAGTTTCAGTACACGCAGTTCACACCGCCTCAGGCAAAGATTCAGAATCTGAATCCCAAGCTGGCGATGGATCCTTCGCTGCTTGGTCCACCTGATTTGAAAGTGCCGAGCCCGAATATGGCGAACTTCGGTGATCCGCTGGCCAAGAGCGCGACGGACTCGCTCGGGAACGGCAATGGCACCGGTATCGGCAGTGGCTCCGGCGGAGGCCTTGGCCCTGGTGAAGGCGGGGGTACGGGCGGGGGAGTTTTCCGCGCGGGGCTGAACGGCGTCGGCTCGCCGATGTGCATCTACTGCCCACAACCGGAATACTCCGACGAAGCGCGGAAGGCCAAGTACCAGGGAACCGTTTTGCTCGATGTGACGGTTACCGCCGACGGGCGAGTGATCAGCCCGGTGGTAATCAAAGGCCCTGGACTCGGCTTGGAAGAAAAGGCCCTCGCGCAAGTGAAGAATTGGAAAATGCGCCCGGCAGTAGGTCCCAGCGGCAAACCGGTCAATTGCCGCGTGCAGATCGAAGTCACTTTCCACCTCTACTAGCAAGAGCTAGCAGCAAGCTCTTCCGCACAGCCTTCGGGGCGTTTGTATACGCCGTGCTCTTTGTGGCGAGACGCTCTTCACTGAGGTATAACCAAATGGACTTTTTGCGGGCAACCAATCTGCCGCGCTGTGCTTCTCAACACGCGTTCGCAGCCCGCCTCGTCGAGGAGTGCGTCCAAATTTTGAGGCGGGCGCGGAGGCCTGCCCATGCGCGATTCCTTCGTGCGTTCCTTGCTTTCCTCGGTGAGTTCTAGCGACAACGTAGTTCAACGGATCCGCGGAAACTTTCATGATGCCCTGGCTCGGGGGAAGTGGAAAATGAGTTCCGCGAACGGCGCGCCATTGCATCTTTTGCATTTTGATAGATCGGCGCATTCGAGCCGCGCGCAGGGAATATCTCTTCTAACGCATTCGGCAGTAATCCTGGTGCTGGCGGCGCTTGCCGTGCATCCATTCAGGCCCGAGAAACCCAAGGAAAATGACGCTACGAAAGTCCTGAGAGGTCTTACGTTTCCGTCGCACTTGTTTGCGCCGAGCACCAGTCGCGCTGATCCAGGAAGCGGCAGTGGAGGGGGCCGAGTGATGATTCCCGCGACGGCTGGAAATTTTGCAGCGCTCGCTTCCATTCAGATCGTCCGGCCATCGCTCCCACAAACAGGAAGAACAAATGCCCGTGGCGCCCACAATATTCGATCCGAACGCATCGCCTACCCTGACCGCGGTTAGCAAAATCGGCTTGCCGTGGATGACGGAGGAAACGAACTCACCGGGACCGGGCGATTCCGATACGATCGGCAGCCGTGATGGGAAGACTATGGGAGATGGCCCGCGCGATGGACCCGGCGGGCTAGGCGAATCGCAATCGAGATACCGGGGCGGCGTTACGCTACCCAGCTGCGCGGATTGCCCCGACCCGCAATACACCGACGAGGCGCGGGAAGCCAAGCTACAAGGCAGAGTGGTACTGCGCGTTCTCGTCCGTGCTGACGGGCGAGCCTCGCAAGTCCGAATCGTCCAAGGAATCGGGCTGGGGCTTGACGAGCGCGCGGAACAGGCCATTCGCGGCTGGAAATTTGTGCCAGCGCATGATGGGGCGCGCCACCCCGTGCCAGCCTGGGTCACCGCCGAAGCGGTCTTCCGCCTGTTCTAGACAGTTCTTCTGCAACGGAATAGCATTTTTTTGACGTGCCTTACGACTTCGCCGAAAACGAGTTTGAACTTGAGGCAGAGACGTCCTCCGCACGCGGTGGCGGCCCGCCGCGCAAGTTGACAGGGGTTGGCGTCCTGGATCCGCCGTTTCCACCCAAAAGGCCATTTGGTCCCATTCCGGCGGTTCCCTCTTCGCTACTCTTCCGCATCGTCGCGGCATTGCTGATTGCGGGCATCGCGGCCATGATATTTTTGATGGTCTTTGCCAGGCACTAGCCGAGTTATGAGAATTGCAAAGTCCGCTCTGCCTCTGTTGTTTCTGCTCGCAATTTCTTCGTCTCCTCAACAGCTGAAATCCTTTCGGGAACTTCAATGGAAATATCCACACGTCCGAACTGCGTCTAAGGAAAAAGATGAAGTTTTGAAGAAGAGATTCGAAGAAAAGGCGGTCACCTATCCCCCACGCGCGATTTTGCTGCGGGCCTTCAAACAAGAAGGCATTCTGGATCTTTGGGCAGCTGGCGCGTCAGACAAGCCTTACGTGCTCGTGCACGAGTATCGAATTTGCGCTTCGTCGGGATCGCTGGGGCCCAAGCGCCGCTTTGGCGACGAACAGGTGCCGGAAGGCTTTTACGAGTTGGATTGCTTCAATCCCCAGAGCAATTTCTTCTTGAGCCTGCATATCAATTATCCGAACGCTTCCGACCGCATCCTTGGTTCACATCAAAATCCAGGTGGAGATATTTTTCTTCACGGCGACTGCGCGTCGATCGGCTGCATTCCCATCACGGACGATGGCATCAAGGAGGTCTATTGGCTCTCGGTTCTTGTCCACGACCAAAATCAACAACACTTGCCGATTGAGATCTACCCTGCCAGGCTTACGGACGAGGGCCTCAAATCCCTGGCGGCAACTCACGCTAATCAGGCATTGTTGATTGCTTTCTGGAGCAATCTGAAACAAGGCTACGATTTCTTCGAAAAGAACCATCGCCCCCCGCGTATCAAGAGCCGTGCCGACGGCATGTACGTTTTCTCCTCGTTTTAGCCGCTCGGTTCTAGAAATTCAGCAGTTGTCGTGGGCAACAAGCGATCGTAGACCCTAATTCTTGCGCGTCTCCGTCCGAAGGAACATACTCCCGGGAAGAACTCCAGTCGGGAGGCCGGCATGCTTGAAACGAGGCGCGTGTTTATCCTGGCAATGGCTGGAGTGGCCGGCTTTCTGGCAGCGAAGGAAGGCTGGTTGTTCGCTCAATATCCGCCGACTCCACCTCCACCACCGCAGCCGGCGGAGACTCCTAACCCGGCGGAGATGCACTCAAACCCACAGGCCATGGCTGCGGCAAAACGGGTTCGCATGCAGCAAGACGAGAAAGAATTCCGCGAAGGGGTCGAACGGCTTTATCAGTTGTCTGGGGAGTTGCGCGAAGAAGTTCAGAAGACTGCAACCACCGAAGTGCTCTCGGTCCGTATGGTCAAGAAAACTGAGGAAATCGAAAAGCTCGCCAAGCTCCTCAAAAACAAAGCCAAAGGGGGATAACCGAGCCTGGGTCTCGGGAAAGAACATTTTGAGCTCCAGGTTTAGGATACTAGCTGCGGAAGTTCTGCCTTTTGCTTTTGCAATTCTGTTACGATTTTGACATGGCAAAAAGAGACGTCTTCACTGTGGCGATTGCTCTGTGCGCTTTTATAGTCACGAGCGGAGCAAGGGCACAAAGCGATACAGGAGGGCTGGAATTCGTCGCGCGCATCAACCCGACGGCGGCGCGTCCGGAGCCGGTGCGCCAATTCACGTTCTATGTCCTCACCAAAAGCTACTCGGAGATCGTGAAGGAATTGGAAGAGAAGGACCCGGTACCGCCGCGCGATCAGTTTATTGACGGCCTCAAAGTCTCGCCGGAGCTGCGGACATGGCTCAAGGCGCATGACACGCTCGATCTCACGGAACCAGACCTCGACAAACTGCTTACGCCGGACGACATCCTCAACACCCCGGAATTCCTCCTGGCGTACCAGCGGACGAACAGCGGCGGGGTAACAAGCGGCTTCCCCCAACCAAAGTTCTCTGAGGTGGACAAGACGGAGCACCCGGAGAAATACAACAAATTGAAACAAGACTACTTTACAGCCCTCAAGAAATTCATTCGGAACCGGCCCGAGACCATTTCGGGAGTCGAGCTGGAGCTCGACGGGGTCAATCCCCAGAAAAAATGGGACGTCCTGCAAAATGACCGACGCAGGCGCGTTCAACGTATTGCACCGAATGTTGCGCAAATCAAATTTCTCGCGGCCAAGGTGGATACGGATCTCGAAGGACGCGCCACAATCTCGGGACTTGCGCCGGGCGATTATTGGATCAGCACGCTAAACCTGGACGCTGACTCTGGAGACATGCGTGTGCGCTGGGATGTTCCCGTAAGAATTGAACGCGGCAAGGCCATCCGAGTCGAGCTTTCCAATTTGAACTCCATCGACGCGCGCGGTTCCATTCCCTAGCGCCGTCATGGGGACGCCGCTCCACTGGATTGCGTTCAATCTTTTCATCGCCGTCGCGATCGCGATGGACCTCCGCATCTTCCACCGCCGCCCGCACAAGATCGAAATTCGTGAGGCGGCGCTTGCCAGTTTCGGGTGGATCGCAGTCTCCGTCCTCTTTGGATTTGGAGTGCTCTATTTTTATGGGGAGCAGCTGGCCCTGGAATTTTTTACCGGCTATCTGATCGAAAAAGCCCTCAGTGTCGACAACCTGTTTCTTTTCCTGGTGATTTTTCGCGCGTTTGCGGTGGATGAGAATCTGCAGCACCGCCTTCTGGAATGGGGGGTGGTCGGGGCGCTGGTCATGCGCGGAGCGATGATCGCGCTGGGTGCGGAATTGATCGAACATTTTTCCTGGGTGATGTATTTGCTGGGGGCGTTCCTGGTTTATGCCGGCCTGCGCATGCTCTTCTTTCACAAAGGGGATTTTCATCCGGAACAAAGCAGGATCGTCCGCTTCGCCGGGCGGCACCTTCGAATTAGCCATGAATATCACGGCGAACGTTTTTTTGTTCGTAATGCAGGCCGGTTGTTTGCGACGCCGCTATTTCTGGTCCTGCGGGCGCTGTACTTTCTGCTGGCGGGAGTCATTGACCGTTTACGTTTCCTGGATGAAGGATGGGCGGTCGTTCTAGTTTTTATCGGCGGAAAAATGATCGGCGAGCGGTGGG
>WNET01000289.1_pt1 | contig 21563 bp, 24 predicted proteins | sample 5399911 | NCBI WGS metagenome assembly WNET01 (sample SAMN13153333, study PRJNA577476) | soil metagenome | isolation source: 40 cm grassland meadow soil pre-rain plot 2 | place: USA:California | collected 2015-09-08 | reverse complement strand
ACAGGCCAAGGTGTCAGGTGAGCCACTGAGCGACGAACAACGCCTGTTGCTCAACTACCTTCCTTCCGGGCCAGCAATCTGGAGCGCGGACTTTACGGTGCTGGTTCCTAGAAATACCAACCTCGAACGAGTATGCGCGCTAGGGAAGGCCGCGTACCTGCATGACCGTAAACTAAATCCATCATCGCTCGATTGGGAGTTTGCATTCGCCGTCTTTATGCTCAACCGGCATCCAATGGGGGGCTCCTACAATTGGCAGGCATGAAACTCCGCAGGCCACGGTGGGACGGCCTTCGACTTATTGCCACTGGTTTGGTGCCCATAGTGGCCGTGGTCCTGCTTGTCTGGAACGCAGATGGACTTGTTCCTGTCGGTAGCAATCGGTTCGGGATGCGTTGGTAGTATGCTCCTAATGTTTCTTGCTGCGAGGCGCGTCGAAAAACAGCGATTGAAAGAATACCTTGAGAGATGCGGAGGCGCCTCTCGTTTAGTTGCGGCACGGGAGAAGGAAAATGAGTAGTGCAACAATTCACTGGGCGCGAATTTTGTTCGGCGGGCTGCTCGCGGAAGTAGCTCTCATTCTCGCGATTGTTCCTCTCGGTTTGCGTCTCGGCGACAATTTTCTGCATTACACTGCTCCTCCCGGGTCCTTCATCATGTGCTTCCTGGGAGCGCTCTGGGTGTGCCGGCGGACCGAATCCAACTTCATTCTGCATGGGACGTTGGTCGGAGTGGTCGCGGCGCTGATCTACATTGCCCTGACACGCGCGCAGCCTGAACCTCTTGCATACATTGTGGCCCACGCGCTGAAACTCGTGGGTGGTGCATGCGGCGGCTTCGTCGCACAAAGGCGTCGAGCACCGTCTCCGCCGCAGCCCTCTCAAGATTGATTCATTGCCTCGCCAGTTACGGTTTGCGAGAATTCACACTCCGCCGGGCTTATGCAGCTTAGGCGTGGGGCGCAAGGCTTCGGGGCAGTTGTTCTTGGTATAGAGAGAAAAAGTTGTGTCTTGCGCCATCGTAGTACTTCCGCATGTATGGTGCCCCTACGTGAAATGGAAATGATGCGTGGCGGCTTGATGCGTACGGTTTGCAGGAGTAGGATTCTGCGCAACGCTGCCTCTCGCCGGAACCCGCCTAGCTCGTCCCGAGACACACCGTTTAGGAGGATTCTATGTGGGGTAAGAAGAACACAGATTCGATGAGTGCATTGGATGAGTCAGCGAAGCACGAGACAGCGTGGCTAGGGTCAGGCCTGCAGGTGAAAGGCGAAATCACCGGTACCGAGGACCTGCAGATTGATGGGGCGGTCGAAGGCTTGATTCATCTGGATGAGCGGAAGCTGACGGTGGGGGCGACGGCGAAGGTGACGGCGGACGTCAACGCGCACGACGTGGTGGTGTACGGCTACCTGAAAGGAAACGTGCGCGCGAAGGGACGGATCGAGATCAAGAAGGATGGTGCGATCATCGGGAATTTGAGGATGGCGCAGATCCTGATCGAAGACGGCGCGGACTTCAAAGGTTCGATCGGAATCGACAGGAGCGCAACGGAGCAGGCGGAGAAGAATGTCGCCTCGCGGGCGGCGGCGGCTGGCGCGGGGTCGAAAGGCATTTAACGATTCGGGATGGTGGGCGGAGAAGGCGATTCAGGTGCAAGTCGGGGCACGTGGCCCCTGGTTTTTTTCAAAACTCCTGTTGATGTCCAAAAGGAATGTGCTACGCTCGCCCTTTCTCCTGTTGACCGTCTAAAGGAGCACAGGTTTTCTCCTGGCGCTAAGGAGTGCCCAAGTTATGCGTGAAGGCTTCGGCACGTTGCTCCATCGCATCGCCGCGCTCTTTCGCCGCCGTCGTCTCGAAAAGGACTTGGACGACGAACTGCGTTCGCATCTGGAGATGGCCATCGAACTCAACGCGCGAAAAGGCATGTCTCCCGCCGACGCTCGCCGCGAAGCGTTACGGAGTTTTGGTGGCCTCGAACAAACCAAGGAAATTTATCGCGACCAGAGAGGACTGCCCATGATCGAGACCACTTTACAGGACCTCCGCTTCGGGCTCCGCATGCTCCGGCGCAGTGCGGGCTTTTCTATCCTCGCAATCCTTTGCCTGACTTTGGGTATCGGCGCCAACGCCGCTGTCTTCAGTTGGATCGAAGGCATCCTCTTCCGCCCCTATCCCGCCGTCGCGCATCAGGAGCGGCTCGTCGCCATCGGCGGCACCTCACGCCCCGCTTTCCTGGCCCGATTTCCAGGACCTCCAGCGAAGCTGCACGCTCTGCGAAACGGTCTTCGTCAGCAAAATTACCGGCACCACGCTCAGCATCGGCGATCGCGCCGAGCGCACCACCGGCAGCATCGTCTCCGCCAACTACTTCGACGCCATCGGGGTGCATCCGATTCTGGGTCGCGGCTTTTTGCCGGGCGAGGACATTGGGCAAAGCGCGCATCCCGTCGCCGTCATCAGCTATCAGCTCTGGCAAGGTCGCTTCCGTGGCGATCCGCAAATCGCCGGCAAGACGCAGCGCCTTAACGGCGTCATGCACACCATCGTCGGCGTCGTCCCAGAGGGCTTCTACGGCACCTTCGTCGGTTGGAGCATGAACTTCTGGGTGCCCGCCTCCATGGAGGACATCTTCGAGTCCGGCGGCTACAAGCTCGAAGATCGGGGCGCACGCTGGATCGAAGCCTACGCGCGCCTCAAGCCCGGAGTAACCCAGCAGCAGGCCCAGCAGGAATTCGCCGCAATCTCAGGCCACCTCGAGGCCGAGTATCCCGCCACCAATCGCGGCCGCGCTATTCGATTCTGGCCACTGTGGCAGACGCCGTTCAACAACGCCGCCACCCTGCTCCCCACGTTGGAAATCATGCTCGTGGTCGTCGCCTGCGTTCTGCTTATTGCCTGCGCCAACGTCGGCAATTTGCTCCTCGTGCGCTCCTTCGCGCGCCGCCACGAAATGAGCGTGCGCCTAGCCGTTGGTGCCGGTCGCGCGCGCCTCTGGAAGCAGCTCCTCACCGAAGGCCTGGTGCTCTCCCTGTTCGGAGCCGCCGGCGGTCTTTTGGTCGCGTACTGGTGCCGCCCCGCGCTCGTCCTGCTCTTCCCCGCGCGCGGCGGCGTGCAGATGCATCTCCCTGGCGAAATCGATTGGCGCGTGCTTGCGCTCAGCGTCGCCGTCTGCCTGGCCACCACCCTGCTGATGGGCCTGGTGCCCGCGCTGCAAACAGGAAAGATCGACCTCGCGCAGTCTATGAAAATGGAATCTACCGGAGTAGTCGGCGGTCGCGGCCGCGCCTGGGTGCGCTCCGGCTTGGTGCTGGTGCAAGTCTCGCTCAGCTTTGTTTTGCTGGTTGGCACAGGCCTGCTCATGCAGAGCTTGCTGAAGGTCCGCAACGCTAGCCCTGGCTTTAACACCCGCGGCGTACTGGACACCGCCATCGACCTGGTCTCTGCCGGCTACACTCCCGCGCGTGCGCAGACCTTTCAGGACGCCCTGCTCGAGCGCGTCCGGTCGCTCCCCGGCGTGGAGTCCGCCGCCTTCGCAAAGATGACTCCGCTCAGCTACGTCAGCTCCGCCACCGCACCCATCGTCGTCGATGGCTACACGCCGCCGCCGGAGGAATCCCCCACCGTCGATTACAACGAAGTCGGCGAAGACTACTTCGTCACCATGGGCATCCCGCTTGTCGGCGGACGCGAATTCACGCGCGCCGATGACGAAAAAGGCGCGCTCGTCGCCGTCGTCAACGAAACCATGGCCCAGCGCTACTGGCAGGGCCGCGACCCGCTCGGCCAGCGCCTCCAGCTCAAGGGACGCTGGATGCAGGTCGTCGGCATCGCCAAAGACTCGAAGTATTCGAGCGTGCGCGAGAGGCCCACGCCGTTCTTCTTTGTGCCCGTGCGGCAAAATTCCTTGCGCGCCGCCATTCTGAACATCCGCACGCCGCTCGCTCCGCAAACTATGGCCACGGCCATCGCCCGCGAAGTGCACGCGCTCGACGCCAATCTCGCCCCCTACGAAGTCATCACGCTCCAGGAGCAGCTCGAACGGTCCACGTCGCCGCAAATGGTGGCCGTGACGCTCGTCGGCATCCTCGGTGGATTGGCGCTGCTGCTTGCCGCCATCGGTCTGTATGGCGTGATGTCCTACGCGGTTTCGCAGAGCACCCGCGAATTGGGATTGCGCATGGCGCTTGGCGCGGACACATCCAATGTGTTGCGCCTGGTGATGTCGCGCGGCCTGGCGTTGACGGCCGGTGGCGTGTTGCTTGGCGCCGTGATAGCCCTTGCTTTGACGCGGCTGCTTGGGAATCTTTTATATAACGTCAGCCCGCGCGACCCGCTGGCATTCGGTTCGGCGCTCGCGGTGATGACTATCGCTTCGCTGGCGGCGTGTTTCTTGCCCGCCTGGCGCGCCACCCGTACCGATCCAGCCCGGACGCTGCGCGATTGATTCTACTCATCCGATAACGATTGCCCTTGTTGTGCGTCTCATCGGATTGAACCAACCGTAGGTGACAACCTTGCGAATTCAATTTTTCCGAGTCGTCGCCATCGTTTTTTCCGTGAGCGTATCTTTCGTTCCTGTTGCTGTTGCGATCCCCCAGAACGCTCCCGCGAGCGCTTCGAGAGCGGGTGAGGAGCGGAAACTCGAGGGCACCTGGCGCGGCGATTCTCTCTGCGTGGAGAAAGGCGCCGCCTGCCATGACGAGGTCGCCGTCTACCGCATTGCCACTATGCCAGGCAAGCGCGGTTATCTGATGGTCACCGGCGGAAAAGTCGTGGACGGCAAGGAAATCGTGATGGGTTCGGGGGAGTGGCGCTACGACAGCGAAAAGCAGACTCTTTCTGTGGAGCTTCCCCGCGGAGTCATCACCCTTAAACTTAACGGTGACAAGCTCGAAGGAACTTTCATCCTTCCCGATAAGACCGTTTTTCGCCGCATCACGCTGAAAAAATCAGACTAACACCACTCTCGCCCCCTGTTCCTGAAACGAATTCGCCCGCATCATCACGACTAATATGGAGTAAGTCTGCAACAGTAAATACTTTTACGTAAGACTCACTTAGTGATACATACCGTTGCGATATGCATCCGCCCTGGGTGCACCGGCCTTCCGAAGCTTTCGAGGAGGAACCATGCAGAAATCCATTAGGTTGATCGGCTTGATTCTCCTGCTCGGCATTCCCGCCCGCCTGTACGCTGACCGTGCACATGACCTGGCCAAAGTGGCTTCCAAACAGAAGGCAGTCACCGGCTGCAATCCTGCAAGTCTGACCACGCAAACGTGCCACGCCCAGTTTCCAACGGGGTGCACCGATTCGGCCCACAAATACGACGCGTACTTGAATTTCCTGAAGAACCAGGTGCCAGGCGCGGCCTCGCCTTCCACGGCGTTCCTGGGTGGAACGGATTTCACGTCGCTGGAGGGTCAGATTCCAAAGAGTCTGAAAAGTAGCAACCACGCGAAGTCGGCCCCCGCGCTGGCCAATCTTGGCGAAGGGAACATCGTTACCGTTATCGCTTTTCTTTACTTCGTGGAAGACACGAGTAAAGGGGCAAACGGCCAGCCCTCGATCGGGGAGACCACGAATTGCAAACTGCAACTCCCGGGCAGCTACGACTTCCACATCGGCCTGGGATTTGACCCGGCATTGGCGCAACAGATTTTGAAAAATAAACCGCAACCGGTATTCGGCCAACCCACGGAAATGGATAAGACCAGCGTAGTTGCGGAGATGACGCCGCACACTCGCAGGCCGAAGTGGAAATTTGCGCGCATAAATTCCCTGCAGGGCCAGCAGGTCAAAGTGGTAGGACAGTTGATGATCGACAACACGCACTTAAATACTAATGATGACTGCGGTTTCGTGGGCGCGAAGGCGAGCTGCTGGCGCTCCACAGTTTGGGAGGTCCATCCCGTGACGCAGTTTTATGTCTGCAATCTCAAGAACAACCAAGTGTGCGATAAGAACTCCCCCGACAGCGCATGGACCGCTCTCGACAACGTGCCGTGAAGAAAAGGGTCCATGATAAATCTAAGCCATGGACTCATCCCTTAAAACGGCGCATTAAGGAGTCTTGGCGGGCGTTTTTCCGTCCGACGAGTCCAGCGTAGCGGCTGTTTGGCAATAGGGGGCGCTCAAGTTTCTTTCTGTCCTGCCTTTGCGTCGACGATTTGGGCGTAGGCATCGTGGCGCGTCAGGCCGCGCTCCTTGGCGGCGAGCTTCAAGGCCTCCTTGCGGTCGAGTTTGGCTTGGCGGATCAGTTCTTCGACGCGGTCGGCGAGGTTCTGAGTGGAATTTGCGTGCGTACGCGCGTCGGCGGGAGCTTCGGGTCCGATCAAAAGCGTAATTTCTCCACGAGCGGGGCGTTCTTCCAGGGAAGTGGCAAGCTCGGACAGCTTGCCGCGCCGGAACTCTTCATGCATTTTCGTCACTTCGCGCGCGATGCAGGCGCTGCGATTGCCGAGCACTTCGCGCGCGTCGGCAACACACTCCGCGACCCGATGCGGCGCTTCGTAAAGAATGATGGTGCGGTCTTCTATGCGGAGCCGTTCGAGGGCGCGGCGCCGCTCGCCGCTGCGCGCGGGCAGGAAGCCGACGAAGAGAAATTCCTCGCCGGGCAAGCCCGAAGCGGAAAGGGAAGCCAGCAGCGCGGACGGGCCGGGAATCGGGACCACAGGAATGTGGTGCCGCAGGCAAAGCGTAACGAGGCGGTGGCCGGGATCGGAGACGAGCGGCATGCCCGCGTCGCTCACGAGAGCAATTTTCGCGCCTTGCTCCAGCGCTACGACGAGTTCCGGCGCGCGCGTGAGCTCATTGTGTTCGTGGTAGCTGACCAGCGGCTTGTGAATGTCGTAGTGAGTGAGCAGTTTTTGGGTGTGACGCGTATCTTCGCAGGCGATTTGGTCGACTTCCTTGAGGATGCGCAGCGCGCGAAGCGTGACGTCTTCGAGATTGCCGATGGGCGTCCCGACAAGGTAGAGACATCCGACGGCAACCGCGTTCACGGCGTTCGCCGGCTTGGAGGAAGAAGGCTTCGCGGTCATGCTGATGAGTCTAACATGCGGCACAGAAGGGAAGTCCAAAGCACAGTCTGAAGACGCGCCTACAAGGCGGCCGGTCGCGCTTGCCGCGCGCGGGCAATGCTATACTTTAAGTTTTGAGTACCACTTCGGAGGAGCATCAGTGCCCCTGTACGAGTACAAATGTCTGAACTGCGGACGAAAAACGGAAAAAATTGAAAATGTTTCCGGCCCGCACCTGAAAAAGTGCCCGCACTGCGGCGGCAAAGTGGAATCGGTAATCACCGCGCCGGCGATTCAATTCAAAGGTGCGGGTTGGTATGTGACGGATTATGGCGGAAAGAAAGCCGGTGCGGACGGCGACAAAGCGGACAAGCCCGGAACCGAAACGAAAGAAACCGTGAGCAAAGAGAAAGACTCTGCCAGCAAAGACGGAGCTTCAAAGGAATCGTCTTCCAAGGAAGGAAAAGACAAGAAGGCTGCAAAGAAAAAGTAAGTCCACGCGAGGGAACCGATGGCTGACCCAACGCAAACGAAGAGCGCCACAGCACGCCGGGTACGCAAGGCGGTCCTGCCGGCCGCTGGACTGGGGACACGCTTCTTACCGGCGACGAAAGCGCAGCCCAAAGAAATGCTGACGGTTGTGGACAAGCCGCAGATTCAATATGTCGTGGAAGAGTGCGTTGTTTCCGGGATCGAGCACGTCATCATCGTGACCGGAAAAGGGAAAAACTCCATCGAAGATCACTTCGACTATGCGCCGACTTTGGAACGCTTCCTGGAAGAAAAAGGGAAGAAAGAGCAAGCCGCGATGGTGCGGCGAATCAGCGACATGGTGCAAGTAAGTTACACGCGGCAGAAAGAGCCGCTGGGGCTGGGACATGCCGTGCTGGTGGCGAAGGACCTGGTGGGTGACGAGCCGTTCGCGGTTTTGCTCGGTGATGTTCTGATTCCCGGCGAGAATCCGGCGACGAAACAGCTGATTGATGTGTATGCGGCAACCGGCGTGGGCGCGATTGCTGTCGAAGAAGTCCCCAAGGGAAAAACACATCTGTACGGCATCGTGGATGGCGAGCCGGCGCCGCAGCCGCCGTTTGGCGCGCGGCTGTTGCGAGTGCGAGGGCTGGTGGAAAAACCGAAACCGGAGAAGGCCCCATCAAACCTGGCGATTACCGGACGCTACGTTTTGCCGTCGCAGATTTTCGATTGTCTGGAGCGCACCAAACCGGGCGCTGGAAACGAAATCCAATTAACCGATGCGCTGCGCACTCTGGCGCAGGAAGATGGTCTGTGGGCGTACATTTATGAAGGAATTTCCTACGATGCGGGCGACAAACTTGGGTTTCTGAAAGCGACCGTGGAAATTGGCCTGCAGAATAAAGAACTTGGCGGTGACTTCCGAGACTACTTGAAGAATTTGAAATTGTAGAGAGCAAAACGGAAATTTGATGAGCACTCGCATTCTGGGGATTGAATCTTCTTGCGACGAGACGGCGGCGGCGGTGGTGGCTGATGGACGCGAGATTCTGTCCAGCGTCGTCGCATCGCAGATCGATATTCACCGGAAATACGGCGGCGTGGTGCCGGAACTCGCGTCGCGCGAGCACCTGCGCCAGATCGTGCCGGTGGTGCGTGAAGCGCTCGCACAAGCGGGAATGAAACTTGCCGACGTAGACGCGATTGGCGTAACCAAAGGCCCGGGACTCGTGGGTGCGCTGCTGGTTGGAATTACGTATGGGAAGACGCTGGCGGAGGCACTGGGCAAGCCGCTGATTCCTGTAAATCATCTTGAAGGCCACGTGCATGCGGTTTTTTTGGAAGCGCACAAGGCGGGGCGCGAAGTGAAGTTGCCGGCGGTGTGCCTGATTGTTTCCGGTGGGCATACCGTTTTGTACGAAGTGAAGCCGGAGGATTTGGACGCGCAAGGCGCGGGCGCACGGTTGCACTACCGGAAGATCGCCCAAACACGCGACGATGCGGCAGGTGAAGCGTACGACAAAGTAGCCAAACTTCTTGGCCTGGGCTATCCCGGGGGGCCGATTCTCGATCGGCTCGCGGCGGTTTCGAATGGAGCGCCAGCCCCGGTCAAATTTGGACCGACCAAAGTGAAGGGCAACCCACTGGACTTCAGCTTTAGCGGACTGAAGACCGCGGTGCTCTACCATGTTCGGGAACATCCGGAATATTCCGAAGAGATTCACGCGCGCGAAGAAGCGCTGCAACGCGGCGGGAGGAGATTTGAAGATTTGCTGCCGCTGTGCTCGCCGAAGACGCTGGCGCTGGTGCGGGAATTTCAGAATGCTGTGGTGCGCGATCTGCTAGAGCGTACGATGAGCGCCGCGGAAGCCCTCGCCGTAGAAAGCGTTCTGGTTTCGGGCGGAGTGGCCGCCAATTCGCAATTGCGCGCCACGTTTGAAGCGCGCGCGAAATCCGCCGGCACCGATGTGTTTTTCCCGAGCCGCGCCCTTTCCACCGACAATGCCGCGATGATCGCCGCGGCGGCGTACTCCCGCTTCCGCGCCGGAATCGTTGCCGACACGTCACTCAACGCCGACCCCAGCCTCACGCTCGCTTAGAAAAAAACCGCGCGAAGAGGCGGTAGAAGGGCGCGAGGATTTTAGCTTTTTGCCGGCGCTCTTGGTTGCTTTGGAAGGAGCAAGACGAGCGCCGCTGATAGGAACATCGGGATTCCGGAGAGGGCCAGACCTGCCGAGAGGCTCCCCGTTCTCTGGCTGATGAAACCGATGGCAGCCGGTCCAACGAACCCGCCAAGATTTCCGACGGAATTTATTAAGGCAATGCCGGCTGCGGCGGAGTAGCCCGTCAAAAACTCGCCTGGCAACGCCCAGAAGGGACTAAGGCAGCTAAAAACGCCCGCCGCCAACAAGCACAAAAGCGCCACGGAGAAAAATGCAGAAGGTGTAGTGCCCAACAACACGAGGGCTGTTCCCGTCACGAGAGCCGGAATGGCAACGTGATATCGCCGCTCCAGCGTTCGGTCGGAGCTGCGCGAAACGAGAATCATCGCTGCGAGCCCTACAAGACTGGGAATCGTCACGAGCAGTGCGATCATGCTATTGGAATAGAGACTGGAGAGGGATTTCACCAGTTGTGGCGCCCAGGAATTCATCGTATAAATGGCGACCGTCATCCCAAAATAAATCAAGACCAGAAGCCAAACACGCCCGCATGCAAGAGCTTGGAGAATGGAGTACGTGCGGTGCTCCAGTTTTTGCTGTTCTTCGCGTCCTAACTCCGCTTGAATCCACTCTTTTTCCTCGCTGGTCAGAAACTGTGCTTCTTGAGGACGGCCTGGCAAGAGAAAGTACGTGAGTGCACCGCAGGCGATGGCAGGAGCTCCCTCCAGAATTAATAACCACCGCCAACTGCTAACGCCGAGCCAGTGCACATGATCCAGGATGAAACCGGAGACCGGCGCGCCCAGAATGGTGGTGAAAGGCAAACCGATCATGAACAGCGCGATCGCACGTGCTTGTTCGCGCTGGGGAAACCAGTAGGTGAGATACAAGACGATTCCTGGGAAATAACCGGCTTCAGCGAGGCCCAGAAGAAAGCGCGTAACGTATAGCTGATGCACCGTTTGGACGAAGCTGGTCAGCATGGCCACGATTCCCCAGGTAAGAAGGATTCGGGCAATCCAGACGCGCGCTCCGATGCGGTGCAGTAGCAGATTGCTCGGGATTTCAAAGAGGAAGTAACCGAAAAAGAAAACGCCGAAGATGAATCCAAACTGCTGGCTGCTGATGGCCAGCTCCTTGTTCATCGTCAGCGCCGCAAAGCCGATGTTGTTGCGATCGATGAGCGCGACAACGAAAAGCAGGAAGACGAAGGGGAGAATCCTGAGGCGTATTTTTTGAATGGTTCTGGCGCCGGTCGGCGCCGCGAAAGGGGCTGTTTCAACGTCCACAATCACCTCGGCGTGAAGCTGCCCGGCCAAACCGTATCATGGGCGGCGTTGCTGACCTCAAGTCGCGGAAGATTGCACGAATCTATGCGGCGAACATAAGTGTGTCAAGCAGCTTGCGGATCCTTCTTCCACGCTGTTTCGCATGTGGAGGTATACTTTCGCGGCATGCAGACTTCTGCGGGAGAAGGGGCGCGGTTTCAGTTTTCCAGCGATCAATCGCTGCTGCTTTATTTCGATGTGGTGGAAAGTGAAGACCGGGCCGCCGACCCGGTCGGGACAAGTTCCGCCCGACCCCTGCAAGATCAGGAAAAACACTGGTCTGAAGACCGGCCACTACAAAGACAGTTCACGCTGCAAGCGAATGAAAATGTTCGCAAGTTACTGCGCTTGCTCGAATTGGAGCCGGTTAAGAGCATTCGCAATCTTCACCCTGCTTATTGCTCGTTGCTTATCAAGTTCGATGCCCTGCGGATGCAGCACGAGGAACTGGAGGCGATTCTAAGAGAATATCTGGAGCGGCTTGAAGAGGTGAAACTGCCGGAACAACGGCGCGTGGAAATCCCGGTGTGCTATGGCGGCGAGTTTGGTCCGGATTTGGCGGAGGTATGCGTGATGCGCGGACTGACGGAAGCGCAAGCGGTCGAGTTGCATGCTTCTGTGGAGTATCTGGTTTATTTTTTGGGATTCGTGCCAGGATTTGCGTACCTCGGAGAGTTGCCCAATGAGCTGGTAACGCCGCGGTTGGCGGCGCCGCGCAAACGCGTGCCCGCGGGCAGCGTAGGGATTGCGGGAAATCAAACGGGGGTGTACCCGTTCGCCACGCCGGGAGGATGGAGATTGATCGGGCGCACGCCGCTCAAAATGTTCCGGGCGGGTCGCGATGGGCTGAGCCTCGTGTCCATTGGAGATCACGTGCGATTCACGCCGATTCCGCATGAGCAATTCGCGGCGTTGGAGAGCGCATGAGGGTGATCGAGGTGCTGGAGCCGGGCCTGTTCAGCACGGTGCAAGATCTCGGGCGAGAAGGCTTCGGGCCGCTGGGGGTTTCACCTTCGGGGGCTGCTGATGCGATTTCGCTAAGGCTCGGAAACCGTTTGGCCGGCAACGCGGAAGGTGCTGCGGCACTGGAGATGACGCTGCTGGGCGGGACGTTCGCGTTTTCCGAGGGCGCAGACATTGCGCTGGCGGGTTCGGATTTCGGAGCGACGCTGGATGGAAAACCGGTGGAGATGTGGGCTTCCTTCGAGGCGAAACCTGGACAGGTGCTGCGGATGGGGCTGACGCGTTCGAGGGCGCGGTGTTATTTGTGCGTGCGTGGTGGAATTGAGGTAGAACTCTTTTTAGGCAGCGCCGCAACGCATATTCTGAGCGGGTTGGGCGGGCATGAGGGGCGAGCGTTGCGAAAAAGAGATGTGCTTAGGATTGGAGAAGCGAGCGGAGTTGCTCGCAAACGAAGGCTGTCGGCTAGCGCGCTGAAAGAACTGCACCCGCGAAAAGTGCTGCGCGTTACGCCGGGACCGCAGAGTGACTGGTTTCCGGAATCGGCGCAGAAAATATTCTATGAGAGCACGTATCGTGTGGCGGAAGAGTCTAACCGCATGGGAATTCGATTGCAAGGTGCAGCGATTCCGGCACCGGCCAGCGGAGAAATGATTTCAGAAGGCGTGGCGCTTGGCGCGGTTCAAGTTCCGGAGGGTGGCTTGCCCATTATTCTTTTTGTGGAGCAGCAAACCACCGGCGGATATCCGAAGATCGCCAATGTGATTTCCGCGGATTTCCATAGTCTGGGGCAGCTTCGGCCGCGCGATGAGATTCGATTTGAACAGGTTGATTGGAAAACGGCGAGAGCGCTGCTGAAAGGGCAGGAAGAGTTGATGGCGTCGAAGGAGCTGATTTGGCAATGAAACGCGGCGACCTAGAGATTGATCTGAACTGCGATATGGGCGAGATGCCGGAGGCGATTGCCGACGGGACGCAAGAAGCGTTGATGCGTTCGATCACGTCGGTCAACATCGCCTGCGGCGGGCACGCGGGCGACGAGCAAACCATGAAGACGACGATCGAGCAAGCGCTGCAGTGGAAGCTGGCGATTGGCGCGCACCCGGGTTATCCCGACCGCGCGAATTTCGGGCGGCTGGAGTTGAAGCTGCCACTGAAGGAGATTTCAGCTTCCATTTTCGAACAAGTGAAGGCGCTTGCCGATGTGGCTGCCGGATGTGGAGCGCGCGTCGTTCACGTCAAGCCGCACGGCGCGCTTTACAATCAGGCGGTGCGAAACCGCGAGCTGGCGGGAGCAATTGCAGAAGGTGTTGGGCGATGGAGCCGTGACATTGTGCTGGTTGGACTCGCAGGCTCGCCAATGCTGAATGTATTTCGAGAGGCAGGGTTCACAGTGGCTGCGGAAGCGTTCGCTGACCGGCGGTATGAGGCGGACGGAACTTTGCGCTCGCGCAAATTCACGGACGCGCTGATCCGCAACCCCGAGGAAGCGGCGTGGCAAGCGCTTGGAATCGCCGAGCGGGGCGTAGTGATTGCGAGCGACGGCAGCCAAGTCACCGTGGAAGCGCAAACGATCTGCATCCACGGCGACACTCCCGGCGCCCCGCAAATTGCTGCGAAGGTAACCCAAACTCTGCGCGAAGCCGGGGTCATACTTGGTGCACTTTCGCGCGGCTGAGCAAGACCTAGTGCTTGCTCGAATTGTGCGTGCACGCCGCGCCCGTACAACCAAAAAACAAATTCAGATTACGTAGGAGGGTGGCTTGATGCCTTTGTCGCGGAGATAAACTTCGGCCTGGCCGCGATGATGGGCTACATGCACGAACATGGCGAGCAGGACTTCCCGGCCAAGAAGGCGGCCGTCGGGAGAGTCGTGCACTTTGCTGAGCTGCTGTTCGCTCAGGTTGGGAATTACGGTGGAGCAATATTCGAAGGAACTGCTTAGGAATTTGACGACCGCGTCTTTGTCCTTGTCCGCAGGCACTGGAGCTTTCGGGGAATCCTCGTCCTGCAAGCCGGAGCAAAAGGCGAAGTTGGTCGAGGCGATGTGCGATATTAATTCACCGAAGGTCATGGAGCCTGGATCAGGACGGAAGACGTACTGTTCAGCCGGCATAGCCTCCGCGACGGCGACGGACAATTTGCGTAGAGCGCCGAAGTGCTGGGAATATTCAGTGGCGACCGTCGCGTGTGCCCCGAGAAGGAATAGCGTCGAAACTAGGAGCGCAGCCTTGAGGACAATTCCGACGGCAGTCAGGGATTTCATGTTATCTCCTTTGTTTCAGGCGCAGCTTTTAAGACTTATTGACGCGGCGCGCGGCTGTTCGTTTCGCGGTGAATTGTCTAGGCGCTGGGTTCTGGGCCATACACAATAGGGAAAAAAAATGGAGAACCGAGGTGGAGAAGGAAACGTTCCAAGGCCAGCTGGACCGACATTGAGGCGGAAAAAAAAGCGGGCAGCTTAGAAAAGCTGCCCGCTGGGGAAGGAAGTGCCGCCGAAGCGGCAAGGGCTATTCAAATTTTTCAGTCATTACCGGGAACGTGAGCTTGGCTTTGGCTAAGGACTTGACGACGGTGGCCTCGGCGTTTTCGGCTGAGGTGTTCCGGGAAGTAGCCATCTCGCTGACGAGGAGATACTTTGCGCGTTCGAGCATTTTCTTTTCGCGGAAGGAAAGGGGCTTGCTGCGGCTGAGGGAAACGAGACTCTTGAGGACGACGGCGACTTCGAGGAGGGACCCGGTGCGCATGCGCTCCGAGTTTTCCTTGAAGCGGTGCTTCCAGTCGTGATGAGAGTTGAGTTTGCCCTTCTCGAGGAAGCCCAGGACTTTGCTGGATTCCACGGAACGAATAACGGAACGAAGGCCGACGGCCATGGCGTTGGACTGCGGGACCATGACGCGCAAGCCGCTGGAAACAATGCGGATCATAAAGTAACGTTCGGTTCTGCCGTTCAAAACTCCGTAACTGATCTGTTCAACAACGCCCACACCATGATTCGGGTAGACGACCTTGTCGCCGATCTTATAGTCCATAAAGTTTGGATGCCCCCTCGGAGATGCATAAACAGTGTAGAGCGTTGTGCTGCAAGAGTCAAGATATATCCCGTGGAATCAGGAGGTTAGGGAAAAAGAATTGCAAATTTGGCAGCGAAATTGCTCAGGACGGCGATTTTTTCATGCAGTTGGATGGGAATACGCGCGGTTTAATGCAGAAATTCGACCGCCCGCTGGAACGCCATTTGGCTTTTTCTGAAGGGAGTTGAGGTGGCACCTGTTGGAAGCAGAAGAATCGCAGCTGGGCATGACCCGGACAAGAGGACGGCTGTCCTCGGGGGTGCTCCCTGTGGGGTAGGGCAGTACTGTAGAATTCGGATGTGATTGTACTGGCAATAGATACGTGTGATTCGCGCGGCAGTGTGGCGCTGTTGCGGGGCGATGTTGTGTTGAAGGTCGTGGCCCATGAGTCCAAGGAGGATTATTCGTCGTGGTTGCTGCCGGCGGTTCGGAGGTGCGTTGAGGAAAGCGCCCTTCGGATGGAGCAAGTGGATGCGTACGCGGCCGCGGCAGGGCCCGGATCGTTCACGGGCGTCCGCGTTGGACTGACAAGCGTTAAGGCATGGGCGGAGGTTTATGGGAAGCGGATCGCGGCGGTCTCGCGGCTGGAGGCAGTGGCAGCTGAGAGGTCGGGTGAAACGGCCTGGGTGGCAGCATTTTTCAACGCGCAGCGCGGTCAAGTCTACGGAGCCGTTTACAGATGGAATGAGCGGGGTTTGGAGCGGTGCGGTGACGAAATGGTGATAGCGCCGGGAAAATTTGTGGAGGCAGCTACGGAGTTTGCAAATAATGAAGGAATTTCGTGGGTGTCCATGGATACGGAGTGCGTTGTTTCAGAAGAGGCGTGGAAAACGCGAGAGGTGCGCGGCGAACACGTAGAAAGCGTTTCGAGCGTGCGTGCCCCGATGATCGGGCGGCTGGGATTGGCGGCGCTCGCAGAAGGACGATTCACGGACGCTTTGGCGCTGGATGCGAATTACGTCCGGCGGTCGGACGCAGAGATTTTCTGGAAGGGGAACACGACGCGTGGCCGCTAAAACAAAGCGCGATCCTGTTGCGGCCATGATTCGCACGTTTGGGGAGGCGCACGCGGCGGCGGCCGCAGAGATTCTGCGAGGATCTCCCGAGGCGGCGCAGTGGACGGAGTGGGGCATCCGAGAGTTGCTGGGCTGGCGCGGGGTACTGGCGCTGGTGAGCGAAGATGAGAATAAAGTCAATGCTTTCATCATCGGGCGGCAAGTGGCGGACGAGGCCGAGATTTTGAATCTCGCAGTCATCCCGCCGAAGCGACGAAGAGGAGAGGGAGCTGGACTGCTCAAGGCGGCTCTGGAGGAATTCCGAGCGCGGCATGTAAGTCGTGTGTTTTTAGAGGTTCGCGAGTCCAATGAGAGCGCGATTGCATTCTATGCCGGGCACGGGTTTTCCAAGACGGGAAGACGGGCCGGTTATTACCACGATCCGGAGGAGGCCGCGATCGTGATGGAGATAAAACTCGTGGCCTAGGACGGAAATACCACAAATACCCTCTTGACGCGGCGAGCCAGAGTGCTATCTTGCGTTCATGTAGTACTTACCTCACATTCACGAACACGTCAGGAGGAACGCATGGCAAGTGCGCAGCGGTTACCTCGGGACATACCCTTCGAAGCAGACGCCGAGTATCAGCGTCTGGCAGAGCAGCACCGGCAATACGAAGCAGAACTCCAGAAAATCTCCAGATCGCCCTACCTGAATTCGGAAGACCTCCTGGAAGAAATCAAACTAAAAAAGTTAAAGCTCCGCTGCAAAGATGAGATGGAGCGGATTGCCGCGCGTATCGTACGCGCGGGGGCGAATTCCAGCCAATAACGACTTTGTCGCGCGCGATTCTGTCGTAGAATGACCATGCGTGCTCGCGGAAGGAATGCCGCGCGCAGAAACGCTGGAGTGTACTCCGGGAAGCATGGTCAAAGAAGGCTACTACTTCGGAGTGCCGCCGCTGGTGCTGGGCGGCGTTAGCTATTTGTTGCACTGGTACGCGGCAGCCGCCGTGCTGGTGTTCCTTGCCCTGTTTATTTTTTCTTTCTTTCGCGATCCGGAGCGCGTGATTCCCGCCGAAGCTGGAGCGGTGGTGTCTCCCGGCGACGGCCGGGTGGTGGTTGTGAGGGAAGAAGAGAACGCGGGAAGGCCGGGAAAGCGCGTGAGCATTTTTCTGGCGGTGTGGAATGTGCACGTGAACCGGGCGCCAGCAGCGGGAACCATCACGAAGCTGGAGTACCGGCCGGGGAAATTCCTGGCGGCGATGCGCGAGCGGGCTTCTGTGGAAAACGAACAAAACGTGTTCACGCTTTCGACGGATGCCGGGGAAATGGTGTTCAAGCAGATCGCCGGGTTGATTGCGCGCAGAGTTGTCTCTTGGAAGAAGGCGGGAGAAAAGGTAGCTCGCGGAGAGCGCATCGGACTGGTACGATTCGGGTCGCGTGTAGATGTGTGGGTCCCGAAAGAGGCGGAGATCTTGGTGAAGGTGGGAGAGAACGTGAAGGGTGGAGCGAGTGTGCTTGCGCGGTGGCCCGCAAAACGCATGGCAGATAAATTGGAGGCAGTGAGTGCAGCAGAAACAGACGCAAATCTTACGGCGACGGGGAAGCGATCGTAACCATGGGCGATCCTGAACAGCACGAGATCCCGTTTCGAGAGCGGCGCTTCAAGAATGCCCGGTTCCGGCGAGGAGTGTTTCTCGTGCCTGCATTGTTTACGTCGGCGAATTTGCTTTGCGGTTACTTTGCGGTTGTGGCGGCGCTGATGGGAACAACTGCGGATTTTGACCGGGCGGCTAAGGCGATTGGCCTCGCGATTTTGTTTGATTCGCTGGACGGGCGTCTTGCGCGGCTGCTGGGTGCGAACACGGATTTTGGAGTACAGTTCGATTCGCTGGCGGACGTGGTGAGTTTTGGAGTAGCCCCGGCGGTGTTGGCCTTCGCCTGGGGAGTTCGCAGCCTTGCGATTGCCGGGACACAGCGTGGTGAACTTCTTTCGGATATGGGATGGGTGTGCTGCTTGGGATTTTTGGTTTGCTGCGCGTGGCGGCTGGCGCGATTTAATGTGCAAGGCATGGCGCCAGGTAGTTCAAAGTATTTCGTCGGAATGCCGACGCCTGCGGCTGCCGGAATGATCGCGGCGTTGGTTCATGGCTTCAAGGAGCCGCTGCACGACTGGCGGTGGTCGGCGGTATGGTTCTTATTGGCGGCTGGGCTTGGCGCGTTGATGACCAGCACGATTCGCTATTACAGCTTCAAGGACATTCCGTGGACACGCAAGTTGCCGTCGTTGTCGATCGTTGTGGCGTTCATCCTGCTTGCGGTAATTGTAAGGTTTTCTGAAATTGCTCTTGTCATGCTGGCCTGCACGTACACGGCCGTGGGCGTGGCGCTGCACGTGGTGCGATTCATCCGTCACCGGCTGGTTTCGCGGACGGCGTGATTCATGCCTTCGTTCGAACGGGAATCCAAGCGAATTGTGATTGCCGGTGCGTCTTCGCTGCTGGGAGCGGAGCTGAAGTCGTTTCTCGAAGAGAGCCGGTTCGCTGGATGGGATTTGCGGCTGGTGGATGAGGAGTTAGCCGCTGGGACGTTGACAGAAGCCGGCGGAGAGCCGGCAGTGATTCAGCCGGTGGAAGAGGGAAGCTTCGAGCGTGCGCGATTGGTCTTCTTCACAGGCTCGCCAGAGTTCACGAGAGTCAATCTCGCGGCTGCTCGGGCCAGTGGGGCGACGCTATTTGACCTCTCCGGCGGATCGCTCGGCGAGAAGGAAACAAGACTCTGGCATCCGCGTGCGGAAGTGAAGCTGGAAAAAGGGCCGAACTACGCGGTGCTTTCGGCGCCCGCGACGGTTGCCGTCGCGCTTTTGGATGCGCTGAACACCGTCGGCCTGTATCGTCTGGGACTCATTTTTTTTCGTCCGGTTTCGGAGGCGGGCCGCCGAGGGATCGAGGAACTGGAAAGCCAGACGTCGCAACTCTTGTCGGTGCAAAGTACGGGACAGGCCGTATTCGATACGCAAGTTGCGTTTGGCATGTTGAATCGCTACGGGGCCGCGAGCCGCGAGAATCTTTCCGCAATCCGTGCGAGAATTTGCGCCGAAGTCAGCCCTCTGGTGGGCAAGCGAGGCGTTCTTCCGTCCATTCAAATTGTGCATGCGCCTGTTTTCTATGGATATACGTTCGCGGCGCTCGCGGAAACAGCGTCGGTAACAACGCGCGCGAAGTTGGCGGAAGTTTGCCAGGACGCAGGATTTCTTATTTGGAAGGATGCGGATGGTCCGCTGGGAAACCTGTCCGCGGAGGATTCCACGATGCACTTGGAATTGCCAGAGGGAAACCCACCGCAGGCGGGGGCATGGTGGAGTTGGGGCGCAGTGGATAACATTAAACTTCCAGCGGCAAATGCGGTGAAACTGGCGGAGAAACTGATGCCATGAGGCGGCGGATTGCCACTGCGTTGATGGGCGCGGCGTTGTGGGGCGTGGGTTGCGGGTATCACGTGGCGGGGCGGAGCGACGCGCTGCCGAAGAGCATCCACGTGATTGCCGTGCCGACACTGGAAAACAAGACCACCAGCTATCGGATCGAGCAGAGACTGACGTCGGCTACCGTGCATGAATTTCTGGCGAAGACTTCGTATCGAGTGGTGCCCGATCCCGCAAGCGTTGACGCGGTACTGCGCGGCAAAGTGCTGAGCCTGGAAGCGGTACCGCTGCTGTTTGACACGGCGACGGGGCGCGCGACGACCATGCTGGTGATGCTGAAGTGCGAAATCACGTTTGAAGAGCGCGAGACGGGAAAGATTCTCTATCACACGGATAATTTTGTCTTTCGCAACCAGTACGAAATCTCCACGAACGTGACTAATCCAAATAGCGTCAAGAACTTTTTTGAAGAGCAGGACCCCGCCCTGGACCGCATCGCGCAGGACTTTGCGGCGCGGCTGGTGGCGGCGGTGGTGGAGAATTATTGATGGCCCGGATTTCGCAAGAAGAATTACTGGGACGGCTGGAAAAGGGAAAGCCCATTGCGGCGATATTGCTATTGGGTGAAGAAACGTATCTCCGCGACAAGTGCCGCGAGCAACTGATTGAAAGATTTGTGCCGGAGGCGGCGCGGACGTGGGCCGTGTCGCGTTATTCGGCGGATCGCGGCGAGATGCAAGCGGCGCTGGAGCAGGCGCAAACGATGGCGATGCTTTCGCCGCAGCAGATGGTTTTCCTGGAGGATGCTGAGGCAATTGAAAAGCTCGGGGAGAAAAACAGGGATGAAGCGGTGACGCAGCTCGGCGCGTACCTGGAAGATCCCGCGCCGTTCACAGTGCTGGTAGTGGAAGCAACGGCGCTGGATCAACGGATGAAATTGGGCAAGATGCTGGCGGAGAAGACGCTCGTAGTGGAATGCGGGCTGGGTGAGAACGCGGGAGAACGACAGGCGGCGGCAGTGGCGCTGGCGCGCGCGATTGGGAAGGAGCAAGGAGTGGAGTTCGAAAAAGGCGCGGCGGAAGACCTGGCAGAGTTCGTTGCGGCAGATTTGATGCGCTTGAAAACCGAGATTGACAAGCTGGCGACATTCGCAGCAAAGAAAAGAATTATTGCGCGGGCGGACGTTAGCGCGCTGGTAATTTCTGAGAAGAAGACGACGGTTTGGGAATTGGCGGATCTGCTGGCGTCGCGACAGCCAAAGAAGGCGCTGGAATTTTTGGACCGCCTGTTGCGCGGTGGGGAAGAGCCGCTATCGATGTTGGGGGCGATGGCCTGGATGTACCGAAAGTTGATCGAAGCGAGCGAAGTGAAGGGCATCGCAAACGGGTACCAGGGGGCGCGTGCCCTCGGGATGCGGCCGGAGCAGGCCGAATTGGCGTTGCAGAATGCGCGCAAGATTTCTAGGCCGCGCTTGCTGGCGGGATTGCATGCGCTACGTAACGCGGATGATCGGCTCAAGGGCGGCGGAGCGGAGCCACGGACAGTCATGGAATTTTTGGTGATGCAGTTGACGACCGGGGAAGCAAAAGCGGCGCGCGGATAAAGAGAAGAAGTCAACCCGGACGTCTCGAAGAACACAGAACTTACCGGGAGCATGGGTTACGTGCATCGGATTCAGCAAGACTCGCCGGAAATCACCGACCCGCCAAAAAGTCGCTGCATACACAGGACGTTAAAAAAGATTCGCGGACTATTCATTTTCGGAAGAAGCTCCTGAAACAAAACCCGCCTAACTTCACCCACCTCAGCCAATCGCTCTGAAAAGAGGCTTCAGAGCGTTCGCTCGACCAGAGTACCGGGAATTGCAGAGCAAATAGGAGGGAACACATGTTGGGTAATGGCCGAATCCGCCGGCCGTGGGTGGTTGTGTTTACACTCGCGCTGGCGATCTCTAGCGTTATCAGTATCGGTGTCGTGATCTCCGCAAAAGCGGATGACGACGATCTCAAAGGAGGGACTCTCATTCCAACAGGTGTGCACATCACACCGTCGGCTGCTCCTGGGTCATCGTTCCAGGCCTTGAATCCGGGATTGGCGTTTGATCCAGGCTTTACCGTTG
>WNET01000412.1_pt1 | contig 21923 bp, 20 predicted proteins | sample 5399911 | NCBI WGS metagenome assembly WNET01 (sample SAMN13153333, study PRJNA577476) | soil metagenome | isolation source: 40 cm grassland meadow soil pre-rain plot 2 | place: USA:California | collected 2015-09-08 | reverse complement strand
GCAACAACATTTTCTTCATGGATTTCGGCGGCGAGAACGTCGGGAGGATCGACGCGAAGACCGGGAAGCTCACGCTCTACCCGACGCCCACGCCGCGCTCGCGGCCGCGCCGCGGCAGGATGGACGGCGAGGACCGCATCTGGTTCGCCGAGTGGCGCGCGGAAAAGATCGGCATGTTCGACACGCGGACCGAGACATTCCGCGAGTGGCCGGTGCCGACGCCGTATACGGCGCCTTACGACGTCGTGCGCGACAAGTCCGGGAAAGTATGGACCGCGGGCATGAACACCGATCGCATCCTGCGCGTGGACCTCGAGAGCGGCGAGTACGCCGAATATCCTCTGCCCAGCCAGACCAACATCCGCCGCGTGTTCGTCGACGACGCGACGATGCCGCCGACGTTCTGGGTCGGCAACAACCACCACGCCACGCTCGTCAAGGTCGAGCCGCTCGACTAAGGAAATAGCTCGACCGTAGACCGATGACCGGATTCCTGCTCGCCCTGGCTGCTTTTAGCGCAACCCTTGCCGGGGGGCTCTTTGCGCTCAAGTTCCGCGACGGGATGCATTTCATTCTCGCCTTCACCGCCGGCGTTCTCCTCGGCGTCGTGAGCTTCGACATCCTGCCGGAGATTTTTGCACTGGCCCAGGAGCAAGGGCTCGATGCCACGGGCGCAATGATCGCGCTGGTGGCTGGATTTCTTCTATTTCACGGGCTGGAAAAATTCGTGCTGATCCATCACGGGCACGAAGGCGATTACGCGACGCATCGCCATCCCCGGGTGGGTGTCCTGTCGGCTCTCGCCCTGGTCGGCCACAGCTTTATGGACGGTGTCGCGATCGGCCTGGCGTTCAAGGTTTCGCCAGCCGTCGGGATCCCGGTTGCCATCGCGGTCATAGCGCACGATTTCTGCGATGGCGTGAACACCGTGGGCTTGATGCTGGTCCATCGGAACACGACTTTTCGCTCAATGGCGATGCTGGCGCTGGATGCGCTTGCTCCAGTCCTGGGCATGGCTTCCACCCTGCTTTTTCAGGTACCGCCTTCCGTGCTGATCCTTTATCTGGGGTTCTTCGCGGGATTCCTGCTGTATATCGGCGCTTCCGACATCCTGCCGGAGGCCCACTCCCAGGCCGGTCCCAGCGCCGCCATCGGCCTCATAGGGATCACCTGCCTAGGGGCGGCGTTTATGTTCGTCGCGGCTCGCGCAGCCGGATAAGCAGCGCCTTTCATAGGCGGCGAGCCAGATCTCTTTCAGGTTCTCGACCGTCTCGTCGCCCTCGAGGAGATGCATCAGCGGATGATCGTGGGGCAGTACCGAAAGTGCTCGAAGCACCGCTTCGCGTTCTTGTTGATCCAGCTTCATGTCCCGAAAAGCGTATGACGAGCGCAACCGCAATACAACGGGATATGGCCAGCGGTTTCGCATATCCGTCCTAGGGCTGTCACAAAAGTCGATTCAATGCGAGTCGAGTGGTACATCTTGAGTCTGATCCGGTTGCAGTGAGGCGGCAGCTCAGTTGCACTGCGCGCCAGAACGGAGTATTAGTCTGCATAGCTCGTTCCTGAATGATCGGATTGAGCGTGTCGTTCAACTCTTAGAGGAGTTTGTTATGGCAGCAAAGAAGAAAGGCAAGAAAAAGAAGAAGTAGATAGTCACCGATCCCCGCGAAAAGAAAGGTCGCTCAACTCGAGGCCCCGCGCGGGGTTCGACTCGGTGGGCTCACCGCCAGACTTCTCCCATGAGCTCACCCTCGCTCCAGGTCCAGTTCGATCCGTCGTCGGCGCGCTTCGGCGCCTCGCGCTCCCAGAAGCGCCTGGAGGACGACCGCCTCCTCGTCGGCAAAGGCCGCTATAGCGACGACCTGGAGTTTGCGGGTCTCGCGTGGCTGGTGGTGGTGCGCTCGCCGCATGCCCATGCAGATATCTCTGCATTGGACTTGTCGGGATGCAGGAGCGCCCCGGGGGTGATCGCCGCCTGGAGCATGGCCGAGCTGCGCGCCGATGGCGTGGCGCATATTCCGTTTCCGCCGCTCTTCAAGCGGGCCGACGGCGCGCCGATGGCCGCGCCGCCGCGTACCCTGCTCGCCGAGGACAGGGTTTACCACGTAGGGCAGCCGGTGGCCGCCATCGTCGCCGAAACGCGCAGGCAGGCCGAAGATGCCGCCGATCTTGTTTCAGTTCAATACGAGGAACTACCTTGCGTGGTGGACGCGCGCCGCGCGGTAGAGGCGGGCGCTCCGCTCGTCTGGCAGCAGGCGACGGGAAATATCGCTGCCGAGGCGGCTTACGGCGATGTGGCCGCGGTCGACAAGGCGTTCGCAGCGGCAGCGCACATTACCGAGCTCGAGCTGCACAACCAGCGCCTGGTCGCGGCGGCGCTCGAGCCGCGCTGCTCCATCGGCGTCTTCGCCGACGGCCGCACGACGCTCTACACGCAGAACCAGACCCCGAGCGGCGCGCGCGAGCTGCTGGGCGCGGTGTTCCGCAGGCGGCCTGAAGAGTTCCGGGTCGTCGTCGGCGACATCGGCGGCGGCTTCGGGATGAAGACCGGCCTTGCGCCCGAGGACGCGCTGGTCTGCTACGCGGCGAAGAAGCTCGGGCGGCCGGTGAAATGGCGCGGCGAGCGCAGCGAGGAGTTCCTCGCGGCGCACATGGGGCGCGACCAGCATTTCAAGGCGAGGCTGGCGCTCGATCGCGACGGCCGCATCCTCGCTTTGCGCGTGGAAACGCTCGGCAACATCGGCGCGCTGCCGGTCGGCTCCTCGGCGATCATTCCGCTCTCGCTGGGCCCGAAGGTACAGACGACTGTCTACGACGTTCCCGCCGTGGATTATCGCGTCAAGGCGGTGCTGACCAACAGCATGGCGACCGGCGCCTACCGCGGGGCAGGCAGGCCGGAGGCGAACTATCTCATGGAGCGGCTGATGGAGAAAGCCGCGCGCGAGATGCGGCTCGACCCCGTAGAGATCCGGCGGCGCAATTTCATCCGGCCGGAGAATTTTCCTTATCGCACGCACCTCGGCGATGTCTACGACAGCGGCAATTTCCCGCGCATCGTCGACCGGCTTGTCGAGCTGGCCGACTGGCAGGGTTTCGCGGCGCGGCGCGAGCAATCGCGCAGCCGCGGGCGGCTGCGGGGCCGGGGGCTGTCGGTCTACCTGGAATGGACCGGTGCCCTTCCGACCGAGACGGTCGACATCCGGGTCGGCGCCTATGGCACGGTCACGGCGTTCTCCGGCACGCAGGCCATGGGGCAGGGGCTGGAAACCACATACACGCAGCTGCTCGCCGAGGTGCTGGGGATCTCTCCTGAGAAAATCCATATCGTTCAGGGCGACACCGACCTCGCGAATGGCGTAGGCAGCGTGGGATCGCGCTCAGCTTTCGTGGGCGGCTCGGCCGTGGTGGCGGCGGGCCGCAAGACCATTGCGCGCGGCAGGGAGCTTGCCGCGGAGGCGCTCGAGACGGCCCCGGGCGACATCGAGTATCGCGATGGGGCCTTCAGGATTGCCGGCACCGACCGCGCCATCGGGCTGGCCGAGCTCGCGGCGCGCCAGCCGGAGAAGGCGTTCCACGTCTCGGCTACCGAGACCCCCTCGACGCCTTCCTGGCCCAACGGCGCCCAGGCCTGCGAAGTCGAGGTCGATCCGGAGACCGGCGAGGTCCGGCTCGCTCGCATCGTCAGTTGCGACGACATCGGCCGGATCATCAATCACATGATCGTCGAAGGACAGATCCAGGGCGGCATTGCGCAGGGCGTCGGCCAGGCCCTGTACGAGCAGGCGATCTACGATCAGGACAGCGGGCAGCTGCTTTCCGGATCCTTCATGGACTACTGCGTGCCGCGCGCCGACCAGCTGCCGCCGCTGCGCAATGCTTTCGATGAAAGCGTGCCCTGCAGGACCAACCTCCTCGGCGTCAAGGGCTGCGGCGAGCTCGGCACGATCGGCGCCGTGCCGGCGGTCGTGCACGCGGTTCTCGACGCGCTCCACGAGCGCGGCGTGCTGCATCTGGAGATGCCGCTCACCCCGGAGAAGGTCTGGCGGGCTTTGCGCGGAGCGTAGATGCTATATTGGCCGGCTCCATGAGCGCGGTCATGCCAAGGGAGCTGCGCGGATACCGGGAGAGCCGCGCGTTCAACTACGCGCTCGCGTTTTCGCTGCTGCTGCACGCGCTGCTTCTGTTCGGCCTGCCGGGATTCAGGGATGCGAAGCGGCCGAGCATTGCTCCGGGCTTGATCACCGCCCGGCTCGTCCAGCCGCAGGCCTTGCCGGCCGCGCCTGCCGTGGCGCCGCCGGCGCCGATTGCCAGGCCCGCTTTGAGACCCGCGCCGCAACTCGAGCCGGCCGCTCCGCTCGCTCCAAGCATCCCGGCATCCCCCGCGGCTTCAGCAGAGAGTGCGTCCGCGGCACCGGCGCCGGGCGCACAGGCGGAGCCCCAGGCGGGCCCGGTTGCGCCGAGTGCCGAGCCGGCGGCGGATGCCGGATCGGTCGATCAGTACCGGCTGCAGCTGATCGGCGCGGCGAAGCGCTACAAGCGCTACCCGCGCGTTGCCATGGACAACAACTGGGAAGGCGACGTCGTGGTGCGCATGGTGATCGGCGCCGACGGCATGATCGCCTCGGTGAGCGTGAAGACCGGCTCCGGACACGAGGTGCTCGACCAGCAGGCTCTCGAGATGTTCAAGCGGGCCAAGCCCCTGGTGCCGATCCCGTCGGCGCTGCTCGGGAAGGAGTTCATCCTCGAGCTGCGGGCGATCTACAGCCTGATGGTAGACGCAACGGCTGATCGCGCGTTGATCCGATGAGAATGAACCGCATGCAATGGGTCCGATCAGTCCTGGCCGCGGTCTTGGCGGCCTGGGCCGCGCATAGCCTTGCTCAGCAGACGCTGGAGATCATTCCGTTGCGGCACCGGACGGTCGACCAGGTGCTGCCTGCATTGCAGCCGCTCGTCGAGCCCGGCGGCGCGCTTACCGGGCAGTCCGGACAGCTCATCGTGCGGACCAGCCCGGCGAACCTGGTCGAGATCAAGCGCGCGCTGGAGGCGATCGACCGGCCGCCGCGGCGCCTGCAGATCTCGGTGCGCTTCGATGATTCGCTGGAGGCTGCAAGCCAGGGCATCGAGGCGGGCGGCAGGGTCGGAGGCGGTGGCTCGCGCGTCGATGCGCGCGTGCAAGGCGCCCGGTCTGCGGCCGCCGACCGCGTCGAGCAGCGGCTCGTTGTCCTCGAGGGCGGCCGCGCCTTCATCACCACGGGACAATCGAGGCCGGTGATGCAGCGCCAGAGGATCCAGACCCCGGCCGGAGTGGTGGCGCAGGAAACCATCGTGATGCAGGACATCGGCACCGGCTTCGATGTCACGCCGCGCGTCGCGGGGGACAGGAGCGAAGCCGGCGCGCGCGACTCGCGCGGCATCGGGTCGGCGAGCGCGTCGCGCGGCTCCGAGACGCGGCGCGTCTGGGTGAAGGTCGAGGAGATCGGAAACTGAACGGCGCGCTGCAACGGGCTTTCGCAGCCGACGGGCCGCTTGCCGCGCGCGTCGCCGGATTCAAGCTGCGGCCCCAGCAGCTCGAGATGGCCGCGGCCATCCACGCTGCGATCGAGCGGACGGGCGTGCTCGTAGCCGAGGCGGGCACCGGCACCGGCAAGACCTTCGCCTACCTGGTCCCGGCGCTGCTCGCCGGCGGCAAGGTGATCGTCTCGACGGGGACGAAAACGCTGCAGGACCAGCTGTACGACCGCGATCTTCCCGCGGTGCGCGAAGCGCTCGCCTGCGGCACCACGGCGGCGCTATTGAAGGGACGCGCGAACTATGTATGCCTCTACCGCATGAAGCGCGCGGCGAGCGAAGGCCGCCTCGCCTCGCGGGAGGAAGTTTCGCAACTGCATCGCATCGAGCGCTTTGCCGCCATGACCACGACCGGCGATCGCGCCGACCTGGCCGACGTCCCCGAGGACGCGCCGGTCTGGGCGCATGCCACGTCGACGCGCGACAACTGCCTCGGGCAGGAGTGTCCCGACTACCGGGACTGCTTCGTGATGCGCGCGCGCAGGAACGCGCTCGCGGCGGACCTGGTGGTGGTGAATCATCACCTGTTCTTCGCCGACGTGGTGCTGCGCGACGAAGGCATCGCCGAGCTGCTGCCGGCTTGCAACACCCTCGTTTTCGACGAGGCGCACCAACTGCCCGAGACGGCGCGCATGTTCTTCGGCGAAAGCGTATCGACCACGCAGCTGACCGAGCTGGCGCGCGATGCCCGTCTCGAGCTGCGGGCCGCCGGCGGCGCGTCTCCCGAGCTCGACCGGGTAGCGACGCGGCTCGACAAGGCCGCCCGCGACCTGCGCCTGGCGCTCGGCGAGCCCGGCGCGCGCCTCGCCTGGACGCAGGCATTGCGGCTGCCGGATTTCCCCGGCGCGCTTGAAAAGCTGCAGACTTCCCTCAAGGAGCTGGAGCGGCCGCTTGCAGAGCAGGCCGAGCGCTCGGAGGGACTCGCTTCCTGCGCGCGCAGAGCCGGCGGCGCGGTGGCGGTTCTTGCGCGCATGGGCGAGAGCGAGGGCCAGGCCGAGGTGCGCTGGGTGGAAGTCTACGGGCACGCGGCACAGCTGCACGTCACGCCGCTTTCGTCCGCGGAGCTGTTCCGGCGGCAGATGATGGACCACCCGCGCGCCTGGATCTTCACTTCCGCCACCCTGGCCGTCGGCGAGGATTTCAAGCATTTCACCCGCGAGCTCGGCGTGCCCGAAGCCGAGACGCGCCGCTGGGCAAGCCCGTTCGACTTCGCGCACCAGGCGCTGCTCTACGTTCCCAAGGGCTTGCCGCTCGACCCGAACGACCCTGCGTTCACGCAGGCGGTGATCGAGGCGGCGCTGCCCGTTCTCGAGGCGAGTGGAGGGCGCGCGTTCCTGCTCTTCACCACGCTGCGGGCGCTGCGGCGCGCGCACGAGCTGCTGCGCAGCCGCATCGGTTTTCCGCTTCTCGTGCAGGGGACTGGATCGCGCAGCGAGCTGCTGTCGCGCTTCCGCACGCTCGGCAACGCGGTGCTCCTGGGCAGCCAGTCCTTCTGGGAAGGCGTCGACGTGCGCGGCGAGGCGCTCTCCGTGGTGGTGATCGACAAGCTGCCGTTCGCTCCGCCGGACGATCCCGTGCTTGCCGCGCGCATCGAGAGCATCCGCGCGCAGGGCGGCAACCCTTTCACGGAGCTGCAATTGCCGCAGGCGGTCCTGCAGCTCAAGCAAGGCGCCGGGCGCCTGATCCGCGACGAGACCGACCGCGGCATCCTGATGCTCTGCGATCCGCGCCTGGTGGCCCGCCCGTACGGGCGGCGCATCCTGCGCAGCCTGCCGCCCATGAAACTCACGCGCCGCCTTGCGGACGTCGAAGGCTTCTTCCGGGACTACCAGTCCGGATCCCAGATCCGCCACCAGGGGGCGTTCCTGCGGCGGCCGTCGGGCTTGAGGTAGCGGCTGTCGGGGAAGTTGGTGTGCATCACGCGGTCGGCGGCGTCCCGCAGGTCGGTCATGCCGAGCGAATCGTAGGCGCGGGCGAGGATGTACACCGCTTCCTCGATCGCCGGCGCCTGGGGGTAGTTCCGGATCGCGAACTGCACGCGGTTGGCGGCGGCCAGGTAGGCGCCGCGCTTCATGTAATACCGCGCTACGTGCACTTCGAACGAGGCGAGCGCGTTGACGAGATAACGCATGCGAGCCGCCGAGTCCTCCGCGTACCTCGATTCCGGAAAACGGGTCACTACCTCCTTGAACGCCTCGAACGCTTCGCGCGAGGCCTTCGGGTCGCGGTCGGTCATGTCCGGCGTGGTGAGGAACGCGAGCGGCCCGCCTTGCAGCTCGTTGAAGTTGATCAGGCCCTTCAGGTAGTAGGCGTAGTCGACGTTGGGATGGTTCGGATACAGCTTGATGAAGCGATCCGCGGCGGCGATCGCCAAGGCGCGCTCGTTGTCCTTGTATTGCGCATACGCCACCTCGAGCTGCGCCTGCTGCGCGAAGCGGCCATAGGGGTAACGCGCTTCCAGCTTCTCCAGGAACTTGATGGCCTTCTGCCATTCCTTCGCGTTCATCGCGTCCTTCGCCTCGCCATAGAGGCGCTGCGCCGACCAGCCGATCGACTCGTCCTCCTGCGCCGAGGAAAGCAGTCCGCAGCCGGCGAACCACAGCGTGGTCACGATGGCGAGGCCACCAAGTAAACTTGGACGCATGGGAAGGAAAAATTATAACGCCGACTGGGACGCGGCCTTCGTCGCGGCGATGAGCGCGAGCGTGCCGAGCGCGCTCGGCGGCATGCGGCTCGACCAGGCGCTGGCGCGCCTGTTCCCGCAGTACTCGAGGAACCGCCTGCAGGCATGGCTCAAGTCGGGCCACATCACTCTCGACGGCAGGAGCGCGCAGCCCAGCCATCCCGTCGCGGGCGGCGAACGCATCTTGCTCGAGCCCCCGCCGGTCCCCGAGCTCGCCTCGCCGCAGGCGCAGCGCATGCCCCTCAAGGTGGTGCACGAAGACGCGCAGCTGATCGTGATCGACAAGCCGGCGGGCCTGGTCGTGCATCCGGGCGCGGGCCAGCCGGACCGCACGCTTCTCAACGCGCTGCTGGCGCATGCACCCGCGCTGGCCGGGGTGCCGCGGGCCGGCATCGTGCACCGCCTCGACAAGGACACGAGCGGCTTGCTGGTGGTGGCGAAAACCGTCAGCGCGCAGGCCGACCTGGTGAAGCAGCTCGCCGATCGCACGATGCGCCGCGTGTACCTCGCGATCGTGCAGGGCGATCCGCCGGCGAGCGGCGTGATCGACGCTCCGGTGGGCCGCGACGTCCGCGCGCGGATTCGCATGGCGGTGACGCACCGCGGCAAGCCGGCGCGCACCGCGTTTCGCGTCCTGGAGCGCTTCGGCAGCGCGGCGCTGGTCGAATGCAGGCTGGAAACGGGGCGCACGCACCAGATCCGCGTTCACTTCCAGCATATCCGTCACCCGCTGGTCGGCGACGTGGTGTACCGTCGCGGCACGCGCCATGGCTTTGCCTTCCCGCGCCAGGCGCTGCACGCGGCCGAGCTGTCGCTGCGGCATCCGCGTGACGGGAAGCTGATGACCTGGCGCTCGCCGCTGCCGCGCGACCTCAAGCGCCTGCTCGACAAGCTGCGCGACGAAGGCTGATGGAACTGATCCGACCCGACTGGCCGGCGCCCTCCAACGTGAACGCGCTCGTCACGACTCGCCCGTTTGGCGATATGGCGGCAGGCGCCCCGGGTCGAGCGAGGCTGCGCGCGCATCTACCCGCGGAACCGAGGTGGCTGCGCCAGGTGCACGGCAACGAGGTGATCGATGCGGACAGCGCTCGCGGGCAGCCGCAGGCAGACGCTGCCGTAGCCCGCCGCCGCGGAACGGTGTGCTCGATAATGATCGCGGATTGCATGCCTGTGATCCTCGCAGATGCGAGCGGGAGCGTCGTCGGCGTCGCACACGCCGGATGGCGCGGCCTGTCCTCCGGCGTGATCGAGGCCACGGTGCGCGCCATGGGGTCCAGGACATTGATCGCCTGGCTCGGGCCGGCGATCGGGCCGCGCGTTTACGAAGTGGGCGACGAGGTCCGCGCTGCCTTTCTCCCCGGGGAACGAAGCGCCTTCGTGGCCGCCCGCCCCGGGCATTGGCTGCTCGATCTGTACGCCGTTGCGCGACAGAGGCTCGAGGCGAGCGGAGTCGAGCGCGTTTATGGCGGCGGGTTTTGCACCTATTCCGAGACGGAGCGCTTCTTCTCCTACCGCCGCGAGCGCGGCACCGGCCGGATGGCCGCGCTCGTCTGGCTCACGTAGTCAAAAATCACTATATTTCAGTAGCTTAATAATCATTGACGGCGCTTCTTGTGCGTCGCAGAATCGGCCGCGATGCAATCTGGCTCCCCCGACGCCGTCCTGGCCGCGATCGCGCAATCGAGTAACGAAGTGACCCAGGGATGGATGCGGCTGCTGGCGAGCGCGCCTGTTTCGGCCGGCGCGGCGCCGTGGCTGGCGGACCTGCAGCGCAGCAGCGCAAAGCTGGGCGCGATGCAGGCCGCGTACTTCGAGAAGCAGTCGAAGCTGTGGTCGGGCCTGCTCGCCGGGCAGTCCGCGTCGCTGGCCGATCCAGCTCCGGGCGACCGGCGCTTTTCGGCGAAGCAATGGCGCGACAACGCCTACTACGACTATCTCAGGCAATCGTATCTTCTCGCGTCGCGCTATCTGGAAGAGCTGGTGGAGGGCGCCGAGCTCGACGCGCAGGCGAAGGAGCGCACCCGCTTTGCGGTGCGGCAGTGGATCGATGCGATGTGCCCGGCGAACTTCGCGGCGACCAATCCCGAGGCGATTCAGCAGGCGCTCGAGAGCCGCGGCGAGAGCCTGACGCGCGGCCTGGCGAACCTGATGGGCGACGTGCAGAAGGGCCGCATCAGCCAGACCGACGATGGGGCTTTCGAGGTCGGCCGCAACCTTGCCGTCACCCCGGGGCATGTGGTGTACGAAAACGAGCTGATCCAGCTGATCCAGTACGCGCCGACCACCGGCCAGGTCGCAGCGCGTCCGCTCGTGATCGTGCCGCCTTGCATCAACAAGTACTACGTCCTCGACCTGCAGCCGGAGAACTCCTTTGTAGCGCACGCCGTCGCGAGCGGCAATACGGTATTCATGCTGTCCTGGCGCAACGCCGGGCCCGAGATCAGTCATCTCACCTGGGACGACTACCTGGATAAGGGTGTGCTCACCGCGTCGCGCGCTGCGCGCGAGATCTGCGGCAGCGATCGAGTGAACGCGCTCGGGTTCTGCGTCGGCGGCACGCTGCTCGGCGCGGCGCTCGCGGTGCTCGCCGCAAAGGGCGATGACGCGGTGGCGAGCGCCACCTTGCTGACGACGATGCTGGATTTCACCGAAGCCGGGCAGCTCGGCGTGTTCGTCGACGAAGCGAGCGTGCGGGCGCGTGAGGAGGCGATAGGCGAGCGCGGCATCCTGCCGGGCTCCGACCTGGCGTTCGTCTTTTCGAGCCTGCGCGCCAACGACCTCGTCTGGCCCTACGTCGTGAACAACTATCTGCTCGGCGGCCGGCCTGCGGCGTTCGATCTGCTGTTCTGGAATTCCGACAGCGCCAACCTGCCTGGGCCGATGTACTGCTATTACGTGCGCAACACCTATCTCGAGAACAGGCTGAAGCAGCCCGGCGCCCTGGTGAACTGCGGCGTGCCGGTCGATCTGGGAAAGGTGAAATTGCCGGTGTTCGTGCTGTCGACGCGCGAAGACCACATCGTCCCATGGCGCTCTGCCTATCGCACGCTTTCGCTGCTGGGTGAAGAAAAGACGTTCGTGCTCGGCGCGAGCGGGCACATTGCTGGCATAGTTAACCCCCCGGCCAAGAAGCGCCGCAGTTACTGGGTCGGGGAGCCCTACCCGGACGATCCCGATGCGTGGCTGAAAGAGGCGCGCGAGGAGCGCGGCAGCTGGTGGCCGTTCTGGAGCGAGTGGCTCGCGCGCCGGGCCGGCGGCACGCGAGCGGCACCGAGCGCGCCCGGCAGCGCGCGATACAGGCCTGTCGAGCCTGCGCCCGGCCGCTATGTGAAGCAGAAGGCCAACTAGGAGACTTGCATGGAAGACATTCTCATCGTCGGCGCGGCCCGCACTGCGATCGGCAAGTTCGGCGGCAGCCTGGCGAAGCTGCCGGCCGCCGAGCTCGGCGCTCTCGTCATCCGCAAGCTGCTGGAGCGCGCCGGGGTCGCGCCGGAGCAGGTTTCCGAGGTGATCATGGGCCAGGTGCTGACCGCCGCGACCGGGCAGAACCCGGCGCGGCAGGCGGCCATCCGCGCCGGCCTGCCGGACATGATTCCGGCGATGACCATCAACAAGGTCTGCGGCTCGGGCCTGAAAGCGGCGATGCTCGGCGCGCAGTCGATCGCGCACGGCGACGCGGACCTCATCGTCGCCGGCGGGCAGGAGTCGATGAGCATGTCGCCGCACGCGATCAACGGCTCGCGCGACGGCTTTCGCATGGGCGACGCGAAGATGGTCGACACCATGATCATCGACGGCCTGTGGGACGTGTACAACCAGTACCACATGGGCGTCACCGCCGAGAACGTGGCGAAGGAATACGCGGTGACGCGCGAGGAGCAGGACCAGTTCGCGCTCGCCAGCCAGCAGAAGACCGAGGCGGCGCAGAAGGCGGGACGCTTCAAGGAAGAGATCGTCCCGGTCGAGATCGCCAGCCGCAAGGGCACGCTGGTCTTCGCCGACGACGAGTATCCGCGGCACGGCACGACGCTCGATGCGCTGAAGGGCCTCAAGCCCGCCTTCGACAAGAACGGCAGCGTCACTGCGGGCAACGCCTCGGGCATCAACGACGGCGCCGCGGCCGTGGTCCTTGCTTCGCCGAAAAAAGCGAAGGAACTGGGGTTGAAGCCCATCGCGCGCATCAAGGCCTTCGCTTCCGCCGGCGTCGATCCGAAGTACATGGGGATGGGGCCGGTGCCGGCCTCCAAGCGCTGCCTGTCGCGCGCAGGCTGGGAGCCGAAGGACCTCGATTTGATGGAGATCAACGAGGCCTTTGCCGCGCAGGCGATCGCCGTGAACCGGCAAATGGGCTGGGACACCAAGAAGGTCAACGTCAACGGCGGCGCGATCGCGCTCGGACATCCGATCGGCGCGTCGGGCTGCCGCATCCTGGTCACGCTTCTTCACGAGATGCAGAAGCGCGACGCGAAACGCGGGCTGGCATCTCTTTGCATCGGCGGCGGCATGGGGGTTGCCCTCGCCGTTGAGCGCTAGAAAGGAAAAAATGCGAAGTCAAGCGGAAGCGCCGGTGCTGTCGCGGGAGTCCTGGCGCGACGAGTCCATTCCGGCCGTGTCGCGCATCGCCTTCGTCTCGGGCGGCATGGGCGGCATCGGCAGCGCAATCTGCCGCCGCCTCGGACGCGCCGGCCACACGGTGGTCGCCGGCTGCCTGCCCGGCTACGAGCGCAAGAACGAATGGATCGAGAAAATGCGCAGTGAAGGCTACCGCGTGCACGCCGCCGAGGGCGACGTGGCTGAGTTCGATTCCTGCGCCGAGATGTTCTACCAGGTGCGCTCGATCGTCGGCCCGATCGACATCCTGGTCAACAACGCCGGCATCACGCGCGACTCGGTGTTCAAGCGCATGACCGAGCAGGACTGGATGGCGGTGATCAACACCAATCTCAACAGCGTGTTCAACGTCACCCGCCAGGTGATCGACGGCATGAGCGAGCGCGGCTGGGGCCGCATCATCAACATCTCGTCGGTCAACGCCATCAAGGGCCAGTTCGGGCAGACCAATTACTCCGCGGCCAAGGCCGGCATGGCGGGCTTCTCGAAGGCCCTGGCGCAGGAGGTGGTGCGCAAGGGCGTCACGGTGAACACTGTGTCGCCGGGCTACGTCGAGACCGACATGGTGAGGGCGATCCGGCCGGAGATCCGCGAGCAGATCATCGCCTCCATCCCCATGGGCCGGCTCGCCAGGCCCGAGGAGATCGCCGCCGTCGTGGCGTTCCTCGTCTCCGAGGAAGCCGGCTACATCACCGGCGCCAACATCTCGGTCAACGGCGGAATGCACATGATGTAGACTGACCGCTCCCCCTGGAGGAGGAGGAGGAGGCATCGTGCAACAACGGCTCGCCGTCGTCACCGGAGGCATGGGCGGCCTGGGCGAGACCATCTCGACGAAGATGGCCGGCGCCGGATACCGCGTCGTCGTCACCTACTCGCCGTCGAACACCAAATACCGGGCCTGGCTCGAGGAGATGAAAGGCCGCGGCCACAGCTTCTCGGCGTACCCGGTCGATGTCGTCAATTACGACGACTGCGCGCGCAAGTGCGCCCAGATCCAGGGCGAGTGCGGCCCGATCGACATCCTGGTCAACAACGCCGGCATCACGCGCGACATGACGTTCAGGAAAATGACCAAGGCGGCCTGGGACGAGGTGATGCGCACCAACCTGGACTCGTGCTTCAACATGACCAAGCAGGTGATGGACGGCATGGTCGAGCGCGCCTGGGGCCGCGTCATCAACGTGTCGTCGGTCAACGGGCAGAAAGGCGCCTTCGGGCAGACCAACTACTCGGCGGCCAAGGCCGGCATCCACGGCTTCACCAAGGCGCTCGCGCTCGAGGTGGCGCGCAAGAACGTGACGGTGAATACCATTTCGCCGGGCTACATCGGCACGCAGATGGTCACCGCCATTCCGAAGGAAATTCTCGACTCGAAGATCCTGCCGCAGATCCCGCTCGGGCGGCTCGGCAAGCCAGCGGAGGTCGCCGGCCTGATCATCTATCTGTGCTCGGAGGAAGCCGCGTTCGTCACCGGCGCGAACATTTCCATCAACGGCGGCCAGCACATGTATTAAGGAGTAGACTACGCCACATGTCGGCGTCACCTCAGGAAAGCCGCGAGGCAAGGATGCAGAGCCAGGTCCGGCTGATCAAGAAATACCCCAACCGGCGCCTGTACGACACCAAGACGTCCAGCTACATCACGCTGGCCGACGTGAAGCAGATGGTCCTGAAGCAGGAGGACTTCCAGGTGGTCGACGCGAAGAGCGGCGACGACCTGACGCGCCAGATCCTGCTGCAGATCATCCTCGAGGAGGAATCGGGCGGCGTGCCGATGTTCTCCTCCGACCTGCTGTCGCAGCTGATCCGCTCCTACGGCAACGCGATGCAGGGGATGATGGGCAGCTACCTGGAGCGGAACATCCGCGCGTTCCAGGACATCCAGAAGGCGCTGCAGGAGCAGTCGCATCGCATGTACGGCGACAACTCGCGCGCCTCGCAGGAGCTGTGGGCGCAGTTCATGAACCTGCAAGGCCCGGCGATGCAGAGCCTGATGCAGGCGTACATGGAGCAGAGCCAGAAGATGTTCTCGCAGTTCCAGGAGCAGATGCAGAGCCAGGCGCGCAACATGTTCTCGGGCCTCTCCTTCCCTGGTTTTCCCGCTGGTCAGCCAACCAAGAACGATCCCGAGAAGCAGCAGTAGGAAACCGGCGCCTACAATCGGGTTCGTCTCGCTCGGCTGTCCGAAAGCGCTGGTCGATTCCGAGCGCATCCTGACGCAGCTGCGCGCCGAGGGCTACGTCACGTGCAAGACCTACGCCGGCGCCGACCTGGTGATCGTCAACACCTGCGGCTTCATCGACGCCGCGGTGGCGGAATCGCTGGCGACGATCGGCGAGGCGCTGGCCGAGAACGGAAAAGTCGTGGTGACAGGCTGCCTCGGCGCTAAAGAGGGGTTTATCAAAAAAGCACATCCCTCGGTGCTCGCAGTCACCGGTCCTCACGACAGCGCGGCGGCGATGGACGCCGTGCACGCCCATCTGCCCAAGCCGCACGATCCGTATACTGATTTAATTCCAGATATCGGCGTGAAACTGACTCCGCGGCACTACGCCTACCTGAAAATCTCCGAGGGCTGCAACCACCGCTGCAGCTTCTGCGTCATTCCATCGCTGCGCGGGGATCTCGCTTCGAGGCCGATCGGCGAGGTGATGCTCGAGGCGGAGAACCTGGTGAAGGCGGGCGTGAAAGAGCTGCTCGTCATCGCGCAGGACACCAGCGCCTATGGTGTCGATCTCAAGTACCGCACGGGCTTCTGGGGCGGTCGCCCCGTAAAGACCAAGATGCTGGATTTGTGCAAAACCCTGGGAGAGCTGGGAGTGTGGGTGCGGCTGCATTACGTCTATCCCTATCCGCATGTCGACGACGTGGTTCCGTTGATGGCTGAAGGCAAAATCCTGCCGTATCTCGACGTGCCGTTCCAGCACGCCAGCTCGCGCATTCTCAAGCTGATGAAGCGGCCCGCGCGCGCCGAAAACGTGCTGACGCGCATCCGCGGCTGGCGCGAGATCTGTCCGCAGATCGCGCTGCGCAGCACCTTCATCACCGGTTTCCCGGGCGAAACCGAGGCGGAGTTTTCTGAATTACTGGAATTCCTGAAGGAGGCCCAGCTGGACCGCGTCGGCTGCTTTGCTTACTCGCCGGTGGCAGGAGCCGCGGCCAACGCTCTGCCGGACGCCGTTCCTGGCGAGGTGAGAGAAGAGCGGCGGGGCCGGCTGATGCAGGCGCAGGCGGCGATCAGTGCCGCCCGGCTGAAGGCGAAAATAGGCAGGACCCTGAAAGTCATCGTCGATGAGCCGGGGCTGGGCCGCTCCAGCGCCGACGCACCGGAGATCGACGGCGTAGTGCGCTTCAAGGGCCGCGCCAGGGTCGGCGAGTTCGCCGCGGTCCTGATCGAGCGCTCCGGCGAGCACGATTTGCACGGGAGAGCGCAATGAGCAACCGCGAGGTAGTGGTGGTTTCGGGAACGCGCACGGCGATCGGCGATTACGGCGGCGCGCTGAAGGACCTTGCGGCGACTCGCCTCGGCGCCGTTGCCATCAAGGAAGCCGTAGCCCGCGCGAAAGTGGATCCGGCGAGCGTCGGCCACGTGGTGATGGGCAGCGTGATCCACGGCGAGGCGAGGGACATGTACCTGGCGCGCGTCGCGGCGCTCGAAGCCGGCCTGCCGGTGGGAACGCCGTGCCTCACCGTGAACCGCCTGTGCGGCTCCGGGCTGCAGGCGATCGTCTCGGCGGCGCAGCAGCTCCTGCTCGGCGATTGCGACGTCGCGGTCGCCGGCGGCGCCGAGAGCATGAGCCGCGCGGCGTATTTCCTTCCCTCGGGGCGCTGGGGACAGCGCATGGGCGACGCGGCGGTCGTCGACGCGATGACCGGCGCGCTGCACGACCCCTTCGGGCATGGCCACATGGGCGTGACGGCGGAGAACATCGCGGCGAAGTACGGCTTCACGCGCGAGCAGCAGGACCAGTTCTCGATCGAGTCGCACCGCAAGGCGGCCAACGCGATTGAGAAGGGGTATTTCAAGGATCAGGTTGTCCCCACGGAAATACGCTCGAAGAAAGGCGTGGAGCACCTTACGATCGACGAGCATGTGCGCAAGGACGCAAGCATGGCGGACCTCGCGAAGCTGAAGACCGTGTTCAAGCAGGACGGCACGGTCACCGCCGGCAATGCCTCGGGCATCAACGACGCCGGCGCAGCAGTCGTGCTGGCTGAAGCCGGGACTGCAAAGAGAATGAATTCGAAAATATTGGCGCGGCTGGTCGCCTACGCGCACGCCGGCGTCGAGCCGCAGCTGATGGGGCTCGGACCGATTCCCGCGGTGAAGCGCGCGTTTGAGAAGGCCGGCCTCAAGCCTTCCGACATGGACGTCATCGAATCGAACGAAGCATTCGCGGTGCAGGCGATGGCGGTGACCAAGGACCTCGGCCTTGATCCGGCCAGGGTCAACCCCAACGGCGGCGCGGTCGCGCTGGGCCATCCGATCGGCGCGACCGGCGCGATCCTGACCGTGAAGGCGCTCTACGAGCTCGAGCGCACGAAGAAGCGCTACGCGCTCGTGACCATGTGCATCGGCGGCGGCCAGGGCATCGCCGCGATCTTCGAGAGGATCTGAAAGCCTGCGCCGCAAACCCCGCCTCGGACTCGCGCTCGGCTCGGGCAGCGCACGCGGCTGGGCGCACATCGGCGCGATCCGCGCGCTCGAGGAGCGCGGCGTAAAGCCCGACCTGGTGTGCGGCACGTCGATCGGCGCGCTGGTCGGCGCTTTCTACGCCTCGGGCGAGCTCGACCGGCTGGAGAACTGGGTCACCGGGCTCGCCTGGACCACGGTCGTCCGGCTGATGGATCTCTCGTGGCGCGGCGGCCTGATCCGCGGCACGCGCCTTTTCACGCTGTTTCGCACCATCTTCGAGGACCGCGATATCTCCGAGCTGCCAGTGACGTACGGCGCGATCGCCACCGAGCTCGACTCGGGGCGCGAGATCTGGCTGCGGGAAGGCAAAGTTCTAGACGCGGTGCGCGCTTCGTGCGCGATGCCGGGGCTGTTCACCCCGGTCATCCGGAACGGCGCGGTGCTGGTCGACGGCGGGCTGGTGAACCCGGTGCCGGTCTCGATGTGCCGGGCGCTCGGCGCCGACCTGGTGATCGCGGTCGACCTGAGCTGGGGCAAGCTCGGCGCGTACCGCGATCGCAGCCGGGACCGGGAGGTCGCGCCGCGCGAAGTTCCCGGCTGGCTGGGGCGGCTGCGTTCGCGCTGGGCGCAAAGCTCGCCGAAGCAGGAAGGCGCGTCGATTCCCTCGATCTTCAACGTCTTCATGACCTCGCTCGACATCGTCGAGGTGCGGGTGGCGCGCAGCCGCCTGGCGGGCGATCCCGCCGACGTGCTGCTCGCGCCGCTGCTGCCGGACTTCGCCACCATGGATTTCCACCGCGCGAAAGAGGCGATCCGGGAAGGGCGCGCCGCGGTCGAGCGCATGGCACCGCTCATCGAGCAAGTGATCGGCTGACGCGGCGTGGAAATCTCGCTGCCCGTGACGCTCGCGGTGCTCGGGGCGGCGCTGCTGCACGCCGGGTGGAACGCGCTCGTCAAGGCGAGCGCGGACAAGCGCCTCGACACCGTCGCCGTGTCCGCCGGCGCAGGCCTCATCGCGCTGGCTCTCGCGCCGTGGCTGCCGGCGCCGGCGCCCGAATCGTGGCCCTGGCTCGCCGGCTCGGCGGCAGTGCATATCCTGTATTTCCTATTTCTCGCCGGCGCCTACCGCCACGGCGAGCTGTCGTATGTGTATCCGGTGATGCGCGGCGGCGGCCCGATGATCGTGGCGCTGATGGGCGCCGTGGCTTTCAATGAAATCCTTTCCCTTGAAGAAATCTCGGGTGTCGCGCTGATCTGCGCCGGCATCCTCGGCTTCGCGAGCGGCTCGCACGACCGGCGGGCGACGTGGTTCGCCGTGGCCAACGCGGTAGTGATCGCGGCGTATACGCTCGTCGACGGTCAGGGCGCGCGCGCTTCCGGCGCGCCCGTGAGCTACACGCTGTGGTTTTTCATCGCCAACGGCATCGTGATCACCGCGGTGGGCCTCGCGCAGCGCGGCCCGGAAGTCCCGGCGTATCTTCGCCGGCACTGGGGACGAGGCGCGGTGGGCGGCGCCTGCTCGCTCGCGGCTTATGGCATAGCGCTATGGGCGATGACCAGGGCACCGATTGCGCTGGTCGCGGTGCTGAGGGAGACGTCGGTGATCTTCGCCGCGGCCATCGGCGCGCTGCTGCTGAAGGAAAGATTCACGCGCCGGCGGCTCTTCGCCACCGGCGCGGTGATGCTGGGGCTCGCGGCCCTCAGGCTCTAGTCGTCAGACCGGCTGCAGCTTGCCGTCGAGAAAGCGCACGCGGTCGCCGGCATGCCAGTACGGTAGGCTCGGGCTCGGCAGCGTGTGGTACGAGCCGTCGTCCATGCGCACGGTGACGTCCCAGCGCTTGGTGGCGTTATGCTGCTTCTCGATCTCCTTGCCGGCAAGCGCGCCGCCCGCAGCGCCGAGCACGGTCATGATCGACCTGCCGCTGCCGTGGCCGAACTGGTTGCCGATCACTGCGCCGGCGATCCCACCTCCGATCGCGCCGACGCCCGAGCTTCCATCGCCCGGCGTGGTCACTTCCTTCACGGATTCGACCGTGCCGAAGACGCCGGCCGGTACGGCCGGCTGCGGCGCTTGCGCAATGGGGGCCGCTGCCGCGATCTGCACTGGTTGAGTCGGCTGCGGCTTCGCCGCGCGATGCACCGGCCTGGGCTTCACCACCGGGGTCGCCTGCGGCGCGGCGGCGGGCATGGAAGTCTCGACCGCGGCCTGCGGCGCGGGCGTGGCGGGTGTGGACGCGGCGACCACCGGCTCGGCTTCCTTGCTGGATCCTAGGGAGTGGGGCAGCAGGCCGGTCAGCGCGGCGACGCCGGCTGCCGAGAAGACGGTGACCGAAATGGCCGCCGCGGTGAGCAGCGGGTGAAGACGGGGCTTGCTGATCGTTTCCATTGCGTTGTTCTCCTGTCGCATGCATTACCTGACAACGCGCAGGTTATAGGCAGCTCAGCGCCGCTTCAGTGAGCATTTGTTACCGAATGTATCAGCCCTCGGGGCGCAGCTGGGGAAAGAGAATCACGTCGCGGATGCTCGGACTGTCTGTCAGCAGCATCACCAGGCGGTCGATGCCGAGGCCGGCGCCGGCGGCCGGCGGCATGCCGTGCTCGAGCGCCCGGATGTAGTCGGCGTCGTAATACATCGCCTCCTGGTCGCCGGCCTCCTTGCGCCGCGCCTGCTCGAGGAAGCGCGCCGCCTGGTCGTCGGGGTCGTTCAGCTCGGAGAAGCCGTTGGCGATCTCCTTCGCGTCGATGAACAGCTCGAAGCGGTCGGTGAGCTCCGGGTCGGAATCGCGGCGGCGCGCGAGGGGCGAGACCTCGGCCGGAAAATCGACGACGAAGGTCGGATCGACGAGATGCTTTTCGGCAACCGCCTCGAAGAGCATCAGCTGCAGAGCGCCCCAGCCCTGCCCGCTGCCGTGCTCGACCCCCAGCTCGGTCAGCTTTTTCGAGAGCAACCCGCGGTCGCGCAGGTCGCCTTGGATGCCCTGCTTGCGGATGGCGTCGGGGAGGCCGAGGCGGGAGAACGGCTTCGCCAGATCGATTTGTCTCCCTTGATAACCCACCACCAGCTTTCCAACTGCAGCCTGCCCTGCGGCGCGCACCAGCCGCTCGGTCATGTCCATCATGTACTTCCAGTCCTCGTAGGCGCAGTACCACTCGAGCATGGTGAACTCGGGGTTATGGCGCGTCGAGATGCCCTCGTTACGGAAATTGCGGTTGATCTCGAACACGCGCTCGACGCCGCCCACGACCAGGCGCTTGAGGTAGAGCTCCGGCGCGATGCGCAGGAAGAGGTCCATGTCGAGCGCGTTGTGGTGCGTCTTGAAGGGTCGCGCCGCAGCGCCGCCGGGAATCGGCTGCAGCATCGGCGTCTCGACTTCCAGGTAGTTTTCTTTCAGAAGAACCTCTCGCAACGCATGAATGACGCGCGCGCGGACGGCGAACACCTCTCTTGCCTGCGGATTGACGATCAGGTCGAGATAGCGCTGCCGGTACCGGGTCTCCTGGTCCGCCAGGCCGTGGAATTTCTCCGGCAGCGGGCGCAGCGCCTTGGATAGCAGGCGGATCTTCTTCGCCTGCAGCGTCAGCTCTCCCTTGTTGGTCTTGAACAGCGTGCCCTCGACGCCCACGATGTCGCCGAGGTCCCAATGCTTGAATTCCTCGTGCTCCCTCTCGCCGGTCAGGTCGTTCGACACGTAGATCTGGATCCGGCCCGAGCCGTCCTGCAGCGTGGCGAAGGTCACTTTGCCCATCGGGCGCTTGAGCATCATGCGGCCGGCGATCGAGGCAGCCACGGCGGTTTTTTCCAGCGCCTCCTTCGTTTTTTCCCCGTGAGATGCATTCAATTGGGAAGCCAGATCGCGCCTGCGGAAATCGTTGGGGTAGGCGCTCCCCGCGGCGCGCAGCGCCTTCAGCTTCTCCCGGCGCTCCTCGATCAGCCTGTTGTCTTCTTCCATTTTTATACTCCCTGCTTGAGGCTCGCAGTGATGAAGTCGTCGAGATCGCCGTCGAGCACCGATTGCGTGTTGCCGGTCTCGACGCCGGTGCGCAGGTCCTTGATGCGCGACTGGTCGAGCACGTAGCTGCGGATCTGGTGGCCCCAGCCGATGTCGGTCTTCTGCTCCTCGAGCTTCGCCTGCTCGGCGCGGCGCTTGCGCAGCTCGGCTTCGTAGAGCTTCGCTTTGAGCATCGCCATCGCCTCGGCACGGTTGCGGTGCTGCGAGCGGTCGTTCTGGCACTGCACGACGATGCCGCTGGGCAGGTGCGTGATGCGCACCGCGCTGTCGGTGCGGTTGACGTGCTGGCCGCCCGCGCCCGAGGCGCGGTAGGTGTCGATGCGCAGGTCGGCGGGGTTGATCTCCACCTCGAGCGATTCGTCGACCTCGGGATAGACGAACACGCTGGCGAAGGACGTATGCC
>WNET01000206.1_pt1 | contig 22612 bp, 23 predicted proteins | sample 5399911 | NCBI WGS metagenome assembly WNET01 (sample SAMN13153333, study PRJNA577476) | soil metagenome | isolation source: 40 cm grassland meadow soil pre-rain plot 2 | place: USA:California | collected 2015-09-08 | reverse complement strand
CAGCAAGACTCGAGGTCAGGATGGATTCGCTACTTCCTTTCCTGTAGGGCTCTTGCATCCCCTACAACATGCCGGTTTATCCCGGCGCTCTCCGAGTGACCCGTCATCCGACCGGAATTGCGGATTCGACGTTGCCGAGTCTCTGGTCAAATGCTGACTTCCGCCGTGCCAATATCGACACTCTCAGACGGCGGCTCCATAACCCCCTGCCTCGCGGAGGTGTTGCGGCTGAGCAAGTTGTAAGCGCGCTGGCCGTAGACGTTATCGATGGCCTTCATAGCACAGCGAGTGGGCGATTCTTTGCTTGGGTTATCGGCGGTGCGCTGCCGGCGGCGCTCGATGCGGACTGGCTGACCGCTGCGTGGGATCAGAATGCCTATAACTATGTTACCGGACCTGCCGCGGCGGTGGTTGAGGAATGTGAACCACAAACAGCCTGTGGTCACTAAGGACGGATTGGATCGGCTTCGGATTCTGCCGAAATCCCCGCTTGTCGGGGCAGTCCGATTCGAGTCTCAGGACAGGCCAGAATCATGACCCAACGCAAGTGGATAGAGAGGCTGCAACAGGCGACGCTCGGCGACTACTTGCGCGGTCGCGCCTCCCGCCGATGCGCGGGTACACGCCTTCGGCTCCTCGTTACGGGCTTCGTGGTGTCGGCTGCCTCAAACAAATACCGAATGCCGTGTTCCAACAGTTCGACGGCCCTCTCCAGGGCGCCCAGTTGTCCAATCCGCGTTATCGCCACGGACAGGCGCAAGTCAAATGATGGGGGGCGCAACACTTCAACCGTGTCTCGACAATTTTTCCTGGCAATAAAACGGGCTGGCAGCAGCCCGACTCCATATCCCGACTGAATGAGCGCTAGCTGCAAATGTATGTTGTAGTGGATTTCAGCCGCAACCATGGGGGTGAAGCCGGCACGTTCCATCTGATCGATGAGGCTTGCCCGAAGCAAGCACCCAGACGGGTTGAGCACCCAGGGTGCTCTGCTCAAACTTTCCCAATCATCGTCAATGTTGCCTGCGGCGCTTTGAACGATCTCCATGCGGTCACTAGCGATGATATTCGTCAGAAGAGGTGAAGGCGCGGTTTTACCTTCGGGCAAAAACACGACAGCAACGTCGAGTTCACCGGCGAGCAGCCGGTTAAATAATTCACCGGTAAGTGCGCTCAACAGCCGCAGCCGGACCTTGGGGTATTTTTCAGTCAGCGCGCGAATAGGTTTGATCAGCGTCCCCTCGGCCAAGGCATGCGCGAGCCCGATGCGCAAGAGGCCGTGAGGTTCGGCGTCGCGCGACGCAACAGATTTCATCGCCTCCGTCCGCTGCAACAGATCTCGCGCTTGTTCAAGCACCCTGGAGCCCAGAGAGTTCAGGCGCGGCGGCTTTACTGAGCGGTCGAGCAACTCAGCCCCCAATGCAGCCTCCAGCCTTTGCAGTTGCCGGGTTATAGCGGAGGGTGTCCGGTATAGACGATCGGCTGCACCGGCGATGGACCCAGCCTGGGCAAACTCTACGAGGGCGCGTAAATCATCGAGCAAGGGAGCCTCCTAAAGTACTCCTAAAGCCTCCTCCAACGAATAGCAGAATCGTGCGCAAACGGCAACATCATTGTGATGATAATGAACTTGTGGAATTATGGGTTCTCCGTTACAAAGAGCCAGAAGTTTAGGAAACCCTGAAGACACATGATTGACTTCGGTTTGGGAAAGTTGCGGCTCTGGAGCGCGGCAGCAGCCTGCGCAGGCCTATTCATGACGCAGGCTGCGGGAACCCATCCAGCGGCTTTTACACTCAGCGATGTGATGCAGGCGCCATTTCCGTACTACATGGTGGCTGCGCCCACGGGCGCAGCCGTGGCGTGGGTATTCGACGCGAAGGGCTGCCGTAATATCTGGGTAGCAGACCCCTCCCATGGCGCGAAAGCGCGCCAGATCACACCGTACACAGAGGACGACGGTTTCGATATCGGCGAACTCGCCTGGTCGCCGGATACGACGTCGATCGCCTTCACACGGGGCCAGAGTCTTGAGGATGAGACTCCGGCCAACGTTAATAACTCCCCGAAAGGCCCAATGCCCAAGGAAGTATGGGTGGTTGCCACGGCCGGCGGCGTGCCGCATAAGGTCGGTGCGGGAGACTCCCCTAGCTTCTCGCCCGATGGCAGCCGGCTGCTGTTTGTCGACAAGAAAAGAATTCTGACGGTGGCCGCGAGCGGCGATGGTGAGGCGCAGCCATTGCTCATCGATCAGGGAACAGTGGACTCGCTGACCTGGGCGCCGGACGGCAAGCGCCTAGCGTTCGTGAGCCATCGAGGCAGCCACTCGCTGATCGGTGTCTACGATTTCGTTGACCAAACCATCGTTTGGTTGAGTCCGAGTCTCGACTACGACAGCTCGCCCGCGTTCTCACCGGACGGCGCGCGGATCGCCTTCGTTCATGTGGCCGAGAAAGCTCCCCCCGAATACTTCTCTCAACGCAGCGGACGGCCGTGGTCGATCTGGACGGCGGACGTGAAAACCGGCCAGGGGCGACGTGTCTGGATTGCGGATGCGGGACCCGGAAGTGTATTCCATCCGACGATCTCGGCGAATAACGACGTTCCCTCGGCGACGAACCTGTTCTGGACCAACCATGATGATCTTGTGTTCCCCTGGGAGAAAAGCGGCTGGCTGCATCTATATGCTGTCCCGGTGCAGGGCGGGACGGCCCGCGCACTCACGGTGGGAAAGTTCGAGGTCATACACGTCGTCTTCAGCCAGGACCGCAAGCGCCTGGTTTATTCGTCCACTCAGGATGACACCGACAGGATGCATATCTGGACGGTCGATGCCGAGCATGGTTCGGCGGTGCGCACCGGCCAGAGCCACGCCATCGAAGACTTGCCGCAGATCGGCGCCGACGGCGCTCTTTTCGCATTGCAGAGCGACGGCGACCAACCGCTGCATCCGGTCGTGTTGAGTGCGGGGGAGCAATGGCGGCGGCTCGCTCCGGAAGCCATCCCGTCCTCCTTCCCGAGTTCCAAGCTCGTCATGCCCCGGGCCGTGACCTTTAGGGCGAAGGATGGCCAGGAAACGCACGCGCAACTATTCCTACCACGCGAAACCACCTCCAAGCCGCACCCTGCGATTCTGTTCTTCCACGGAGGCCCTAAAAGACAGATGCTGCTGGGGTTCGATCCCAAGCGTACGTATAGCTGGATATACGCATTTAATCAGTACCTCGTCGCCGAGGGCTACATCGTACTGTCAGTCAACTATCGCGGCGGTACCGGCTATGGCCTTGACTACAGAGAGGCCGACGACCTCGGCCCCGGCGGCGGCAGCGAGCTCAATGACCTGCTCGGCGCCATCACCTATCTGCGAGGCCGACAGGACGTCGACTCTCATAGATTGGGCATCTGGGGCCCAAGCTACGGGGGACTCATGACGGCCCTCGGTCTCGCGCGCGCCTCAGATGCACTCGCGGCCGGTGTCGATTATTCGGGCATTCATAACTGGTCGACGTACGAGCCAATCGACGGAGCAGATGCGAACCGCCGGGCGGTGGAATCCTCCCCCATCGCGACCATCGACCAGTGGCACTCACCCGTGCTGCTTGTGCAGGCGGACGACGACAGCGTTGTACCCTTCCAGCAGGCCGCCGAACTCATCGAAGGCTTGCGGTCGCACAACATCGACCATGACGTAATCATGATTCCGAACGAGATTCATGACATGGCACGCTACTCATCGTGGATGATGTTGTTCAATGCGGCGGATGTGTACTTCAATCGGCATCTCGACAAGCGGAGCGCGCCCGCTCCGTAAGCAGGTCCATCACTTCGGTTTTGATCGACGGTGTGTGGGCCCTTCGATTTGTTTTTGAAGAACCGGGTATGGCGCGTTTGGAGGGGCATGGAAGCATCGCCAAGAACACATGAATCTGGGGGCCGGCGGAGGCGCGCCGCCCGGCGGTGCTGAAAACGGCTAGCCGGTTCGCTGGCGCAGGGGAGTAAAAAAAAACGCCGCGTTGAGACCTGCATTCGTCGTTACGAACAGCACGAGTCGTTTTAAGTGACGTAGAGGAGTTCCACATGAAGAAGATTCTGATTCAGTACGGAGTGTGCACGCTTGCGGTCGCTCTGGTGGTGCCGTTGGCGCAGGCGCAGGGGCAGCCGGCAGGAATGCAGGCCGCCTTCGGAAAAGATGCCGGAACGCTTTCCGACAAATTCACCGGACTCGCGCGCGTTATGTCGGGCAAGTACGACTGGAAGCCCGGCCACGGCGTTCGCTCCGTTGGCGACGTGTTCAACCTGATCGTTAGGGAGAACGGCATGCTCATCGGCGTGCTCTCGGGCACACCGAATACGGGGGCACAGCCCCCGCCCATCACCGATCCGGAGAAATTGCAGGAAGCTCTGAAGGCTTCTTACGTCAATCTGCAAAAAGCGATTACGGGACTTTCCGACAACGACCTGCAGGCGCCGGTGAAACTGTTCGGAAGAGACATGACGAAGCAGGGCGCGCTGATGCTGATTCTCGAAGATCAACACGAGCATCTGGGGCAGTCGATCGCGTACGCGCGCAGCAACGGCGTGATTCCGCCCTGGTCTAAGTAGGAGCGCCGCGGGGTGATCTGGCCGCCGCCGATGCGATAACGACCCTTCGCATCCAACGCAACCTGATAACACGCGGGCAGGACGGCAAGCCGGAAAAAGAGAATTGGGTCCTTATGCGCGGAATTTGGATTAGCGCAGCGACGATCGCAAGGTTCGCGGTCGCTGGTAGCCTGACGCTGCTGGCTGGCGGACAGAGCGCTCCCAAAGCGGACCCTCCTATCCTCCGAGCCACTGGGCCAGCAACGGTGGCAGGAGAGTCCGCCGATCGCAAACTGGTGAGCATCGCCAAGAACGTATTGGCCTCGGATGATGCTGTGGCCGACAGGGCCTACAAGAGGAGAAGAAGCGAATGAAATCGAGATTGGCAACTTCAATACGCTCTAGCTTTCTGTGCATGAATCTGAGGGGGCGCATTCCGGTCTCCACGTTACTGGCGGTAATCGTAACGGCTGCAGCCTGGGCGCAAAGTGCTCCTGCCGTCAGTTCGGCAGAAGCGCGAAAAGCGATTCAAGCGCGTGTGGCGATGGACAAGAACACAATCGAGAGGATGCTGGCTCCGGATTTATACGTCCAAACTCCCGACCGAAAACTAACACGGCAGGAGTTTATCGATGCAATCTTCTCCCGCCCGTATACCTTAACGCGATTTGACGCCACCGTGCTCACGGTCGAACCCAGAGGCAACGACTGGGCGGCACTCGTACTTGAGAAACTAGAGGGCGAGATTAAGGACAACAGTGGCAAAACGAGCAAGATCTACGTCATGGGGGTTGTACGGGATGGCTGGGGAAAATTGAACGACAACCAATGGACCCTCCTATGGTCCGAGCAACTGGGCCAGCAACTGTGGGAGGAGGAGAGTCCGCCGATCGCAAACTGGTAATGGAGTTTTCAAGTGATGTCCTCCGCCGGTCCCGGCAGAGGGCCGAAAGGAAGCGTCCACATGGAGGCTTTACTTCAGGATGTTCGCTATGGTTTGCGCATGCTGGTCAAGAAGCCCACCTTCACGATCGTGGCGGTCCTGACGCTGGCTCTGGGCGTGGGGGCCAACACGGCGATCTTCAGCATCGTGAACGCCGTGTTGCTCCGTTCTCTTCCGTTCCGCGACCCCGATCGTCTTGTAAGGATCTACTTTAACAATCCAGGCGTGGGTTTGCGGAACGTTCGGTTTTCCGTGCCGGAATTCGACGATCTTAGAGCGCAGACGGATGTGTTCGAAGATGTGAGTGTCATCGTTTTGGGCCCCACAAACTTGACCGGTGCCAAACAGCCCGAACATTTGGAAATGATGGAGGTCTCTCCCAACTACTTTTCCATGCTCGGCGCCACTCCTGAACTAGGACGCTTATTTGGTCACCAGGACTTCGCCCTTGGTTTCGCGCCCGTGGTCGTGATCAGCGATGGCTTGTGGCGCCGATCTTATGGGGCTGATCCTGGCGTCCTCGGCCGGAGCCTCCGCCTCGATAACGATCTATATTCGATTGTAGGTGTACTTTCTCCCGGATTTCGCCACCCCGGACCGACCATTCCAGCCGTGGAGGTATGGATTACCTGTGGATTCAGTGGCGATCCGTTCCCAGCGCCGGCGCGTGGCCTGCGCATATTACCCGGGGCAATCGGTCGTCTCAAGCCGGGCCTCACCGTAGCGCCAGCTCAGGCGCGGCTTGATGCCATGGCTGCTAATTTGCGTCGCGACTTTGCGAATGATTACCCTCCGCAAGCCAAATGGACGGTTGAGATTGTGCCGTTGCAGCAATCGTTGGTGGGTAAGGTCCGACCGATGCTGGTCGTGTTGATGGCTGCCGTGATCTTAATCGTTTTCGTCGTGTCTCTAAACATTGGCAGTCTGCTTCTGGCGCGCGCCTCCGGACGCCAGCAAGAGATGGCAGTGCGTGCGGCGATGGGAGCGAGCGGGGGCAGAATGATCCGGCAGATGCTCACCGAATCGCTGTTGCTGGCTTTCATCGGGGGAATCGCAGGGCTCACGACGGCGGTGATTACGCTGAAAGCCGTCTTGCGATTTGTGCCGGCGAATCTTCCGCGGCTGCGCGAAGTAAACATTGATTGGCGGGTGCTGGGATTTGCGCTACTGATTTCGCTCGCGACCGGTCTACTGTTTGGGCTGGCTCCCGCGACTCATTCCTCGAAGGCGGGACTTGCGGGCACGATGCGCGAGGGCTCGCGCGGCTCGGGCTACAGCGCGAAGGCCGGGCGCATGCGCGACGCACTGATGGTGTCGCAGTTGGCTTTTGCGGTAGTGCTGATGATCGGCGCGGGGCTCCTATTGGAAACGCTGCGCGATTTGTTGCGGCAGAATCCGGGCTTCAATCCATCGCAAGTGGTGACGGCGAATATCTATCTGCCGAACCCGAATAATCCGCAGCTCGATCCATATCACACCTTAGCGCAGCAGATTCCGTTTAATCGCGAACTGCTACGGCGCGCGAACGCGATTCCGGGCGTGGAGTTGGCGGCGATTACGTCCAATTTGCCGGCCGCCGACACAATCAATAGCGATGCGGCGGCGTACGGCGCCACGAATCACAATTCGCTGGACATCGAAGACCGGCCCACGGAATCCTCGGGAGATTTGAGCGCCGAAGTTATCCGCACCAGCCCGGAGTATTTTCGGGTGATACAAACCCCGTTGGTGGAGGGGCGCTTCTTCACCGAGGACGATGAAAATGGCAAATTGCCCGTGGCGATCATCGATGAGGCGACGGCAAGGCGCTACTGGTGGCCGGATCATGATCCGGTGGGCCGGCGGCTGCGTATCCGGTTGCGTTTCGGGCAGAATCCTGTGAATCCATGGAGCACCGTGGTGGGCGTGGTGAAAAATATCAAGCACGACGGGCTCGATGTCGATGGCGTGCCGCACCTCTATGTTCCGCTGAATCAATTTGTCGGGCGCACGTTGAGCTTGGCGCTGCGAACTTCGTTGCCGGCGAGCACGCTGGAGGCGCAACTTCGCGGCGCGATTCAGAGTGTAGATCCGGGGCTGCCGGTGTTCAACGTCACCTCGATGGATGAGGTACTGGATGCATCGCTGGCATCGCGCAGGTTTTCGGCGAATTTGGTGGCGGGATTTGCGGGGGGGGCGCTCTTGCTGGCCTCGATCGGAATTTACGGCTTGCTGGCCTATATGGTTGGCCAAAGATCACGCGAGATTGGTCTGCGGTTGGCGTTGGGTGCCCAGCGAGCGGATGTCTTGCGACTTGTCCTGGGAAAAGGTGTAGTCCTGGCTGGCCTCGGAATTGTGGCCGGCGTGATATTTTCCGCTTCTACTGCTTCGATGATGGCAAGTTTGCTCTATGGCGTTCGCCCATATGATCCGGCCGTATTTCTGATGGTGCCTTTGCTTCTGCTCGTCGTTGCAATTGCCGCTAGCTACATTCCGGCTTGGCGAGCGACCAAGGTGGATCCAATTGTGGCGCTGCGGGAATCGTGAGTTCCTTGGGCATGGACGCGTCGAGTGATGTGGGAACGGCCCGCGCCCACAAGGCATTGGAAGCGCGCGCAACCTCGGGCTCCACCATCCTGACCATCCAACCCAGTATCCAAAGGAGTCTGCCATGAGCAAGACCGCAATTACCTCGCCCGAACTTGCGCCGCCGGTCGGCCCGTTTTCCCAGGCGATCGAAGTCGGTGGTTTCATCTATTTCAGCGGTCAGGTCGGCCAAGACCCGGCCACTGGCAAGGTAGTCGAGGGGGGCATTGCGGCCGAGACGGAGCGCGTCTTCCAGAATCTCTCGGTGGTTCTCAAGGCGGCCGGAAAGAGTTTCGATCACGTTGTGCGCGCCGGTGTGTATCTCACGAGCATGAGTGATTACGTGGCGTTGAATGGCATTTACGCCAAGCATTTCAGTCAACCCTTTCCCGCCCGTACAGTGATCGCAGTGGCCGCGCTGCCGCTTGGGGCCTGCGTTGAGATCGACCTCGTCGTCAAGGCTTGAGGCAACACACGGAGGTTGATCTCATGAAGTACCCATTTCACATCGTCGATGTTTTCAGTTCGACACCGTTCGGCGGCAATCAACTCGCGGTTCTGCCTGAGGCGGCCGGCATTTCGACCGAGGGCATGCAGAAGATTGCCCGCGAATTCAATTTCGGCGAAACGACCTTCGTCCTGCCGAAGAAGGATCCTGCGAACACGTGTCGGGTGCGCATCTTCACACCTCGGACTGAGCTCGACTTCGCGGGGGCTCCCTCGGTCGGCACCGCCTGTGCGCTGGTGATGAAACAGCATGTACGGCTTAGTGATCCAATCCGGCTCATTCTGGAGGAGAATGTCAGTCCCGTGACGGTTGACGTCGCTCAGCGAAACGGGGGGTTCCACGGCACGTTGACGTTATCGGGGAAGGTCGAGGCACCGACCGGCGCACCTTCTCCGACTGAACTCGCCGCCGTCCTATCCGTCGAGCCCGCCGCGGTGAGCCAAGTCTTTTTCGCGGGCGTCGGTGTTCCACTCTGTTTTGCGCAACTGAGCTCGAACGAGGTCGTCGATCGGGCGACGATCAATCGGGCTGCCTGGGCGGCAACCCTCTCGCGAGCGTGGTCTCCCCACATCTTCTTCTTCGCGGGAAATCTGCGGGATGGCGGCAAGCTCTATGCTCGCATGTGGGCACCCGCGCTGGGCGTCGAAGAAGATTCCGCGACAGGCAGCGCTTGTGCAGCCCTCGTCGGGGCAATGGCATCGAAGCCCGATTTTGGCGGGATGGCCTATCGCCTTTCGGTCCAGCAAGGCGTCTCGATGGGGCGCCGAAGCGAAACCGAAGCGGAGGCGCGCAAGCGCGACGGCGTGGTGACCTCTGTCAGCGTAGGCGGCGCAACAACCTACATCGCAAGCGGCGAGATCGAGGTGCCGCCGTCCGCGCTTGTGTCTTCAACCGTCGAGGGCGCCCCCATACGTGTTAACCGGCGGCAATGAGTGACCAAGACGTGTGGGCTCAGGGACGTCGCCGGCTAAAGCGCTGCGGCTTCTGGATCCATCGATTACGATTCATCAATGGGTGTTGTGGCATTAGGTTTATGAGTAGGCGCTGTAGAGACAGAGGAGGCAGCATGAACAGATCAGTGTGTAGAGTGATGATGGGCATCGCCGGCTTGGCGGTGCTCGGGATGACCGCAACGCTGGTCGGCGCACAAACCGACGGTGCGATGGCGCAGGCGCCGGATGCCGGCTGTGCCTTGCCTTCGGAACCCGAGGGCATTCCCGCCGCGATCGATGCGGCAATCAGCGGGCCCGCGGACAAGGATCGAGCCTGCATGAAGGCCCTGTTAATACCCGAAGCGCGCATGATGTTCGTTTCACTCGGCGCGGACGGAGCGCCAAGCTATAGGCTCGAGACCTTGGACGATTGGATCGGCCGCGTCAAAGCCCGTGGCCACGCCATGCTCGAAGAAAAGCAGCTGAAATTTCACATTGAGCGCTACGGCAACATCGCGCACTTATGGAGCAGCTACGTGCTGCACAGCGACGGCAAGCAAGTCGCGCGCGGCATCAACAGCATTCAAGCGATCAAAGAAGCCGGCGGCTGGCGAGTCACGGGCATCATGGTGCAGGCCGAGTCGGCCCCTGCGCCGCTGCTCCAGGAATATCTGCCGTAAGGGAGGCAAGCCTAAGAGCAGCGAGCCGGCACGGGCTGGCTGCGCGCGCGATTTGCGGGAGCTGCTCTGCTTTAGCGTCGAATAGCGTACAGCAGGGAGCAATATGAATGCATCTGCCGGTTACCGCTGGTTAAATTTAGCACTATCGCTGATAGCGCTATTCGCCGCCTCCCTCATGCTGTGGCGAGCGACCGACGCGTGATGTGTTCGGCTCTTCATCAAAGCATCGTGCGCGCGCTGAGCAATGTGGCGGCTCGATGATGGACGCAGCATATCCGATCGGCTTCATCGGCCTTGGTACGATGGGAGAGGCCATGGCGCTGACACTCGTCAAGGCTGGTACGCGGCTCCTAGTCTGGAACCGCACACGTGCCAAAGCTGAGATTCTTGCAGCGGCCGGTGCGGATGTTGCTCGAGAGACGGCTGACGTGTTCGCGCGCTCCGCAACTGTCTTCCTGATGCTCGTCGACGGCGGAGCGATTGACACAGTCCTCGACCGCGGTGGCGCTGCCTTCGCAACCCGGGTGACGGGACACACCGTCGTGCACATGGGTACGACCTCGCCGGCCTATTCGCGTGAGCTCGAGGCAGACATTCGCTCTGTCGGGGGGCACTACGTCGAGGCACCGGTCTCCGGGTCACGCAAGCCCGCTGAGGCAGGCCAACTCGTCGCCATGCTCGCCGGCGACGCAGACGCCATCGCTGACGTTCGCCCGCTGCTAACCCCAATGTGCCGGGAGACGATGATCTGCGGGCCGGTACCGAACGCTCTTCTAATGAAGCTCTCGGTCAATCTGTTCCTGATCTCGCTCGTTACCGGCCTCGCCGAAGCCGTGCATTTTGCCGACCGCCACGGCCTCAACCTTAATCAGTTCGTGGCAGTTCTAAATGCTGGGCCGATGGCAAGTGACGTCTCGCGTATGAAGGCGCCGAAGCTCGTCGGCCGCGATTTCGCGGTCCAGGCAACGATCTCGAACGTCCTGGAGAACAACCGCCTAATCGCCGAAGCGGCTCGCGAGGCAGGCGTCGCCTCGCCACTGCTCGATGTTTGCCACGCGCTCTATGGCGAGACGCGCGCGCTCGGTTTCGGTGACGCCGACATGGCTGCCGTTCTCAAGGCCATCGAGGCACGCAGCGATCTAATAGATGATTAGTTTCTTCCTGATCAGCCTGCCAATCTTTGGAGTCATCGGAGTTGGGTGGGCAGCGACTCGGACGCGTCTCGTTGCCCAAGGCGCGCTTGATGCGCTAAACGCCTTCTCGTTTCGCTTTGCTCTCCCAGCCCTCCTTTTGCGCCTCATCGCGGGCCAGCCTCTTCGTCAATCGTTTAATCCCGAGTTCTACACCGGCTACCTCGCATCGGGCGCGATCATCTTTGTGTTGGTTCTCGGCACTTCGCGCGTCGTCGCCGCGCGGGACCTCTCTACCGCCGCCGCCCACGCGACCACGGCAACTGTAAGTAACCTTGGTTTCCTGGGGCCGCCGTTGATGCTCGCCTTCTTCGGCGAACGTGGAGCAGGCCCGCGATGGCGATCCTAGCGGAGGTCATGGTTCTTCTCTCTGTTGGCAGCGTGCTGATGGGCGCGAACGGCGGGCCGAAAAGGGGCATAGGTTCTTTGATCTTGCGCGGCACCATGTTCAACCCTATCGTCGTGGCAATCGTCTTGGGGGCAGCTCTTGCGGGCACTGGTCTCGCACTGCCCGAGGCAATTACGCGCTTCCTCGGCTTTCTCGGCGGTGCGGCCGGCCCGGCGGCAATCTTCGCGCTCGGCGGGGCCCTCGCTTTGCAGCGTCTCGACCGCCGAACCGCCGTTGCCGCGTGCTTGATTACCGTCGCAAAACTCGCTGTTTACCCAATGCTCGCATGGCTCATTCTCGGACGGATGATGCAGCTCGATGCGTTCTGGGTGAATGTTGGCGTTCTGATCGCGTGCCTGCCGTCGGCCGGGAATATCTATGTTCTCGCCCAGCGGCATGATGCCGACCCCCAGCAGGTCTCCGCCGCGATTCTTCTGTCCACGATTGTCAGTGTGGTGAGCTTTCCGTGCGTGGCTTGGCTCGCACTCGACTAAAGCGCGTCGCTATCCGTACCAACGTCAATGACGGCTTCAACGAATTTGATCGCCCAGTTACTCTTCGAAACCTAGACCTTTCTGGGCTGGACCACACCGACGGGTAGGCGCTCAATTCTCTGCATTTCGAAATCACGGAACTCGTCGGGGTCGCTTAAATAGTCGAGTATCATGTCGAGGCGTCGTGACCCCAGAAATTTTTTTAGGATTTCGATCTCCAGTGATTTTCGGCCAAGGGTCCGCTCCGGTTGCCGGATGCCGTGATCCTTCTCGGTTTCGGCCGCGGCAGCACTTCTCCCCCCAAGCGCTGCCTTCGCTCCTTGCTCGGCTTCATCTCGGACATCGATCCTGGCAGCCTTCCTCCGTTTTGCGAATGCGCGTTCAGGGCAGCCCCGGGCGTTTCATCCCCGATTTCGGAAGTTACAATGATCGAGGCATTTGTTGCGTAGAGGCCGGTTTTCCAAACCGCCGCTGACCCAGAGGTCGAATCTCAATGCGAACAGCTTTTATCTGCGTGACAGTTACTGTGACATCGCCACTCGAAAGAATCTATATTTCCGCGGGAGTAACACGACGCCCGTTCGGCTTTCAACCGAAGGGTTGGTGTTTATCAAGAAGTAGGAACGGATCGGCGCACTTTCGCCGTTATTTCGCTATGGGGAAAATTCGGGGGACTCCATGCATGCGCAGCCACATTTGTGTACATCGTGCCACTACCAAATATTTTTCTAACTCGTTTGTTTTCAAAACTGAGATTGAAAAGGAAGGACTTCCAGGAGATATTACGCCTGCCTTGGGCGCAGGAGGTCCCCGGTTCAAATCCGGGCGCCCCGACCAAAAATATCTCGCGTGTTTTCTTCTACTTATTGAAAGCGCCGTTCAGCTCAAACCCCATTTGTGGAATTCTGGCAGACAGGAGGTCTTGATTCGCAAGTCGTTTACTTTCCGAGAGTTCGCCACATGACGCAAATGGTTGGTGGTCTCCCACGCGAAACCTTGCCTGAGTTTCTCCAAGAGATATTGCTGCACTTCAACTCGGGAGATGTCGCACAAGCGATGGCCGCCAAACCGTGGAATCAAGTACTGCGCAAGAGAAGCGAATAAATCTCGCGCGTAGCAAACTTGAGTGTCGGCAGCACTCCCGGCTCGCAGCACTCCGCAACGAACCGTGAAAACAACATCGTGGCTTCGGGGCGGCGCTGCCCTTGGTTAACGGGGTTGAAGTAAGAATCGTTTCCGCATTCATAGTAAGCTCCGCCTGGACAGACTGGTATAGCTGCGGCGGCTGTGACTTGTGGGGCGCGTATGGGCCCCCTTAGGGGCTGAACTGGAAGACTGAAGCCCTAAGCTCTGGCCTGTCCAGTAAAAGAATCACCGCCTACTAATACAGAGGCCCAAAAAAAGAAAAATGTAACTGGGATTTTTGCTCTTGGGGTATCTGGAAGGAAAAAGAGAGGAAATCCAGGTACCAGTACGCGTTCTTCAAGTTAGGTAGGGTCGCTCGCCTGGCGCCATTCCGCCTCCTTTTTGTTAAGGGCGCGGGCGGAGTCCAAATGCGTCAAGCAGCAATGGATCAACACTCAGCAAGGAGGAGCCCTCGATGATCGCAATTCCCTTCAAGAAACCACGCCGGGAAAGGATCCTACTCTTCTTTGCTCATGGACGGTTTCTTTAGAGGTTCGCAAGCGATTTGCCGCTCATGCAAATCCCCTAATCAGATCAAGATTGCGGGTGCCAAAAATATGTGGTAAACGTTTACTCCGCAACCGGGGACAAATAGTGTTAGGCAGCCAGCATTTGTAACACTGGGAAGCAGTTCGCTAGTTTGGTTCTTTTAAGTGCGGCTTGCTGTACGGAACCAGCATTTTTCACTTGAGAGTCTGTCTTGAACTCCAGGAGAGGGACAAATGCCTTTTGACGATCGACGCCGTTTCTTGCGCCAGGCCTTCAACGCAGGGCTAGCATGGGGCGTAACTTCTCTATTTGGCGGGTCTCTTTTGCGCGGGCAAACCCCGTCGCCGGGCACCGGTGATGTTGCCAGGGTCTACTTGGATTCCCGCCGGGTCACAGCGCCCCTCGACCGCAATCTCTTTGGTTCCTTCCTTGAGCATTTGGGACGTGCGATCTATGAGGGCATTTATGACCCGGGTTCGAAGTTCGCGGACGCCAACGGGTTTCGTAAGGACGTCATGGAAGAAGTACGCCAGATGGGAGTTCCCATCATTCGCTATCCCGGCGGCAATTTTGTGTCCGGCTACAACTGGCTCGACGGGGTCGGTCCTAAGGAGAGTCGCCCGCGAGTGCTTGACAAGGCCTGGAATGCCATCAACACGAATCAGTTCGGCACGAACGAGTTCATGGCGTGGTGCAAAGCCATAGGGGCTGAGCCGCTGATGGGCCTTAATCTTGGGACGGGAACTCCCGAAGAGGCGGCGGCTCTGGTGGAATATTGCAACCTGGATCAGGGGACCAAATGGAGCGATCTTCGCCGCAAGCATGGAATCGTCCAGCCCCATCGAGTGAAACACTGGTGCCTGGGAAACGAGATGGATGGCCCCTGGCAGATCGGACACATGACGGCAAGCGAGTATGGCATGAAGGCTCAGGATGCCGCCCGGCAAATGCGCTACGTCGATCCTTCGTTGCAATTAATCGCCTGTGGGTCGAGCGGCCCGTTTATGCCCACCTATCTCGAGTGGGATCGCGAAGTTCTCGAGCAGTGCTACCAATATGTGGACGGTCTTTCGTTGCATCGTTACTTCACCAACTCTCAGCAGGATACCGGCGGGGACAGTTCCAAGTTCCTGGCAATGAACTTAAGCATGGAGCAGCAGATCGAAGAGACCATCGCCGTTTGCGATCTAGTGCGTGGACAGAAGCGCTCACCGAAAAAATTATGGCTGTCGTTTGACGAGTGGAACGTGTGGTACCGGGCCCGCAGCGGTGACGCCACGAACGGTCATCGCCAGGAAGCGCCTCATTTGCTCGAAGAAGTGTACAACCTGGAAGACGCGCTGCTCGTCGGCGGCCTGGTCAACTCTTTGCTCCGTCACGCGGATCGTGTCAAGGTAGCTTGCCTAGCCCAGCTGATCAATGTCATTGCGCCAATCATGACCAATGTAAGCGGTTTGCTTCGCCAAACCATCTACTATCCGTATAACTGGGCGCTTCAATATGCTCGCGGTTCCGTTCTCAATCTTTTGGTGGAATCACCAATGTATGACGTTTCGAACATGGGCCAGGTTCCCTATGTAGATGTTGCGGGAACGATGAATCCTCAGGATGGAAAAGTCGCAATTTTTGTTTTGAATCGTGACTTGTCGAAACCGCACGTCGTAGAGATCAATTGGCAGGACAAGATGCCGGGGCAGGTGTTAGTTGCCACGATGCTGACGGGAACGGATCTGAAGGCATTCAATACTTTTGAGACTCCACGAAAAGTTGCGCCCGAAGAATTTGCTAAGCCCACCACGAGCGGCGGGCGAACGAAGTTTGAAGTGCCGGCGCGTTCCTACGTCACCATTCAGTGGTCAGCGTAGCGTTCCATTTGTCTCGTTATCAGAGAGCTGGTTTTTCGAGCGGGCCGAGCGGCAAATGCGCGTGGATTCACGCTCAATCAGCGCGGTCTTCAACACATATTCCGATCCTTCCGGAAGTGGTTCTGCGCGCTCCACTTCGGCGAGCAGCGCGTCGAAGGCCAGTCTCGCTAACTCCGCTTGAGACATTTGTACTGTCGTGAGGGGCGGGAGCATGAATTGCGCCAGGCGAATATCGTCAAACCCGACCACGGAGAGATCTCGCGGGATCGCTATGCCATCCTCATAGCACTTCCTCATCACTCCGATCGCCGTCATGTCGTTCGAGCAGAGAATGGCCGTCGGTCTCTTGGATTGGGCCAGCAAATGCCCGCATGCCAACCGACCGACCTCCATGGTATGGTTTCCCTCCACGATCAGGTCCATATCCGCGTCTCGCCCGATCTCGTGCATGGACCTCAAAAACGCCTGTTTCCGCGCCATCGCTGATTTGAGGTTATGCGGCCCTGTGATGAAGGCAATTCTCTCGTGTCTCAGCGCCGCCAAGTGCTGCACTGCCTGTCGAATGCCACTCAGATAATCGATTCGCAGGTTGCTCACTCGCGGACGACGCGGACCAACATCAACAAAAACTAGAGGAACTTGCCGTAACTTCAAATCTTCAAGCAGCGCGTCTTCCATACCGAAGGTCATGACTGCTACGCCTTCGACCTGCCGTTCGATCATCCGGCGGACAGAACTCTCCATCTGCTCTGGATCGTTCATTGTTGAGGTCAGCAAAATCTCGTAATGGTGTCGAACTGCGATGGTTTCGAAGACCTGGACGATTTCAGGAAAAAACGGGTTCGTCAGTTCAGAAACAATGAGTCCGAAGATTCTGCTGCGTCCCGAGACCAAAGCTCGTGCCTGCGTGTTGGGGTAGTAGCCAAGCTCCTTGATGGCCCTCCAGACACGCTGAGCTAGTTTGGGATTAACGGTAGGAACCCGGTTGACTGCACGAGACACGGTCGCGGTCGACACGCGGGCTCGCCTCGCAACCTCATGGATATTCAAGGCTTGCTCTTTGGTCCGCACCGGTTCAAAACACTCTTAAGAACGAGCAATGTAGCACGGTTCGCCTCGGTTCGACCAGAACAACCGCTCACTCTCTCGGGTCTCGCGTAACCAGAGCCTGAAGACCGAAGCAACCGTACGCTCTGTCGGCCGGTCGTCAAGGTTTCAGAACCGGGTCGCCTTGCCCTTCGACGACGGTGATGTATTGATCGAGGGGAATATTGGTGAAACGTTCGGTACGCCCGCTTGGCATTGGCCAACTGACCTCGACCCAGTCAATCCTGGTGTGCCTGCCGATGCCCAAGACCACGCGCGGGTCGTGGGAGGCCAGATAGCTTCCTGCTCCCGTCTTAAAGTGCGACCGCTTCAGATCTCCGGCCTGCCAGGTAATCAACGCGCCTATGGCGTCTGGATTGGCTCTCTTCGCCACCAACTTCACGCCCGCCCAATGGTTTAGTCGGCCCACCTGATTCTTGAGCAGCAGAGGCGACCCGTCGTTAATTCCAACCAAAACGTCGATGGCGCCGTCGTTGTTAAAATCGCCGATCGCCATGCCGCGCGCGGCATAGGGTTTTGAGAAAAGCGGGCCGCTGCCGGCAGTCACGTTCTCGAATCCTCGGCCTGTACCGTGAAAGAGAAGTAGGGGCTCGCGGTACTTCACCTGGCTGGAATGCGCCTCGATTTTGTCATCAGGGTGGCCATTGGCTAGAAGGAGGTCGGGGGTGCCGTCGTTGTCGTAATCAAAAAACTTCACTCCCCACCCGCTCATCAGTCGCGTGACCTTGCCGATTCCATATGGAACGGCCATATCATCGAAAGTCTCGTCGCGATTGTTACGATAAAGCGAGTACATTTCTTGGTCCACGTTGGTTACAAACAAGTCCATCCAGCCGTCTTGGTCGTAGTCGGCGGAATCCACGCCCATACCTGACCGCGGCCGCCCCTCGCTGCTGTAACCAACGTTGGCTTGCAGGCCCATTTCCTCGAACTTGCCGTTGCCGCGATTGACAAACAGAAAATTCGCCACCGTGTCATTGGCGACGAACAGGTCCATTCTCCCGTCGTTGTTGATGTCGCAGGCGACAACACCCCAAGCCTTGCCGAGGCACTTCGCGATCCCAGATTCGCGGCTGACGTCGGTAAACGTACCGTCGCCATTGTTGTGAAACAGCCAGCTTGGCATAGGGTCGTAAACTCGCGGAATACAGTAGTAGCGGTCGCCGGTCTCGCGGTTGCCGCAGAACTTGTTTTTGGACTTGTTAAAGTCCACAAACCGGCAAATAAAGAGGTCGAGCTTTCCGTCGTTGTCATAGTCAAACCAAACTGCACTGGATGCCCAGCCCTCTGTTGGCAGGCCAGCTTTCCGCGTGGCATCGCTAAACGTGCCGTCGCCGTTGTTATGGTAGAGAATGACACCGTTGTACTGTGTCACGAGGAGATCGGGCCAGCCGTCGCCGTTGTAATCCCCCACTGCCGCACCCATCCCATATCCAGCTCCGGGAACGCCAGCTTTTTCTGTTACGTTCGTGAAACTTCCGTCGCGGTTGTTTCTATAAAGTGCGTTGCGCAGCGTGGGCTGGGGATCGAAGAAATCACACTTGCCGCCGTTAACCAGGTAAATGTCCATCCAGCCATCATTGTCATAATCAATGAATGCGCACCCAGCACCCACGGTTTCCGGCAGGTACATCTCCGGCGACCGCCCATTATGGTGTACCCAATTGATCCCGCTGACTTCAGGTGGCACAAGTTCAAAGGGGAATTTGCCGCTACTTTGAGGCATTGCGACGCAGGATGACCAGGGATATAGTTCGCTGCTGGCAAGCCCCGCTATCAGATGTCTCAGGAAAGCGCGCCGCGATCCGATGTGTGTTCCTCTTTTTTTGACGATCAAGCTATGGAGCTCCCACGTATGTTGCAAGAGGACTTCATCGAAGTGCGGCCCCTCTTGCCAAGAGAAATTTACACCACCATGGATGCGCCCTCAATGCTTTCTGGCATTCACAGTAAACGTTGCCGCGATTCTGGGGGCTTGCTACCATAAACGAACATGGGTCGTTGTGGCGATCACGTAGAATTCCTCCGGCATCCTGTCTGGCGACCCCGGTCTTCGCTTTGCTGCTCCATGTTTTGTTTCGCACTCCTCGTCCTTGCAAACGTGAGTATTGCACAGCTCAATCACATTGAGATGGCGGCGAACCTGCTGAGCAAAGGGCAGATAGGTCAGGCAGAGGTGGAAGCGCGGCAGGCATTGGGAAAGCCGTCCACCCGAGCCCTGGCCCTCGCGATGCTTGGAACAATTCGCCTGCAGGAAGGCAAATACGTAGAGAGTATAGGCTTTCTAAAACGAGCTCTGGCGGTCAATCCTCAGTTGTTCGGCGCCCAAACGAATCTGGGAAACGCTTACTTGCTCCAAGGACAACCCGATTTGGCACGCAGAAGCTTTCAGCAGGCCCTGAGTATCGAACCAGGCAATCTCAACGCTCGGTTTGGCTGGGCTCAGGCGGAGGCATCGCTCCACAACTATCGGCAATCCCTGGAGGTGGCGGACCCCATCGTACCTCAACTGAGCGAGTCTGATGAGGGCATCCTCCTCCTGGCAACAGACTACGGGGAGCTCGGAAGAATGGAAGAGCTAAAGAGCCTGGTTGTTAACTGGCGTATGTCGACGCCGTCCGACGAATCGTCCCTGGAGTTTGCCAACATCTTGATAAAGTATCGAGCGGTTCTCGAAGCGAAAGAGGTTCTCGAAGGCGAAGAGACAAGGATCGCTGCGCATCCTTCCTCGACTCTTGGCTTGAAGCTTGGGGAAGCCTACCTTTCCCTGCGAGTTTTCGACCGGGCAGAGCAGAACTTCCAACGCGCGCTTGACTTGGACCCCGCGTGCGGGCCCTGTGGCCGGAACCTTGCCGCGATTGCGGAGCGGCAAGGAAATACCGAGAAGGCTTTAGCATATTTAGTGAAGGCGAAACAACAGGCTCCTGAAGACCCTGAAACTCTGTTCGAGTTCGGAAAGGTGTGCCTACAGCGAAATTTGCTGGACGATGCTTTGCCTGCTCTCGCCAAGGCCGTCTCCCTGAAACCCGATCATGATCCCTATGTTTATGTTTTGGCCTCGGCCAACGTCGCTAAAGGAAATCTTCCCAAGGCGTCTTCGCTTCTCAAAGGACTTCAGCAAAGGCATCCTCAGGATGCCGTCTTGAACTACGCCTTAGGCGCAGTGTACTACCTGCAGGGCAAGTACGCTGAGGCCGAGTCCTCACTTAGGCAAAGCCTTCAAACGCGGTCCGACCAAGTTGCTGCTTCCTATTACCTTGGTCTTACGTATGACGCGGTTGGCCAGGAGGATCGGGCTGTCGCGGTCTTTCGAGACCTGGTCAAGAGCCATCCGCAGCATGCGCCCACGTACGTAAAGCTCGGGGGCATTCTGTTGAGACAACACCAGTATGACGAGGCACAGCAAGATCTCGAACGCGCCGTTTCCCTCGATCCACGCTCCGTGGAAGCCCACTATCAGCTTGGCCTGTTGCTTCGTCGCCTCGGCAAAATCACTGAGTCAGAGAGCCAGCTCGCGGAGTCACGCAAGCTGGAATCGGAGCGAAGCGCGCAGGCCGATATGCGACTTCGGTTGCTGCCGCCAGACTGATCCAAAGATGCCGGACCATTTCTTTAAGCTGGGAAATTCGCGTAGTCCCATGGCCTTAGCCCAAGTCTCGCGTCGCGATTTTCTCCGTCAACTTGGGCGTTGGGGCTCCGTCGTGCCCGCGTCTGCACTGGTGCCCGGACTTGGTGAAACGCTACGCCTGCAAAGATCGCCCGCGTCATCTACCATTAAGAAGCCTGGAACCAGTCCTGAACCCGCGGCGAGTTTTTATTTCACGGACGTCGCCGCTCAGGCGGGCGTAGGCAATGCAACCAACGTTTTTGGCGGTGTTGCGCACAAGCGCTATCTCCTGGAAGAAATTGGTTGCGGCATCGCTCTTTTCGACTACGACAACGATGGCTGGCTGGACCTGTTCCTTGTCAATGGGACGAGGTTTGAAGGCATCTCGCCGGAACACCAGCCTTCTAACTCCTTGTTTCGCAATAACCGCGACGGGTCCTTTACTGACGTAACGGAAAAAGCTGGACTGCTTCGATCGGGATGGGGTCAAGGGTGCTGCGTCGGAGATTATGACAACGACGGATATGATGATTTGCTCGTAACCTATTGGGGGGGAATCGTCCTTTACCACAACAACGGAGACGGAACCTTCACGGACGTTACGCAAAGGGCCGGCCTTCTGCAAAGAGGCTTAACACCCCGATGGAATACCGGATGCTGCTTTGTGGACTACGACCGCGACGGCCACCTTGATTTGTTTGTCGCAAACTATGTGAATTTCGATCCAAAAGGGGTGCCGCAACCTGGCGAGAGCCAGTACTGCCGCTATTATGGATTGTCCGTCGGATGCGGACCGCAAGGGCTAAGTGGCGGGACAAATATCTTGTACCATAACCGCGGCGATGGAACGTTTGAGGACGTTTCTGAACATTCCGGTGTTGCGGTCCCGCGCGGCCCCACTGTGCCGACCGTCGTAGGCGATCAATGGATTCCGGCGGGCTCCTACGGGCTTGGCGTGTGCTCTGCCGACTTTGACAACGACGGCTGGCCGGACATTTACGTAGCGTGTGACTCGGTTCCAAGCCGCTACTACCACAACAGTCAAGATGGGACGTTCACAGAGATTGGCGCCGATGCGGGCTGCGCACTCAATGAGAATGGCATGCCGCAGGGAGGGATGGGAGTGGGAGTGGGAGATTACGATTGCGACGGATGGCTCGACATCGTCAAGACGAACTACTCCGACCAGACCGCAAATCTATACCATAACAACGGCGACGGCACTTTCTATGACGCAGTTTTTCAATCAGGATTGGGCACGAACACCAAGTACCTTGGTTGGGGAGTAGGCCTCTTCGATTTCGACAACGACGGCTGGGCCGATATCTTCATGTCAAACGGGCACGTCTTCCCCGAAGTAGACACCGGGAGGCTACACGTTACCTTCAAGGAGAGAAAGATTGTTTACAAGAACCTCGGGGCTGGCCGCTTTGTAGATGTTACCGCGAGCGCCGGGCTGGCTGTAACTCAACCGCACAGCAGCCGTGGGACCGCCTTCGGGGACTTCGACAACGACGGCGACGTGGACGTCGCCGTCATTAATATGAACGAGCCGCCTTCGCTCCTTCGCAATGATTGTCGCTCGAAAAACAACTGGCTGAAGGTCAAATGCATTGGTACCAAGTCCAATCGCAGCGCCATTAGTGCACGGGTGCGAGTCGTCACCGGACGGCATTCGCAGATGAATGAAGTCATGAGTGGATCCAGCTACCTATCTCAAAATGACCTTCGGCTGCATTTCGGGCTTGGCCCCGCCCGCCACGCTGACTTAGTGGAAGTCCGGTGGCCTTTGGGTCTCGTGGAATCGTTCAAGAGCATTGATGTGAATCAACTGATTGTCCTGCAAGAGGGCCACGGCATAATTCGGACCGAGAAATTTGGCAAGCGATAGAAGCACTCGAGCGCTTCGCGCCGACCGATCCTGAGCTTGTGACTAGCTTAGCTACTTTCCTGCGCAAAAATGAGGCCCGAAGTGGCCAGTTTGTCGAAGACTACCAGGCGATTTCAAGCCCAAACGTCACTTTTCCCTTGACATTCCCGGTAGTGTGCCTAACATGTGTACATGAGTAAGCACAAGA
>WNET01000202.1_pt1 | contig 22734 bp, 17 predicted proteins | sample 5399911 | NCBI WGS metagenome assembly WNET01 (sample SAMN13153333, study PRJNA577476) | soil metagenome | isolation source: 40 cm grassland meadow soil pre-rain plot 2 | place: USA:California | collected 2015-09-08 | reverse complement strand
CGACGGCACGCGCATGAGCGCGCGTCAGCTTCGCGACGAGGTGATGACCATCTACATAGCCGGGCACGAGACGACCGCGGTCGCGCTCTCGTGGGCGTGGTACCTGCTCGCCCAGCACCCGGACGCCGACGCGCAGCTCGCCGAGGAAGTCCGCGACGTGCTCGGCGGTCGTGCGCCCGCGGTCGCGGATCTACCGCGGCTGAAGTACGCCGAGATGGTCATCATGGAATCGTTACGCCTCTATCCGCCGGCGTACGGACTCGGGCGCCAGGCGACGACCGCGTCGGAGATCGCCGGCCAGCGCGTCGGGCGCGGCGACATCTTCATCGTGCCGACGTGGGTGATCCATCGTGATCGCCGCTCGTTCGAGGAGCCCGCGAGCTTTCGTCCCGAGCGGTGGGCCAAGGGGCTCGCGCAGTCGCTGCCACGCTTCGCGTATTTCCCGTTCGGTGGCGGGCCGCGCCAGTGCATCGGCAACGGCTTTGCGCTCATGGAGGCCGTCCTGATCCTCGCCGCCGTCGCGCAGCGCTTTCGGCTGTCGCTGGTTGCCGGTCAGCGGATCGTGCCCACGCCGTATGTCACGCTCCGCCCGGAGCCGGGGATCCGCGTGCAGCTCGCCCGGCGCTCCTAGTACACTCTGCGCACCATGCCGGTTGCGAGGAGGTCGCCATGACAGTAGCCGCCGAAGCCGACGTTCTGAGTGCCGACGACCGCCGCTTCGAGGCCATGCGTAAAGAGGACTGGGCGGCGCTCGACGCGGCGCTCGCCGATGATCTCACCTACGTGCATTCCAGCGCGCGGCTCGAGTCGAAGAAGGAGCACCTGGCCAATCTGCGGGCCGGCAAGCCGCATTATCGGGGTATCGCGCCGCGCGATCGACGCGTGCGGGTTCACGGCGACGTCGGCATCGTCGACGGCATCTCCGAGATGCACGTCGAGAACGCCGGCAAGGAGCAGCGCTTCACCGTTCGTTACCTCGCGGTGTACACGAGGACCGGCGAGCAGTGGCGGATGCTCGCGTGGCAGTCGACGCGTCAGCCCGACGCATAGGTGTGCCCATGATGCACGACGGCCGGATCATCTCGTCGGACTCGCACGTGGTCGAGCCGCCGGACACCTGGACGGGACGACTGCCCGCGAAGTATGGCGATCGCGCGCCGCGCGTCGTGCAGGACAGCGACGGCGACTGGTGGATGGTGGACGGCGTGCGCACCAACTCGTTCCAGGGCGGCGCGCAGACCGGCAAGCGGTTCGAGCGTCCCGACGAGCTGCGACCGGCGGGCCGGTTCGCCGACGTGCGGACGGGCGCGTACGATCCCGAGCAGTTTCTCGCCGACAACGACCTCGACGGCGTATGGGGATCCGTCATCTATCCGACCGAAGGGCTCTCGCTCTATCAGGTGCCCGACGGTGAGCTGCTGACCGCGATCTTCGCCGCCTACAACGACTGGCTCGCCGAGTTTTGCCGCTACGCGCCCGCGCGGCTGAAGGGCATCGCCACGATTCACGTCGAGGACGTGGCCGCCGCCATCGCCGAGCTCACCCGCGCGCGCACGCTCGGCCTCGTCGGCGCGATGATCACTGTCGGTCCCGCGGAGACGGCGTCCTACGATCGCCCCGAGTACGAGCCGTTCTGGGCGGCGGCGCAGGACCTCGAGATGCCGCTGAGCCTGCACATCGCGACGTTTCGCCCGTCACCCGGCATCGCGTACGAGGACAACCGCACCGCGCGGCCGGGACTCATCGCCACGTGGGACCGCTACGTGAAAGTCTCGCTCGCGCACATGATTCTCTCGGGCATCTTCGAGCGCTATCCGCGGCTGCGCGTGGGCTCCGTCGAGCACGAGCTCGGCTGGGTGCCGTTCTTCCTCGACCGTCTCGACTACACGTACACCCAGCGTGCGCGGCGCCCGTGGTGGCACCGCTTCAAGGAAGGCCTGCCGAGCGACTTCTTCCGTCGCAACGTGTTCCTCAGCTTTCAGGAGGATTCACTCGGCATGCGCGACCGCGCGCTGATCGGCGTCGACCAGATGATGTGGGGCTCGGACTATCCCCACACCGAGAGCACGTTCCCCCAGTCGCAGAAGCTGCTCGACCGCATCTTCGCCGGCGTGTCGGACGACGAGCGGCGCCGCATCACCTGCGACAACGCGGCCGCACTCTATGGCTTCGAGATCGAAGCAGCGATAGGAGGCCGATGATGCGCTACAACCGGATCTCGGCGGACTGCCACCTCGATCTGATCTGGCTGCCTGCGGACCTCTTCGTCTCCGAGGCGCCTCGCGAGCTGAAGGATCGCATGCCGTACGTCGCCGACGGTCCGGACGGCCCGCGATGGGTCGCGAAGAACGGCGCCACGTTCGGGCTCGTCGGCGGCGTGGGCGCCTCGGGCACCAAGTACGTGCCGGGCAAGCAGCTGCGCGTCGACGTGATGGCCTCGACCGGTCTCTACGAAGACGCCAGGCAGGGCGTTCGCCGCCCGGGCGATCCGCACCTGAGGATCAAGGAGATGACCCGCGACGGCGTGGACGCCGAGGTCATCTACGGCATTCTCGCGGCCGCCGCGAAGCTGAAGGACATCGAGGCGTCCAACGAGATGCTGCGCATCTACAACACGTGGATGGCCGACTTCTGTCGCCACTATCCCGAGCGCCACATCGGGCTGGCGAACCTGCCGTACGGCGACATCGACGCCGAGGTGGCGGAAGTCCATCGCGTGGCGAAGCTCGGCTTCAAGGGCATCGAGCTCTCGTGCTCGTGGGACATGGAGCCGATGTGGCACGAGCAGTGGGAGCCGCTGTGGGCCGCCATCGACGAGGTCGGCATCCCGCTGCACTTCCACACGTTCCCCTCGGTGTCGCCGGCGCTGCGCGAGAAGTACACGGGGCTCACGCAGCGCGCGCTGATGTACAGCGGGCTCTGCCTGTTCCAGATGACGCTCGCGAACATCCTGACCGCGCTGATGGGGCGCGCGGTGTTCGAGCGCTATCCGAATCTGAAGATCGCGTTCGGCGAGAGCGGCATCGGCTGGATTCCGTACGTGCTCGACCGCATGGACTTCGAGTACGAGGACCAGTACAAGGATCTGCCGCTCAAGCGCAAGCCTAGCGAGTACTGGCGCCGGCAGTGCAAAGCGACGTTCCAGTACGACCGCGTGGGGACGAAGCTCATCGACGAGATGGGCGTGGAGACGCTGATGTGGGGCTCGGACTATCCGCACCCCGACGGCGTGTGGCCGGAGTCGGAGAAGTACATCAGCGAGCAGTTCAAGGACCTGCCGGCCGACGTCGTCCGCAAAATGACCTGCGAAAACGCCGGACGCTTCTATGGCTTGATCACATGACGCTGAGCGCGCCCGTCGTCGATGCCGACGGTCACGTGCTCGAGCCGGCCGACACGTGGCTGAAATATCTGGAGCCCTCGTATCGTGATCGCGCCATTCGCATCGGCCGCGACGAGCACGGATACGAGGTGCTGCTGATCGACGGTCAGCCGCTCAAAACGCTCCGCGGTCAGCTCGGCGCGCTCGGCGGGATCGAGATGGACACCGAGCGGTTGCTCACGCGTGGTCAGATGACCTACGCCGAGGGCAGTCCGGCCGGTGCCTACGACCCCGTCGAGCGGCTGCGCGTGATGGACGGCGAGGGGATCGACGCCGTGCTGCTCTATCCCACGATCGGGATCTGCTGGGAGGGCCACGTCACCGACGCCGACCTGGCCACCGCGTACACGCGCGCCTACAACCGGTGGCTCGCCGACTTCTGCCGCACCGATCCCAAGCGACTCTATCCGATCGCACACATCTCGCTGCTCGATCCCGAGGGCGCAGTGCAGGAGACGATTCGCGCGCGGCGCGACGGCTGCGTCGGCATCTTCCTCTCGCCCGACCTCGCGGCGCGGGGCGGACGGCACTTCGACGATCCGGTGTTCGCGCGCTTCTGGGAGACGGTGCAGGAGCTCGAGATGCCGATCGCGTTTCACGTCGTCGTGCGCGATCGCCAGTGGTTCCGCCAGTGGCAGCGGAAAGATCCCTCCGACGGCCTGTTCGGCTTTGCCTTCCTGGCCATCGACGTGATGGCGGCGTTCACCCAGATGCTGAGCGCGGGGATGTTCGAGCGCTATCCGCGCCTGCGCTGCGTCGTGCTCGAGGCGGGCTCGAACTGGATCGCCGCCTGGCTCGATCGCCTCGACCACAAGTACCGCGTCCTCGCCCACCAGACGCCCATCCGCATGCCGCCCAGCGCGTACTTCTACCGGCAATGCCTGATCTCGGCGGACCCCGACGAGTCGGTCACCGCCCAGATGGTCGAGCGCCTGGGCGCCGACTACTTCGTCTGGGCGTCGGACTATCCGCACATCGACGCCTCCTTCGGCGTCGTGCGCGAGCTGAAGGAGCGCCTCGCGCCGCTGCCAGATGAGGCGCGCCGAAAAGTCCTGGGCCTGAACGCGCGACGGTTCTACCGGCTCGCGGGCTGACGCGCAGTCACGCCCGGGGCCAGGAAGCGAAGAGCTCTAGATTTTCGTAGCGTGAGTTTCTCTGAGGTCGGTGGTCGTCCCAACGGGATTCGAACCCGTGTTTGCAGTCCGCCACGCGCTTTCGTCAGCAACTCGGGTAGTTCGGCGATGGTGAGGTCATGGACTCTCCCCCCTGAGGCGTGCTGAGGCTTCCCAAGGATTTATCGTCCGTTCGATCATGGAGCGCAGATCGGTGGGGTGACGTCTATCATGGCTGGAGCCGATGGAGGACCTCGCTGGAACTGCTGTCCGCGTGACGCCCGAGCGCCACCAGGCCGACGAATGGGCCGTGGTGCTCGCCGCCGGCAACATTCCGCACCGCCTCCACCCGGGGCTCGATGGCTGGGCGCTCATCGTCGCCGCCCGTGACGCGGAGGCCGCCCGGGAGGCCCTCGACGCCTATGATCGGGAGAACATTGCCGACACAGCGGACGTGGGCGCCGATGCCGTGGCGCCCGTTCGTGGCGCGGCCGTGGTCGGCGTCGCCGTCGGCCTCCTGCTGGTCGGTTTCTTTGCCGTCACCGGGACGCGTGCCAGCCACAGCACCTGGTTCGAACGCGGTGGCGCCGACGCCGAGCGCATTGTCGCCGGAGAGTGGTGGCGAACCGTCACTGCGCTAACACTCCACGCCGATGCGCCCCACGTGATCGGCAACGCAGGGGCGAGCGTCGTGCTTGTAGGGGCGGTGAGTCACCAGCTCGGCCCGGGTGTGGGCCTCTGCGTGCTCCTCCTCGCCGGCGCCGGCGGCAACGCCCTCACCGCCATCGCCCACGGCACCCGCCACGACTCGGTGGGCGCCTCGACGGCGATGTTCGGCGCCATCGGAATCCTCGCCGCCACGCGAGTCGTGTCCCGTGGACGCCACCCAGCCGCGCGCAAGCTGTGGATGGTCGGCGCGGCGAGTCTCGCCCTGCTCGCTCTCCTCGGCACGAGCCCGGGCTCCGACCTCCTCGCCCATCTGTTCGGGCTCCTGCTCGGCGGCGCCCTGGGCCTCGCTGCTGCGCCCGCGCTGCGGCGACCTTTGCGCCCCCCGGTGCAGTGGGCGCTCGCAGTGGCCGTCCTGGCGGCGGTGGTCGGCGCGTGGCTACGCGCTTTCTCCTGAGACCACACCAGCATCTGCGGCATACCGATATCCAGACGACAACCGTTTACACGCGGCTGACGCAGACCGATATGCAGCAGATCGTGAGCACGTTCGACGATGGGAAATAAACGCCAGTTGATATCCCGGCACGGGCGGTTCTCGCCGTAATACCCAGGGCGTAAGCTGGGGTCTGGAGTCGCCCCACCATGAATGTGCTGGTCACTGGAGCCACAGGCTTCGTCGGGGCCAACGTGGCGCGACTACTTGTCGCCGACGGCTATCGCGTGAGGGTTCTCGCCCGTCCGGCAAGCAGCGTCACGGCGCTGGAAGGCTGTGCCGTCGAGGTGGTACGCGGGGACATCCTGGAGCCCGATTCCGTGGCGCGCGCGATCCAGGGCTGCGCGCAGGTCTTTCATCTCGCCGCGGACTACCGGCTCTGGGCGAAGGATCCAAGTGAAATCTACCGCAACAACGTCGACGGCACGCGCATCATGCTCGAGGCGTGCATGCACGCCCGCGTCGAGCGTGTGGTCTACACCTCGAGCGTCGGCACGCTCGGCCTGCCCCAAGACGGTAGCCTCGGCACCGAGACCACGCCGGTCAGCCTCCACGATATGATCGGCTCCTACAAGCGCTCGAAGTTCCTCGCCGAGCGCGTCGCCGAGGAGTACGTCGCTCGCGGCCTGCCCGTCGTCATCGTCAACCCGAGCAATCCCATCGGCCCTTGGGAGGTCAGGCCCACACCCACGGGCCAGCTGATCCTCGACTACCTTCTGAGACGTATGTTCGCAACGCTCGACACTGGCCTCAACCTGGTCCATGTCGCCGATGTAGCGCGTGGACATCTCCTGGCGGCTCAGCGCGGGCGTGTGGGTGAGAAGTACATCCTGGGATGCCAAAACCTCTCGCTCACCGAGATCTTCCGCATGCTCGAGAGCGTTACCGGCATCCGCGCTCCGCGAGTCCGCGTGCCCCATGCCCTCATCTATGTCGTGGCGCTGGCAAACGAAGCCGTGGCGCGCGCCACGGGCCGCCCGCCACGGGTGCCGCTCACCGGCGTCCGCATGGCATGCAAGCACATGTACTTCAACGCCGCGAAGGCGGTGCGCGAGCTCGGGCTGCCCCAGACTCCGGTGGCGCAGGCCTTGCGCGAGGCGGTCGACTGGTTCGTCGCCCACCGTTACGCGCCACCGCCGCCGGCCTTTCGCGCTCGCGTGGCCTGAGCGCTCGGATGTCCATCGCTCCGTCTCGACGCATCGCCCCTGGGCCCACGGGTTATCCGCTCGTGGGCGTGTTTCCGAGGATGCGACGCGATCCCCTCAGCTTCTTCATGGAATGCGCACGACTCCATGGCGACGTGATCTCTATGCGGCTCGGCAGGCGCCTGGTCTATCTGCTGAGCCATCCTGATCACGTCAAGCACGTCCTGCAGGACAATGCGCGCGCGTATGCCAAAGGTCCGCCCGCCACGCGCGTGCGCGGGCTGTTCGGCGATAGCCTGACGGTGGTTGATGGCGATCGCTGGCGCCGGCGGCGTCGGCACGTGCAGCCCGCCTTCCAGGCCGGCCAACACGCACAGTTCGCTTCCGTCGTCTCGAGGGCCACGGGCGAGATGCTCGAGCGCTGGCGGCCATTGGCCGAGCGGAACGAGCTTGTCGATGCCGTGACTGAGATGCGGCTCCTCACCCAGACCATCATCATCCGGGCGTGCTTCGGGGATGTTTCAGCCGCGGAGGTCGAGGCGCTCGGTCGCGCGCTGGATGTGGCGGTGGGCCACACGGACCGTCGTCTCTGGAGTGCGTTCGGCTGGCTCGAGGTTTCTGCGCCGGCGGCCGCGCGCTATCAGCGCGCCCTCGGCGCGATTCACGCCTTCGTGTCTCGAATGGTCAGCGAGGCGCGCCGCTCCGCTCCGCCGCCGGGGAGCCTGCTCGCCGCGCTTCTAGCCTCCTCTACCACCGGCGAGCCTCTCACCGACGCCGAAGTCCGCGACGAGCTGAAGGCCATCCTGGTCGCCGGGCACACGACGACCGCGAGCGCGCTCGCCTGGACCTGGCATGTGCTATCTGAACACCACGATGCGCGCCAACAGCTCGAGCAAGAGTGCCGCGCTCTCCTCGGCGGCTGGGCGCCGGGCGTCGAGACACTTCCACGCCTCGGCTACACGCGGCGGGTCATCGAGGAGGTCTTGCGCCTGTACCCGCCGACCTGGCTCACGGCGCGTATGCCCGTCGAGGACGACACGCTGGTCGGCTACACCATCCCGACCGGCGCGATCGTGCTCCTGTCTCCCTACGTCACCCACCGCCATCCAGCCGTCTGGGATGCGCCCGAGGTCTTCGACCCCGATCGCTTCACGGCCGACCGGGCGGCCGCGCGTCCGAACTACGCGTATTTTCCCTTCGGCGGCGGCCCGCGCCACTGCATCGGCAGCGCCTTCGCCACCGCCGAGATGCAGCTCATCGTCGCCTCCGTCGCCCAGTGCTACCGGCTGACGCCGGTGAGCGGCGCACGCGTCATCCCCGTCGTCGGCCTCACGTTGCGCCCGAGCCCGGCCGTGCCGTTGCGACTCCATCGACGACGCGCCGACTGAGCTCTCGTCAGGGAAACATGTTTCCTCCCCTTGTCTTCATCGGTTGCGGGGGCCCGCAATCACCGATATCAAACACGCTTAGATTCGAGGCCGACCTTATCTGATCTACGGAGGGACGCGAACCCGTGTTTGAGTCACGATCAGATTTTCGCCCAGAAATGTACAGCGGTTGCACGCTGTTTAGTTCCGAAAAATGCGACACGACTAAACACGCAGGCCGATGTTTCTTGAAACTCAGCCGGTACTGGTTCAAATCGCGCGCTTGATTTGAACCAATGACCTTTGGGTTACGAGCCCTCCTCGATTTGACATCACCGCCTACGCGCCACAAACAATGCCTCGTTAATTGGACTTTTTCACGTAGGCGACCTGGGCCTCTTTGGCTCTCGTTGGGAGCAACTTCCTGGGTGAAGTCTGGGTGACGGCTCCGAGGGCGCAATTTCTTCCAAGGCCGCGGCCTCGGCTCGGTTCTCTCGCGCGGCACCAAGTTGGCCCAGATGCCACGGAGCGGGCAGATGCCGCACGGCTCGGCTAGCGCCAGTGCCTCACGATCGTGGCCGCGCGCGCAGCGCATGGACGTCACCGGGCAATAACTCGGCCCGGCCGCTTCCGGCTGCCGAGCGAGACGCGAGGGTACCGGCTCGCGCCTTCGGCTATGATCGGCCTCGAACACTGCACCGGGTGGCCGCCATGGGGGACTGGTACGAGAGGCAGACGCTGGGGCTCCTGCCCGAGCGCGCGGCTCGACGGTGGGGTCCGCGCGAGGGGCTCGCCTTCCAGGGAACGCGCTGGACCTTTGCCGAGCTCGACGCGCGCGTGGACGCCGTCGCGAAGGGGCTGCTTGCGCTCGGCATCGCGCCCGGCGACAAGGTCGCGCTCTGGATGGTTAATCGTCCCGAGTGGATCGACGTCATGTTCGCCGTCATGAAGATCGGCGCGGTGCTCGTTCCCGTGAATACGCGCTTTCGCACCGAGGACATGGCCTACGTCCTCGGTCAGTCAGACGCCGCTGCCGTGATTCTCGCCGAGCGCTCGGGACCGGTCGACTATCTCGCCCTGATGCGCGAGGTCGTGCCGGCGCTGGGCGCGCGCCCGGCGCCGCGCTTCCCCTGCCTCCGCCACGTCGTCGTGCTTTCGGACCGGGCCGACGCGGACAGCGTCGGCTGGCGCGAGATGCTGGAGGGCGGCCGGCGTGTCAGCGACGACACGCTCCGGGGGCGCGCCAGCCAGGTCGATCCCGAGCAGAGTGCCTTCATCCTCTACACGTCGGGGACCACCGGCTTCCCCAAGGGCGCCGTGCACAACCATCGCATGATCAGGAACACCTGGGATCACGGCGATCGCATGGGCATCACCGTCAACGACGTGATCCTCATGTACCTGCCGCTCTTTCACGCCTTCGGCTTCATCGAGGGGCCGCTCATGTCGATGATCAGGGGCGCCCGTGTGGTGCTCACCGAAACGTTCGACGCCGGCCACTGCCTCGATCTCATCGCGAGCGAGAAGGCGACGATCATCCACGGGTTCGACACGCACTACAAGGAGCTCCTCGAGGCTCAGGAGGGAAGGCCCCGCGACGTGTCGAGCGTGCGCACCGGCATCTGCGGCACCGGCATGTCGAGCGCCATTCCCATCGCGCGGCGAGCCCGACAGACGTTCGGCAACCTCATGACCGGCTTCGGGATGAGCGAGGTCGGCATCGGAGTGACCTTCTCCTTCCTCGACTCCACCGAGGAGCAGTGCGTGGAGGCCAATGGCTACCCCGGCGCCGGCTACGAGGTGCGGATCGTTGACCCCGAGACCGGGGCCGACCAGCCCGTGTCGGTGCCGGGGGAAATCCTCGTCCGCGGCTACATGGTCACTCAGGGCTACTACAAGCGGCCCGAGGAGACGGCGCGGGCTATCGACGAGGGCGGGTGGTTTCACACCGGCGACATGGGCCTCCTGCGCCCCGACGGCCACATGCGGTTCCTCGGTCGCTACAAGGACATGCTCAAGATCGGCGGCGAGAATGTCGATCCCATGGAGGTCGAGGCCTTCCTGATGAGCCATCCCGCCATCGACGTGGCCGCGGTGGTCGGGCTGCCAGATGCGCGGCTGTCAGAGGTCGCGGTGGCCTTCGTGCAGCTCGCGCCCGGCTGCACGCTGGTGGAGCGCGAGGTGATCGAGCACTGCCGCGGCCGCGTGGCGAGCTTCAAGATCCCCCGCCACGTCGTGTTCGTCGACGAGTTTCCGATGACCAGCTCCGGCAAGATCCAGAAGGTCAAGCTGCGCGAGCGCGCCCGGAACGAGTGGCGGGAGGCGCCGCCGCGATGACCCCCGCCGCCCCCCAGAGGATCGCGACGCCCGACCTGGTGACGAAGTCCGTCCGGGAGACGACACATGACGAACCGCGCAAGTGAAACCCAGGGGCCGAAGGACGTCTTCGAGGCCATTCGCACGCTCCTTGCGGTGCGCAGTTACCAGAACACGCCGGTGCCAGATACCGTGATCCGACGGATCGTCGAGGCTGGACGCCTCACTGGCAGCGGGATGAACAGGCAGCCGTGGCACTTCATCGTGATTCGCGACGCCGAGACATTGCGCCAGCTCGGGGCCCTGGCTTCGAGCGGGCCGTATGTCGCACAGGCACCGGTGGCAATCGTCGTGGCGACTGACAAGACTCGGTTCGCGGTCTCCGACGCGAGCCGCGCGATCCAGTCCATGCTGTTGACGGCGTGGGCCGATAGCGTGGGCTCGAACTGGGTAGGCTTCGGTGGGCTCGAGAAAGTCAAGGCGTTGCTCGACATCCCGGCCGGCCTCGATGTGTTGGCGATCCTTCCGTTTGGCTACCCGGCTCGCACCCTGGAAGGAGGCAAGAAGCAGCGCAAGCCGCTGCGTGAGGTGACGCATCTTGAGCGGTATGGCCGCCCGTTCGAGTGAGGGCCACCGCTTCGCCGATCACTGACTGATCTGATGCGGTAGGGTTGGCGTCACTCCGCGCGGTCGCCCCGGCGCTCCCGGCGTCCCGGCAATGCTTCAGGTATACTGCCGCGCGACAAGGAAGCGGCGTGCCACTCAGGATCGGCGTCGACATCGGTGGGACCTTCACGGACCTCGTGGCGCTCGACGAGGCGACGGGCGCCGTGGTCAACGCCAAGGCCCTCAGCACACCCTCTGAGCTGCTGGACGGCGTCCTGCGGTGCGCAGATCAGGCCGGCGTCGATCTCGCCGACTGTCGGCTGACGATCCACGGCACGACCATCGGCATCAATGCCCTGCTCGAGGGCAAGGGGGCGCGCACCGGGCTCCTCACGACTCACGGATTCGGTGATGTCCTCGAGATCGGGCGCGGCAACTTCCTGCGCATGTACGACGTTCTTTACCGGCGGCCGACGCCGCTCGTTCCGCGGGGACGCCGCCGGGAGGTGCCCGAGCGAATCAGCGCCCGCGGCGAGATCCTCGTGCCGCTGGACGAAGCCGCCGTGCGGGACGCTGCCCGCTCGCTGGCTGCCGAGGGTGTGGAGTCGGTCGCGGTGACGTTCCTCTTCTCCTATCTCGATCCGGTCCACGAGCAACGTGCCGCCGCGATTCTCGCCGAGGAGCTGCCGGGTGTCGCGATCTCGGTGTCGCATCGGCTCAGCCGGGAATGGCGTGAGTACGAGCGCACCAGCACGACGGTCGTGAACGCCTACGTTCTGCCCATCGTCGAGCGTTACCTGGCCACGTTCGAGCAACGGCTGGCGGAGCGGGGCTTCCGCGGCCGGGTCCTGATCACGCAGTCCAACGGCGGCGCCTGCTCGGTCCGGGCCGCGCGCGAGCGGCCCGTGCACACGCTCGAGTCCGGACCCGCGGCGGGCGCGGTTGGCTGCGCGAGCCTGGCGCGCCTCCTTCGCCTCGACCGGCTGATTTCCTTCGACATGGGCGGCACGACGGCCAAGTGCGCCATCGTCGACAACGGCATGGTGCAGACCACCGACGAGTACCACGTCGACGGCCGGCCCTTGCGTATTCCGGTGATCGACATCCGCGAGGTGAGCGCCGGCGGCGGGACGATCGCGTGGATCGACGCCGGCGGCGCGCTCGCGCTGGGACCGCAGAGCGCCGGTGCCGCGCCCGGCCCCGTCTGCTACGGGCTGGGCGGCACCGAGCCGACCGTCACCGACGCCAACGTGGTGCTCCGCCGCATCGACGGCTCGCGCTTCCTGGGCGGCACCATGCCGCTCGACGCCGCCGGCGCCGCGCGCGCGGTTGACGAGCGGCTGGCGCGGCGGCTCGCGCTCTCGCGCGCGAGCGCGGCGGCGGGCGTGGTGCGGCTGGCCGACGTCAAGATGGCGCTCGCTGTCCGCGGCATCACCACCGGGCGCGGGCTCGACCCGCGCGACTACGCGCTGGTCGCCTATGGCGGCAGCGGACCGCTGCATGCCGCGGCGATCGCCCGCGAGCTCGGAATCCCCCGCGTCGTGATCCCGCCGTCGCCGTCGACCTTCTCGGCCTGGGGCATGCTGGCCACCGACCTGCGTCACGACCTGGTGCGTACGATGCTCGAGCCACTCGAAGGGACGGACGCGGCATGGGCGCAGGGACGCTACGCGGAAATGCAGGGGGAGATCGCCTCGATCCTGCCCGGCGAGGGCGCACCGATCATGCACCGCGCGGTCGACCTGCGTTATTTCGGCCAGGAGCACACGGTCACGATCACGGTGACCGACCTCGCCGACTGGGCGGATCTGCGCAAGCAGTTCGACGACGCCCACGAGCGAGCCTACGGCTACGCGGCCTCCGACGTGGACGTCCAGCTGCTCAACCTCCGGTTGACCGTCGTGTTCCCGATCGAGCGCCCGCGCCTGCCGAGTCTGCCGCGCCGGACCGGGACCGGCCCCGCGTTCGAGGCGCGAACGATCTACTCGGTGGCAGGCGGCGACTTCGTCGAGCACGGCGTGGTCCAGCGAAGCGACCTCTTCGCCGGCGACACGATCGAGGGCCCGGCCGCGATCGAGGAGCCGGGGACAACCGCGATCATCGACGCCGGCGACACGCTCTCGGTGGAAGAGCACGGCTGCCTGGTGATCCGGGTCAACGCAGGCTAGACGGCGATGGCGCTCGACCCCATCACCGTCGAGGTCATCCGCGCCGCCCTCAACGCGGCCGCGGAGCGGATGCGCCTCACCATGATCAAGACCGCCTACAACCACATCATCAGCGAGAGCCTGGACTTCGGGTGCGCGATCTTCGACGCGAACGTGCAGATGATCGCCCAGGGCATCGGGCTGCCGGTCTTCCAGGGCCACCTCGGCTTTCCGATCGAGGCGACGATCCAGGACCGCGGCCTCGAGGCGTTCCGCGAGGGCGACATCTTCATCCACAACGATCCCTACACCGGCAACGGCAATCACCTCAACGACGTCGCCATGACCGCGCCCGTGTTCTGGGACGGCCGATTGACGGGCTTCGTGTCGGTCAAGGCGCACTGGAGCGACATCGGCGGCCCGGTGCCGAGCAGCATGCAGGTGGGCTCGCGGGAGTTCCGACAGGAAGGTCTGCGCTTCCAATCGGTGCGGCTACTGAGCCGAGGCGAGCTCAACGAGGAAGTCATGCGCCTCATCCGTGGCAACATCCGCACGGAGAGCGGCACCCTCAAGGACGTCCAGGCCATGATCGCGGTGTGCCGGGTCGGCGAGGCGTCGTTTCACGAGATCCTCGGCCGATACGGACGCGAGACGGTCCTCGAAGCCGCGTACATGGCGCAGTCCGAGCGCCGTACACGCGCGGCGCTGGCCGCCGTTCCGGCCGGCACCTATCGGGCGGTCGGCCACTTCGACAACGACGGCATCACGCTCGACACGCCGGTGCGCGTCGCGATGGCGATCGAGGTGCGCGACGGCCACATGACGGTCGATTTCACGGGCTCCGACGCCCAGGTCGTCGGACCGTTCAACTGCGGCGATGCCATCACCATCAGCGCGTGCCGGCTGCTCATCAAGTGCCTCACGACCCCCGACGATCCGGTCGACGAGGGGTGTTTCCGGCCGTTGCGCGTCATCGTGCCGCGGCGCTCCGTGCTCGCCGCCGAGGAGCCGGCGCCCACGGCCCGCTATTACGTGCCGATCAATTTGCTCATCGAGCTCGGGCTGCGCGCGCTCGCCGACGCCCTGCCGCACCGGATCCCCGCCGGCGCCTACGGCGATCAGATGCCCACCATCGCCTTCGGCACCCATCCGCAGACGGGCCGGCTGTTCATCCAGGGCGACCTCAACGCCGGCGGCACGGGTGCCCGTCCAGCCTATGACGGCGAGTCGGCGATGATCATCTTCGCGGGCTCCACCGCGCGCAACAATCCCGTGGAGGTCGTCGAATCGCGCGTGCCGTCGATGCGAATTCTGAAATACGGCCTGCGGACGGACTCCGGCGGCGCCGGCAAGTTCCGGGGAGGCCTCGGCATCGAGCGGGTGTACCAGTTCCTCGCGCCGACGTTCATCACCTTCAGCCTGGAGCGCAAAGCGACGCCGCCGTGGGGTCTCGGCGGAGGGCGCGACGGCGCGGTGAACGGCGTCGAGATCACGTCGCCCGACGGCTCGGTCCGCCACGTGCGCAAAGCGACGCAGCATCCGATCGCCGCCGGCGAGACCGTTTGCATCATGAGCGGCGGTGGCGGCGGCTGGGGGCCGCCCGCCGAGCGCGACCCCGACGCGGTCCGTCGCGACGTCTGTGAAGGCTACGTCTCGGCGGAGGCCGCCCGGCGCGACTACGGCGTTCTCGTCGACGGGCCCTGAGAGTGGCGGTCCGCGCGATCCGCTGCGGCGCGCTGTTCGACGGGACGGGCGCCACGCCGCTCCGTGACGCCCTGGTCGTGGTGACCGACGAGCGCATCACGAGCGTTGAACCCGCCGGCAGCCGAGCCGTCGCGCCGGGGACGGAGATGCTCGACCTCCGCGACCGGTTCGTGATGCCCGGTCTCATCGACTGCCACAGCCACGCCTCGATCGTGCCGGGCCAGGGCGACCAGCTCGGCCAGCTATGCCGCGGGCCCGTGCCGCAGGCGCTGGCCGCCACGCGCAACCTCCGGCGGGACCTCGCGGCGGGCACCACCACGATGCGGATCATGGGCGAGGAGCACTTCGTCGACGTGGAGGTGCGCGAGGCCATCGAGGCCGGGGTCATCGTCGGTCCTCGGCTGCTCGTGGCCGGGCGCGGCCTGGCCGCCGACAACGGGCACGGACGCGCGCTGACGAGCTACGACGGCGTGGACAGCGTCCGTCGCGGCGCCCGGGAGAACCTGCGCCGCGGCGCCAATCACGTGAAGATCTTCGTGACGGGCGGCGTGAGCTCGCCCGGTCCCATGCCGACCGCGAGCGCGTACACGCGTGAGGAGATCCGCGCCGCCGTCGAGGAGGCCGACCGCGTGGGCACCTACGCCGCGGCCCACGCGCATGGCGGGCCGGGACTGCAGCTCGCCGTCCGTGAGGGCGTGCGGACCATCGAGCACGGGGCGCTGGCCACCGACGAGGACATCGCGCTGATGATCGAGCGCGGGGTCTGGCTCATCTGCACGTTCGCGATCTTCATGCATCCCACCGGGATCGAGCAAGGCGACGGTCACCGGTCCGCCATCATGGACAAGGTCCGCTCGGCGCGCCGCGTCGTCGCGGAGAACTTTCCGCGGCACCTCGCCTCCGGCGTGCGCTTCGCGTGCGGAACCGACAGCATGCACGGGCTGATGCCGTTCGAGATGCAGACGCTCGTCCGGTTCGGCGTGTCGCCGGCGGACGCGCTCCTGGCCGGCACCCGCTGGGGCGCCGAGGCGTGCCGCATCGACGACCAGGTGGGCACGATCCAGACCGGCAGGCGCGCCGATCTGATCGCGCTGGACGGCGATCCGCTGAAGGACATGGCGGCCCTGGAGCGCGTGAGCCTGGTCATGAAGAATGGCGTCGTGTACGACGCTGCCCACGAGGGATAACCATGAGCGATCACGACCCGCACGATGCCCCTGCTGCCAATCCGATCGGCCCGCGCTCTGGTCTCACACGGCGCGCCTGGCTCGCGCACGTGGCCGGAGTCGCGGCCGGCGTCGGCCTCGCCGGCCATGGACCGCTCACCGCCTTCGCGCAGGGTGCGCCCAAACGTGGCGGCATCCTCCGGGTCGCCACCGTCGACAAACCCGTGAACATGGATCCGGGCTACGCCCAGCTCTACTCGTCACTGCAGATCTACCAGAACGTCTACAACAAGCTGGCCTACGTGGACGAGGCCGGCCAGTTCATCCCCGGGCTCGCGAAATCGTGGAAGCAGGAGAACGACAAGACCTGGCTCTTCGACCTCGTGGACAACGCCGTCTTCCACAACGGCGAGCCGTTCACGGCCCAGGACGTCGTCTTCACGTTCACGCGTCTGCTGGACGCGAAGAACAAGCTGCCCATGCGCATCTTCTTCTCACCGGTGGAGGGCGTGGAGGCCGTCGGACAGCATCAGGTCCGCTTCCACCTGGCGCGACCGTTCGGACCGCTGCTGGCGATGCTCACCCAGGCCACTGAGATCGTGAACGAGAAGGCCCTCAAGGAGAAAGATCCCAAGCTGTTTCCGATCGGGACCGGACCCTATCGATTCGTCGAGTGGGTGAAGGACGATCACGTCACCCTCGAGCGCTGGGACAAGTACTTTCGCCCCGGGCGTCCCTACATCGATCGCATCGTCTTCTACGCCCCCGCCGACGACACGGTGCGGCTCACGGGGTTGCAGACCGGCCGGTTCAACTGGATCCAGACCGTGCCGCCGCAGCGCATCTCCGAGCTGGAGCGCGGCCGCGACCCCAAGGCCTCGTCGGGCAGGCCCTACCTGCCCTTCTTCCTCATGCTCAACGCGAGCAAGCCGCCCTTCAGCGATCGGCGCCTGCGTCAGGCCATCGCCTGGGCCATCGACCGCACGGAGATCGTCAAGCTCGTCTACTTCGGCAGCCACGTGCCGACGGCGGAGCCGACGCCGGAACCGAGCCCGTGGGCGACCGGCGTGAACGCCCACAAGACCGGGCCCGACGTCGCCCGCGCCCGGCAGCTGCTCAGCGAGGCCGGCGCCGGCGCTGGCCTCACGCTCACCTACCTCGTGAAGTCCCAGGTGCCGGTGCTGGTCAAGACGGGCGAGATCCTTCGCGAGGAGCTCAAGAAGGTCGGCATCGCGCTCGACGTGCAGCCGCTGGAGTCGGGTCAGTACTTCGAGGCGCTCGTCGGCAAGAAGTTCGACATCGCCGCCGCGTGGTGGAGCGTGACGGTCGATCCGGACATGTTCTACTCCCCGCTGCAGCACTCCACGTCGCCGTGGAACTTCTCGGGCTTCAAATCCGAGGAGGCCGACAAGCGCATCGACGCGTTCCGGTTCACGACCAGCCCCGCCGCCCGCAAGAAGATGTACCCCGAGCTCGTCCGCTGGTTCCAGGAGGAAGGCTCGCTGATCGTCTTCAGCAACGAGATCCAGCGCTACTGGATGAAGCCGAACATCCACGGCTCGGCGCCGCTGCCGTCGCTGGAGCTGCGATTCGAGGATAGCTGGATCGCCTGAGGGGCGATGGCCTCGCCCTGGATCTACGCGGCCCGACGGCTGGCCCTCGCCATCCCGCTGCTCCTGGGCATGAGCGTCCTGGTGTTCGGACTCATGCGGTTCGTGCCGGGCGATCCGGCGGTGGTCGTCCTCGGCTACAAGGCGACACCGGAGGGCGTGCGGGCCCTGCGCGAAGCGTTTCACCTCGACGAGCCGCTGCCGGCGCAGTACGCGCGCTGGCTCGCCGGGCTCGTGCGGGGCGACTTCGGGCTGGACTTCCGGCAGAACGAGCCCATCGGTCGGATGATCCTCGATCGCCTCCCCGTCACGGTCGAGCTGACTGTGCTGGCCACCGCCGGCGCCGCGCTCATCGGCATCCCGCTCGGCCTGCTGGGCGGCGCCCGGCGTCGCGGGCTCGCCGACCGCGCCACGCTCGCCATCGGCCTCGTCGGGGTCTCCATCCCCGACTTCTGGCTCGGCATCATGCTGATGCTGGGTCTCTCGCTGGGCGCCGGGGTGCTGCCCTCCGGCGGCTTCGTCCCGATCGGCGAGAGTCTCCTCGAGAATCTGCAGCACCTCGTGTTGCCCGCGCTGACGCTGGCGCTGAGCCGCGCCGCCGTGCTGGGACGGCTGAGCCGCGCGGCGGTGCTCGACGTCGCGCAGCGCGGGTTCGTGCAGTGTGCCCGAGCCAAGGGTCTGGCCGAGCATGCCGTCCTCTTCCGCCACGTCCTGCCCAACGCCGCGATTCCGATCGTGACGGTGCTCGGGCTACAGATCGGCTACATGCTGGGCGGCGCGATCGTCGTGGAGATGATCTTCACGCTGCCGGGCATCGGTCGCATGACGCTCGATGCCGTGCTCGAGCGCAACTATCCCGTGGTGCAGAGCACGGTGCTCGTCATCGGAGCGATGTTCATGCTGGTCAACCTGGCGACCGACATTCTCTACGGCGTCATCGACCCGCGGGTGCGGCGCCGGTGAGGCGCGCGTGGCTACCGGTGGCGGGCCTTGGAATCGTGGGCGTGCTGGCGCTGGCCGCCCTGCTCGCGCCGATGCTGCCGCTCGGCAGTCCCACGGATATCTCGAAGGACTTCGCCCTGCGCGGGCCCACCGCGGCCGAGCCGTTCGGCCGTGACGACCTCGGGCGCAGCCTGCTCAGCCGCGTCATCCACGCGTATCGCGTTTCGCTCGGCGTGGCGGTGACGTCGGCGCTGCTGGCCGTCCTGGTCGGTGGACCGCTCGGTCTCGTCGCCGGCTACGCCGAGGGCCTGCCCGACCAGCTCATCATGCGACCGCTCGATGTGCTGATGGCCTTCCCCGCCGTCCTCCTCGCGATCGCGCTCATGAGCGTCTTCGGGACCGGCGCGCTCCTGCTCTCCGTCGCGCTGGCCGTGGTCTACACCCCCGTCATGGCCCGCGTGGCGCGGGCGGCGGTTCTCGCCACCAAGATCGAGGTGTACGTCGACGGCGCCCGGGCGCTCGGCGCCACCGTGCCGCGCCTCGTGCTGACCCACATCCTGCCCAATGCGGCGGCGCCGATGCTGGTCCAGGCCTCGGTGTTGATGGCGATCGGGATCCTGATCGAAGCGGCGCTGTCCTTTCTCGGCGTCGGTGTCCGCCCGCCCACGCCGTCGCTCGGCCTGATGCTGGCCGACGGCCGCGGCTTCATGGTCCAGGCTCCGTGGATGGTCGCCTTCCCCGGCCTCGCGGTCATGCTCGCGGTTCTCGGATTCAACATGCTCGCCGACGGGCTGCGCGACTGGCTCGACCCCCAGCACGCGGCGGGGCGCTGAGCGATGAGGATACGAATCTGGCTGATCTTGACCCACGAATTCTTGGGAAGGCGCCCGGCCAGGCTCGACGATCGCGACAACGAGGTCTCCGGCTCGGCGCGGCCGAGCAGGCGGCGTTCGTCGACACCGTCCTGCCGATGCTCGCTGAACTCGCGGGACAGGACCGCCGACCGCGCCCCGAGTCAATCGACGTTCTGATACCATCGGGCGCGCCTCGCATGGCAAGACGCGATGGCAAGGAGGTCCGCGTGCGCCACGTAGTCGGGGCTACCGCTTGTAATCTCCCGTGAAAAGGAATAGACACCTCCGGCTATCCCTTTTCACGGTCCCTGAACTCTCGATCGGCCGCGCTCCGCTAACACCTCAAAACAGCCAGTTCGATCCGAGACGCTTGACGTATTTAGAGGGGATGGTCGATTATCTTAATGGCCTGTTAGAGAACCTTCGAAAAAGTCACTCCCAATCGGAAGCACTTTTCCACCTTGAAAAATTCCTCGCACAATTGCCGTGCTCGGAACTGGTGAAGATCGACACAAGTGGAGAACCCCGTGTAACGGAAATTCCAAGCGCTCGCGACAGAATCGTATTTACCAAGGACCGCTTGAGGATCAACTTCCTGGACGGTCTCCACCGTCGCACCGAGAGTCCTGGTATCCCTGCAGGACGCTACTCGCCGGAGGTTTCCCACATCATTTCAAAGCTTTCACAGGGAGTCTCAGAAAAGGCGCTCTCGCGACTTCTTGAGCAGTGCGACGTGGATCTTTCACCAGTGATTGAGGGTCTCCGCAACCTTGAATTGATCGAAGAGATCGACCCATCGGCGCAGATCGTCTGTCAAAGCCTGTTGGAGGGGAAGAAGGACCGCCTCACTTGGTTGGGACACGCCTGTATCCTCTTTCAAACCTCTCGATCATCGGTTTGTGTTGATCCATTTCTTCGACCGCATATCAAGTGGACAGAAAGGGATTTGAAGTCGTCCTTTTCAGACACCTTCGGGGATCGTTTTTTCTTTGAACCATACGGCCCGCAGCTGACCCAGCTATCACCAGCACAGCTTCCGCCGTTGGATGCTGTCTTTGTCACTCATCAGGACATTGATCATTGCAACTTGGGAGTTCTCATGATGTTGCCCGAGCATATCCCCATTGTTGTGCCGGACTGCCACCCGGATCACATGTGGGAGGTTGATCTTTTGGCGGTCATCCACAACGTTCTGGGCCGAAGGCGGAAGGTAATCCGCCTGAAGCACGGGGAGACGATAACGATCGGTGACATCCGTGCGACAGCGTTCCCCTTTTTAGCAGAAATGCCGTCCTCCCTCAAGACATTCTGGAACTGCTATCTTTTCGAAACAGATGATGCAGCAGTTGCCTGCACAGCGGATTCCGCTATCACGGATGAGTCCGTCGACCTTCTGACGAAACGGCTACGAGGAAAACGAAAACCTCTCGTGCTCTGTGCTCGATTGGTTCACTCAGGCAAAAAATCTGCAGGCTTTCGCGATGAAACGGAAAATCTCTTTAACTTCACGCGGCTCTGGGCATGGTATATGCCCATCTGGGACCTTTTTCAACCCGTCGAGGAATCGGGTATAAGCGAAAGCCGTCTTCGTGATCTCTCCCAGCGAACGAATTTGCGTTTTTATCTTCCTTACGCAATGGGCACGGCTCCATGGTTTCGCATTGTGGATGTGGGCGATCCCTTGCATGTCCCCATGGCCAATCTGTCGGCCCATGATCTGCACGCGTTATCCGAAACACTTAAGGCCATCCCGAGAGGTCCCTCTCTATTCCCCGGCAAGTTTGGCCGGCCTTTCCCGCTCACAGAAGCATGACCTTCGTCGCGCTACTGCCCTCGCTTAAGGGCAACAACCCGGCGGTCCCGCCGGATTCCAAGCAGGAGGCCTCAAGCTGAAGAAAATCCACGTTACCACCAAGACCAGAACTCCACTCGCACGTACCGGGCCAATCTTCTGCTGAGGACGTCGAACAGCCGACGCTGCCCACAATAGATCTTGGCGGTCCCCGTCATATCGGGCCTCAGGAGGAGATCGGGGTTGTCGACGGCGGTCGTCACCCTGAACACCTTGCCCCGCCAGGCCTCCTCGTCCTTCACGGCAACCGGCGCAATCGCGGTCACGCGGCCCTCCGAGGGGCGCTCGGGAAAGGCCCGGGCCTTGACGATCACCGGCTGACCTACCTTCACGTCGCCGATCTCCCGCTCTGGGACGGCGATCTCCACTCTGACCGTGGTGAACTCGTGCACCTCGACGATGAGGTCACCCTTCTTCATGTACTGTCCGACCCTCTCGCGGGGCTTTGGCGTTGTCACGACGCCGTCAACGGCGCTCCGTACTGTGACGAGCCGGAGCTGTTCCTCGAGGTGGCTCCGCTGGCTAAGGAGTCGCGCCAGCGTTGCCTCGGCGCCCTCGATCTCCTCGGGCCGGCTCCCGGCCTCGAGCAGCCGGAGCCGGGCCCGGGCTTCCTCCATTTCCTTCTGGGCCACGGCCAGCTCCTTGCGGAACCCAGCGAGATCGCCGGTCAACGCCAGATCGCCGGCCGACACGGCCGCGACCTCGGCCCGGGCAGCGGCCAGCTCCTTGTCGCCGACCGCCGCCCGCTCCTGGGATTCCTCGAGTGCTCGCCGGGAGACCAGCTCGCCCTCGAAGAGAGCCCGGGATCGCACGAGATCGTTGCGAGCGTACCGCAGCCGCTCTTCGGCCACTGCGACGTCAGCCGTCGCCTTGGCAAGGCGGGCGGCCTGCATCCGTTCCGCCTCCTCGAGCCGGCGGCGGGCGTGCTCGCGCCGGGTCTCGGCGGTCTCGAGATTCTGAATGGCCACACGCCGCTCCTCCACCCGTGGCCCTGCTCGCAGCATTTTGAGCCGGGCACGAATCTCGTCGCTCTGCGCCTCGACGGCCCTGAGCTCGGCGCGATAGTCTCGATCCGCGAGTCGGGCGACCAGTTCGCCTGCGGCGACCCGCTGGCCCTCGTCGACGTAGACCTCAGCGATGATTCCGTCGACCTCGGCGCGCACGTCCGCGTTGTGGCGCGGGGCAACCGCGAACTCGCCCGAGACCGTGAGCTCCCACGGCACGAGAAAGAGCGCGGCCAGGACGAGGGCGAAGAGCAGGACAACCCGCACCCGTCCATCGATCGGGACCCAGCGCGGGCTCACGCGCTCGCGCCACGCTCGGAACCCGGGTCTGGCCGCCCAGCGCTGCAGTGGATTCTGGAACGCGA
>WNET01000172.1_pt1 | contig 24076 bp, 27 predicted proteins | sample 5399911 | NCBI WGS metagenome assembly WNET01 (sample SAMN13153333, study PRJNA577476) | soil metagenome | isolation source: 40 cm grassland meadow soil pre-rain plot 2 | place: USA:California | collected 2015-09-08 | reverse complement strand
CGTCGACGTGCTTGACGCCAGCGCGCAGCGCCGCCGCCACGTCGTTGCCGCTGCCGGCGCCGATGATCATCACCTCCTGGAACGGTGTGCCGCCAGCGTCGCGGTTGAGCAGGTACGGCAGGAGGTAGGCCGGACCGAATTTCTCGATTTGCACCATCTGCTGGTGCCCGATGTCGTTGGTGGCGATGGCCCGGAACGCGGGCGCGTAAGCCACCTTGTAGTAAGGTGACCAGAACACTTCGCCCTGGATGGTCAGGCCATGCGCGCCGATGCCGACGAGCGCCAGAGTTGCCGCGGCTGCGGCGACTTGGACCGGCCTGCGCCAGCCCGCGAAGTGCAGGATCAGCAGGACGATCGGGGCGAACCAGACGGTCGGCGGCAATTGCAGGTAGCTCATCGCCGCGAAGGCCGCTATGCCGGTCAGGCTGCCCAGGACGTCGAGCGTGTACGCCACGACGCGGTCTGGAATGGCGTCGAACGCGCGGCCCATTACCTGTCCCAGGCCAACGAAGGACACCGCTATGAGCGCGAAAAAAGCCCCGCCCACCGCCCAGATCGGGATGATCCAGCGGCTTGGGTCGGCGGGCCGGTACTCCGTGCCGAAATAGATGAGCTGGGGCGACGCCTGCTGATTGCCGAGGCTGATCGTGATGCGGTCTGCCCATTGCCAATAGAGCAGGTGGATGGCGATCGCCGCGGCGAAGGCGAGCATCGCCATGGGGAGCGCCATCTGCACGAGGTGTTGCGGCCTGCGGGCCGCCAGCAACCCGACGCTCATGCCCAGGAAGCACGCGAGCAGCACGATGTTGGTGAAGAAGGTGAGGAACACCACGGTGCCTGCGAACCAGCGGATCGCCGCCAGTTCGAAGAACAGGATCAGGAAGCTGATCAGAAACAGCTCAAGGTGTGCGCGGCGCTGCAAGGGGCACCCTTTGTCTTGTTGCTATTGGATCGATACTACTCGATCCCCGGATTTCCCTTTACGCCGATCAGGCGAGGACGCTCGGCCTTGAGCGGCGGGAGATTCTTCCTGCTGCGCAGGTAGCGGCTGGCGAGATCCCAGATCGGCTCGCCGCTCGCCCCTTCCGCGACTGGCGCCCAGCCAGCCACCTTGTAACGCCTGCCGGCTTCGATCGGTCTGCCGCCGATGCGCATGTCGGAGATGCGTGCGCCGATCTTGTTATGCGGCGCGATGGCGTAGCTCATGCCGCCGACGCGCACCATGTCGCCGCCCTGCTGCAGGTAGGGGTCCGCGTTGAACAGGTTGTCGGCGATGTCCTCGAGGATCGCCTTGATCTCGCCGCCGGTGAGCTCGCTGAGCGTCGTATGCGGGTAGGTGATGGCGGTCTGGTCCATCAGGTGCTCGAACGTGATCGCCTCGCCTGGAAGCAGCGTCGTGCCCCAGCGGAAACCGGGCGAGAACGCGATCTGCGCGCCCTTCACGGCGAGCAGCGCGTCGAGCAGCAGCTGGTCGAAGCTGCCGTTGAAGTTGCCGCGCCGGTAGAGCAGGGCCTCGGTGACCGCCAGCTTTTCCTGCAGCCTGCCTTCGTACGGCGCGCGCGCCTTGGCGATATAGCGCCGCATTTCCTCATCGGCGGGCAGAAGGTTGGAAAACACGGGCAACAGGCGATAGCGGTAATCGGTCACTCCCAGCGCGCCGACCTGCAGATCGAGCACCGCAAGAAACTTGCCGCAGCAGCCGGCGCTGGTGACGAGCGTGCTGCCGACGCGCACCGGCGCCGGCACCGCGTCGTGCGTATGCCCGCCGAGAATGGCATCGAGCCCGCGCACGCGGGAGGCGAGCTTGAGGTCGACGTCCATGCCGTTGTGGGACAGCAGGACGACCGCCTTTGCACCCTTGGCGCGCACCTCGTCGATCAGCCTCTGCAGGCGCGCCTCCTGGATGCCGAAAGTCCAGTCCGGCACCATGTGGCGCGGATTGGCGATCGGCGTGTAAGGGAAGGCCTGTCCGATGACCGCGACCGGCACGCCCTTCATGCTGCGCAGCGTGTAGGGCTTGAATACCGGCTCCTCGAAATCGAGCGTGCGCACGTTCTGCGCCAGGAACTCGATCGGCGCGAGCTCGCTTTCGACGGCCTGCCTCACCCGCTCGGCGCCGTAGGTGAATTCCCAGTGCGCGGTCATGCAATCGACGCCGAGCAGCTTCTGCGCGCCGATCATGTCGGCGCCGCGCGTCCAGAGCGAGCTCGCCGAGCCCTGCCAGCTGTCGCCGCCGTCGAGCAGCAGGGCCAGCGGGCGCGAGGCGCGCAGGCGCCTCACCAGCGTCGCGAGATGGGCGAAGCCGCCGACCTTGCCATAGCGCCGCGCCGCGTTCTCGAAATCGAGATGGGTGAAGGCGTGCGCCAGCGAGGTCCCTGCCTTTAGGTTGTATTGCCTTAAGAAATGTTCACCTACCAGATGGGGAGCCTGTCCAGTCCCGAGATTCATGCTCGGCTCGCGGAAATACACCGGCAGCAGCTGCCCGTGGACATCGGTGAGATGCAGCAACGAGACATTGCCGAACGGCGCTACGTCGTAGAGCTCGGCAGCGGCTTGCGCCTCGCCCGCTCCAGGCCGCAGGCCGGCGCCCGCGGCGGCGGCCAGGGCGAGAAGCCGGAGAAATTCGCGACGCTGCAAAACTACTGGTTCACCGGCGAGTCGGCGTCGAGAAGCAGCGCGACGAGATCCTTGATCTGCTCCTCGGTCAGCGTGCCGGAAAGCCCGAGCCGCGGCATCTGCGAGCAGAGGTTGTACGCCTTGGCGTTATAGATCTTGCCGTAGACGTAGCGCTGGATCTCCTGGCCGTTGCCGCGCAGCTTGCCGAATTGCCGCAGGCTCGGGCCGAGGGTGCCGAAGGACGCCTCCTGCGGCGAGAGCTGGTGGCAGTTGTAGCAGCTGCCGCCGGCTGCGTCGCCCGGCTTGTCGGTCCACTGCAGGCCGCGGCCGTTTTGCGCGATTCTTTCCCCGCGCTTCCAGTCGCCCATCAGGCTGCCTTCGGGAAACACGATGGTCTTCATCTGGTCCGCCTCCAGCGACTTGGCGAGCTCGGCGGGCGGCTTGTCGCCGCTTTCGGTGCACAGCCGCTGCAGGCCGTCCTGGACCACTCGGTCCATGCCAGCTTGTCCACGCGCGTGGAAATCGCGCTGCATGAGCTTCTGCACGTCTTGCGGGTTGGGATCCGCCAGCGCGAGCGGCGCGACAAGCATGGCAATGAGGAAAATCCTCTTCATCGCTTGGTTCCCGGGCCGCGGTAGGGCTCGCCTTTACCGGTGGCAGTGAGGAACAGGATGAGCGCCACCGTGGTGCCGGAGCCGAAGTCAGGTTCGGGCATGCGCATCTGCTGATAGCAGTTGTTCATGCGCCACTGCAGCGTGACGAGCTGGCTGGTGGAGACGCGATACGCCGGCCACGTCGAAACGACGGGGCGTGCATGCTCCGGCTTGTACAGCACCGGCAGCTCCTGCATGCGGATGCGCTTGCCTTCCTCGCCGTGGCAGCTTGCGCAGGAGAAATCCCACGCGCCGGCGCGATGGAAGTACACCGCTCTTCCCATCGCGTAGGCTTCCTTCTCCTTCGGATGCGACAGCCCCGGCGCCATCTTCATGCCGCGCGACTGCGCGGCGATGTAGGCCGATAGCGATTCCATCTCCGAGGGGCGGTCGGCGCTGCCGAAGACCCGCGCTGCGGCTTCCTCGCGCTTGCGTCCCTGCAGCGTGACCATGCAGTGCAGGAGGCGCGTCTCCAGGTCCATCACCCGGTCGGCATCCTTGAAATAGCGCGGCAAGCGCGCGTAGGCGCCCTTCACCACGCCCGCCCCCAGGCCCAGGTCGCATTGCTCGAGCGAAACGCCTTTCGGGCCCCGGGGTTTCTTCCACAGCTCCTCGCCTTGCAGCTCGAACAGCTCCACGGGGCTGCCCTCGGCGATCATCTGCTGGTAGCGCTGGATCTCCTTTTTTGCGTCCTGTGCGAGAAGCGAAGCGCAGAACGCTCCACCGACTACCACGCAAAACCCAAGAAACTTTCTCACGCGACGGCGGTTTCGGTCTGGTTGGTCTCGCCGTGGTTGTCGATCCAGCTGACCTCTATCCGGTCGCCCTTGGCGCCGCCCTTGAGGCGGAAGGTGAACACTGGATTGCGCGAGATGCCCTGGCTGATCTGGCTCTCCACCACGGTCCGGCCGTTCAGCTTAACGGTGACGTTCTGGATGAAATGCAGCGGCACGAGCTTGCCGTCAGGGTCCTTGCGCTGCCCGGTTTCCATCGGGTGAGTCATCAGCACGCGCACGTCGGTCACGCCGCCGTTGAGCGTCGCGCGCATTTTCATCGGTCCTGCCGCCATCGTCGTCCTCCTCGCTACCCGCCGCAGCCACCGATGGTGACTTTTATTTCCTGGGTCGCGACATAGTGCCTGCCGCCGGCTTCGGCGATGACTCGCACCTCGGAGGTCTCGCCCATCTTCGCGTTCAGCTTGACGAAAGGCAGCGCGCCTGCGGTGAAGTCGAACTTGCCGACCAGCGGAAACGGGTTCTTGTCGATCAGCACCGCGATCGAGGTGGTGCCCGGGACGTTGCTCGTGATCTCGATCGGCACCACGGCGCCGTTCTCGGCAATCTGCGGCGCCTCGATCAGCACGTCCTTGCTTGGCAGGGGATTGCCCGCGCCCAGCGCTTTCAGCGCATCGGCGGCGGTTTTTGCGCCGAAGCCGTCCTTGTTCCAGGTCGCGGCGAGCGCCACGAACGGCTTCAGCCAAGCCGCCGCCAGGAGCGCCACCAGGCTTCTTCGGATCGGGTTTATCCGCATCTCCTTCGAAGTCGGTATTCTATCGCCCTCGACGGCGGAATACCCCCGATTTGCCGCCGCGTTTCTCCTCCAGCCGCAGCTCGTGCAGCGTCATGCCGCGGTCGACGGCCTTCACCATGTCGTAGATCGTGAGCAGGCCCGCCGCGGCGGCGGTGAGCGCCTCCATCTCGACCCCGGTCCTGCCGCGGCATTCGACCCGCGCGATCACGACCACGGAAGAGGTGCGCTCCTGCAGCTCGAAGTCGACGGCGACCCGCGTGATGGCAACGGGGTGAGCGAGGGGAATCAGCTCGGCAGTGCGTTTGGCCGCCTGGATCGCCGCCACCCGCGCCACGCCCAGCGCGTCGCCCTTCTTGGCCTTGCCCGCCGCGACCAGGCGGAATGCCGCCGGGCTCATGGCGATACGGCCCGAGGCGACGGCGATGCGATGCGTGCTCGCCTTGGCTCCGACGTCGACCATGTGTGCGGAACCACCGGCGTCGAAATGTGTCAGCTGAGCGTGCGATTTTCTGGCCATGCCGGGCGCTATCATAAACACATGCGTGCTACCGCGTGGCTGATCGCCGCATGCGTCGCGCTCGCGCCGCGGGCGTTTGCGCAGAACCTGCCGGACCTCGGCAGCGCCGGGGACAGCGTGCTGTCACCGCAGATGGAGCGGCGGCTCGGCGAGAGCATCGTGCGCGACATCCGCTTCCGGGAGCCCGCGTACATCGACGATCCCGAGATCTCCGAGTATCTCGGCAACCTCGGCGCGCAGCTGACGCAGGTCACCGCCGGCGCGCGGCACGACTTCGAGTTCTTCGCGCTGCGCGACCCCGCGATCAATGCTTTCGCGCTGCCGGGCGGGTTCGTCGGCGTGCACACCGGGCTGATCAACGCCGCGGACACCGAGTCCGAGCTGGCCTCGGTGCTGGCGCACGAGATTTCGCACGTCACCCAGCGGCACATCGCGCGCATGATCGGCCAGCAGCAGCAGATGCAGATCCCGGTGATGGCGGCGATCGCCGCCGCGATCCTGTTCGGGCGCTCGCGGCCCGACCTCGCCTCGGGCGCCGCCGCCGCGGCGCAGGCCGGGGCCGTCCAGGCGCAGCTCAGCTATTCCCGCGACTTCGAGCGCGAGGCCGATCGCGTCGGCCTGCAGGCGCTCAACGCCGCCGGCTTCGACGCGCGCGCGATGGCGGTGTTTTTCGAGAAGATGCAGCGCTCCGCCCGCGTCAGCGACGACGGCTCGATTCCCGGGTACCTGCGTACCCACCCCGTTACTACCGAGCGCATCGCCGACGCGCAGAACAGGGCGGCGAGCATGCCGTACCGGCAGCACCTGGACAGCCAGGAGTTCCAGCTGGTGCGCGCCAAGCTGCGCGCCGATGCGGGCGAGGCGCGCGATGCGGTGGAGCATTTCGAGAGCTCGATCCGCGAGCAGCGCTACGCGAGCGAGGCCGCGGCGCACTACGGCCTGGCGAGCGCCCTGCTGCGGGCGCGCCGCGCGCGCGAAGCGGATGCCGAGGTCAGGCGCCTGCGCGCCGCGGGCGGCTCGGACCCGATGATCGAAACCCTCGCGGCGCGCGTGAAGCAGGCGCTGGGCGAACCGGCGGCCGCGGCGGCGCTGCTCGCCGAGGCCCGCGCGCGCTATCCGTATTCGAACCCGGTGCTCTACGCGTATGCCGCCGCGCTGCAGGACACCGGGCGCAACGCGGAGGCGCTCGCGATGCTCGCCGAGCCGCTGCGCCTCCATCCGCGCGATTACAGGCTCTTCGCGCTGCAGTCGAAAACGTACGCTGCGCTCGGCAAGCGGCTGCTGCAGCACCAGGCCCAGGCCGAGTTCTACGCTCTGCAGGGCAGCTTGCCGGCGGCGATCGAGCAGCTGCAGCTCGCGCGCTCCGCCGGCGACGGCGATTTCTACCAGCTGTCGGTGGTCGACGCGCGCCTCAAGGACCTGCGCGCGCAGTACTCGCTCGAGATGCGCGACGCGAAGCGCTAGCCAGCCACTCGGCTGCGGCCTGCGGGCGCGGCTTGTCCATGCGGCATAATACTTTATGGATTTTGACCGGGAACTCGACGCGCGCGGCCTGAATTGCCCGCTGCCGATCCTGCGCACCAAGAAGGCGCTGACCGGCATGCAATCCGGGCAGGTCCTCAAGGTGCTCGCCACCGATCCCGGCGCGGTCAAGGATTTCCAGACCTTTTCCAGGCAGACCGGGCACGAGCTGCTGTCCCACGCCGAGGCGAACAAGGAATTCACCTTCTTCATGAGGAAGAAGTGAAGCGGGCTTACCTTGCCTGTTTACTGTTCTTGGCTCCTGCCGTGCATGGCCAAGCTACGTTCAACGTGAAAATCCTGACCCCCGAAACCGCGCTCAAGGCCGCCCAGGCGGCGCTGAAGAAATGCCGCGACAGCGGCTACCAGGCGAGCGTCGCGGTGGTGGATCGCATGGGCGTGGTGCAGGTGCTGCTGCGCGACCGCTTCGCCGGCCCGCATACCACGGACATGGCGAGCGCCAAGGCCTACACCGCGGCGAGCTTTCGCACCAACACCACGGAGCTGGCCGAGGCGACCCAGCCGGGGCGGCCGCAAAGCGGCGTGCGCAGCCGTCCGGGCGTCGCCGCCGTCGGCGGCGGGCTGATGATCGAGGCGGGCGGCTCGCTGCTCGGAGCGATCGGCGTCTCGGGCGCCCCGGGCGGGCGCGAGGACGATGCCTGTGCCGCGGCCGGGATCGCCGCGATCCGCGAGGACATCGAGCTGTAGGGACTGTGAAATAATCCTTCGCATGATGGCCCGCTGGATCAGGCTCGGTGCGATCGAGGCGTTCGATTTCCGCGCGGCGTATTCGGCGCTTGCCGCGGCGCAGTCGTCGCTCGCCCGGCCGATCCTTCTGTGGGGCCAGGGCGACGGGCAGTATTTGTTCGCGCTGATCGCGCCGAAGAGAATCGCGCCTGGCCGCGAGGCGCGCTGGGTCTCCTGGGCGCTGGCGCCCGCGATCGCCACTTACCGCCAGTTCGGCCTGCCGGCCTACCTGGATGGCGAGTCGATCTGCCTGCACGGACAGAAGGTCGCGTCAGCAACGATTGCGTCGATCGGCGAGTGCGCCGTCGTCGCCTCGGCTTTCCTGAGGCGCTTCCCGGCCAAGTGCATCCCCACGCCGTCGGCCGAGATGGAGGAAGCGTTCCGCCTGCGGCTCGAGGCGCAGCACGGCTGGCAGTTCGACCACTCCTGGCCGAGCGAGCACGAAACGCCTAAGTACGCGGTGGCCTGAAGTGCCGTCGCGCCGCGACTGGCTGAAAGGCGCGGCGGCGATGGTTCTGGTGCGCGAGGCGCTCGCTCAGGGCCGCCTCGAGCAGGGCGTCTACCGCCGGCAGGGTGATGTCAGGATTAGCGGCGACAGCGTCTCCACCGGTGCGGACGGCGAGGTAGTGTTCGTTGTCGACAAGGACGCCGTGCTGGTGCGCCGCAATTCCGAGCTTTCCATCCTGAAGACCGGGCTGCGGATCGTCAGCGGCGCGGTGCTGTCGGTCTTCGGCGATGGCCGCAGGCAACTGCGCACCCCGAGCGCCAACATCGGCATCCGCGGTACCGCCGTGTATCTCGAGGTCGAGCCCAGCCGCACCTACGTCTGCACCTGTTACGGCGAGGCGGTGCTCGAGCCGCGCGGCGATCCCGCCGCGCGCGAAACGGTGCGCACCCTGCACCACGAGCAGCCGCGCTACATCATGGCCGAAGGTGCGCCGCAGATGATCATGCGGGCGCCGGTGGTGAACCACACCGACGCCGAGCTGCTGTTCCTCGAAAGCCTGGTGGGACGCGAGCCGCCTTTCGTCGGCAAGGGCTTCAAGCCCTACTAGGTGCCCAGGCGCTCGTACACCGGGCGGATGTCGCGGCGGATGGCCGGCAATTGGCTGGCATACGCAGCCGCTGCGGCCAGCGCCGCGATGCCGCACGCAGCGAGCGTGAGCGGCGGACCGACATAGTCGGCGATCCAGCCGGTCGCGAGCGCGCCGAGCGGCGTGGTGCCGATGAACGCCATCACGTAGAGCGCGGCGACGCGGCCGCGCAGCTCGTCGGGCACAATCGTTTGCAGGACCGTGTTCGTCGACGCGGCGGACAGCATCAATCCCAGGCCGACGAGGTAGAGGGAAGGCAGTGCTACCCAGAGCGTGGTGGCGAGCGAAAACGCGACCAGGGCGCCGCCGGCGGTCGCGGACATCCATGCGATGAGGCGGAACAGGCCGCGAACGCTCGGCCGCATCGCCAGGTACAGCATCCCCGACACGGCGCCCAGCCCCGCCGCGCCGATCAGGATTCCCAGCGTGCCCGAGTCGCCATGGAATGCTTCGCGTGCGAACCAGGGCATCAGCGCGACGTAGGACCCGACGGTGATGCTGACGGCGGCGAGCAGCAGCAGGGCGCAGCGCGCGGGGAAGAAGCCGAAGGCGTAACGCGCCCCTGCCACGAGCTCACGCCTCCAGTCGTGCTCGCTGGGCGCATGCCCGCGCGGCGGCATGCGCATCTGCGCAAGCGCCGCGAGCATTACCAGATAGCTCACCACATTCAGGCCGAAGCTCCAGCGCTCGCCGAGCGTCGCGATGAGCGCGCCGCCGATGAGCGGGCCGACGAAGCGCGCGCCGTTCATCATCACGGAATTGAGCGCGATGGCGTTGGGCAGGTCGCTTTTGCCGCCGACCAGCTCGAGCAGGATCGACTGGCGCGCGGGGGCATTGAATGCGTTCACGATGCCGAGGACCAGGTTTCCGGCGATGAAATGCCAGGGCGCGGCGACGCCGAACGCTACGACGAGGAACATCGCAGCCGCCTGCGCGGCGGCAATCCAGTTGGTCGCCACCAGTACGCCGCGCCGGTCCAGCCGGTCGACGAAAACCCCGGCCAGCGGGGCGAGGACGAAAAACGGGATCTGCAGGGCGAATGCCGCCAGGCCCAGAAGGAACGCCGAGCCCGACAGGTGGTACACCAGCCAGCTGGTGGCGATCATCTGCAGCCAGCTGCCGATCTGCGACACGCCCTGCCCGATGAAGAACAGGCGGAAGTTGCGGAAGCGCAGGGCCCGCAGGCCTTGCGGGAGACTCACGTTCGCGCGGCGAGCTTGTCGAGCTGGGCGTTGACCTTGGCCAGCGTCGCGCGGAAGGCAGCGAGCCGCTCGCGCTCCTGCTCCACCACCTTGGCCGGTGCGCGCTCCACGAACGCGGCGTTGCCAAGCTTGGCCCGTGCCTTGGCGATCTCGCCTTCAAGGCGCGCCGACTCCTTCTTCAGGCGCTCGCGCTCCGCGTCGGGGTCGACTTCGATTTGCAGCATGAGTCGCGAGTTGCCCACCACGGCGACCGGCGAGTCGGATTCAGGCAGGACGTCGACGTGCCGCAGATCGCTCAACCGCGCCAAAGAGGAGACGGCGGCGGCCGTCGCCTGGGAATCCGACGTCGCCGGCGGCTCGGTCACGACCAGCGCCACGCGGTCCTTCGGCGGCACCTTCGCCTCGCTTCTCAGGTTGCGCGCCGCGTTGGTCAGCTCCTTGAGCACCGTCATGTCGCGCTCGGCGGCCGGGTCGATTCTCTCGGGCTGCGACTTCGGATAAGGCGCCCGCATGATGGTTTCGCCCTTCCTGCCGGCGAGCGGCGCCACCTTCTGCCACAGCTCCTCGGTGATGAAGGGAATGACCGGGTGCGCCAGGCGCAGGGCGGTTTCGAGCACGCGCAGCAGCGTGCGGCGCGTGCCGCGTTGCACCGCTGCATCCGGATTGCGCAGCTGCAGTTTCGCGAGCTCCACGTACCAGTCGCAATACTCGTCCCAGACAAAGCGGTAGATGGCGTTGGCGGCGTTGTCGAAGCGGTATTCGGCGAAGCCTTTCTCCACCTCGGCTTCGACCCGCTGCAGCTGGCTGACGATCCAGCGGTCGATGTAGGAAAGCTCGACCGGCGCGCGCTCGTCGAGGCCGCAGTCCTGGCCCGCGGCGTTCATCAGGACGAAGCGGGTCGCGTTCCACAGCTTGTTGCAGAAATTGCGGTAGCCCTCGCAGCGGCTCAGGTCGAAGCTGAGCGTGCGCGAGAAGCTCGCCAGCGAGGCGAACGTGAAGCGCAGCGCGTCGGCGCCGAACGCCGGGATGCCGCTCGGAAAATGCGTGCGGATGTAAGCCTCGATCTTCTCCCTGTGCTCGCCCTTCAGCAGCCCCACCGTGGATTTTTTCAGCAGCTCATCGAAGCTGATGCCGTCGATGAGATCGATCGGGTCGATCGTGTTGCCCTTCGACTTCGACATCTTCTCGCCCTCGGCGTCGCGCACGATGGCGTTGATGTAGACGTGGCGGAAAGGCACCTTGCCGGCGAAGTGCCCGGTCATCATCACCATGCGCGCCACCCAGAAGAAGATGATGTCGTTGCCCGTCACCAGCACCGAGGAGGGCAGGAACACTTCCAGGTCTTTGGTCTTTTCCGGCCAGCCGAGCGAGGAGAAGGGCACCAGGGCCGAGGAGAACCACGTATCGAGGACGTCCGGATCGCGCCGCAGGGATTTTTGCCTTGCCATTTGCAGAGCTGCTTTTTCGCTGCGCGCGACAAAAATCCTTCCCTGCTCGTCGTACCACGCCGGGATCTGGTGACCCCACCAGAGCTGGCGCGAGATGCACCAGTCCTGGATGTTCTCCAGCCACTGGTTGTAAGTCGAGGCCCAGTGCTCCGGGATGAACTTCACCTCGCCGCTCGCCACCGCCTTCAGCCCGGCCTGCGCCAGGCTTTCCATCTTCACGAACCACTGGTCGGTGAGCATCGGCTCGACGATCGCGCCGGTGCGGCCCGAGCGCGGGATGCGCAGCTTGTAGGGCTTTTCCGAAACCAGGAGTTTTTCTTTTTTCAGGTCGCTGAGGACCTGCTTGCGGGCCTCGAAGCGTTCTAGACCGCGATACTTTTGCGGCGCGTTCTCGTTCAGGCGAGCGTCGAGCGTGAAAATGCTGATCGGCTCGAAGCCGTGGCGCTTGCCGACCTGGTAGTCGTTGAAGTCGTGCCCCGGCGTGATCTTCACGCAGCCAGTGCCGAATTCCGGGTCGACATATTCGTCGGCGATGATCGGAATGGTTCTCCCGGTGAGCGGCAGCCGGACGCGTTTGCCCATCAGACTGGAAAATCTATTGTCTTGAGGATTGACGGCAACGGCGACATCTCCCAGCATCGTTTCGGGGCGCGTGGTCACCACCACCACCGACCCGCTGCCGTCCTCGAGGGGATAGCGGATCTCCCAGATCTTGCCGTCCTCCTCTTCGGTCTCGACCTCCAGGTCGGAGACGGCGGTGCCCAGCTCCGGATCCCAGTTGACGAGCCGTTTGCCGCGGTAAATCAAATTCCGCTCAAAAAGAGCGACGAAAACTTCCACGACGGCCCGCGACATCCTGGCGTCCATCGTGAAATAGCCGGCTTTCTGGCCCTCGGCGTCGGCGTAGGCCCAGTTGGCGGACGCGCCGAGGCGGCGCATCTGGCGCGTGATGGTGGCGCCGGATTTCTGCTTCCACTGCCACACGCGCTCGATGAATTTCTCGCGCCCGAGGTCGTGGCGGGTCTTGCCCTCTTCCTCGAGCTGGCGCTCGACCACGATCTGGGTGGCGATGCCGGCGTGGTCGGTGCCGACCACCCAGTTGGCGTTGCAGCCGCGCATGCGGTGGTAGCGGATCAGCGCGTCCATCAGCGTCTGCTGGAACGCATGCCCCATGTGCAGGGTGCCGGTGACGTTGGGCGGCGGCAGCTGGATGCAATAGGGCGGCCGGGGGTCGTCGGCGCGCGCCGAAAAATAGCCGGAGGATTCCCAGCGCTGGTACCAGCGCTGCTCGATCGCCGCGGGGTTGAAGCTCTTGTCCAGCACTTACTTGCGCTCGGTGCGCGACAGCGCGCGCGCCACCGACGCTGCGATCGCCTCGCGCACCATCTGCCTCACCGTGACCGTGATCTCGGCGCGTACGCCGTCCATCCCCTGTCCGAGCACCTGGTTCAGGTTCTTCGCCAGCTTTTCCTCGATGACGCGATCGACTTCGGGCCCGAGGCGCTCGAGGACCGCGCGCTCGAGCTCGCGCGCCAGGGCCTCGAGCGCGGGGCCGTCGACCGCCGGGCGCCGCTGCCCTTCGTCCTCGACCATCTCGGTCAGGACCGGGACGTCTTCGTCGTGATCCGGGCGATCTTTTTCAGGCATCGCCGGCGCCTTCGCTGGCCAGATCGTGGTTCGCGATCTGGTAGCCGCGATCGACGTAGTAGCGGTAGCGGCTGCGCCCGGCCTTGCGCGCGTCGGCGTCGACGGCGACGATCTCGAGCAGGCGCTCGAAGCGCGCGAAGTGAGGCGGGCATTCCGCCGCGAGATTGAGAAGCAGCTCGCAGCCCGGCGGCGCTTCGTCGCCCGAGGCGATCAGCACCGGGGTTTGCGCGGCGAGCGCGTCGTGCGCCGCGCAGTGCGGCACGAAGCCGATTGCCGGCCAGGTCCACAGCATCTTGTCGATGCGCTGCGCGATCTCGTGCTCGGGCGCGTAGATCAGCATGCGCCGGCCGCGCGCCAGCGCCTTGCCGGCGAGCCGGCACGCGACCTGGAGGCGGTCCTCCGCGTTGAAGTAAAAATCAATGCTGGTCACTTTCTTCCCGCGTGCCGCAGCAGGAATCGCACGAGGAGCGGAACCGGCCGCCCGGTGGAGCCCTTCTCGCGCCCGCTCTTCCAGGCGGTGCCGGCGATATCGATGTGCGCCCAGCGCTGCTTGCGCGTGAACCGCGCGAGAAAGCACGCCGCGGTAACGCTGCCAGCGGGGCGGCCGCCGATGTTCGCCATGTCGGCGAAATTGGAGCGCAGCTGCTCCTGGTAGTCCTCCCACAGCGGCATCTGCCAGACGCGGTCCCAGGCGTCGTCGGCGGCCTCGCGGATCTCGTCGGCGAGCGTCTGGTCGTTGGAGAACAGGCCGCTCGCGACATGCCCGAGGGCGACGACGCAGGCGCCGGTGAGCGTGGCGATGTCGACCACGGCCTCCGGCTTGAAGCGCTCCGCATAGGTCAGCGCGTCGCACAGGATCAGCCGGCCCTCGGCGTCGGTGTTCAGGATCTCGACCGTCTGTCCGGAAAGCGTGGTGACCACGTCGCCGGGCCTGCTGGCGTGGCCGCCAGGCATGTTCTCGCAGGCCGGCGCCACGCCGATCACGTTGACCGGCGCCTTCATCGCGGCCAGCGCGCGCACCGTGCCGAGAACGCTTGCGGCGCCCGACATGTCGAACTTCATCTCGTCCATCTCGCTGGAGGGCTTGAGCGAGATGCCGCCGGTATCGAAAGTGATGCCCTTGCCGACCAGGACCACTGGCCTCCTGCTCTTTCCGGCGCCGGAATAGCGCAGCACGATGAACTTCGGCGGCTGGTGCGAGGCCCTGGTTACCGAGAGCATCGCCCCCATGCCGAGCTTTTCCATGTCGCGGCGCTCGAGCACGTCGATGCCGAGCTTGAACTGGCGCGCGATCTTTTTCGCCTCCTCGGCGAGGTAGGTCGGGGTGCAGAGGTTGGCGGGCAGATTTCCCAGCTTGCGCGCGAGCGCCGCGCCGTCGGCGGTCGCAGCCGCCTCGGTCAAGGCCTGTTCGAGCTCCGAATTCGGAGAAAAAGGAAGAATCACCGAGCCGAGCGCGGGGTCCGGCGGCTTCTTCTGCGTCTTGAGCTCGTCGAAGCGGTAGAAGGCTTCGCGCGTGGCGAGCACCGCCTGGCGCACGTTCCAGGCGCTCGGGCGCGAGCCGACCTTCAGGTCCGCCAGGAACAGCGCCGCGTCCTTGGCCCCCAGCTCCTTCAGCGCGGCTGCTGCGGCCCGCACCGCGTCGCGGAACGCGGCTTCCGCGAATTCCTCGTGCTCGCCGAGGCCGACCAGCAGCACCCGCTCGGCGGCGATGCCGGGCAGGCCGCGCAGCAGAAGCGTCGACCCGGTCTTGCCCGAAAGGTCGCGCAGCGCCGCGCGCACGGCGCCTTTTGAAGCCTGGTCCACCGCGCGCGCCGCCTGCGTGAGCTCGCCCGCCTGATGGACACCGACCACGACGCAGCCCGCTTTTGCAGTCTCAGGCGCGAGCTTCTTTATGCTAAATTCCATAGCGAAAGTATCGCATGATCTTCCACCGGGCGCTGCTTAGGGAATTCGCGGGTCTCGCAGGCGCGGTGTTCATGACGCTGTTCGCGATCTCGCTCACGACGCGGCTCATCCGCCTGCTTGGCCAGGCGGCCGGCGGCACGATTCCTTCCGATGCGGTGATCGCTTTCCTCGGCTTCTTCGCGCTCGGCGCGCTGCCGGTGCTGCTGTCGCTCACCATGTTCATCTCGGTGCTGCTGACGCTCACCCGGGGCTGGCGCGATTCCGAGATGGTGATCTGGTTCGGCTCGGGCCTGCCGCTGACCGCATGGCTCAGGCCGGTGATGATGTTCGCCCTGCCGCAGATCGCCGTGATCGCGGTGCTGTCGCTGTTCATCTCGCCCTGGGCGGCGCAGATGGGCGAGCAGTACCAGTCCCGCGTGCAGGCGCGCGACGACGTGTCGCGCGTCAGCCCCGGCGTGTTCGGCGAAACCGGCAGCAAGGAGCGCGTGTTCTTCGTCGAGTCGGTGTCGGGAGATTCGAACAGCGTGCAGAACGTGTTCGTCGCCTCGGTGCAGCAGGCGCGCATGGGCGTCAGCATGAGCCGCACCGGCCATACCGAGGTCGCGCCGAACGGCGACCGCTTCATCGTGCTCGAGCAGGGCCGGCGCTACGAGGGCTCCCCCGGCGACGACGAGTACCGCGTCACCGAATTCGACCGCTACGCGGCGCGCATCGAGAGCAAGGACAGCTCGGCGCCCGAAATGACGCCGCGGAACCGCTCGACCTGGACGTTGCTCGCCAATCCGAGCACTCAGAACCTCGGCGAGCTGGTGTGGCGCGTCGGCGTGCCTCTCTCGGCGCTGGTGCTGGTGCTGCTGGCGATCCCGATGAGCTTCGTCAACCCGCGCGCCGGACGCTCCGCCAACCTGCTGTTCGCGCTGTTCACCTATATCGTGTACTCGAACCTCCTCAGCGTGAGCCAGGCGCGAGTCTCGCAGGGTCGGCTCGACTTCGGCGTCGGCTGGTGGCTGGTGCACGCCGGCATGGTGCTGCTGCTGCTGTTCATGTTCGCGCAGCGCATGCAGCTGATCCGTCTGCGGGTAGGGCGCTAAGCGGTGAGAGGCGCACTCAGCCGCACGCTCGAGCGCTACCTGGCGCGGCAGATCTACGCCGCGGTCGGCTTCGTCCTGCTCGGCTTTCTCGCGCTGTTCGCCTTTTTCGACCTGATCAAGGAGCTCGCCGATCTCGGCAGCGGCGAGTACCACCTGCCGCAGGTATTTACTTTCGTGCTGCTGTCGGTCCCGGCGCACGCATACGAGCTGTTCCCGGTGGTGGTGCTGATCGGCACGCTGTATGTCCTCGCGCACCTCGCGAGCAACTCGGAGTACACCGTCATGCGCGGCTCGGGGTTTTCGCCCGCGCGCGCCGGGCTGGTGCTTACCCGCATCGGCCTCGCCTTCGTCCTGGCGACCTTCGTCATCGGCGAATGGATCGCTCCGTTCGCCGAGGAGGAAGCGCAGAAGCTGCGCCTGCGCGCCATGAGCTCGCTGATCGGCGACACGCTGCAGTCGGGGCTATGGTTCAAGGACGAGGGGTCGTTCATCAACGTGCGCGAGGCCCGTCAGGCGAACTTGCTGCAGGGAGTGCGCATCTACGAGTTCGACAGCGCCTACCGGCTGCGCCAGATGACCGCGGCGCAGCGCGCCGAATTCCGCGGGCGCGGGCGCTGGGAGCTGACCGACGTGGTGCAGACGCGCTTCGCGCCGGAGGGTCCGCGCAGCGAGCGCATGCCGAAGTCCGAGTGGCGCTCGGCGGTGAATCCCGACCTGCTGGACGCCTTGCTGGTGAAACCGGAGCGGATGTCGGCCTGGGCGCTCCACAGGTACACCCAGCACCTCGCCGGTAACCGGCAGAAAACCGAGGTATACGAGATCGCGCTGTGGAAGAAGCTGCTTTACCCGCTCGCCACGCTGGTGATGATGGCGCTCGCGCTGCCCTTCGCCTACATGCAGGCGCGCGCCGGCATGGTCGGCGTCAAGGTGTTCTTCGGCATCATGCTCGGCATTTTTTTCCACATGCTGAACAGCCTGTTTTCCCACATCGGCCTGCTGCAGAACTGGCCGCCCTTCGCCGCCGCCTCGGTGCCGAGCGCGGCGTTCCTGCTCTCCGCGATGGCGATGATGTGGTGGGTCGAGAGGCGTTAAGCGAGCTCAAGGCGGGTGCCGGCGAGGCGGTCGTGCAGGAACTGGCGGTCGCGATCGAATAGCGCCCACAGGATAGAGATCGGCAGGAGGAGTGCTGCGAGAATTAGCCGGATAAGGGCCTTGCGAGGCGTAACCTGCACCAGCCGGATGCGCCAGGCTTTCATTGCCAGCGTCTGCCCGCCGCGCAGCCAGCAACTCAGGAAATAGGCCGCGTACACCGCGGCGATGAACAGCTGCAGCGCAAGGCGCAGCCAGCCGGCGGTCGCGTCGCGGCCACCGCTCGCGAACAGGAACACCCAGGCGGCGAAAAAGGCGACGGCAGACAGCAGCAGCGCTTCGTACAGGATGCTGGCCAGCCGCCGCGGCAAGCCCGGCGTCTTCACGCCCGCTACTTCTTTTTCTTGGCGGGGGTCTGCGGCGGCGCGAGGTTCTGGCGCTCGTTCGGCGGCAGCGCCTGGTATTCGGCCCACTGCTCGCCCAGCTTGCCGCGCTCCTCGGGCGGCACCTTGGCGATGCGCTTGTAGTTCTCGCGCGCCTGGCGGCGCTGCTCGGGGGTCAGCTTGGCCCAGGCCTGCATGCGCCGCTGCACGCGCTCCTGCTCCTGCGGGGTCATCCGCGGGTAGCGCTTCGCGATGCCGATCCACTTGCGCCGGCGGTCGGGCTCAAGGCTTTCCCAGTCCGCCTTGAGCGGCGCGAGGGTGTGCTGCTGCTCTACGGTCAGCTCGGCCCACGCCGGCCTGCCGCCCTTGATCTTGGATGTCTGAGCCCCCGCCGCGCCTGCAGCCAAGCACAGCGCGAGCACAAGCAAGGCGCGGCGCATTACTCCTCCGCCGCGCGTGTTTTCAGATAGTTCTGGAAGCCGCGGTCTAGGTAGGCGTCGATCGGCAGGTCGCCGGTCAGCAGCTGGGCGTCGATCTCCTCGACCTCGGCTGCGCGCTGGTTCTGCTGCCACGTGTAGATGGCGCCGAAGCCGATCAACAGCATGGCGACCGGGACGAGCACACGCAGCGACAGGCCGGTCCAGCCGCCGAAGTCGCCGACCATGTTGCCCGCCCATACGCCGGCCGAGGCCAGGACGCCGACGGGCTCGGGGCGCTTGCGCGCGAGCGCGAGCTCGCGGGCGGCTTGCAGCCTTGCGGCCTTGCGGGAGTCGAGACTCAGCCCCTGATTCAAAATATGGCGGATCTTGTCGCCGAATTGGAATTCATTCATAGCTTGTTCGGGACGCTTTGCCGGGCTCATAGCGTTATGCCGCGCGCCCTGAGTGCGACCGCCAAGGCATGCGCCGCCCGCGAGCAATGCGTTTTCACGCTGCCCTCCGAGCAGCCCATGACTCGGGCGGTTTCGGCCACGTCCAACTCCTCCCAGTAACGCATGACGAAAGCCTCGCGTTGACGAGCAGGCAGTCGCGCAAGCTCTTGCTCAATAATTTCAAGCACTTGAGCTCGCTCCAGCTGCTCCGCCGGCGCTTCCTCCACGTTGGACCCGTCGGCGGGCTGCAGGGTTTCCAGCGGATCCTGTTCATCGTCCTCGCCGCGGCTGGGCGAAAGCGAGGAGAGCAGCGTGGTCCACAGCGAGCGTACCTTCTGGCGGCGGAACCAATCGCGGATCGCGTTCTGCACGATGCGGTGAAACACAAGTGGCAGCTCCTCGGCAGGGCGGTGCCCGTACTTCTCCGCGAGGCGCAGCATGGCGTCCTGGACGATGTCGAGCGCAGCTTCTTCATCCCGCACCGCGAACACTGCCTGTTTGAACGCGCGGCGCTCCACGCTCTCCAGGAACGCCGATAGCTCGCTGCGGGATGCCAAGGTGGGCCCTCTGTCGGGGCGGTTGTTTGGCCGCAGATGGTACCAAAAAGCCCTGCGCCCAAGCGCGCAGGCTGCTTGACCGCACCGCACCAAGCCTTTAGTGTTCAAAGCTTTTCCGCATCATTCAGGGGAAATGGACCGAGTCAAAGCGAGTACCCTCACGGGCGCCGAAATCGTGGTGCGCTGCCTGCAGGCGGAGGGGGTGGAGTACGTCTTCGGCTATCCCGGCGGCGCGGTCCTTTTCATTTACGACGAGCTGTTCAAGCAGGACAGGGTCAAGCACGTCCTGGTGCGCCACGAGCAGGGCGCGGCGCACGCCGCCGACGGCTATTCGCGCGCTTCGCACAAGGTCGGCGTGTGCCTGGTGACTTCGGGGCCCGGCGTGACCAACGCGGTGACCGGCATCGCCACCGCGTACATGGACTCGATCCCGATGGTGATCATCTCGGGACAGGTGCCGACGCACGCGATCGGCCTCGACGCGTTCCAGGAAGTGGACACCGTCGGCGTGACGCGTCCCTGCGTGAAGCACAACATGCTGGTGAAGGATGTCAGGGCGCTCGCCTCGTCGATCAAGAAGGCCTTCCACATCGCGACGACCGGCCGCCCGGGGCCGGTGCTGGTCGACATCCCGAAGGACGTGACCGCGCAATCCTGCGAGTTCGACTACCCGCAATCCATATCGATGCGCTCGTACAACCCGGTGCGCAAGGGCCACGCCGGGCAGATCAAGAAGGCGGCGCAATTGCTGCTCGAGGCGAAGCGGCCGATGGTCTACACCGGCGGGGGCGTGATCCTGTCCGACGCGGCGCCGCAGCTGCGCGAGCTGGTGAAGCTGCTCGGCTTCCCGTGCACCAACACGCTGATGGGGCTGGGCGCCTATCCGGCAACCGACAAGCAGTTTCTCGGCATGCCCGGCATGCACGGCACCTACGAAGCCAACATGTCGATGCAGCACTGCGACGTGCTGCTCGCGATCGGCGCGCGCTTCGACGACCGCGTCATCGGCAACCCGGCGCACTTCGCGCAGAACCCGCGCAGGATCATCCACATCGACATCGATCCGTCGTCGATCTCCAAGCGGGTCAAGGTCGACGTGCCGATCGTCGGCAACATTCCCGACGTTCTCGACGAGCTGCTGAAGCTGCTGCGCGATTCGAAACCCCAGGACATCGGGCAGTGGTGGAAGCAGATCGACGAGTGGCGGGCGAAGGACTGCCTCAGGTACGACCGCAACTCGACGATCATCAAGCCGCAGTTCGTGCTCGAAAAATTGTACGAGGTGACCAAAGGCGAAGCCTTCGTGACCTCCGATGTCGGCCAGCACCAGATGTGGGCGGCGCAGTTCTACAAGTTCGACCGGCCGCGGCGCTGGATCAACTCCGGCGGCCTCGGCACGATGGGCTTCGGGCTGCCGGCGGCGATGGGCGTGCAGCTCGCCAACCCCGGCGCGACGGTCGCGTGCGTCACCGGCGAGTCAAGCATCATGATGTGCCTGCAGGAGCTCTCCACCTGCAAGCAATACCGGCTGCCGATCAAGATCATCAACCTGAACAACAAGTACATGGGCATGGTGCGCCAGTGGCAGCAGTTCTTTCACGGCAACCGCTACTCCGAGTCCTACATGGACGCGCTGCCCGACTTCGTGAAGCTCGCCGAGGGCTACGGCCACCGCGGCGTGCTGATCGAGAAGCCGGCGGACGTGGAACCTGCATTGAAAGAAAGTTTCAGCCGTAAGGACGAGCTGGTGTTCCTCGACTTCATCACCGACCAGAAGGAAAACGTCTACCCCATGATCCCCGGCGGCAAGGGGATCACCGAGATGATCCTCTACGAGGACCTGTGACGCGGCACATCATCTCGGTCCTTGTGGAGAACGAGGCCGGGGCGCTTTCCAGGATCGCGGGTCTGTTTTCCGCCCGGGGCTACAACATCGAGTCGCTGACGGTCGCGCCGACCGAGGACGCCTCGATGTCGCGCATGACCATCGTCACCACCGGCTCCGAGGACGTCGTCGAGCAGATCACCAAGCAGCTCAACAAGCTGATCGAGGTGGTGAAGGTGGTCGATCTGTCCGAGGCCGAGCACATCGAGCGCGAGCTGATGCTGATCAAGGTACGCGCCGGCCAGAAGGAGCGCGAGGACATGAAGCGCATGGCCGACATTTTCAGGGGCCGCATCATCGACGTCTCGGACAACACCTACACCATCGAGCTGACCGGCGACGGCCGCAAGCTCGACGCTTTCATCCAGGCGCTCGACCCGGCCAGCATCATGGAGACCGTGCGCACGGGAACGAGCGGGATAGGGCGCGGGAACTGGGTTTTGCGAGTCTAGAACGGAAAATCAGATGAAAGTCTATTACGACAAAGACGCCGACCTGTCGCTCGTCAAGGGCAAGAAGGTCACCATCCTCGGCTACGGCTCGCAGGGTCACGCGCACGCGCAGAACCTGCAGGAGTCCGGGGTCAAGGTGACGGTAGGGCTGCGCAAGGGCGGCGCTTCCTGGGACAAGGCGAAGAAAGGCGGGCTCAAGGTCGCCGACGTCGGCGAGGCGATCGAGGGCGCCGACATCGTCATGATCCTGCTGCCCGACGAGCACCACGCCCAGGTGTACAAGGAACAAGTCGAGCCGAACATCAAGAAGGGGGCGTCGCTCGCCTTCGCGCACGGCTTCAACATCCACTACGGCCTGATCCAGCCGCGCGAGGATCTCGACGTCTGGATGGTGGCGCCGAAGGCCCCCGGCCACACGGTGCGCTCGACCTACGCCGCGGGCGGCGGCGTGCCGATGCTGATCGCCGTGCACCGCGACCCGTCGAAGAAGGCGCGCGACGTGGCCCTGTCCTACGCCGCGGCGATCGGCGGCGGCAAGGCGGGCATCATCGAGACCAACTTCAAGGAGGAGACCGAGACCGACCTGTTCGGCGAGCAGACCGTGCTCTGCGGCGGCTGCGTCGAGCTGGTAAAGGCCGGATTCGATACCCTGGTGGAGGCAGGCTACGCGCCCGAGATGGCGTACTTCGAATGCCTGCACGAGCTCAAGCTGATCGTCGACCTGATGTACGAGGGCGGCATCGGCACCATGAACTACTCGATCTCGAACAACGCCGAGTACGGCGAGTACGTCACCGGCCCGAAGATCATCGACGAGGCGACGCGCAAGCGCATGCGCGATGCGCTGCTGCGCATCCAGACGGGCGAGTACGCCAAGGAGTTCGTGCTGGAGAACCGCGCCGGCGCGCCCACCCTGCTCAGCCGGCGGCGCATGACCGCGGAGCTGCCGATCGAGAAAGTCGGCGCGCGGCTGCGCGAGATGATGCCCTGGATCAAGAGGAACCGCCTTGTCGACACGTCGAAGAATTGAGACGCTGCTCGCCGTTGCGTTGCAGGGGTCCGAGCGCCTGAAGGAAGAAGAGCAGAAGTAGCGCGTGCGGCCGCCGTACCCGCATCCGATCATCGCCCGCGAGGGTTGGCCATTCGTTTTTGCTACCCTGATTGCTGCAGCGGCGCTCACCTGGTACTTCGGCTGGTGGTCGATTCCCCTCTGGCTGCTTGTGCTGTTCATGCTGCAATTCTTCCGCGATCCGCCGCGCGAGGTCCCCGACGATCCGCGAGCGGTGCTGTCCCCGGCCGATGGCCGCATCGTCGAGGTGAGCCGCGCGCACGATCCCTACGTGAAGCGCGAGGCCCTCAAGCTGAGCGTGTTCATGAACGTGTTCGACGTGCATTCGAACCGCTCGCCGGTGGACTGCGTCGTGGAGGAGCGCTGGTATTTCCCGGGTGCCTTCGTCAATGCCGCCCTGGACAAGGCATCGCTCGAGAACGAGCGCAACGCGCTGTGGCTGCGAACGCCGGACGGCAGGGACGTGACTTGCGTGCAGGTCGCGGGGCTCATCGCCAGGCGCATCCTGTGCTATGTTGACGCCGGAGCCGAGCTGAAGCGGGGCGAGCGCTTCGGATTCATCCGCTTCGGCTCGCGCGTAGACGTCTATCTGCCTCTCGACGCGCAGGTCAGGGCGTCGATCGGCGACAAGGTGTACGCAGCCGAAAGCGTGCTCGCATGGGTGAAGACCCCGAATTCGAAGCCGAAGTAGGGACAGCGGCGGAACCCGGCCGCCTGGGAGGCCTGCGGCGGCGCGGCATCTACCTGCTGCCGAACCTGTTCACGACCGGCGTGCTGTTCTGCGGCTTTTTCGCCATCGTGCAGGCGATGAACGGCCGCTTCGAGATCGGCGCGGTCGCCATCTACGTCGCGATGGTGCTCGACGGCATGGACGGGCGCGTCGCGCGCTGGACCAACACGCAGAGCGAGTTCGGCGCGCAGTACGACAGCATCGCCGACATGGTGGCGTTCGGCGCCGCGCCGGCGCTGGTCGCCTACGAATGGACGCTGAAGGACCTCGGCACGGCCGGCTGGATCGCCGCGTTCCTGTACTGCGCAGGCACCGCAATCCGCTTGGCACGGTTCAACGTGAACCTCGGCACCGTCGACAAGCGCTACTTCCAGGGATTGCCCAGTCCTTCGGGCGCCGCGGTGCTGGCGGGCCTGGTCTGGGTGATGACCGATTTCGGCTTCAAGCCGAGCGACTGGCTGGCGATCGTCACCTGGGTGATCGCGGTGTTCGCCGGCATCACCATGGTCTCGAACATCCCGTTCTACAGCTTCAAGGAAGTCAACTGGAGGCGGCGCGTGCCGCTCTGGGTAATCCTCGCCTCGGTGCTTGGCATGTCGGTGGTCGCATCTCGGCCCTCGCTGGTGCTGTTCGCGTTGTTCATGGCGTATTCGCTCTCCGGCTACGTCATGTGGGCCAGGGAGAAGCGCGTGCGGTCTGTACTTCCCGAAGAGTAACGCCGAGGGGCGGCGAAGGCCGCCGCCCCCCGTCCGATTGCCGGTTCCGCCGGCTATTCGGGATGAAGCTGCAGGTTTCCGCCCGTCAGCTTTCCCGAGCGCCCGTAAGAGAATCCGCCGGGTCCCGTGACCGAGATGTCCAGGAAGTCAACGCCGACCCCGGGCTCGCCGTTGTCGCACGCCTTGTTCACCGTGAAGCTGTACCCGTCGACGTTGTTCACGCTCGCGCTGCCTGAAAAAGTCACGCAGGTGCTGCTGATCAGGTCGAACGAGTCTACCGACAAGCTGTGCACGTTCAAGCCTTGGGCGTGGTCAGTGTATTGGAGCTGGCCATGAAGCCCACTGCTCCCCCG
>WNET01000174.1_pt1 | contig 25058 bp, 20 predicted proteins | sample 5399911 | NCBI WGS metagenome assembly WNET01 (sample SAMN13153333, study PRJNA577476) | soil metagenome | isolation source: 40 cm grassland meadow soil pre-rain plot 2 | place: USA:California | collected 2015-09-08 | reverse complement strand
GCCGGTGAGTTCCGTATCGCCATCACGGTATCCAATTGTTTGCGTATTGATTGGCATGTGTTCGCTCCTCCGAGCAACCGGCGCTGGGCCTCATGAAATAGCGACTCCACGAAGGGGCAGAGCGCTTTGCAGAGTCCAGCGAGGCCGCTTCATGAATCTCCGTTTATAATTATACCATATTTGCTATAAATAATCAAGATCGAACAGACCGTCCAGAAATCAAAATGGGAACCAAATGTGGTCAGGGGTGTAACGGGATGGGTTCATTTGGGACGAAGGGAAGCGAACTTGCTTATCCCCGTTTAATTGGAAATCACTGAGGAAACGTAGCGGGAAATGATGCTAAGAAGTTGGTTTTTCTGGAACCGGCTGGGTGGCGACGAAATCAGATTGAAATCGCGTAGCGTAAGAATCGAGCAAGTGCTGGATGCGTTCGGGGTTTTGGGACTTCAAAATGAAGCCGACGTGATGATACTTGGTGATGCGGTGCGTGATTTCCGGATCGGTGTAGGCAGAAGTGTCGGGATGTTCCTGGCGCGCAAGTGAAAGAATCACGGCAGCGTAGTCGCGGCGCGACGGCGGAAGCTGGTAGGACTGGTTCCCTGCCCCAACTTCCAAGCAGGCCCACTCTCGCCAGAGGTTGATTCCCGTGGCGGTTTCGATGACATCGGAAATGTAGGCGCCGCCGACGCGGGCAGCGACTTCGATGAAATAAAACTTACCGTCGGCATGGGACCGCAGGAACTCGGCATGCGTGACTCCGCGCATTAGGCCGAATCCCTCGAGCAAATTGCGATTGATCCGGAGGAGGGATTTGGTTTCTTCGGCTTCACGGGGAAGAGTGCGCGTAGTGAATACGCCGCCTTGGTGAGAGGTATCGAGGGGCGGAGTGCCATAGGTGTGAGCTTCGGCACAGACAACAGTGCGCTCGGAAACCACGCTGTCCACGTGATACACGGAGCCGGGGACGAATTGCTCCAGCAAATAAAAGGATTGCTGATCACCGAGCTGGTCGAGCCATTGCCACAACTGATCGGGGTAGTGAATTTTCTTCATGCCTATGCCGGAGGCTTGCGAACGAGGCTTGAGCAGCCAGGGGTTGGGAACGCGGGACATGAATTCGCGAAGATGGTCATAGTTGAGGACGTGGACGAATTCAGGGACGAGGATGCCGGCTTCGCGGGCGCGGGCGCGCATAGCCAGCTTGTCGCGAAAGTAGCGGACCGTGGTGAGGCCCATGCCTGGAATGCGGAGATGCTCGCGGAGGGCGGAGACATTTTCCATGTCAAATTCATCCAGCGCGACGATGCGATCGATGTTCCGCGACCGGGCCGCGTAGCTGACGGCGTAAATCAGGCCCTGCAGCGGAAGCTCTTCTGGCATGGTGAAGACTTCATCGATGCATTCGAATGGCCACGCGGCGTGGCGAAGTTTTTCGACGGTCAGGAGGAAGACGCGGCAGCCGAGCACTTTGCAAGTGCGGATAAATTCCTGGCCCTTTTCGTAGGAACTGACGCAGAGAATGGTGAGAGGCTGGCCTTCCGACATGCGACGCCCCCAGGAAGCCAAATGAATCGAGCGCGGATTATACAGCGGCCTCGCGTGCGGGATACAGAAATTGCAGAAACGGCGCGACGCGCTGCGCCCAGGCCGCCTCGTTGTGCTCGGCGCCTTCCACACGCACATAGTGCAAGTCGTGCTCGAGCTTCCAGCCTTTTTCGAGGAGCACGTCGCGGAATTTTTCGACTTCGTGCACGATGCGCGGGCCTTCGCGCGTGCCGATGTCCAGCCAGATGCGCGGGCGAGGCTCAACGATTGCCCCGTGCGCAAAACGATGAATCACGTGCTGGTTCCACCAGACGGACGGCGAGAGGGCGGCGATTTTCCCAAAACTGCGCGAATGCTTGAGCCCCACATAAAGGGAGACGAGGCCGCCCAGAGATGAGCCGCCGATGCCGGTATGCTGCGAGCCGGAGAGCGTGCGATATTCGCGGTCGACCAAGGGCTTCACCTCTTCGATGAGGAATTTTGCGTAGCGATCGGCGCGGCCACCGCCGAGTTTAGGCACGTGAGTGGGAGTATATTCGCGAATGCGCGCTTTCGTGTTGTACATGCCGACGATGATGAGAGGAGCGACCGAGCCCGACTGAATGCAATGATCGGCGGTCTGGCCAACGTGCCAGTCTTGGCCGGGAATGAAGGAAGTGGTGCCATCGAAAAGATTCTGGCCGTCGTGAAGATAGAGAACGGGGAAATGGCGGGCGGGCTGATCGGCGTATCCGGGCGGCGTGTAGACAATGAGGTCGCGCTGGTTGCGGAGAAAGCGCGAGCGGAATTTTTCGTGTTTGCGGAGCTGTCCGGAACTCACGGCGCGATCATCACGAGAAGATCTTTCGCTTCGACATGCTGCCCGGAGGTCACAAGAATTTTCACGATGCGTCCTGAAATGGGCGCATAGATATTGGACTGCATTTTCATGGCTTCGAGAGTGAGAAGTTTTGCGCCGCGTTCCACCGTGTGATTGGTTTGTACGGCGATGCCGCTGATGACGCCGGCAGTGGGAGCGGCGACCTGGCCCGGATCAGCAGGGTCGGCCTTCGGATGAGCGCGCTCGACCACCCGCAGCGAACGATCGCGAATATTCACTTCGCGAGGCTGGCCGTTCAATTCAAAAAAGAGCGTGCGAGTGCCATCGGGATGCGCTTCGCTGATGGTCAGAAACTTGATGATGAGAGACTTGCCAGATTCGATCTCGACAGTGATTTCTTCGCCGGACTTTAGGCCGTAGAAAAATGCGGGAGTGGGCAAAACGCTGACATCGGAATAAGTCTGGCGAAATTTGTCGTACTTAGTGAAAACGTCGGGATAGAGCAGATAGCTCAGCAGGCCGTCGCGGCGGATGGCGTGACCGATCTTTTTCTCAAGAGACTCGTGCTCCTCTTCCCATTTAATTGCCTCCAGGTTCGCGCTTGGGCGGCCGCGAAGGGGAGTCTGGCCGCGCAGGGTGATTTTTTGCAGTTTCTTTGGCCAACCGCCGGGGGGCACGCCGAGAACACCGGAAAGCATTTCGACGACGGAATTTGGAAATGACACGTCGTGATTTTCGCCGAGCTTGAGAACGTCAGCCGGCTCCATCTCCTTGGCCATCAGAAAAAGGGTCATGTCACCGACGACTTTGCTGGATGGCGTGACTTTGACGATGTCGCCGAAAAGTTGGTTGACCTGGGCGTACATCTTTTCGACCTCACGCCAACGATGGCCAAGTCCCATGGCGGCGGCCTGTTCGCGCAGATTAGTGTACTGGCCGCCGGGAATTTCATGCTGGTACAAACGCGCCGAGCCGGCCTTGGGGCCGGAATCGAAGGGAAGATAGTAGGTGCGAGCCGTTTCCCAATAGTCGGAGCATTCGTTGAGCGTGTCGATATCGAGCTGCGTGTCGCGCGGCGTGTGGCGGAGCGCTGCGACGATGGAATTGAGATTTGGCTGGCTGGTGCCGCCGCTCATGGACGCGATGGCACCATCGGCGACGTCGACACCGGCGTCGGCAGCTTTCAGCACGGAGGCGGAGTTGATGCCGCTGGTGTCATGCGTGTGAAAGTGGATCGGAATGCCAACTTCATCGCGGAGGGCCTTCACCAAATCGAATGCGGCATAAGGTTTGCAGAGCCCGGCCATGTCTTTAATGGCCAGGAAATGCGTGCCCAGTTTCTCCAGTTGCTTGGCCATGGCGACGTAATACTTGAGCGAATATTTCGGGCGGCTTTTGTCGAGAATGTCGCCGGTGTAGCAAATGGCGGCTTCGCAAACGGCGCCGGCTTCAAGGGCAGCGTCAATCGAAACGCGCATGTTCTCAATGGAATTGAGCGAATCAAAGATGCGGAAAATGTCGACGCCCTGGGCATGGGCTTCGCGAACAAATTCAGTGATGAGATTGTCGGGATAGGACGTGTAGCCGACGGCGTTGGCGCCGCGGAGAAGCATCTGGAAACAGATGTTGGGAATGCCCTCGCGCAACTCACGCAACCGTTGCCAGGGATCTTCGTGCAGAAAACGCAATGAAGTGTCAAACGTCGCGCCGCCCCACATCTCGAGACTGAAAAGATTGGGGAGGCGATGCGCGACGGCCGTGGCCGTGGCCAGCAGGTCAAATGTACGAACGCGCGTAGCCATCAGAGACTGATGAGCGTCGCGGAAAGTCGTGTCCGTAATGAGCAGGCGTTTTTCCTTTCGCGCCCAAGCGGCGAATTTTGCGGGCCCGAGCCGTTGTAGGAGCTGGTGTGTGCCGGCCGGCGGCTTGCCGGTGGGCGATGCGGGGATCACCGCTGCTTCAATTTCTTTGGGGATCTGCTTACCCTTCACTTCGGGGTTGCCGTTGAGGACGACGTCGCCGAGATAGGAGAGCAGCTTGGTGGCGCGGTCGCCGCGACTTGGAAAGCGAAAAAGCTCGGGCGACTCGTCAAGGAAAGACGTTGTAACCTCTCCGGCGCGAAACTTCGGATGATTGACGACGTTTTCGACGAAGGGAATATTCGTCTTCACGCCGCGGATTCGGAATTCGCGAAGGGCGCGGTCCATTCGCTGGCAACCTTCGGGAAGATTCGAGCCCCAAGCGGTCACTTTGACGAGGAGCGAATCGTAGTAGGCGGCGAGCGTCGCTCCGGCATAAGCGGTGCCGCCATCAAGACGAATGCCAAACCCCGCGGGAGAACGGTACGTGGAAAGCTTCCCATAGTCTGGGGCGAAGTTTTTCTCAGGGTCCTCAGTGGTCACGCGGCACTGGAGAGCCGTGCCATTGAGCGGAATGTTCTCCTGACTTGGCAAGGACATCGGCGGCTCGTGCAGCTGGTGACCCTGCGCGACAAGAATCTGCGAACGCACGAGATCGATGCCCGTCACCATTTCGGTGACCGTGTGTTCCACTTGAATGCGCGGATTGACTTCGATGAAATACCATTTCCGCGAATCCACGTCGTAGAGAAATTCGACTGTTCCCGCATTGCGATAGCCGGCCTTCCGCGCGAGCTGCACCGCGGCGTCGCAAAGTTCGCCACGAATACTCGTGGGGAGATTCGCAGCCGGAGCAACTTCGACGACTTTTTGGTGGCGCCGCTGGACCGAGCAATCGCGCTCGTAAAGATGCAACAAATTGCCGTGATGGTCGGCGAGGATTTGGACTTCGAGGTGCCGCGCGCGGGGCAAATATTTTTCCAGGAAAGTGGAGGCGTCGCCAAAGGCAGAGCGCGCTTCCCCTTGGGCTTCTTCGAGGAGAGCGTCGAGCCGCGCGGCATCATGAACGACGCGCATGCCGCGACCACCGCCGCCCATCGCGGCTTTCACAATAACGGGATAGCCGATCTCCCGAGCAATTTTCTGCGCCTCCGCCGGCGACTTGACAGGATTATCGGTCCCCGGGAGCACGGGGACGCCCGCCGAAGTAGCAAGCCTTCGAGCGGCGGTCTTGTCCCCAAGCAACTCTAAAAGGTTCGGCGGAGGTCCAACGAAAGTGATGCCGGCTTTTTCGCAGGCGCGCGCAAACGCAGGGTTTTCAGAAAGAAAGCCATAACCTGGGTGAATAGCGTCGACGCCCTTCTCCTTCGCCACCGCGACGATTCCTGCAATGTCCAGGTAGGCTTCGACAGGACCCTTGCCAGCGCCAACCTGATAGGCCTCGTCAGCTTTGAAGCGGTGCAGCGACAGCCGATCTTCCTGCGAATAGATGGCTACGGTGCGCAGGCCGAGCTCATTGGCGGCGCGAAAGATGCGTATGGCGATTTCGCTGCGATTGGCGGCGAGCAGTTTGCGGATCGGTTTGGCTTCTTTGGCTTTCTTCATGTCAGGGGCGAACAAAGCGTCGCGCGAAATTCTACATTGTTTCACGCTGGCGATGGGACTCAGGTGCAGTTTTTTCAATTTAGAGAAGCAATTATTTTTGTGCGCCGAGAGAGGCAGCCGTGCCGCGGGGCTCACCTAATCTACGGATTGGGACCCTCGGCCGTCGTCAGTTGCGCAGAATTGGCAGGAGTAGCCGTGACCTGTGCTGATTTCAGCTGTTGCAACTGCGTTTGAACTTTTGTCCAGGCTTTGGCGTTGCGCTTCATCGCGTACGGCGCATCCGGTTCCGCAAAAAAGCGCAAAAGCTCCGCCTTGACTTCCGAAGTGGCGTCCACGAACTTGTTTTCCGACAGCTTATCCAGTAACTCCGCATGGGCTTCATCATTCAAGAGGTATTTTCCGGGACCAGTTTTATCGCCGATGTCGAAATTATTATTGGGCAAGTCCAGTCTGCCTTCGCGAACCTCCGTCAATAACTCACGGTAGCGATCGAGCGTGGCGTTGAAACTGGCTTCAAACATCTGCTCGGTCTGCGGCGTCGGCGTCCGGAACTGCAGAATCTTGAGGGGCCCGAACTTGGGAATCAGCTTGAAGAGGAACGCCAGAAAACGCTCGCCAGGACTGGGTTTGCGATAATCCTTTCCCCACTCGCGTTCGTAATTTGTACGAGATAGGTTGAACAGAAACCTTTTCTTCGTTGCGTCCGGGATGTCATCCTTAATTTCGTCTTTCTTGAGGTGCCAGGCGATGCGAGTGGCCTTGGGAATCAGCTTGCTTACGTCGCGGCGGTAAGAGTTGAGAACCTTCTCTTCGCTCACGAGCACATCCTTCAGCTCGAGGCCATAGGTTTCCAGGAAGGCTCGCTCAAGTACCGGGCGCGAAACTTCGAAGCCGATGAAATCGTGATAGCTGTCTGGCGCGTAGCGTTCCCGCGCGATTTGGAGAACGTCAAAGCCAAATTCGGTTTTCACGTGCGCCAGCCGGTTATCCTCAAAGGCAACGCTGTCGCCAAATTTCTTACGGAGATCCGGATACAGAACAGGAACGGCCCGGTTGGTGCCAAGGCGGTGCCCAGCGTTGTCCGCGGCATAGTGCGAAAGCGAGCCAACGGCGAAAGCGTACTGGTTGAGATCCTGGGCGTCGCGCAGCAGAGCCTGGATGAAATCGCCGCTGCGGACGTAATGCGTTAGATCACTGAAAAAGGGGCTGCCGTACGGGTAATAGCCCATGTCTTGAATAATGGCCCCGCCATAAGCGTAGGCTTGCGCCCTGCTCAAATCTTCCTCGGTTGCTTGCGGAAATCGTTTCAGAAGGAGCGGCTTGATGTGTGTTTCCCAGGCAGCATCGATGATGGCTTCATGCGACAGAACGGCGTAAGCGTAAACGGGAGCCGGCACGGCCAGCAGAACGGCGATCGGGAAAACTAGAATCAGGCGAACGAGACTGGGCAGCCGCTTTATGCCGCGAACTCGCGACAGAGGATGCCGTTTCGGCTCCGCGCCAGGAGATAGGACGGACCGGTCCATCATGGCTTAAGCAGCGGCTGAGCGAAGCGAATGGGAACGCCAAAATTTGACCCGCCAAAACCTTTGACCACGGCAAACGTCACGCCAATCACTTCTCCATCACGATTGATGAGCGGCCCGCCTGAGCCGCCGGAAGTGGTCTGCGCATCGTAGACAATTTTGTCCGGAAGAACATCGCCGATATGGCCCTGAGTGACAAGGGGACGAATGAGTTTGCGCCGAAGAAGTTCGTTGACAACTTCTTTCGGCTTGCCACCGGTGCTCTTGGCGATTTCGTCCACGACGTCCTCTCCGGCGCGCGCAAGAATGGCGCTGATACCGGTAGCGTAACCAAGCGAAAGCAACGGCTGGCCGCTGACGGCCGCTTCCTTGCGCGCATCCATTTTCAGAACAGGCTTTTTCAAGCCGGACAAATCGCCTTTTAGCACCGCGAGGTCCGCCACGTCGGAAATTTCGGAAACACTGACGGGAACACCGGCCGTGGTATCGGGAAAATAGGCCGTCAGATCCGCAATAGTGGGACTAAGGCCCTGGCTGGTGACCGCGGTGAGTTCGTCATTTTTCCACCAAGGTTGCGCCACATGATGATTCGTAAGAATGCGGCCTTCTCCGGCCATGAATCCGGTGCCGAAGAAATCAGCGCGAACTTCCGGCGCGCGACCTTCCAACGTATAGACGGGGTTACCATCACTGTCGTGAAGAGGCTCGCCATCCGGATTGATCCCGCCGTACCGCAGGGGGCGTCCCGAGGCCCGGTCCACGAAGGCCACGGACACGTGGATGAGGCACACGCTTGGCGCGTAAGCACGAATCACCTCTTCCGCGGATTGCGATTCGCTCTCCACGCGTTTTAGGCGAGTAGTGGTATCCTCGAGCTCCTTGCGAAGCGCGGTCACGTCGCCGGGTTGGGCGTCCGAGATTTTCTGCCGCAGCTCATCTGTATGTTGCTTGAGCTGCTGCTTTTGCTCGAGAACATCGGATTGCTTAAGATCGGCGCGCGCGCTGCGAGCATCCGCCATCAATTGCTCCTGGCGGTGGGCGCCGCGCTCCATCTGAGCGATCACCGCATAAGCGCGGTTCGCTTCCTTGCTGGCCCGTCGTGAAAAAACAACGAAAATTCCAGCGATCACCAGGGCAATGGCAAATAGGGCGGAGACGCCAATCTTCAACGCTCGCCCCAAGGAAAACGCATCGCGAGTCATCTTCTCCGTTACGGCGAGCGCCTGAAAGGCAGTCTGCGCCACCTCGCGGCCCTCGTCGGCGATGCGCGTCTTTTCCCGCAGTTCGTCGAACGCATGTTTATCGCGCAACTGAACGCGAACCCGGGCGAGCAATTCCGCCGCCGCCCACGGCGAAGTAAGCACTTCGTCCGCACCGAGATCGAGCCCGTGAGCACGTTCCGCTCCCCCTCCCTTCGTGAGAAGGATCACGCGTGTCCCAGAGGTGGCGGCATTGCCTTTGACCTCGGCGAGCGCGTCGCAGCACTGGATGTCGGCAAGGTCCGCGGACAGAATCAAAAGGTCGATGCTGGCCTCTTGAACAAACTGGAATCCTTGCGCCTGGGAGGAGGATACGGCGACGTCGTAGCCGGCTGAACGCACGAGCTCTTCAAGCAGTTGGCGCGAGGCCGCATCGGGATCAACGATCAAAATACTTTGGCGTTTCGAGGACAAGTCAGCGACCTCAAGGGTTAAGAATGCTTCGGCGTGTCTTGGTTCAGCTTCATCTTCCCTGCCACATTGTTTAAAAGGGGCTCCGTGAGAATAACAGGTGACACTCTTCTGATGCACGCAACGGGATTCTGACACAAACAATTCACCAGCGAAAAGCTGAGGGAGCATCCACGAAGGTCTCTTATGGAGGGGCCGAAATTCACAAAGGAAGGGTTGCCTATGGTTCGAGGGTAGAGCCCTCCAGATAGCGATGCTAATATTTGCGAAGGACGCCGATCACACGCCCTTGAATCTTGACCTCGTTCGCCGCCACCATGATGGGAGCCATCTCCGAATTTGCCGGCTGGAGGCGTATCTTGCCCGGGCCTTCGCGATAGAAGCGCTTGAGAGTCGCTTCCTCACCGCCGATTAGGGCCACAACGATGTCACCGGCATTGGCGACCTGCGTCTGCTCGCAGACAACGAAATCGCCATCCATGATGTGATCTTCAATCATGGAAGTGCCCTTGACCTGCAAGACAAAAGAATTGCCGCCGCGCGCGAAATCGCCCAACGAAATCGTTTCGCGCTCTTCCACGGCCTCCAGCGGACGTCCCGCCGCGATTCTTCCTACCAGCGGAAGCTCCTGCATCTTGCGGTCGATGACCTGTTCCTTGACCGACTTAGGCAATTGGACGATCTCGATGGAGCGGCTCTGATTGTAACCGCGGCGAATGAAGCCCTTCTTCTCGAGCGTAGTGATGTGCTTGTGCACGGTGGCCAGGGAAGTGAGTTTCAGGCCCTTGCCGATTTCTTCAAAGCTTGGCGCGTAGCCGTGCTTGGTCTCAAACGCTACGAGGTAGTCGAGAACTTCTTTTTGCCGTTTGGTCAGAGCCATGTGCGCGCCTCCGCTTGCAGATGTTTTCCACAGGCACTTTAGGCGAAAGGAAAGCGAACGTCAAGCTAAAATTTGGCTTTGCCGATTGGACTGGCTTTGCCTCCTGTGTAGGTGGAATTACCCTCTCCGAAATCCTTCCTTCACCTGATTGTCATTCGCATGCGTGCCGAAGAAACTGTAGCCGAAAGTTCAGTCTGCGTTGCAGTGCTCCGTGGCTTTGGAAGAAGCCCAAGTTCCGCGGAGATTAAGAAGCGTGTCGAGTTCTCCCATCGGCGGTGGTGCCACATGGCGAACCATCTCGGCAACGAATCCGGCGCGAGCGCTGTTGCAAAGGGTCACGCCCTTTTTCCTGCTCTGGACAAGAATCAACGTCTTAGCGAACGTGTTTTTCTGAACCTACCGGTTCGCCTCTCTGGCGTCGGAAAACAAGGCGCTGATTTCCTGGAGGAAGGCCAAACTGTAGACATTAGCCGCCAAGGCGCCGCGGTCATGGTGGGAGGAGAGCTTTCCATTGGCCAGGCTGTAAAGATCCAGCGAGTTGGAGTTGGCAAAGAGGCGATGGCCCGTGTCGTAGGCCGCATTCCAGGCGGTTCGGGGGGGAATCTGTTCGGGCTGGTTTTGCTCGATCCCGAAGTAAATCTGTGGGACATTTCCTTTCCCTCACTGGCTGATGCGGAGACGGCGGTGCTCCGGGCCTTGCTCCGATGTATCGCTTGCGGGCAGCTGGCGGTGTCCTACCTCAGCGAATTTGAAACTGATCTTTTCCTCCACCATCACTGTATCTCCCGCATTTGCCTGGATTGTGGCGGCTGGACTACCTGGACCCGGCCGTACCACCAAACTTCCCCAAAGGCCGAGACTCCCGATGAACAACACGGTCTTCACCCGGCGTCACGCCACCTCTTAGCCCCTGGAACGCAGAATCAACGTTCCCACGAGCGTGTTCAAGTGGAAGCGGTTGGGTGTATTCGGCACCCCACTCTTGGAAACGAGGTTGTACTCGTTAGGAATTTGGCGCGTGGGGGACTCAGCTTCTTTAGCGCCAGCAATTATCCCGAAGGATCGCAGGTGGAAATGGCAGTACCCTACACTTCCAGAGCCCCGAATATCTACACGCCTGCCAGGATCGTCAGTTCGCGCAAGGGCGCTGGCAAGGGTTTGATAGAATACGGAGCTGCTTACCTTTTGTAGTTACCCCAGCCACGCATCGTCGGTGCTCGAACTCTGCTTGCTTGCTCGCTCTCACTTGAGAGGCTTCCGCCGAGCGCTGCTTGGAGGCCAATCGATCGGCCTCCGTTTTCAAGAATTCTTATTCTGCGACGAGGTTACGGATACCTTGAATCAGGGAGCTCAACGTTCGTGGAGAATCGAAGACCAGCTCCAACTGCTGGTGGAAAGCGTGAAGGACTACGCGATTTTCATGCTCGATCCCGAAGGGAATGTCGCGACATGGAATCAGGGAGCTGAACTCATAAAGGGGTACAAGGCCGACGAAGTCCGTGGCCGCCATTTCTCGATTTTTTACACTCCCGAGGAAATGGAAGAGGGAAAGCCCGCGCAGGAGTTGCGAATCGCCGCGACCGAAGGCCGGTTCGAAGCTGAAGGCTGGCGTGTGCGGAAGGACGGAACGCGTTTTTGGGCCAACGTGATCATTACTGCGATTAGGAATGAGCAGGGACGGCTCTGCGGCTATGGAAAAGTCACGCGCGATTTGACGGAGCGCAAATGGGCCATGGGTTCCACGTTCGAGAAGTTATTTCGTGTCAACCCTTACCCGATTATGCTCAGCACGCTGGAAGATGGGCGCTACCTTGAAGTGAACGAATCGTTTTGCAAGCTGACGAGATACAGCGCCAAAGAACTAATCGGTCAAAGGTCGAACGATCTGGGGATTTGGGTGGAACCGGACATGCGTACGCGCGTCGTCTCGGAATTATCCGCCGGGCATCCAGTCCGGGAATTGGAAACCACGTTGCGGACCAAGTCGGGCCAGATGCGGACAGTCCAGCTCTCTGCCGACTTGATCGAGTTCGCCGGCAATCGTTGCCTGTTCGCAACCCTCATGGACATTACCGAGAGCCGCAGACTGGAAGCGGCCGTCGAAGAATTGTCAACACCCGTTCTGCAAGCTCAGGAAGGGCTGCTGGTTGTGCCGTTGATCGGCTTGGTGGACGCAAGGCGCGCGGCGCAATTGCGCACCCAACTGCTCAATGACATCCGCGCGCAACGTGCCAAGGCTGTCGTGATTGACTTAACGGGGGTGCCGAAGATCGACCCGGAAACCGCCGATGGTTTGTTGCGCACGGTCGAAGCGGTCCGGCTCCTTGGGGCATTCGTCATCCTTGCCGGCATTTCGCTGGGCATCGCGGATACATTGGTCGGAATTGGCGCCGAGTTACTCACCATCAAAACTACCGCCGATTTGCAAAGTGGCCTGGAAGAAGCCAAAGCACTGATGGACCAGGCGAACAACTGAGGAACTGGGTGTGAGGAACTGGGTGGAGTCACCCCAGCGAAGCTCGTTTCCGGATAAGGCACAGCCCATTGCGGCAGGCACTCTATCCGCCACTCGCGGGCCGGTGTGATATCCTGTAAGGTGTCGGCTCCCGGCGGGCTGCCTTAGAAACCATCCTTTCACCGCAGCGCCTCGTCCTTATGATTGAGCCACACTCCCGGAGACAGGGAGTTCGTCGAAGCGAAGTGCCGGAGGTTCGGACAAGAATGTCTACGCTCGCGGAAGTTCCACCAGTAAAAAACAAGCGCGAAGTGCTGGATCAGGCGGTCATCCGCTTCGCGGGAGATTCCGGTGACGGCATGCAGATCACCGGCAGCCAGTTCACCAATACCGCCGCGCTCTACGGCAATGATATTGCCACGTTTCCGGATTACCCGGCCGAAATTCGCGCCCCTGCCGGCACGATTCCCGGTGTGAGCGGTTTTCAGTTGCACTTCTCCTCCAATGAGGTCTACACCCCCGGCGATGCTATCGACGTGCTGATCGCCATGAATCCGGCGGCGCTAAAAGTGAATGTTGCCGACCTCAAAGCCAACGGAATCCTGATCGTCAACAGTGACAGTTTCAAAGAGGGCGACCTGCGCAAGGCGCAGATGACCTCGAATCCGCTGGAGGATCATTCCCTCGATAAGTTCCGGCTGTTTTCGGTGGAACTCGAACGGCTGACGCGGCGTTCGCTTGAGCATCTGGGACTCGATGCCAAGTCCATGGACCGCTGCAAGAACTTCTTCGCGCTGGGCATGTGCTACTGGCTTTATAACCGTTCGATGGACCCGACGGTCCGGTGGATTGAAGACAAGTTCAAGAACAAGCCGCTGCTCGTGGAAGCGAACAAGCTCGCTTTGAAGGGCGGCTATTCCTACTGCGAAGCGACGGAAGCGTTTCAAATCAGTTATGAAATCCCGCCGGCGCAGCTCACTCCCGGGCTTTACCGAAGCATGAGCGGCAATCAGGCGCTCGCGCTGGGTTTTGTTACCGCATCTCAGAAATCGGGGCTGAGGCTTTTTCAAGGCAGTTACCCGATTACCCCAGCTTCCGACATTCTGCACGAGCTCTCTCAGTACAAAGACTTTGGCGTGATGACCTTTCAGGCGGAAGACGAAATTGCCGCCATCACGTCGGCGATCGGAGCGGCATACGCCGGGGCGCTGGCCATCACCACAACGTCCGGCCCAGGTATGGCCCTGAAGACAGAAGCGTTAGGTCTTGCGGTCGCGGTCGAGATCCCGCTGGTCATTTGCGACATCCAGCGCGGCGGCCCCTCAACCGGCCTTCCGACCAAAACTGAGCAAGCGGACCTGTTGCAGGCGCTCTTCGGCCGCAACTCCGAGGCGCCCATTCCGGTGCTGGCTGCAGCAACACCAGCAGACTGCTTCTGGGTGGCCATTGAAGCCTGCCGCATCGCTGTCAAGTACATGGTGCCGGTAATTATTCTCTCGGACGGTTACCTTGCAAACGGTGCCGAGCCGTGGCGAATACCCGAGCTGAAAGATATCCCGGACTTCCCGGTGAAATTTGCGTCCGACCCAGTCAGCTTCCTGCCATACAAACGCGATCCGCACACTCTGGCGCGCCCGTGGGCTGTGCCGGGTACTCCCGGCCTCGAACATCGCATCGGCGGCCTTGAGAAACAGGACCCCACGGGAAATATCAATTACGAGCCGTTGAACCACGAGAATATGGTTCGTGTCCGCGCCGCCAAAGTCGCCGCGGTCGCGCAGGACATTCCCAATGTGCTTCCTGCGGGGGATCCGGAAGGCGACCTGTTGATCGTGGCGTGGGGTTCAACTTGCGGCTCGATTACGGCCGCCTTGAAAGCACAGCGCGCCAAGGGACGCAGGATCGGCCACCTCCATCTGCGGCATCTCAATCCGCTCCCCTCTAATCTGGGCGAAGTACTCAAACGCTATAAGAAGGTGCTTGTCCCGGAATTGAACATGGGCCAGCTCTTGTGGGTGTTGCGCGCCAAGTTTCTCGTAGATGCAGTCGGCCTCAACAAGATCCAAGGCCGGCCCTTCAAGCAGGCCGAATTGGACCAAAAAATCGAAGAGATGTTGGGACTCTAGGAGATTCGATCATGGGAACAGCGACTCTGCCGCCGCCTCTTACCAAGAAAGACTTTCAAACCGACCAGGAAGTACGCTGGTGCCCCGGCTGCGGAGACTACGCGATTCTCTCCGCGGTGCAGTCCGTCTTTCCGGAGCTAGGCATCAAGCGCGAAAACTTCGTGGTCGTTTCCGGCATCGGCTGCTCCAGCCGCTTTCCCTATTACATGAACACCTTTGGCTTCCACACCATCCACGGCCGCGCCCCGGCCGTAGCCACCGGCATTAAGGCCATTCGCCCGGACTTGGAAGTTTGGGTAGCCACCGGCGACGGCGACGCGCTGTCCATCGGCGGGAATCACACGATTCACATGCTGCGGCGCAATGTCGGCATCAAGGTCCTGCTTTTCAACAATAAAATCTACGGTTTGACCAAGGGCCAGTATTCGCCGACTTCGGAGTACAACAAGAAGACGAAATCAACACCGTTCGGGTCATTAGACCGCCCCTTCAATCCGATCTCACTGGCAATTGGTTCGGAGGCGACTTTCGTGGCTCGCTCCGTCGACGTCTTCCAGGGGCACCTGAAGGAAACATTGAAGCATGCCGCAGCTCACCGGGGTTCCGCTTTTGTGGAGATTCTTCAAAACTGCAATATTTTCAACGATGGCGCGTGGTTCTCCCTCACTGAACGCGACGCACGCAGCGAGCACGTGATCCAGCTTGAGCACGGTAAGCCGCTCGTATTCGGCAAGAATCGCGATAAGGGCATCCGCCGGAAACCGGACGGCGACATCGAAGTCGTCCAATTCGGCAACGGCATTACGGAGAGCGATCTCGTCGTCCACGACGCGCACCACCCGCGTCCTTCTTACGCCTTCCTGCTTTCGCATATGGAGCACCGGCCCGGCTTCCCGACGCCCATTGGCGTTTTCCGTGCCTGGGATGATCTCCCGCGCTACGAAGACGTGATGAACCAGCAAATCAAGGACGTCATCGCCAAACGGGGCCCCGGCGACCTCGGCAAGCTTCTGCGCGCTGGGGACACGTGGGAAGTAAAGTGACCAGCGCTCCTTCGAAAACTTAGAACTCGACAGCAATGATCCCAAAGCGTCGCGCCCACCTCAGTCGCGGCGCTTCATTGTTTTGTAGTTATCCATACGGCGCCTGGGCTGTAAGTCGCCCTCCAACGCGTACACTCAGCCCGTCTCTCTTTCTGCAAGCCCTTTGCTTTCAACCGAGTAAGTACTCCCGAGTACGACATCGTGCGACATCCTCTGTTCCGGAGCTGCTTGGCGTTCCTTGTCGCTTGAAGACCTCCTGGACACCTCGTAGTGTGAACTCAGCGGCGGCTTTCCTTTTTGCTTTGGAAACCGCAGCGAGAAGTGGAAGGAGAAGCACCCATGTTTTACGCGCGCCTGCACGTCACCTTTGTGGGAGTCATCGCGACGCTGGTGGACTCGGTCGTGGTGGCGGAATTTGCCGGCTACTGCCTTCACCGGCTTCTGCACAGTGACAAATTCCCGGCCCTCAGCCGCGGCCACCTGATCCATCATTTCCTGGTCTACGGGCCCACTCAGCCCATGCGCGCCGGCGAGTACCACGACGCGACCGATCATCGCTTCTCCCTCGACAATGTGGGGATCGAATGGCTCGCGCCGTCTGCGATTATTCTGCTGTTTTGCTGGGCAGCGATGGGGTTACTTAGTGTACTACCCGTGTACCAAGCACTCTCGCTGTGTACTTTGCTCGGCTGGCCCATCCTCATGTTCAGCTACCTGCACGACAGGATGCACACCGAGAACTTCTGGATGACGCGCGTTCCTCTGTTTAGGTCGTGGTTCCTGAAAGCCAGAAGGCTGCACGACATCCATCACCGGAGCGTCAACAGCAAGGCTTCATGGACACGAACTTCGGCATCGGGTTCTACATTTTTGACCGCTGCTTCCGGACCCTGGCCAAGCGGCACCGCGCGTTCAACTGGCAAGGCTATCAGTCGGCCATCGAGCGCTATGGATTGGACGAATCGGAGCTCGTGTCATTGCGCGGCTGCAGCAAGGCACTGTTTCACAAGGAAATTGGAAGCAGGACAGTTTCGCAAAACACAAATCGCCAGATGTTCAATCAGATGAACACGCTACGCCAAGGCATGCCTCGCCAGAATGTTCACTAACGGGCGCCATTCTTTCAGTCATCCAGGCCCTCCTTAAGAATTCAATTGTGAAACCTCCAGGGATTTGCTACATCCAATAAAGGCTAGCCTTCGAACGCTCCATGGAAGACCTTTCAAAAATCGGCTCTATTGCACTGTTGGGCGATGCGGACCCCGTCCCCCAGAGCTTGTTCCTTTCCCATCCGGATCAGGCCAATACCCTTGCTCTCCTTTATGAAGTCAGCCGCGAAGTCACCTCCATCCTCGACCGCGAAGAACTTCTCCGCCGCGTCGCGGAGCGCATCAAGAAAATCGTGAGGTACGACATCTTCAGCGTCATGCTCTGGAACGAACAGAGCGAGCATCTGGAAAGCGTTTTCACCATGCGCTGCGGTGATTCCCTTCCTGCGCGTATGCGCGTGCCTCTCCACAAAGGACTCACCGGAACGGCCGCAGGCGAGCGGCGCGTCCTGCGGATCAATGACGTCACGGAAGATCCGCGTTACCTCCACTGTGATAGCGGCGTTGTGGCGCGCTCGGAACTCGTGGTGCCTCTCTTGTTGTGCGACCGGCTCATTGGAGTCCTCGATCTCGAAAGCTCGGAGCCTCACGCCTTCACCCTGGAGCACGAGCGCATGCTGTCAACGCTAGGCTCTTACGTGGCAATCGCGCTGGAAAACGCCCGGCTCTACCAGGAGGCCCGGGAAAGCGAGCGCCGGCTCCGCAGCGAATTGGACACCGCGAGGGAGATCCAGCGGCAGCTCCTGCCCACCGGTGCGCGCGAAGTCCCTGGCCTCGATTTGGCGGCCGGGTATGTGCCCGCCCGGGAGTTGGGCGGAGACTTTTACGACTTCCTGCCTTACGGTGAGGGCCGCTTGGCTCTGGCTCTGGGCGATGTTTCAGGCAAAGGTACCGCCGCCGCCTTGTACGGCTCCCTGGCCATCGGCACCGTTCGCGAAATCGTTGTCGACCGCGCTTGTGAACCGGCATGCATGCTGGCTCTTCTGAATCAACGGCTCCACGCCGCGCGGCTGGATTCGCGGTTTATTGCCATGCTGTTCGCGATTTACGACGCATCCACGCGGCGGCTTACACTGTCGAACGCCGGTGGACCGTATCCGCTCCTCGTCCGCGATGGCCATGTGATTTCCATTCGCTTGGAAGGTGTGCCGCTCGGCCTGCTCCCCGGCACCCAATATGATGAATCCACGATCGATCTGCAGCCCGGCGACGTGATCCTCTTTGCTTCCGACGGCATCCTCGAATCAGCAAACGCCACGGATGAAGAGTTCGGCTTGCAGCGCTTGTCTGCTCTTCTCAGCGCGATTTCTCCGGAAGATTCCGCCCGCGCGATTGCGGATCGTATTCTCGAAGAAACCGACAACCACAGCGGCGTTGATTCCACGCCGCACGACGATCGCACTCTGGTCGTCCTTCGCGTAACCGACGAAACCGCTTCGGACTTCTCGAAACTGCCGATCATCTATTGATGCAAGCAAGAAATCTTGATGGAAGCAAAAAGAAACGCTGCGGAGGCCTTCCGCAGCGTAGGAAACCCAATCTGTTGAGTTAATTGCCAGTATTGATGGCCACGGCGTGCCCGGCATTGGCAAAATAATTCTGCTCGCGGAGCTTGCGGTAGATTCGCCCTGCAACAACGGCGGCTGTAGGGCCCTTCACTCTGCGCGTGTTACCGCGCAGCAGGACGGCGAGCGCGATTTTCGGGTGTGCGTCGTCGGCGTAAGTAAGGAACCAGCCGATTTTCGAAGGCGTCGTGTGATCGTCACAAGTGCCCGTTTTGCCCAGCGGCATCTCGTCCCCGCCCCGGTCAAAACTGGATTTGCCCGTGCCATAAAGGACTGCGGCCAGCAAGCCTTCGCGGATCTCCGGCAGAATCGGCCCGATGTTCAATTCGCGCTTCACGCGCGGGGTGAAATTCTCAACTTCTTCCTGGCTATGCGGATACTGCAAATAATAAAGAGTTCCGCCATTCGCGAACGCCGCGGAGAGCGCCGCGAGTTGCAGTGGGGTAACCTGAATTCCTTCGCCAAAGCTGGACATTCGCGCGACTCCGCCGTAAGCGGGCGGCGTGGTCGGAAACGACCCCGGATGCTCGTCAGGCAGGTTGTATCCGGCAAGTTCTCCCAGGCCGAGCAGGCGGCCGTATTTGGAAACCGTCTCAAATCCCATGCGCGACCCGAGTTGTTCGAAAAACACGTTGTTCGAGTGGGCCATCGCTTCCGTCAAGTTCATGTACTTGCGGCGCCCCACCTTCAGCATCGTGTCGCGGGTGATGACATTTTCCTCCAGGGCGGCGAGCGCAATGGTGGGCTTGATGGTCGAGCAAGGAATGTAGCCGTCGCCGAAAGCAATCTTTTGATTCACGACCGTCAGAATGCGGCCGGTGTTCGGATCAACGGCCACCACCGCTCCGTTGTAACGGCCAAGCGCGGAAACCGCGGCTTCGCGAACGATGGGGTCATCATAGGCGCCGTCGTCCGTGCTGGTGGAATCCGCGAACGTAGGGACGCCCCGATAACGCGCCACGTACTTGTGCGTGCGCCTCACGGCTGACCCCGCACCGGGCGCTGCTGGCAAGGGCATCGCAGTGAATGCCGCCATTAATATCGAAATAGTTGCTTTTCCGAACTGCTTCACCGTTCCCGCCTCTTCCGAATGACCGCGAACCGGTCAACTCGCCCCGTTCTGCCCCACGCTAAAATCACTGGGGTCAGAGTTTTACCTGACGCGGTCCATAGCGTCAACAAGCATTCACAAAAATGTTCGTTGCTGCTACCGGCTCGCTACTGCCGGTCGACACGCCGTTGAGACTCATTGCATCCCGCCCGCCATTCAAGGGCATCATTGATTTGATGCGACTTAACTTCGGCGCGACCAATAGTCTCAGCATCCAAGAGAAACACTTTCTCTCAGATTGAGACATATTTTAGAGTTTTGTGCCCTGCTCGCACAATAGTCTGCTAGCGCTAGTACGAGCTATGTGCTTTATTTTGAATAGCTGACCGTCGGGGCAGGAACCTGAACCTTCGTCCGGCCAGTATGGCTCTTCCACGCGGAAGCAGTTCTCCCAGTGGCCTCAAAAAAGCCGGCCTTCCACCTGTCGGCAGAAGGTCCGGCCTCAAATTATCGTACGTTTTCGTTTAGCGCGTCGGACGGGCTTTGGAAGCCTCTGCACCGGCAGTCGCCGCCGAAGTCTTCATCGGCGGTTTCTCCGGTGTTGCAGTCGCGGCGTGTCCATTCGGTCCAGGTGCAGCCGCGCTCGAATTGCCTGGCACCGGGATTTCGAGCTTCTTGCGCAGCGCGTTTTCCAGCTTGTCACGAATGTCCTTGTTTTCTTTCAGGAAGACGCGCGCATTTTCGCGGCCCTGGCCCATGCGTTCGCCGCCGAAGCTGATCCACGTGCCGCTCTTCTCGAGCACGCCCTTATCCACACCCAGGTCGATCAGGTCGCCCTCGCGCGAAATCCCTTCGCCGTAGACGATGTCGAATTCGGCTTCGCGGAACGGCGCGGCCACTTTATTCTTCACCACTTTTGCGCGGGTCCGCGAACCGACCACCTTGTCGCCTTCCTTAATGGCCTGAATGCGCCGGATGTCCACACGCATCGAGGCGTAAAACTTCAGCGCGCGGCCACCCGTAGTCGTCTCTGGGTTGCCGAACATCACTCCAATTTTCTCGCGAATCTGGTTGATAAAAATCAAGCACGTGCGCGACTTCGAGACAATGCCGGTCAGCTTGCGCAGCGCCTGCGACATCAACCGCGCTTGCAAACCCATTTGCGGATCGCCCATGTCGCCTTCGAGTTCGGCCTTGGGAACCAGCGCCGCCACGGAGTCCACGACAACAATATCCACGCCGCCCGAGCGAATGAGCGTTTCCGCGATCTCCAGCGCCTGCTCGCCGTTATCCGGCTGCGACACCAGCAGGTTGTCCACGTCCACGCCCAGCTTCCGCGCATAGACCGGATCGAGCGCATGCTCTGCGTCAATGAACGCCGCCTGCCCGCCCAGTTTCTGCGCCTCGGCGATAACGTGCAGCGTCATGGTGGTCTTGCCGCCGGATTCCGGGCCGTAAATCTCGATCACGCGCCCACGCGGGAAACCGCCCACGCCTAGCGCCGCGTCAATCGAGAGACATCCGCTGGGAATTACACTGACGGGCACCAGAACATCCCGGCTGCCCAGGCGCATGATCGCGCCCTTACCGTGGTCTTTTTCAATCTGCGATATCGCCGCTGCCAGCAATCTTTCTCTGTCGTCTGCCATTTCACACCTCGGTGGAGGAAAGTAGGAAACTTGGCCTGCGGGGCCGATGACTTGGGTTCTACGCCGGGAAAGCGCATCGCCTTTGTCCCTGGATATAACGAAGTGTGGAGCTTACCACTCGATTCATCTTTTCGCCATCCCTTTTAAAAGCAGCCCCGAACCGCCTTAAATGCCATGTCACCGTTGACAACCGTGCTCCGCGTCGTGGTCCCTGAGCCGCGCCTGCGCCGTCTGCTCGCGCTCATCCAACGCCATCCGTTCCCGGTGGGTCAGTTGCCTCAATCGCGAGAGGTTCCGGCCTCGCGTACGAGCCTCGGAGAACTCCTCTTCGAGTCTCTCACGTTCCAGACAGCTTAGAACACTGCTCGAAAAACCGCGCATGGTGCACCTGTTGAAAACTGCGAGGAGCAAAATAACACTAAGGCGAACAAAAAGCAAATACTATTTTCGCCTTATGTTCGCCTTTACACCCAAAGCCGAGAGCTATCTAGAGACGACTCCCAATTCCGCTCTTGCTTCTGTGCAACAGCCGACCCAGCCACAAGACTCCGTTCTAGCAACCCAATAATGTGCTCTCTCATAGAAGCATAAAGCCGAGCCGATGCGCGGGAGCAAGATGCCGAACAAAAACATCGCTGGCGGAACAATTAGGCCAACCCAGTAATCTCCCTGGATTGTGCATCTGCCACCCATCGCACACCTCAACGAGCTTGGAAAAAGAGGCGCGCTAAACAAGACCACGAGACAGAGCCAGATCCGAATGAAAATGCGAACTGCCTTCCACACTTCCCAATACGCTTCAACCAGAGTGCCTCACCCATCAGCTATCATTTGCCCGAACAGGACCGGACCAAAACTGTTACGCCAGTAACGTCGTTTGTGCAAACGGAACTCGTTACCCGCGATGCGACCGAGGATTGGCTTCTTACCTTTGTAGCCGGAGAACGAGAACAAAGTTCGCTCATCAAGGTCAATCTGTCCCGCCAGTCATGCGATACTAGTCGTAGGCGGATAATCACTGTGCAGCACGATATCTAATTTCTTCGCCATGGCCTCAATACAATCCCGAGGTCGGACCAGCCTTCAAGAATAACTATAGAAGCCGCGGCCGGATTTGCGGCCCAGCCAGCCAGCAGCAACATATTTCTTCAGCAAAGGGCAAGCTCGATACTTCGGGTCGCCCAGTCCTTCCTGGAGCACGTCCATAATGTCCACACAAACATCCAGCCCAATAAAATCCGCCAGCTGCAGCGGCCCCATCGGATGATTCATTCCCATCTTCATCACCGAGTCGACGGCTTCCGCCGTAGCCACGCCTTCCATGACGCAGTAAGCCGCCTCGTTGATCAGCGGCATCAGCACGCGATTCGAAACAAAACCCGGCGCATCGTTCACGGCGACCGGCTTCTTCTCCAGCTTCTCCGCCAGCTTCATGGTGGTCTCAAACGTGGCGTCGCTCGTCTGCAGTGCGCGAATCACTTCCACCAGCGCCATGACCGGCACCGGGTTCATGAAGTGCATCCCCACAAATCGGTCCGGCCGTTTCGTCAGCGCCGCCAGCGCGGTCATCGAAATCGACGAAGTGTTGCTGGCAATAATAACCTCCGGCCGTAAAATTCCGTCGACCTCCCCGAGCACCACCCGCTTGATCTCCAGTTTCTCTGGCACAGCCTCGACAACAAAATCAGCTGCCGCAATCGCAGTCATTTCCGTCACAGGCTGCAGCCGACCAAGCACGCTTCCCTTTTCCGCCTCCGCAATCTTCCCCTTCTTAATTTCTCGGTCCAGATTCTTCGCGATCGTCTCCATGCCACGGTCCAGAAATCGCTGCTCCACGTCTCGCAGAATCACCTTGTAGCCGGCCCGCGCAAACACGTGCGCAATGCCATTCCCCATCGTCCCCGCGCCCATCACGGCGATAGTCTTGATATCGGCAAGGTTCAAGAAGCCTCCGGAGAAAATGCCAGCGGCAACAGAATCACAGGACAACTAGGCACGTCAAGACGCAGCGGACTTTTCGTGCTCTTTGGAATTATTTTTCGCGGGAGCCGCCAAGGCCAGCCATGCGGCAATCGTCGCGAACTTTTCGTCTTGGGACCAGGGTGAGCCAAGAGGTCGGCCAAGTTCCGTAACCCGGCGCATCAAGGCGTTGCCCTTGAGACGCAGAACCTGCCCGGCACGGTCCAGAAGTTCTTTCTCTTTGATCCGGAAATCCCGGAGACCACAGCGATTGCTTGCATGGAGAAGGGCTTCGCGGAAAAGTTCACCGTCCGCTGTATGAATCAACGCATGCGACGCGAGGATCTTTTCCAACGCGGGAAGCGGTCGGCCAGAAGCAAGCAGCAACCCGCATCGCGTGAGTTTCACTCCTTGTTCTTGCGTTTTAGATTCAAGCTCCCGGATCGCGCGGTAAGCTAGCCGCGTCGCCTCATCGCGGATCCGTTGAATGAACTCTCGCCCCTGCCCCGCCAGCATTTTCTCCGCTGTGTGATAAGGCTGCCGGAATTCGTAGCTGAACGTTTCAACGAGGTGGACGCGCTGCCGCACCAGCACGACGGGCTCGCCTTTTTCGAGCGACACCGCTACAACCGCGGCCCACCCGGAGTGCGCGCGAAACCCCACCACCGCTTGTCTCGATGGAGCCAATGCGAAGACCTATTCCGGCGGCGCGCCCTCTACAACTTCCCGCACGATCTCCCTCGCCCGCTTCTCAGTAGCTGCGGAAACAAAAATTTGCGTCTGCCCACCAGGATTTTCCAGATGGATCGGAATTTCGTTTTCCTGCATCGCGGCGGTCAGAAATTGCGCGATGCGGTCGTCATTCCCATTCCAGATTTCCACCTCTGGATGCGTTTCGGTAGCCACCACGAGACACCGCCACCTCAAATCCGAACCGCGGCTTCCAATCAATTGGCAGCGGATCAGCTGTCGGCGCCACTTCATCATCGCCAAGCGTCTTGTCAAAAAATGGAATTCCCACGGCTTCCAATTCTTCAAGCAGCGCCGCATGCACTGCGGGATTCTCTCCTGCCCATAGCAACACCAACGAACCTTGCGGCAACGGCTTCGATGACATGATTTCCTCCAATGCATCGCAAGCTGAGTTTGATTCCTCCCGCGATATATCTAGATTCGGCTGCGCATCTGTCGCGGGAGACGCGGCTCGCCAATCCCCATTTCATTCGGGTGGCGCGCCCTCCACAACTTCCCGCACTATTTCCCGTGCCCGCGCCTCATCCTCCCGCATCACAAGCACTCGCTTGGGCACATCGCTTTCTACTACCACACGATAATTGATCCGGTTTTCCTTCAATGACATTTCGATAAGAAAATCCTTTTCTTTGGCGTTCCCGCTCCAGACTTCCATAGTCGCATCCTCGGGATGCCAATTCTTCGGATTCCAATCTCCATGAACATCTTCGACCGGCACGTCATCCCGGGCCGGTAATTTCATGATGGCTTGGTCCTCTTCCGAGTCATCAAAATCAAATACGCCCTCATTGGCAATTTCCGTTGCTTTTTGCACATCGGATGTGGAGACCCAAATCTCGAAGTACTGTTCCCGGGCCCGAAGATCCTGTCGATTTTGTTCCAAAACCCTGTACGGTATATCGGCCTCCATCAAGCGCCTGCAGACGGCGACACAGGACTCTTGATCGTCGCCGCTCCAGACCTTTTCAGGCGGCGTATCGGACGAACCCAGCCCCAAATGCCTCGTGTCTTCATCGGCTTCAGTTGTGACCGGAAGCGATGCGACTAAATTCCACGTGGCAGTCGGCGCACCGCGTAATCCTTTGCCGGTATTCCGCCCTGCACTGTGGACAATACATGAATGCCAGAGCCCAGGCCCTTTCCGGCCCCCAAGATTACACTTTTCCCGGCTTTAGCAAGAGGACATTTCTATTGAAGGACGAAGGGCTTTCAACTTTTCCTTTACCATTCCTTATTCCTAGGTACGCTTAACTCTGTATAGAACTACGCAAAGAGTGCGGTAGATTCCTGCCGCTTTTGTTTTTCAGGGCGCCCATTTCGGCCCAGCTAGTCCTAAGCAACCAAAATCGCACCCTGTAGAATCAATAACTTACGAAATGCAAATTCTGTAACTCCTTACCTTTGATATTCATACAAAAAATGGTGGAGGTGGGGGCTCCC
>WNET01000197.1_pt1 | contig 25182 bp, 29 predicted proteins | sample 5399911 | NCBI WGS metagenome assembly WNET01 (sample SAMN13153333, study PRJNA577476) | soil metagenome | isolation source: 40 cm grassland meadow soil pre-rain plot 2 | place: USA:California | collected 2015-09-08 | reverse complement strand
ACGATCTCGATGCCGCCGTCGCCTTCTACACGATGCACTTCGGCTTCAAGCTCCTGTCCAACGCGGCACCGGCCTTCGCCGACGTGGTGCTCGGGGACCTGCGGGTTGTTACTAAGCGGCCCGACCAGTTCGGCGGGACGACCAATGCCCGACGGCCGACAGCCCGTTCCAGGCGGATGGAATCGGTTTCAACTCGTCGTGGACGACATCGCCGGCGAGGTAGCCCGGCTCCGCGCGGCCGGCTTGCGGTTCCGCAACGCGATTGTGAGCGGACCCGGCGGCTCTCAGAATTTTGATCGACGACCCTTCGGGCAACCCCATTGAGCTCTTCCAGCCAGCCCGTCGCTGAGATCTACGACAATTTTTCAGCTCCGGACGGCTCGGGTGGCGCGCTTACGAAATAAGACTGGTTAGATTCGCTGGTCCGCTTTCAGGATCCGGGTCTCGACGTTTCCTTTCGTCTTTGCGTTGAGCCGGTCCAGGAAATCGGTCTGCAAGCCGGCCGGCATCTCGACGACGCCGATCCACGCGCCGGTCGGAGACCACTCTTCCTTCACGATCGAACCGAACGACTTGATGTCGCCATAGGCCTTCGCGCTGTCTTCGGCGCTCAGCTTGACGGCGATCCGGACCTTCTCGAAGCGAATCGGGATGAGAGGCCGGAGGGCATCGAGGATTTCCTTCACCTGTTCCTCGACGCTCTTGAACGGGTCGACGTGGACCTTCGCCTCCTCCATCGCGTTCTCGATTCGTTGCGGGGGATGGGGCGTGCCGGTCTGCGGGTTGATCGCGTTCGCGGCGATGTACTGCACGATCTGCCTTCGCTTCGCCTCCAGCATCTGGCGGCGCTGCTCCGTCGTCAACTGGATTTCGCCGCGCTGGACGATCTGCTTCGCGACCGCGAGGGGCTCCGTCGTCCCGAAGAACTCCGTCATCTTCTCCTCGGATGCTTTCGACCCCTTGTGAGCATCCTTGAAGATCTCGTCGATGGCGAGCTCCCGAAGGAGATCGACCTCTTTGCCATCCCGGAGCCGCTGGACCGCGTCCGGCTTCACGAGGACCTCGAACTTCTCGCCCGCCTTCTCGACGCGGGCAATCACATATTCCTTGAATATATCGTCGCGACGGTCCGATCGGAGCTCTTTAGGCATGACCTCGCTCGCCTAAGACGCCGTCGGAATCCGGGTGAGATATTGACCGACTTCGGCCTCCGAGAGTCGTCGGAACTTCTCCCCCTCGACGATCAGGCCGACCTCGATCGCGCGGGCGTCGAGCTTCTCGCCCTCGGCGGCCTTCTGGAGGCCCTGCAGGCCGAGGATCATCGCATCATCCTGGGCCATGTTCTCTTTGTACTTCTCCTCGAGGAGCTCCATGACCGCTTGGCGGCCTTGCCCGATGCTCCCGGCCTTGTACGAGACGAGGGCGCCGCTCGGGTCCGTCTCGAAGAGATGAGTTCCGAGGTCGTCCACGCCGGCGACGAGGAGCGCGGTCCCGAAGGGACGCACGCCGCCGTACTGGGTGTAATTCTGTTTGTAGTCACAAATCCGCTTGACGAGCAGGTCGACGCCGATCTTCTCGCTGTACGTGACCTTGTTGATCTGCGCGACGAGCCGGGCGTAGTCCACGAGGACGCGCGCATCGGCCACGAGGCCGGAGGTCGCCGCCCCGACGTGCTCGTCGATCTGGAAGATCTTCTCAATCGACGAGGTTTCGACCAGCCGCGATCCGATCTTCTTGTCGGCCATCAGCACGATGCCGTTCTTGAACTTCAGGCCCACGGTGGTATTGCCCCGCGTGACTGCCACGCGAGCGTATTCCACCTGGAACAGGCGGCCGTCTGGGCTGAAGACCGTAATCGCGCGGTCGTACGCCATCTGGCCCGGCTGCATATGATAAACCTCGGGCCGCTAATCAAGCGGTCACTTATAAGGGTTCTTTCCGGCTTCTCGCCGAGCGCTGTCCGCGCGGCTCAAGTATTTGCGAGTCGCGGCGCGAATCGTTCCCGATGTGCCGACCGTCGTCACGCGGACCTGTTCTCCGCCGACGGAACCGATGTCGTTGAGCGCATGGATCGCGGCGTCTTTCTCGAGATGGGTGGTCCCGCGGCGTCGTGGTCCGCAGGGCCTCTAGCACCTCTTCGCGTCGGAACGGCCGTGAACCATCGACTCGGAACGCGATGTATCGATACCGCGGGCGGCGCGTGCTCACGCTCGGCGATGGGGGAGAAATGGAAAAAGGTTCGGGTAAAAAGAGGAGGAGGTCAGCGTACTTCGTCCACTTCGGCGGACGTCTTCACCGGACCGGTGTACACCTCTTTGCCGAGGAGGGACTTCGACTTGACGCCCGTGATCACGAGGAGGACCCGCACCGTGTTCTGCAGGTCGTCCTCGACGGAACAACCCCAGATAATCCTCGCCTGCGGGTTGATCTTCTGGCCCACGATCTCCGCGGCCTTCTCCGCCTCGGACACCGTCAGGTCCGGCCCGCCGACGACGCGCACGAGCGCCCCGCGCGCATGGGTCAGGTCGACCTCGCCGAGCAGCGGGGACTCGAGGGCCTCGTTGATCGCGTAGTCGATCCGGTCCCGCTCTTCCTCGCTCTCGCCGATTCCGATCATCGCGACGCCGCCGCCCTTCATGATCGTCATGAGGTCCGCGTAGTCGAGGTTCACGAGGCCCGGCTTCGTGATGATCTCCGTCATCCCCTTGATCGACTGCATGAGGATCTCGTCGGCTACCTTGAACGCCGCGTTGATTGGCAGGCGGGGCACGAGCTCGAGGAGTTTGTCGTTGTAGATCACGATCGTCGTGTCGCTGAACTTGCGCAGCTTGTCGAGGCCGGCTTCCGCGTTCTCCATCCGGATTCGGCCTTCGGACTTGAACGGCATCGTGACGACGCCCATCGTCAGGGCGCCTTCCTCTTTCGCGACCCGGGCAACATACTGCGCGGAGCCGGTCCCGGTGCCGCCGCCCATCCCGGCCGTGATGAAGACGACGTGAGCGCCGCGGATGAAGTCCCGAATTTCCTCCTCGTTCTCGTGGGCGGCCTGTTCGCCGACTTCTGGGAGGGCACCGGCCCCGAGGCCTTTCGTGAGTCGTTTGCCGATGAGGATCTTCTTCGGCGCGTGGACGGAGAGCAGGTGCTTCGCGTCCGTGTTCACCGCGGCCAGCTGGGCGCCCGTGATGCCGGCCTCGCTGCATCGATTGATCGTGTTCGATCCACCGCCGCCGCAGCCGACGATCTTGATCGAGACGTTGATGGACTCAACGATCTTTTCGATCTCCTCGTCGTCGCCGTTCTTCTTCTTTTCGGCGACCTTGGCCTTCTCGGACTCGCGCTCTTCCTTCGCCTCGGCTTCCTGGTGTCGGGCCAAGGCCTCGTTGAGAAGTGATTTCATTGTGCCATCCCATCCCGATGGAGACTGATGGCCGGGCGAATCCCTCTTACCCTATTTAAAAGTAGTCATACATCTGTCTGACAAACGCCGCGTTGACATCCGCCGCCGGGCTGCCGCGGAAATCGGGTCTCAGAGCGCCATCGCCGGCATCGAGGCCGTGTTGATGACGATCCCGGCATTCGTGATATCGAACGGATACACGGACTCGTCGTGTGACGAGCCCTTGTACTTCTCGACGGAGAGGAACCGCTTGATCCCCGTCTCGTCCCGGAGCTTGTGGAGCCGGAGCTCCCCGCGGGCCAAGAACGCCTCCGGAGGGACCTCGCCTTCCTCCGGGAGCTCGAGGGTGAGCAGCGAAGTGACCTTCGACTCCGCGAGGTACCGCATGAACGACTGCGTCGTCACGGTCTCCTCGAACTCACGCATGCAAAAATATTTGAGGGCCGTCATCGAATCGATCACGACGCGCTCGTAGTTTTTCTTCAGGAAGAGGTTCTTTAGGAGTTGCTGCAAGGAGTGGACCGTGACTTCCTTGCTCTCGAAGTCTGGGGTCTTCCGGATCCGCTCCCCGATCGATCGCATCTTCGCGGGCTCCTCTTCCGTGGAAATCTCGAGGATCGGCGTGGGCTCGAACCGTCGGATATCGGAGTTCGCATCGAGGACGTCGAGGTCGTCCAAGTTCCAGCGGAATCCCCGCATGTTGATCTTCAGTTCGTTCGGGGGCTCTTCGAGGGCCACGAACAGGCATCGCTCCCCACCTTCCAGGCCCTCCCGCAGGAACTGCATCGCGAGGATCGTCTTGCCGGCGCCCGGAGGACCCGACACGATGTACGGCCGTCCCGGGACGTAGCCGCCGTGGAGCATCTTGTCGAGACCCGGAATGCCCGTCCGGATCTTGGCCGCGGCGGTCAGCGGATCACCTGGGGCGGTCGCGGCAGCTGCGAGGTCGGCGGCGGGGGCGGAGCCTGCGCGAGTCGCTCTCTGACCTCCGCGTCGCACGCGAGGGCGAGTTTCATCGCTTTCTGATAGTTCCGGCGTTGGAAAGCGAGCATCGCTCGAGACAACGACACCTCGATGTCCCGGATCGGGACTTGGCGTCGGTGGGCGTCTTCGATGTGACGCATGATCGACTCGATCACGTTCGAGACCTCGTCGATGAGTCGGGTCTCGAGGAGCGATTCGCCCGGCTTCGGGGCAGGGCTCGACACCCGCGTTTGCGCAGGGGCGTCCAGGTAGACGACCATCCCGTTGTCCCCGATCGAGATCGGATGCATCCGGTCGTCGAACGAGGAGCCGCGGAACTTCTCAATCGAGATCGCGCGGCGGATCACGCTTCCGTCGATCCACTTTTGGAGACGCAGCTCGCCGCGGGCAAGGAAGAACTCCGTCTCGAGGATCTTTTTGTTGAGGCGCTCCGACACGATGAGGGTCGTCGCCTCCAGTTCTGCGAGGAACCGGACGAACGATTGGATCAGGATCCGGCTGTCCTGGCCTTGCATTGCGAACATCTTGAGCGCGGTCATCGAATCGATGACGACTCGCTTATACCGCTGCTTCGTGCGCTCGAGGTGATGCGAGAATTCCTGCTTGATCATCTTCTGCACGCTGTGAACCGTGACCTCGAGGGCGCGGATCTGAGACGACTGCCGGATCTCCGTGACATCCTCCATATCGCGCACGTCGAGAGAGGTGCCGACGTCGATCACGGAACGTTGCCGTTTGTGCGCCCGGATGTCCGGGGTTGCATCGAGGATCTTGAGCCGGTCCAAATTCCAGCCGAACGTGGCCATGTTTGCCTTGACCTCGATCGGGGGCTCGTCGAGGGTTACGAGGAGGCACGCGTCCTGCTGTCGGAGCCCTTCGAGGAGGAAGTGGAGGGCCAAGATTGTCTTGCCGCTCCCGGTCGGGCCCGAAACGACGTACGGTCGCGCGGGCAGCAGGCCGCCGTTCAGCATCGTGTCGAGACCGACGACGCCCGTCTTGACGCGATCCATTGAAAGCCTGCCGAGCGCCGGACCACCCGGCCCATGATGCATAAAAGCTCCGTCGTGAGAATCAGGCCATGCGATGAGTCACCGGAGGAAGACGAAGTTAACCTTAAACAAGGTTAACTTTCTCGCCGGATGCGGAATCGATCCGATGGCCCGCGACGAAAGTGACCGCCGCCGACGTCGGAGTTCGATAGCGGGGGATGGACTTTCCGGGCCTGAGGTCGTCCTCGTCGCCCTTTTGAACCATCGATCTCCGGGTGTCTCACCGGGGACCTGGGAGTCCCGGGGTATGAGCCCGACGGGATATCCTGGCTACCCCACCCCGCTACCTCGATGCATCGAGCCACGGCGCGCCGGCGGTCGTCCGTCCGGATTGGAGCGTGTCGGATAAACCTATCGCGGGCGCCGCTCAGAAGAATTTCCGGAAGCGCGCGAGGTCCTCCAGACTGCCCTTCAGTTTGATCTTCCCGGTCGCGTAGGCCTTGAACGGACCGATCTCCCGGAGGATCAGTCCGCGCAACGTGTCCGCATCCGTCGAGATCGTGATGTCCGCCGAATCGACGCCCCCGTCGAGGAGGCCGGCGACCTCTTGGTCTGCGAGGGTGAAGTGATACTTCGTGCCGTCCTTCAGTTCGATCAGGACCGTCTTCCGGAGGCCGACGAGCTCCGCCTGAAGCGGTGGGTCGGAGGCGACCTTCGCATTGAACTTGCGGATCAAGTCTTCGAGCATCTCCCTCATCGCTACCGACCGCCGAATTCGTCGAGCTTCCGGTTCCGGGACTCCGCGAGCAAACGCCGAGCGGTGTCCCAGGAGGTCCGCGTGTGCGGCGGCAGACTCCCTCGTTTCTAAATCCACTTTTCCAGGAACGCAATCGTGTCCGGGTCCGACGGATAGCCCGAGCCGATCGTGTCGCCGATCTCTTCCTCGATCGTGCGCATCTCGCGGTCTCGACGGACTTTCGCCAAGATCGATGCCGCGCTCACGACCGGAAAGAGCTCGTCCGCGTTGTGCTGGGAGACGACCTCGACGGCGAAAGACAACTCTCGCTGGACGCACCGCTTGAATTCGATCTCGTCGACGTCCGCGGCGTCGACGTAGGCTGTCTCCGGATGCAACCGCTCGATCAGCTGCGCGAAGAGCTTCGCCTCGAAGTCGTTCAGGGACATCTCGGCCCGCATCAGGTCGATCTGCTCGGCGGGGATCACCAGGAGTTCCCACGTCGCGAGCTTCTCGATCTCCGGGGCCAGCGCCTCCCGCTTCTCCGGCGACAGTCTCTTCGAATCCCGAACGTTGATGTGGCGCAGCGCGACGTCGGACTCGACCGCGACGCCGGCCACGACGAGCGGACCGAGGACTGGGCCTCTCCCCGCTTCGTCGACGCCGACGATCACGGCTCACGCCTCGAACAGCTCGCGGGCCGTCTCTTGAGCTCGAGCGATGACGTCTGCCTCGTCGACGGTACGGACGACGCCACCCGACATGAGGACTTGGCCATCGACAATCGTCGCCTCCACGTCGCTCCCCCGGCCGTTGTAGACGAGGTGCCGGATGACGGTCTCCGGATAAAAAGGAGTTGTGTGGGCGCCTTTCAGCGAGACGACCGCGAGGTCCGCCCGCTTCCCCACCTCGATCGAACCGAGTTCGCGGTCGACATGCAACGCGCGGGCCGCGTGAATCGTCGCGAGATCGAGGACGGTCTGCGCCGACATCACCCGAGCGTCCCACCGGGTCGCCTTGTGCAGGAGGGCGGCGACTTTCATGTCCGCGAAGACGTCCATCCCGTTGTTCGAGATCGGCGAGTCGGTCCCGAGGCCCACGACGACGCCTTCGGAGATCATCTCCGGCACCGGAGCCACGCCGCCGCTCGCGAGCTTCATGTTGGAAACGGGGCAGTGGGCGACGCTCGCGCCGCAACGAGCGAGGGCGCGGACCTCGTTCATCGTGACCCAGACGCAATGCGCCGCGGTGACCCGATCCCCGAGGAATCCGATTTTCTCGAGCCATTCGACGGGTCGAAGGCCGGTCTTCTTGCGGTGGGCTTCCACCTCCCCGCGCGTCTCGGAGAGATGCGTATGGAGTCGCACATCGCGTCGCTCGGCGATTTCCTTCGCCTTCGCGTAGGTTTCCTCCGAGGCGACGTAGACGCCCTGCACGCCGACGGAGGGCGTGACAAGGGGATCGCCCTTCTGTTTCGCGACGAACGCGTCGGCGTTCTTCACCGGGCTGCCGTGCTGCGTCGTGAAGGCCTCATCGAGCGTGACCCAGGACAGAAACCCTCGCATCCCTGATTCGCGCACCGCCCGCGCGACCTCGTCTTCCCAGTAGAACAGGTCGTGAAAGCTCGTCGTCCCCGAACGGATCATCTCGATGCATCCGAGGAGCGCGCCGATTTGCACATCGCGCCGCGTGAGCTTCGCGTCGATCGCGGAGGCTCTCGGGAGCATCTCTTCGAGCGGGAGGTCGTCGGCAACGCCGCGGAGGAGCGTGTTCGCGACGTGGTGGTGCAGGTTGATGAAGCCGGGAAGGACGGCACACCCGGAGCAGTCAATGACCTCGTCCGCGGTACGGTCGACGTCGCCCACCGCAGCTATTCGCCCGTCTTCCACTCGGATGTCTCCCGTCACCAAGCGACGCTTCTCGTCCTGGGTGACGATCAGGCCACCGCGGAGCACCAAGGACATGGGTGGCCCGCCGATGGGACGATTTCGTAGAAAGGGTTTTCGAGGCTACTGCCAGCGCGAATCCTCGAAATGGAAAAGTATTGTGGACACGAGTCGATATGCGATTGTGGACATCGACTTTGGGAGGGCTCTCCAAGAATGCATCGACCAAGTCGGACGCGGGCGCGTCGCGACCTGCGGAGCGATCGCGCGGGCGTTGGGTGACATTCGGGCGGCCCGATCCGTGGCCGTGTGGGTCGCCGCTCATCCGGAGAGGCCGGGGAGTCATCGCGTCGTCCGAGCGGACGGTCGTCCGGTCCTGACATCGGCGTCGTCAGAACTCGGCCGGGAGGGCACCCGTCTGTTCCGGGGACGCGTCTCCGCAGATCGAATCTTGGACAGTCTGGAACCTGTCGGCTTCCTCACGTCGCTTCGGGAGGAGCAGCAGATGCTCAGTACGCGCGTTGTCGAGCGGGGCGACGATCAACAACTCGAATGCATCGCAGGCGTCGATGCGAGTTACGACGGAGACGCGATGTATGTGGTTGCCACGAACCTGGATGCGGAGAAACTGATCCCCGTCGAAATATCCGCGGTGACCACGAAGGCCGAGTTCCCGTACATCCCGACCTTTCTTGCATACCGCGAATTTCCCGGAATCGAGGCGGCCGTTCGTCGCCTCAATCGGCGACCGGACATTCTCTTGATCGACGGTCATGGTCGCCTGCATCCCGCGCTCTTTGGAGTCGCCTGTCATGTCGGCGTTCGACTCGACCTTCCAACGATTGGCATCGCGAAGCACCCGCTGGTCGGTCGCGCGGAGAGGAGCGGCCCAATGCCCTCGGGAGCGTCTCCGATCGAATTCGGCGGTCAAGTCCGCGGGTATGCGTGGACCCCGCCGGGTCGCGAACGGCCGATCTTTGTCTCAATCGGCCACCGGATCTCTCTCGAGCGCGCGCTCGAAGTGGTTCGCGCGTCAACGCTCCGCGGATATCCCGAACCGCTGAAGCTCGCAGACCGGATTGGCCGGGAGATGAAAAGGAATAAGAGGAATGAAAAACGTGAAAAGGGTGCGACGCGATGAGTCGCCGAGCGACATTTCACCGCGAGGGCTGGCCGGGCAAGCGCCTATCTCTTCTTTTTCTTGCCCTTCTTTTTCTTGGCCACTTCTTTCCTCCCTATTTTCTGTAATGCGACAAGGGGTCTTAAAAGTAGCGAATCGACAAAAAATCGTTCATTTTGCGATTTATATAAAAACGACAAGATGCGAAACGCACAGCGAAACCGTTTTGGATTGCGCCCGCATCACTCGAATCGTGGAACTTCTCGTGTTCGGCGCGGGCGCGATGGGCAGTTTCTTCGGAGGCCTCCTCTCCCAGCGGCATGATGTGACCCTCATCGGGAGGGGGGAGCACATCTCGGCGATCAAATCGCACGGACTCCGAATCTCCGGGAAGACAGCGATCATCGCGAAACCGCGCGCTGCGACCCGAGTTCCGCAGAACGCGAAACCGGAATTCGTCGTGGTCACGACGAAGTCCTACGACACCGCGAATGCGATGATCGCCTTGCGTCCGCTCGGCGAGCGAGCGATCTTCGTCACGCTTCAAAATGGCCTTGGAAATGCAGATACAATCGCGAGGACCGCGCGGCGTGTGATTGCGGGCACAACGGCGCACGGCGTCACCTTTGTCGGGCCGGGCGAGATACGCCATGCCGGCATCGGCGAAACGGTCCTCGGCGCGTGGAGTCACGTCCGCGAAGCGGATCTCGTCCGCTTTCGAAATCTTCTCGCGGACGTCGGAATCGTCGCAAGCGTGACGAGCGACATCCGAACGGAGCTGTGGTCGAAGCTCGTCGTGAACGCAGCGCTCAACCCGATTGCCGCCCTTGCGGAGGTCCCGAACGGGCGGATCGTCCGGGACAAACGCCTCCTCGGCATCGTCGAGAGCGTATGCCGCGAGGCCACCGCGGTCGCGAAAGCCGAAGGCGCAAAGGTCGACGAAGAGGAGTTGAGACATCGCACGCTCCTTGTCGCGAAGCGGACCGCCGCGAACCGAGCGAGCATGCTTCAAGATCTAGACCGCCACCATCGAACGGAAATCGATGCAATCACAGGATCGATCGTCCGAGCCGCGGAACGCCACCGGATCCCGGTTCCGTTGAACGCCGGTCTGTACGCGCTCGTTCGGGCAAGAGAGGCAGCGTTCCGCGCGGCCTCGGCGTGAACGTTAGCGACCAAACCTTATAAAGGGGTATTTAATCCCTGCATACCGAACTCCGTTGCAGCCCCTCCGGGCGGCAGCGAGACGGTGGTGTGACTTTGGCCAAAATCAAGATTGAGAACGTCGTCGCCTCGACCTCCCTCGGGGAGGAACTGGACCTCCAGGCGATCGCCCTCGCCCTCGGCGGGGCGGAGTACGAGCCGGAGCAGTTCCCCGGCCTCATCTACCGATTGAAGGAGCCGAAGACCGCGACGCTCCTGTTCCGAAGCGGGAAGGTCGTCTGCACCGGGGCGAAGAGCCTCGAACACGTGAAGACGGCGATCGACATGGTCGCGAAGCAAATCGAAGCGGCCGGCATCCCGATCAAGAAGAATCCGGTGATCGAGGTCCAGAACATCGTCGCGTCCTCGGACCTCGGGACCGAGATCAACCTGAATGCGATCGCGATCTCCCTCGGCCTCGAGAAGGTCGAGTACGAGCCGGAGCAATTCCCCGGCCTCGTGTACCGGATCGACGTGCCAAAGGTCGTCGTCCTCCTGTTCGGCAGCGGCAAGCTCGTGTGCACGGGCGCGCGGAAGCCTTCTGATGTCGAGGAGGCAGTCGAGAAGATCACGCAGGAGCTGAAGGCCGCTGGCTTGCTCCGTTAGGCGATGTTAGAACTTCGGACCGAGATCGAAATCGACGCGCCCCCCGAGCGTGTGTGGGCCGTCCTGATCGATTTCGAGAAGTTTCCGGATTGGAACCCCTTCATCCGAAGAATCCACGGCAACGCGCTGGTCGGTTCCCGACTCGACGTGCTCCTCGGGGCGTCCGGTACGCGACCGATGCGATTCCGACCCACCGTCAAGGCGGTCGTCCCGCATCGCGAGCTGCGATGGCTGGGCCGCCTCGGACTCCCTTGGTTGTTCGATGGCGAGCACATCTTTCAAATCGAGCCTCTCGGGTCAACGCGCGTCCGATTCATTCAAAGGGAGCGGTTCCGCGGTCTGCTCGTTCCCTTGCTAGCCCGAAGCCTGAATCGAGATGCTCGCCGAGGTTTCGAGGAGATGAACCGCGCCCTTCGAGCCCGCGTCGGCGCGTCGTCTTCGAGTCAGCCCGGAACCGGGAAAGCCTAAGAGACCACCGTCGTTCTGCGATTGCGTGGCCGTCTTCGACAATCACATCCATCTGCGCGCGAGCTTCAAAGGGGTCGAGGCGGCGAAGCTCTTCGAACGGGCGGGCGGCACGGCGATGCTGCTGACGCACAGCCCGTACGCAGAAGCGCCCGTCACCCGAGCTGATGACTACGCTAAGGCATATGGCCTGACCCTCGAGATGGCCCAAGCCGTCCGTGCGGCCACGGACCTCCAGGTGTTCGTCGCCCTCGGGCCGTATCCGGTCGAGTTCATGCACCTGCGTGAGACGCTCGGCCACGAGTCTGCGATGGAATCGATGGAGCGGGCGATCGACCTGGCGGCAACCCACATTCGCGAAGGGAGAGCGGTCGCGTTCGGCGAAATCGGGAGACCGCACTTTCCCGTCGGCGCGGAGATCATCCGGGCGTGCAACGACATTGTCCTCTATGCGATGGCTCAAGCCAAAAGCCTTGGAAGCGCGGTCGTCCTGCATACGGAGGACCCGACCCCTGCAACGTTCGCGGAATTTGCAGCAATGGCCGCGCAGGCCCGGCTCGAGCCCCGGTACGTCGTGAAGCATCACTCGACGCCACTTACACGACCCGAGGACAATTCGGGACTCGTGCCATCGATTCTGGCGAAAGAAGAACTCGCCGCGCAGGCCTTGAAAGGCGGGGCTCGGTTCCTCCTGGAGACGGACTACATCGACGATCCGGATCGTCCCGGTGCGGTGCTCGGACCCGCGACGGTGCCGAAGAAGACGAGAGCGTGGCTTGAGAAAGGGTTGCTGACAGAAGAGCAGGCTTGGTCGATCCATCACGACATGCCGGAACGAACCTACCGCATCGAGATGGACTGATCGGCCCCTGCCGTCGTCGGACGGCGCGTTCACTTGCGGAAATCGTTGGCGCCTTTGACCACCGACGCGACGCCCAGAAGCGCGGCGAAGGCGGCTCCGACTGCGGCCGCAGCTTGGTCGTTCGGCGCGGCAGGAACATAAGCAAGAATGGCGACCACGACACCGAAATTGATGAGGGCGAAGCCCGCGATAATTTCCGCGACCGCCAAGCGCAACCGCGGATCCAAGCCCGCGAACATAGGCCCGCAGAATCCGAGGCGACCATGAATATTCCGACTCACGACTATCGACGGACGTGAAAGCCGCGGAATTCTCCCTTCGGCGCGGACCACGACACCTGGACCGATTCGACCCGTGCGTAGGGTTGGGAGGTCTTATTCCACTCGATGCATGCCTCGATCGCGGCCCGGTCTCCTTCGAAGACCGCCTCCACGCTTCCATCCCATCGGTTCTCGACGAATCCGTCGAGCCCTAACGACTCCGCCTTCTCCGCGCAATTCGCGCGGAAGTAGACCCCTTGCACGCGCCCGAGAAAGACGACGACCGCGCGGACCTTCACCGCGAAGCAAATCGAGCAGGCCCGAAAGAACTTTATCGTGGCCCGCGGCGATTCATGCGCACGATGCCCGGAGCCCCGGGACAGGGCGACTCCACAGACGTCGATCGCCTACGGCCGTATGTCGAACGCGCGCGAAGGTTTCGCGGATGGAACCTCAAGGGGATTGCTCCGAAACGGATCGGGCCCGGACCGCCGTGGGACTACGAGGGACGCGCGCGGGAGCTCTTGGCACGCGCCACGCGTGCGCTGGACATCGGGACCGGCGCGGGGGAACTCTTCGCGGGACTGTGCAACGGATACCGCGGACGTGCCGTTGCGTCGGAGCCGTGGAACGTGAACGCCCCAATCGCCAAACGAAGACTGTCCCCGTTGGGCATCGAGGTGGTCCACTGTGCCAGCCTTCACCTCCCGTTTCAGGACGGAGTGTTCGACCTCGTCATCGATCGACACGAAGAGATGGATCCCGACGAAGTCCACCGAGTTCTCGAACCCGGCGGACTCGTGCTCACGCAACAAGTCGGCCGAAATGAGTGGACCGAGTTGCGACCGTTTTTCCCCCGCATGCAAGACTTCGGCCCCCTTCTCGACCAGTATACCCGGGGATTCCGGCACGCCGGGATGATCATCGGCCAGGCCGAAACGCACGACGTCCGCGTGGCGTACCGCGGACTCGGCGAGCTCGTGTATTTGCTCTGCATTTCGCCCTGGACGATCCCTGAGTTCGATCCGCTGGGGCGGGACCTTGCCCCGCTCCTCCTCCTGGAAGACCGGCTGACGACTCGAGACGGCCTCGTGCTCACAGAGAGTCGGTTCCTGATCGAAGCGCGGAAGCCCTCGTAGAGGTTCGCTTCGCTCTCGGGCCGCCTCGGAGAGATCCGGGGCTGCAATCGGTTCGGACGGAAGAGGCCGCACTTTTCTTATACGCCAGGCCGCTATCGCTCTCTCCCCGGCGGGTTCTTCATGAAGCGGAACAAGGTCCAGGACCTCCGGGTGTCCGACTTCATGTCCACGAACCTCGTGACCGCGAGCCGGGACGACACGCTCGGGGATGTCCTCGGCAAGATGAAGTCGAACGACATCCACGAACTCCCGGTCATCGAACGCAAGAAGCTCGTCGGCGTCGTCACGATGCGGGAGCTGATGCGGCGTCGGAACCTCCCGCCGGCCACGAAGGTCTCGACCGTCCTGGAAAACCCGCCGGAAATCACGCCCGAGACGCCCCTTCCGGACGCCGCGGAGAAAATGATCTCGGCCGGGTTCCGCGCGATCCCCGTCATCAAGGGGAAGGCCCTCGTCGGGATCATCTCCCGGTCGGACATCGTTCGCGCGCTCGTCGAGACGCGGGCCCTGGAGGGCGTCGTCGTGCGGGACTTCATGACGCCGAACCCGCAGTGCGTGGCGGAGGACGACACCGTCGAGCACGCGGTGCAGATCATACGGTCTCTCGCCGAACGCTCGGTGCCGGTCGTCGACAAGCGCCGGCACCTGAAGGGCGTTGTCGGGCTGAAGGACGTCGTCGACCTCTTCGCCCGCCCGAAGGTCCGCGAGCAGTACGGGGACCGAGCGGGCCGCGAGGAGAAGGTCGTCATCGAGGTGGGGAGCGTCATGCGCTATCCGCCCCTCACGGTCGGGCCCGACGCGGACGTGCATCGCGCGGTCGAGCTGATGGCCAAGCACCACATCTCCTCGATCATCGTGACCGAGGAAGACGAGCCCGTGGGGATCATCACGTCCCAGGACGTCATGCAGTTCCTCGCGGGACTCCGGGAGCGCGAGCAGCTCTTCGTGGAAATCGGCGGGCTCGAGGACGAGCCGAAGGACACGTATGACGAGATCTACGCCGTCATCCAGAAGGAGATGCGGCGAATCGGGTCGCTCGTGCAACCGCGAACCCTCACGATCCACTTCCAGAAGTACAAGCCGGAAGGCGACCGCTGGAAGTACTCTATTCGGGCGCGCTTCACGACGAGCCACCGGATCTACTACGCGCACGAGTTCGACTGGGACCTCCGGGTCGCGTTGACCAAACTCCTCGAGACGCTCTACAAGCGGATCGTGAAAGAGAAGGAGCGCAAGGTCACCGAGCGGAAGCGGCACCACCGGTCAACGTAGGTTCCAGAAGGGGCGGTGCGCTCGGATCGTCGCCTCGATCGCGCTTTTGCCGCGGCCCGTGTCATCGAGGACCTCGGAAAGGGCGAGGCGGGTCGATCGTCCGCGGAAATGGCCAACGACGCCCGCGATGACCTCGCCGAGCGCGTCGAGATGATATCCGCCTTCCAGGGCCACGGCGAGCCGGTTCCCGCAAAGGCGGGTCGCCAGGGCCGCGCTCCGGGCCACGAGTTCGACGTATCCGGGGGAGGACAGGACGAGCGACGTGAGCGGGTCGCGGTAGTGCGCATCGATCCCCAGGCTCATGAGGACGACGTCCGGCCGGAACTGCTCGACGATCGGCTCGACAACCCGGTCATGCGCCGCGAGGTACGACGCGTCCCCACACCCCGCCGCGAACGGGACGTTCACGGTGAACCCGCGGCCCTCTCCCTCTCCGACATCCTCCGCAGGGCCCGTGCCCGGATAGATCCCGTACTCGTGGGTGGACAGGTACAGGACGGACGCGCTGCCCGCGAACATGTCGCGGGTCCCGTTCCCGTGATGGGCGTCGTAGTCCAGGATGGCGACGCGCCTTCCCTCGGCGACCTGATCCGCGGCGGCGATGGCGACGTTGTTCAGATAACAGAAGCCGCCTCCGTAGTCGGGCCCGGCATGATGGCCCGGAGGTCGCACGAGGGCGACGCTCGGCCGCCCGTCGCGGACCGCGGCTCTCGTCCCGTGCAGGACGGCCCCCGCCGCGAGGGCCGCGAGGTCGAACGTCCCCGGGTGCACGGCCGTCTCGGGGTCCAGCCGACCTTCGCCGAGATTTCGGAAGTACTCGAGGTACGTCGCGTTGTGGACTCGCGCGAGCTCGGCGGGGGTCGCGGGGGGCGCCCGCTCGACATCCGTGAACAGATCCGCCCGTTCCAGGTGGGAGACAATCGACCGCAGCCGATCCGGCCGCTCCACATGAAAGGGCGACGCGATGTGGTTCAGGAACCGGGGATCGTAGACCAGCACGGCCGAGGGAGGGCCGGAGCCGACTTCAAGGCATCGTCGAGCCGGTTCCAGGCCGTCCGAAACGAGCTTATCACGATTGAAAATCACGCCGCGAAACATCTGAGAATTGTGCCGGCACGCTTAAGCGAACTCGATTTCATATGTTCGATTCAGAGCGCGGATCGGGGCGGGATGAGAGTCTTTTCGCCGAGAGGTACAGGAGTAATTCTCCTCGTCGGGGCCCTCGTTGTGGTGGGCTCGCTGCCACTCGGCCGACCGGCGGCCCACGTCGATTCCGGCGCCATGAGCTTCTGGGAGGCGGCCGGTCGCGGCCTCGTGAGCGCGACCGTGGTGAACGAGACGTACGTCCGCGATGGACTCACGGTCACCGCGCCCGTCGGGATTCGCCTCGACAGCGCGGCGGACGTGCCGGTCGTCGTCTCCGAGGAGGCCGTCCTCATGAGCCCGCACCCACTCGAGAGCCCGACGCCGGATCCCCTCCGGACGACGCAGGATGCGGTCCTCACCGTGCAGACGATCCCCGCGCACGGCTCCCTGAACTATTCGTATGGAGACCTGGCGGTGCAGGGCTTCCTGCCCCATCCGACCTGGTGGTGTTCCGAGGAATTCCAATTCACCCAGGCCGAAATCCACTACCGGATCGGCGGAGAGACCTTGCCGTTCGCCTTGCGTCCCATCCTGGCGAACGAACATCACGAAGGGCCAAGTTCGAACACGCAGAGCGACTTCTGGACGTACCTGCGTTCGAACCCGACGGTCGTCATCGGCAAGGAGCCGTTGTGGACCCAGCTTGACGGAACGGCCGGCCAGACGATTCATGTCACGATCGAGGCGACGAACATCGCGGTGTATACGTTCGAGGACACGATCACGAACGATGTGAACGTGACCCACGGCGTGCTGGAGGACACCGTGCCTGCGGGTTGGAGTGTGGAGGAGGGGAGTTACTCCGTCCCGCCCGACGACATCGTGAGCCACGACGACGGCTCGCGGACGTTGCGGTGGAACGTCGACCTGCCCGCGGCGCTGGATAGCGGGTCGGAGGACCCTCAATATCCGTCTGTGTACGAGCCGCTGACCCGAACGTATACGTTGGTCGCACCCACCCTGGCCATGGGGCGCGTGGAGCTGCCGCGGGCTGAATCCGACATGGACCGTGACGGCATCGCGGATGCGGCGTCCGCGCCTTCGCTCGTCGAGACGGTCCCGGTAGGCGTGCCGCTCCCGAACGCGGGCGGCCCGTACACCGGGAAGGAAGGCGACACAATCCGGCTCAGCGCCAGCCGCTCCACGGACCCCGATGGCGATCCGCTCCAGTTCCGGTGGGACTTCACGGGCGACGGGACGTTCGACACGCCGTGGTCGTCCGTGCCGACTGCCGAGATGCGCTACACGGACGATTTCTCCGGCGTGGCCGTCGTCGAGGTGTCCGATGGACTGCACGTCGCCGAGGCCGATGCGACCGTGACGATTGCGAACCAGCCGCCCGAAATCACGAAACTCGACGCCGTCGCGCAGGCCGCATTCCGAATCGAAATCGCCGGCGAGAAATGGCACGATCTCTCCTTCACCGTCGACTCGGACACCGGCCTCCTTGCGTCCCTCAACCTCTCGCGGGAGCCCGGGAGCCCGTCGAAACAAGCCGCGACGACCGACGTCCTTACGTTCTCCCTGCGGGAACATGTCACCGCCACGCTCGCGTATACGCCCCTGAACGACCGCGTGAACGGCCAGATGGGTGGAGACAACCCCGCATGGATCGTCGTCGTCTTCCCGGATGGCCAGGAGACTCGAATGTTTCACAACTTCAATGTCCGGCACCCGACGACGTGGTCGTGGACATTACCGGACCTCCCCGCATTCTTCGTCCGGAGCGGGATCACCTTCCGCGCGAGCCTTCACGATGCAGGCAGCGACGATCTCATCGCGACTTGGGAGTTCGGAGACGGGACGAGCGTTCGGGAGACATTCTGGAACAACGGGATGGGCCCGGATCCGCCCCAGAGCCAGGGAGGCACCGCGCCGTTCGATGTCACCGCGGCGGTGGTGCACGGGCATCGTCCCGGCGGCTCGTTCACGGTCACGCTGACGGTCCGAGACGATGACGGCGGGGTCACCCAGGCGACCCTCGCCCTTTCGAATCTGTAACGGGCAAAGTTCTTTAGCACCTCCCTCGCGTGCAGAGGCCGTGCTGGAAGCCCGTCGGGTTTTGCGCGGCGAGCGGGTCCTCCTCCGGCCGCTCGCGTCGACGGACCTCCGGCGCTGCGTGAAATGGTTCTCGGATCCGCAGATCATCCGGTTCCTCGGCCGCGACGCGCCCGTGACGCTCGCGGAGGAAGAGCGGTGGTTCCGCGACTACGAACGGCGGACGGACGAGCAGATCTTCGCGATCGAGGTCGAAGGTCAGCATGTCGGGAACCTGGGCCTGCACAAGATCGACCGGGTCCATCGGAAGTCAGAGGTCGGGATCGTAATCGGCGAACCGTCATTCTGGTCGCACGGCTACGGCACCGAGGCGATGCGGGTCGTCCTCCGCTACGGCTTCGACGTGCTCGGGCTCAACAAGATCTCGCTCGACGTCCTCGAGTACAACACCCGGGCCCTCCGGACGTATGAGCGACTCGGATTCCAGCGGGAGGGCGTCCACCGCGAGGACATCTACAAGGACGGTCGCTTCGTGAACGTCATGCGAATGAGCATCCTCGCCCGTGAGTTGCAGGAAGGACCGCTCACCTGAATGGGGTCAGAGCTCCAACAGTTCCCGCGGTGCGGTGCTCATGTACCGCGGACCCGCCTTCGTGATGAGGACATCGTCCTCGATCCGAACGCCTCCGAATCCGGGGACGTAGACCCCCGGTTCGTCCGTGAAGACCATGTTCGGGCGAAGCACGAGATCGCTCGAGGCGTTCAAGGCGCCGCCGTCGTGGACCGCGAGGCCGATCGAATGACCGAGCCCGTGGATGAACCGTCCCTTGTACTTCGTCCCGTCGATCAGGTTCCGGGCGGCCGCGTCGACCGACTTCCCCTTCGAGCCGGGCTTCATCCTCGCGAGCGCCGCCGCCTGGGCTCGGGCGACCGTGTCGTGCATCCGGCGTTGCTCCTCCGACGCCGAGCCCACGACGACGGTCCGCGTGACGTCGGAGCAGTACATGTGGTACATCGCGCCGAAGTCGATCACGATCATGTCCCCCCGCTCGATCTTCCGCTCCCCGGCCGTGTAGTGCGGCTCGGCCCCGTTCGGGCCGGAGCCCACGATCGTGTGAAACGAGGGGCCGGTGGCCCCATTCTTCTGCATTCGGTAGACGAGTTCCGAGGCCACTTCCGCTTCCGTCACACCAGACCGGACGAACGGCAGCGTCTCCTCGAAAGATTTTGTGGCGATGTCGCACGCCCGCTGGATCTGCTCGATTTCCCCCGGATCCTTCACGAGCCGGGTCTTCATGACCGCCTCGGAAATATCGACGAACCGGGTGGATTTGGACGCCAGTTTCTGTAACCGTTGGAATGCGGCATGGGTCAGCTCCGCCGCGTTGATGCCGACCTTCCGGTGGCCTTTCAGCGCCCCCTTCGTGCGGCTTGTCGACTCGTTGCGGGTCTGGAACACGTGGAGCGGCAGACCGCTCTTCTTCGCGGCCTGTTCCTCCAGGGCGGAAGTCGTGATCTCGCATCGACCGTCCGGCGTGAGCCAGGCGCCGCAGCCTTCGAACAGACCGTCGGTCAGGCCCGTCGCGTAGAAGAAGGAACGGTCGATGTGCGGCTCGGTCGAGTTAAGGAATACAATCAGGTCGAGTCCATCATTGACATTCCGGAAAATACGCCGCACGCGGTCGCGCACGAGAATCCCCCGCGCCCAAACGTTGTGCACACCTTAAGCATTCGTAGACCGAGGCCGGTCACCGCTTGCTCGAACTAATTCCGTCGTGAGTGAACACATATGCGTGCGAGAGCGAAAACCCCCAAATCCATAGAATGACGAAGAAAAAGGCAGGAAGCCACCAAAACTCGGGGCGGACAACGACGACCGCGATCAGGAGAGCCAGATAGACAAGTAGGGCGACACCGACGAAACGGGCGAAGACCGCACGCGCTGCCATTTCTCGAACGGGACATTGCGATTTGGGGGTAAGAAACCAGAGGCGGCTTCCGAAGGATTTTAAGTGCGCGAACGGTCCTTGTTTCGATGGCGAAGCGACGGCACCGCGGCATGGAGCGGCGGATCGCCCTGGAGCGCATGACGACGCTCTTCCGCCTGGCCGAAGGCGAGGCGCTCCAGCGCCATGCCGGCCGAGCGCGACGGTACGTGGAGCTCGCGCGTCGGATCGGGATGCGCTACAACGTCCGGGTGCCAGCCCCCTTCAAGCGGTCGTTCTGCAAGAAGTGCCTCGCGTTTCTGTTGCCGTCCGTGAGCGCCCGGGTCCGGGTGGGACGGGGCCGGGTCGTCGTCACGTGCACCACGTGCGGCGCGGTCCAGCGCTATCCGTATCGTCGGGAACAGCTGGCGCATCGTGCGTCCCGCGGCTAGTACGACGTGGTCATGTCGATCTTGCCCGCCTTCCGGGCGAGGTACTCGCCGGCCTTGAAGACGGCGATGCTCAGCCCGAAGAACGCCACGCTCGAGATCGCGAGGAAGGCGAGGATCGTGAGATCGCTGAAACCGCCGAGGCCCGTCTGGATCCCTTGCAACTCCGCGCTGGGCAAGAGGAGCCGACGCGAGAGGTCGAACCAATAGGTCAGCGGGATGACCTTCCCCACGTCACTCAGGCCGCCCGGGAGGACGCTCAGCGGGAAGAGGACGCCGCAGAACACGTAGAAGATCCCCGGGACCGCCTCGGCGATGGTCTGCGTATGTCGAGCCATGAGGAACGTCGCGCCACCCAGGGTGATGCCGATCGCGAGGAGACAGAACAGGCCGAGGATGAAGCTCACAATGAAGACGGGGACGGCGGACCAGCTGATCGTGATCGGCACGGGAGGACTGAGGACGAACGCGCCGAAGGCGAGGGTAATGACGACCGCGAAGGAGGCGACGATGATCTTGGAGACGGCCCGGCCCATCACGTACACGTAGAACGAGATGGGCGAGATGTACACGTACCGAATCGTCTGGTACCACTCCCGGTCCGACTGGATCACCTGGAACGTCCCGAACAGCGTCGAGCCGACGAAGATGAAGAACGCGTTCCCGACGTACATGAAGTCGAACAGCGGTTGCGGCCGGACGTTCCCGATCGCGGCGAAGACGACGTACATGAGGACGAGGATGAAGACCGCGGCGATCGGCTTGACAATCGAGTAGATGATGAAGAGCCACGGCTCGGTCCAGTTCGAGTCCATCTCCCAGCCGAGCCAGGCCGCGACCTTGAAGGTCCTCCAGAACGTGCTCACTGATGCCGTGATGTCAACTTCCCCTCCCTCTTCGCGAGGGTCTCGAGATAGGCCAGGGTGTAGCGCGCGAGGACCAGGAACACCACGGCCAGGACGAGCAAGATCTCTAATTCGGTCACCGGCGGCAGGAGCGGCAGCGGCGCGGTCCCCGGCAACGTCAGTTGGCGCAGCGCGTCCAGGCCGAAGGTCGCAGGGACGATGCTCCCCGCAATCGCGACGGCGGGACCCCAGGTGGGGATGGAGAACAGACCGCCCGCGGGGAAGTACATCCCGCTCGAGAAGAAGATCGGCTCTTCCATGAGGGCCGAGAGGTTCCATGCTTCCCGACCCCAAAGGAGGTACAACGATGCGAACATCATCCCCATCCCGTAGAGGGCGATGAGCGTGACGAAGAACACGGCGAGGAGCAGGAACGGATTCGCGACCGAGAAGATGACACCGAACACGACGATGCCGGCCACGAGCGTCGAGAGCGCGCGCACCGACGTCATGAACATCCCGCCGATCGCCATGCCGCCGAGGAGCGCCATCCGGTTCATCGGGGCCATCATGTAGAGTTGGAGGTTCCCGATCTCCTTCTCCCAGTACAGCTGGCTTGCCATGGACCAGAGGACGTTGAGCCAGAACGCGACCATCGTCCCGCCGAGGACGACCGTCGCCACGAGGGCGTTCAGGTTTTGGCCCGCCTGGTGGAGCGCGAGGAGCTGGGCCGGCGTCGGCGTACAGGGACTCGGGCAGATCGCCGCGGCCTGCGCTTGGTAGAACGCCTGGTAGATGAACACGTACGCCGCAATCCCGAGGAGCGGGAGGAAGACCTCGAAGATCAACCAGGACGGCTCGCGGTTCGCCCCGATCACGCGCGGGTACGCCCGGCCGACGACGCTCCGGAGGTTCAGGCCGAGACGGAACCGGAGGTCCGCACGCCGGACGGTCGCCTCCCTCACTCGAATCCCCTCCCGACCATCCGGATGAAGACGTCTTCGAGGGTTGGCTCCGACTTCTGGAGGGAATGCACCTTCGAGCCCTGGGACATGATGCGGCTCAGGATGTCCGCGACGGGCGCTTCGCCGTCGAGGATGAACGTGAGGTGCGTCATGTTCTTCCCGATGTCGTTCTTCGAGGAGAAGTTCTTCACCCCGGGGATGGCCGTGAAGCCGTCCGTGTTGCGGAGCGCGTCGACCTCGAGCTGGAACGTCGTGTCCATCCGCGCCGTGCGCTTCAGGTTCTCCGGGGTGTCACACGCGAGGATCTTGCCGTTGTCGATGATCGCGATTCGGTCGCACATTTCGTCGGCTTCGGCCATGTAGTGGGTCGTCAGCAGGACCGTCTTCCCCTTATTCTCTTTGAGCCACTTCATGACATAATCGCGGATGATCCGCGCGGCATTCACGTCGAGACCGAGCGTCGGTTCGTCGAGGAACAGGATGTCCGGATCCGTCGCGAAGCCGCGGACCATGTTCATCTTCTGCCGCTGGCCGGTGGACAGCGTCCGGACTTTCGCATCCCGACGGTCCCATAGGCCGAACACTTTCATCAGGCCGTCGATGCGTTCCTTCGCGACCTTGCTCGGCACGCCGTAGAACTGGGAGAACATCCAGATGTTCTCGCGGGCGGTCAGCAGGCCGTACCCGGTCGTCTCGCCGCCGGACACCATGCCGATCCGCTGTCGGATCGGGAAGACGTCCTTCGTCACGTCGTGCCCCGCGACGAACGCCTCTCCGGACGTCGGCAGGAGGAGCGTGCACAGGATCTTGATGAGCGTCGTCTTCCCCGCGCCGTTCGGGCCGAGGAGCCCGAACAGTTCGCCTTCGGGGATCTGCACCGTCACCCCGCCAAGGGCCGTCGTCGGACCGACCCCTCGCTCGACTTCTTCGGGGTCGGGCTTTCGGAGCCAATGTCGCTTTCCGGCGAAGATTCGGGTGAGGTCGCGCGTCTCGACCGCGTAGGGCATGGGGGATCGATTCCGATTCTCCTCGGACCGTGGGAGGTCGGAGGGCCTACACGGCCAGCCGCTGCCGGTAGCGGGTGATGTACCCGGCAATCCGGTTGCGCATCAGGATGCTCCGCACGTCGGATAGCTCCGAGACCATCTTCTTGTTGTGCTCGAAGTCGTCCGTGAATTCGTTCGGATACAGCTTCGCGAGTTCGATGGCGACCCGCTTGATGTACGTCGGCCGGACATTACCCAACGATTCACTCCGCTCAGTTCGAGGAAGCGCTCCAAAGGGTGTGTGCTAAATAAAGGTTCGGAGGAGAACCGCGACGCGGATGCGTTTCGAGGGGCTCGCGGAGCATCGCTCGTGTCCGACGGACTTAGCGGGCAACTCTTAAATAGGGACCTCGGATACGCCCGAATGGGACCCCACGCCGCACCGTCCCCCAGGAGCGGATAACGATGGAAGAATCCCTCGTGAACGTCGAATTCCTGAAGAGCTCAAACAACTTCATCGCCCGGATCCAGAGTGAGCTGGGCGGGATGCGCGAGTACCGGAGCTCCTCGTTCGAGGAAGTTCTCGAGCAGGTCGTCATCGATCTGCAAGAGGAGTTCGAGTCGTACTGATCAGGCGCCCGTCCACGCGGGCTTACGTTTCTCGATGAAGGCGCGCATGCCTTCCTCCTTGTCGTCCGTCGATCCGACGATGCCGAAGGCCGCCGTCTCAAAGTCCAAACCGGCGGAGAGAGGCATGTCCCACGCTGCTCGCAGGCACGCTTTCGCGAGCGCAATCGCCGCGGGGCTCTTCTCTAGTATCTTGTGGGCGAGCGCCTTCGCCTCGGACAGGAGGCGGTCCGCAGCGACGACCCGGTTCACGAGGCCGATCCGCTCCGCCGTGGCGGCATCGATGCGGTCCCCCGTGTAGATCATCTCCGCCGCCCAGCCCGGTCCGACGAGGCGCGGGAGGCGCTGGCTTCCACCGAATCCGGGAATGATGCCGATGTTCACTTCGGGCTGCCCCAGTTCCGCTCGAACGGAGGCGATCCGGATGTCACAGGCCAGGGCGAGTTCACAGCCGCCTCCGAGGGCGAATCCGTTGATCGCGGCGATGATCGGCTTGTTGCACGCCGCCATCGCGTCTCCGAGTCGCCGGCCCATCTCGGAAAAACGTTGCATTTCGAGGCCCGACAGGTTCGCCATCTCTTTGATGTCCGCACCGGCGACGAACGCCCGGTCCCCCGCCCCCGTGAGGATGATGGCGCCGACGTCCGCGGCCATCGACAGATGCTCGATCGCCATCGAAAGTTCCCGCAAGACCGTCGAGTTCAGCGCGTTCAGTGCGTCCGGGCGGTTGACGGTGACGATGGCGAGGCGGTCTTCCATCTCCGTCTTGATGAAGCCAGGCATGACTGTCTCCTCCCGCCGAGGAATGACCGGAATGAGGATGAACGTTCCCCGGCTCGGACCGGTAAGCTCATAGGCCCGGCCCTCACTGCGGGCGGCAAGGTGGATGGATGCATAGGTCTGCCCGCGCGATGGTGGCTGCCTTCGCCCTGTTATTGGTTGCGGCGTTCGCAATCGTTCCCGGGACCGCGAGGGCCAACATGGACAAGCCCACTTGGGCCGCCGGGGACTTTTGGGTTTACTCCTTCGTATCCGGTTCAGGCGGATTGGCGATCAACGGGACCCTCCGCTTGGACGTCACCGGGACCGAGTCGGTTACGCTGAACCAAACCGACTACCCGTGCTACCACGTGGCCGCGGACCTCAAGATTCCGTTCGGCGGGGGGTTGAGCTACGAAGTGAAGCCGGATATCTGGTTCAGCACGGCCAATCTCGCCATTGTGAAGATTCGCGCCGTGGTTCCCCCCATCCTCATCCTAAACATGACCACCGAGACAACGGTCGTCATCGCAGGGAGTCCACCCCAGACGATTCATTGGCCG